>WNGF01003926.1_pt1 | contig 35335 bp, 34 predicted proteins | sample 5400641 | NCBI WGS metagenome assembly WNGF01 (sample SAMN13153371, study PRJNA577476) | soil metagenome | isolation source: 80 cm soil or saprolite under grassland replicate 2 | place: USA:California | collected 2016-06-15 | reverse complement strand
CGGGCGGCGCGGCACCGACCTCGACGGTCGCTCCCTCACTGTCAAGCAGATGGAAGTCGAGACGCTTGCGGCTGAGATCCAAACCGGCGTACAACATTGCAACGGGCCTCCTCTCGATAGCTCCCAGTCGACAAGCTGGAGCGTGTCACTGGGGAGGCCCTTCTTCATGGCATTCCTTACCATGGAGGCGGTGCCGCTTCGGTCATGGCGAACGCCTGTAAGTCTGTGTCCGGTCGCCGCGGCCAACCAGGTTCGCGGACGAAGCTCATGTTGACACTTTCGTTGACACCCTGGGGTGTCCGTTCTCAAAGAAGAGAACGGAAGACTTCGCCTTGCAGGGTCTTCTGGAATGGGCCGGGCAGGGATCGAACCTGCGACCTTGGGATTCAAAGTGCCCGAGCGGGAGGCCGGGCTTCGTGCGGCCGCGAAGAGCCTCGTGCGACGGAAGTGGCGCGAGGTACGGGCGGTCGACGCCATCTCCTTCGACATCGGCCCCGGCGAGGTCGTCGGCTTCCTCGGCCCGAACGGCGCCGGCAAGACGACGACGCTGAAGATGCTCTCCGGCCTGCTCTATGCGACGAGCGGGGAGGCGCGAGTGCTCGGACACGTCCCCTCGAAGCGGGAGCGGGACTACCTCCGGCGGATCACGCTCGTGATGGGCAACCGGAACCAGCTGCAGTGGGATCTCCCCGCGCTCGACTCCTTCGAGCTCCACCGCTCGATCTACCGGCTGCCGCGCGACCAGTTCGCGGAGACGCGCGACGAGCTGATCGAGCTCCTAGACATCGGCGACCTCGTGCGCAAACCCGTGCGGCAGCTCTCGCTCGGCGAGCGGATGAAGGTCGAGGTCGTCGGCGCGCTCCTCCACCGGCCGCAGGTCCTGTTCCTCGACGAGCCGACGATCGGCCTCGACGTGACGATGCAGAAGCGGATCCGGGCGTTCATCGCCGAGTACAACCGGCGGCACGGCGCCACCGTCCTGCTCACGAGCCACTACATGGCGGACGTGGTTGCGCTCTGCCGCCGCGTGATCGTCATCCACCACGGCCGGATCCTGTTCGACGGCGACCTCTCCGCGCTCAGCGACCAGTTCGCCGCCTACAAGACGATCGAGGTCGCCCTCGCGGACGGGACGGTGCCGCTCGACGCCTACGGCGAGGTGCTCGAGCAGGATGGCGACCGCGTGAAGCTGCGAGTCGAGAAGACGGAGGCGCCGCGCGTTGCCGCGCGCCTCCTCAGCGAGCACCAGGTGGCCGACCTGACGATCGAGGAGCCGCCGATCGAGGATGTGATCGAGCTGGTCTTCGCCCAGGAGGCCGTGGATAGGTGAGCGCGCTCGCCGAGCCGGTGCGCGAGGAATCGCGGCTCCGGTCGATGGTCGACTTCTACGGTACGACGATCCGGACGGCGATCCAGTCCGAGTTCCAGTACCGCGCCGCAACCTACATGTACATGCTCGGGATGGTCGCCGAGCCGGTGATCTACCTCGTCGTCTGGTCGACGATCGCGAGGTCACACGGCGGCACCGTCGCGGGTCTCACTCCAGGCGATTTCGCGGCCTACTACATCGTCTGGACGCTCGTCCGGAACATGAACATCGTCTTCACGCCGTACGGCTGGGAGTGGCGGATCCGCGAGGGCCAGTTCTCGGGCCTGCTGCTGCGGCCGCTGCACCCGATCCACTACGACATCGCGAACTTCGCCGGCGGCAAGGTCGTCTGGGTCCTCTTCTACCTGCCGATCGCCGCAGGCCTCTCGATCGCGTTCAAGCCGACGCTCCATGTGTCGGCGCTCGAGGTGGTGGTGTTCCTCGTCGCGATCTGGGGCGCTTATCTGATCCGGACGATGGCCCTGTGGCTGCTCGGGCTGGTGACGTTCTGGACGACGCGGGCGAGCGCGATCTTCGAGACCTACATGATGGCCGAGCTCCTGCTGTCGGGCCGACTGGTGCCGCTGAAGCTGATGCCCGGCTGGGCGCAGTCGCTCGCCGCCTGGCTCCCATTCAAGTGGACGTTCTACTTCCCGATCGAGGCGCTCGTCGGCAACCTCTCGACGGCATCGCTCCTCGGCGGCCTGGGGATGCAGCTGTTGTGGACCTCGGTCGGCGGCGCCCTCGTCTGGGTCTGCTTCCGGGCGTCCGTGAAGCACTACACGGCGGTCGGGAACTGATGCGGCCGTTTCGGGTCGGCTGGCTGTTCTTCCGTGTCGGCGCGATGAACGAGCTGCAGTACCGCGCCAACTTCTTCGTCCAGCTGTTCAAGTCCGTGCTCGCGCTCGGCGTGGCCCTGGTCGTCCTGCGTCTCGTCTACTCGCACACGGCGGAGCTGAACGGTTGGTCCGAGTCGGAGCTGCTGATCGTGCTCGGGATCCAGCTGGTGATGGGCGGGATCGTCCACACCGCGATCCAGCCGAACATGCAGCGTCTGGTGGAGGAGGTCCAGGACGGGAAGCTCGACTACGCCCTCACGAAGCCGGAGGACGCGCAGGTGATCGTGAGCGTGCGCGAGGTCCAGATCTGGCAGCTGGTGGACGTGATCTCGGGCGGGATCGTCATCGCCGTGGGGGTGGCGGGGCTGAGTCACGGAGTCGGCGCCGGCGATGTGCTGGCCTTCGCGGGACTTCTGCTGCTCGGCGCCGTCCTGATCTACTGCTTCTGGCTGATCATTTCGACGGGCGCGTTCTGGATCATCCGGATGTGGTTCATCGCCGAGCTGTTCGAGGGCATTTTCGCGACGGGACGCTGGCCGATCGGGATCTATCCGGGCTGGCTCAAGTACAGCCTCACGTATCTCGTCCCGATCGGGTTCGCAATCACCGTGCCGGCCGAGGCGGTCACGTCGCGGCTGCAATGGACCACGGTTGTCGTCGCGGTGGGCTTCGCGGCGGGACTGTTCGCCTTCACGCGCTGGTTCTGGCGGTTCGGGTTGCGCCGGTACTCGGGCGCGTCCGCCTAATCCAGCCTGTTGACGTGTGCTTCGGCCGGGCGTAGCGTCGGCCGTCCGCCGTGCCGATCGTCCGCCCGCTTAGCACTCCCGCGCCGCCGGCCGCTCCCGACGCGGCGGCCGCCGCGCCCGCCGCCGTGGCAGAGCCGAAGGTGCACGCGGATTGGGACTACGTCGTCGTGTCCTACCTGCTGGTCGTCGTCGCCATCTTCGGCGGCTGGGGGCTCTGGCACGCGGCGCACAAGCCCGTGCCAACGGTTGTCGCGGGGGTCAGTGTCTTCGCGCCGCTCTACATCCTCGCCCAGTCGATCGAACGCTTACTCGAACCGTTCGCCACGATGCTCGGCGGCGCAGACGGGGCCGATGTGCGCGCAGGGCCAGGCCTGAAGAAGACGGACGCGATGCAGATTCGCGCCGACGCTCTCCTTGCCCGAGATTTCGACCTCGCCGCCCAGGCTCAGAAGATCGTCGACCAGATCCGACACAACACCGCCGTCACCACCTGGGCCCTCGCCACGACCATCGCGATGCTCGCGTGCGGGGCTTTCGGGATCAGGCTCATGCACACGATCGGGCTGGAGGGGGTGACGCCGTTTTGGGACATCCTCATCACGGGACTCGCCGTAGGTTCCGGAACGAAGCCCCTCCACGACTTGATCTCGAATATCCAGAAATCGAAGGAACAGAGCGAAGATCCGCCCGAGACGAGCTCGGGCGGTTAACTCTCGCGCGGATCGGACTCGTCAGGCCACCAGAACTCACACGCGCTGCGCGTCGTACATCCCCCACTGATCGCGTAGGGCGTTGCAGATCTCGCCGATCGTGCAGCGGACGCGGAGCGCCTCCCGCATCGCGTAGATCCCCGGGTCAGAAGTGCGCCCCGCGCGCACGCAGCTTCTGCTCCGCACGGGAGAAGAACGGCTCGAGCGCTGCGAGCAGATCGCGCGGGACCGCGGTGCGGTACGCATTGCGGACGACGAACCGCCGAAGCCCGCAGTTCACGGTCGACACGCTGCCGAGGGCGGCGAGCGCCTGAACGGACTGCACGTACATGCCGAGCCGGATCGTCTCGAAGTCAAACGACTGCCAGAAGCTCATCGGTTTGCCGATCCGGTCCCGGACAACCGCCGGAATCGGCGTCGCGACCATCAGCGAGAGCGAATCCTCCGGGCCCGTCTGAGCCCACGTCGCGAGGCCTTCGCTCAGCCACGGGTCGCGCGACTGGTCGTTGCCGACGAGCGAGTAGAACCACTGGTGTGCCGTCTCGTGTGGGACGAGAACGAGGCTCCCGTCGCCCAGGAAGCTGAGCGTCGGGTACGCGGTGCCGTTCAAACCGCTGAAGTCCTTCATCACCGCGAGCGAATAGGTCGACCACGGGTAATCACCGAAGCGCCTCGCGTAGAAGCGGAGCGCGCTTGCCGCCGAGGCGAGGAAATCGCGAGCTCGGAACGCGGATCCGCGCTCGAGTCCCACTGTAACGCGGACGCGTCGCGGAGCCTTCACCGTCGTGCTCGCGAGCCGAAAGGAGCCGACCGCGAGCGCGAAGTCCCTGACCGCCCGCGCATGCCAACGTCCTTTGCCGACCTCCTCGCCCGAGGCGAGCACACGAAGCCGTCCAGGGGCCGTGACACGAACGTCGAAGTCGGCGGTCGGCGAGGTCGACCAGAAGCCAGCGCTTCGCACCGGGGGTTCCGTCGCCCAGCCCGATCCGTTCCAGGCGAGCAGCGGGAAGAACGAGAGCAGGCGCATCGAATGGCCGCCGTGGAGCTGCAGCCCCGCGGGCCGCGGCAGATGAAGCGTCCACTTCATCGAGACGGTGACGCGCTCGCGCGCCGCGAGAGCACGATCGACGACGAGAGTCGTGGGGTCCGGACGCGCCGTCGGAAGCCCGTGGCCCGCGGATACGACGCTGGCCACGTTCAAGCTCGCTCCGCGTTTCGCATAGAAGGGCGAGTTCGGCCAAAGCCGGAACACCAGTCGATCCGTCGGCACGGAGGGCGCAAACGAGACGGTCAGCGTTCCCTCTGCCGCCATGAGGCCGGGCACGATCCGGATCTGCAGAACGTAGTGCGGCCGGTTCCGCGGCGGGCTCCTGAGCGCCGTCCCGACGGCACAAGCACCCGACGTCCCAACTCTCGCTGGGGCGGCCGAAGCGATTCCAGCCACAACTGCGAAAGCGAACCCCAGACCCACGGCGAGCCGGGCCACGTTCCGACGCTACGCCCATCCTAGGCGACGATCAAGACGCTCCTGTGGACAGAAAACGGGCATGGCCGCTCGCTACGGCCGACACCACCCGGCGGGCGCAGGCGCCTGTGGACGAAACGACACACTCTTGATCCACCCGGGTCTGACCCATCCGGAAGGGACAGGTCCGTTGGAGACGAGCAAGGTGGGCGCGCCGTCAGGCGCGCTGCGCGTCGTACATGCCCCACTCGTCTCGCAGGGCATTGCAGATCTCGCCGATCGTGGCACGCGCACGGAGCGCTTCGCGCATCGGGACGAGCAGGTTGCCCTCCCCCGCCGCGGCCCGGCGCACCTCCGCGACCGCGGCGTCCGCGTCTCCCGCATTCCGCTCAGCCGCCCGGACGTGTGCCGTCCGCTCGAGCTGCCGCCGCTCCGCCTCGGGATCGATCCGGAGTAGCTCGATCGGCTCGCTCTCCTCCTCGGTGAATCGGTTCACGCCGACGATCACCCTCTCACCCGCCTCGATCTCCTGCTGGTAGCGGAACGCCGCCTGCTCGATCTCGCCCTGGATGAAGCCCTGCTCGACCGCTGCGACCGCCCCGCCGAGGTCGTCGATGTGCTCGATCAGCTCCCACGCCTTCGCTTCGAGCTCCTCCGTCAGCGCCTCGATGAAGTACGCGCCGCCGAGCGGGTCGGCCGTGTCCGTTCCGCCCGCCTCGTGCGCGAGCAGCTGCTGCGTGCGGAGGGCGATCCGAGCGCTCCGCTCGGTCGGCAGCGCGAGCGCCTCGTCGAAGCCGTTCGTGTGGATCGACTGTGCGCCGCCGCACACGGCGCTGAGCGCCTGCACGGCGACACGCACGACGTTGTTCTCCGGCTGCTGCGCCGTGAGCGTCGAGCCACCGGTCTGCGCGTGGAAGCGGAGGGCCTGGGCCTTGGAGTTCGTCGCGCCGAAGCGCTCGCGCATGATCCGCGCCCACAAACGGCGCGCCGCGCGGAACTTCGCCACCTCCTGGAAGAAGTGGTTGTGCGCGTTGAAGAAGAACGAGAGCCGCTCGCCGAAGTCGTCCGGCGACAGCCCGGCATCGACCGCCGCCTGGCAGTAGGCGATCCCGTTCGCGAGCGTGAACGCGAGCTCCTGGACCGCCGTCGAGCCCGCCTCGCGGATGTGGTAGCCGGAGATCGAGATCGTGTTCCAGCGCGGGATCCGCTCGGCGCAATAGGCGAACAGGTCGGTCGTCAGCCGCATGGACGGCCGCGGCGGGAAGATGTAGTTCCCGCGGGCGATGTACTCCTTGAGGATGTCGTTCTGGACGGTGCCGCGCAGCCGGTCACCGCCGACGTCCTGCTCTTCGGCGACGAGCTCGTAGAGGAGGAGGAGCAGCGCGGCGGGCGCGTTGATCGTCATCGAGGTGGAGACCTCGTCCAGCGGGATCCCGTCGAAGAGCAGCTCCATGTCGGCGATCGAGTCGATCGCGACGCCCGTGCGCCCGACCTCCCCGACCGCGCGGGGGTCGTCCGAGTCGTAGCCGAGCTGCGTCGGGAGGTCGAAGGCGACGCTCAGCCCGGTCTGGCCGCGCTCGAGCAGGTAGCGGAAGCGCCGGTTCGTCTCCTCGGCGGAGGCGAAGCCCGCGTACTGGCGGATCGTCCACGGCCGGCCCCGGTACATGTCGCGGTACGGCCCCCGCGTGAACGGGAACTCGCCCGGCAGCTCCAGCTCGCCGGGCGCGTCGTCGGCCGTGTAGACGGGCTTGACCTCGATCCCCGAGTCGGTCTCGCGCCCGCCCTCGGTCGTCGCCATGGGTCAATCGTACGTCCGGCGGCGTAAGGTCGCCGTCCGGTCACGCAGGAGACCGAGGGGATACCGCCGCTATACGCGGCCACGGCGAGAATATGTTCGTGTTCTGGCGGACACGCGGGCGCGTGAGCGTCCGGCTCTATGCTCATCGGATGCGTGCGCTTGCCGCCACGCTGAGTCTTGTTTTGCTCGCCGTGCCCACCGCCGGCGCCCGCGAAGGGACTACGAAGATCGCGTACCTCCGTGGGAGCACGGCGATGATTGTCTACCTCGGACACCCTCTACGTCAGCCAATCCCGCTCGCCAAGCCCGGGCCTCCCCGATGGAGCGGAGACGGACGGTTGATCTCGATCGGCGGCTACGTCGTCGGCCGCGTGCGGCTCCCGGCTCTTGAGCTGAGCTGGGCGTTGACGGGCGAGCAGGCGGCGTACGTCACAAAGGACGGAGGGGTCGCCGTCTGGACACCCGGCGGCGGACGGCACGTGGTCGTGCCCAACGGCTGGGGCGCTCAGAGCGTCGCGTGGAGCAGGGACGGATCTCTCGCGCTCGGACGAGCCGTCTGTCAAGGAGCGTGCGGCCGTCCGTCGCACAACGAGATCTGGGTCTGGCGGCGCGGCTCGCTCCGGCGGATCGTCGGGCCGCTTGCGGGCGACCAGACGCCGCTGCCGTTCGCCTGGCTCGGGAATCGCGTGCTGTGGTGGGACTGGCCGGACTCCGGCTCGATCGCGGCGGACGGCATCTCCGTCTACGAAAACACGCGCCGGGTCGCGAACGCCCTCATGTATCCGGACTACGTCGACGTCTGCGGACGCCACCTCGCGATCGCCGCCGGAGGCGATCGCTATGCCATGCACGGGAAGCGGATCCTCTTCGACGGACGCGACCTCTCCCGCGACCCGTCACGCTCCTGGGTCTCGCCGTCGTGCCTCCCGAACGGCACGCTGGTGGCGGCGGCGAGCCGAAATACCGTGCCGAAGCGGATCGGCCGCGAGCGGCGCTCGATCTGGCAGCTCCTCCCGACACGCCGCCGGCTGACGCAACCGCCGTCCGGCTGGACGGACGAAAACCCGCGCCTGCTCGAGGACGGCTCGGTGCTGTTCGTCCGCACGCGCCAGACCGCGCGCAAGGTCGATCAGGAGTGGGTCACGACGAACCGCGTACGGATCGAGCTCTTGACGCGCGGACGTCTCACGCAGGTCGCGGATGTGAGCTTCACCTCCCGTGACGTGAGCGGCGACTGGCTGAACTACTACGGCCACTACGACTGGCCGCGGCGGATCGCAGTCACGCCGTAGGCTTCTCGACGTGCGCGTGACCGTGAAGGTCTTCGCAGGCCTCCGCGAGCGCGCCGGCTGGACGCAGCGCGAGCTGGACGATGTCGTGCGCGTTGCGGACGTCTGGCCGGCGCTCGGGCTCGGCGACGAACCGGCCGGACTGCTCTACGCCGTGAACAAGGAGTACGCCGACCAGGATCGCGAGCTCACCGACGGCGACGAGGTCGCGCTGATCCCGCCGGTGAGCGGCGGCTCGTTCCGGCTGAGCGAGGACCCGCTCTCGCTCGAAGCCGTCGTGGACGAGGTTCGATCGAACGAGGCCGGAGCGATCGCCACCTTCGTCGGCACGACGCGCGTCCACTCGCGTGGCCGGACGGTGGAGCGCCTCGAGTACGAGGCCTACGCCGAGATGGCCGAAAAGGTCATGGCCGAGATCGCCGACGACCTGAAGACGCGCTACGACGTCTGCGAGATCGCGATCCACCACCGCACCGGGCAGGTCGAGATCGGCGAAGCGTCGGTCGTGATCGCCGTCTCCGCTCTGCACCGCCAGGACGCCCTCGCCGCCTGCCGCGACGCGATCGACACGCTCAAGCAGCAGGTGCCGCTCTGGAAGAAGGAGATCTACGAAGGCGGCGAGGAGTGGATCGGGCGCGGCTCCTGAGAGACGCTGCGCGCCGTCAGACAAATCTGCCAGCTACCGTGGGCTCCATGAGCGAGCACGACTCATGGGTGGGACGCCGATTCGCCGACCTTTCGCCCGAGGAGCAACGGGCCCTTCTCGACGAGTACGGCGAGCCCGAGCGGGACTATCACGCGCTCGGCATCGCAGCTGAGCCGCCGCCGCGTGAGTACGAGCCGATTCAGCCGCGGGGGACGGATTGGCGTGGGCTCCTGCGCAAGCTCTGGGCGCCGATCGCGGCGATCGGCGCCTTTCTCGCCAAGTTCGGCGCGGTCCTCTTCAAGGCGAAGTTCCTCTTCTCGATGTTCGTCTCGGCCGCGTTCTACGTCTGGCTCGGCGGCTGGTGGTTCGGGATCGGCCTCGTCGTGCTCCTCTTCGTCCACGAGATGGGGCACGTGCTCGAGGCGAGGCATCAGGGGCTGCCTGTCTCGGCGCCTCTGTTCATCCCCTTCATGGGCGCACTGATCACGATGAAGCAGATGCCGCACAACGCCTGGCGCGAGGCCAAGCTCGCGATCGCGGGGCCGCTGCTGGGGTCGGCGGGAGCGCTCGCGATCTACATCCTCGGCGTCGCGTACGACTCGCGGTCTTTGAAGGCGCTCGCCTTCCTCGGCTTCTTCCTCAACCTCTTCAACCTGCTGCCCGTGATCCCGCTGGACGGCGGCCGGATCTCGGCCGCGCTCCATCCGGCGCTCTGGTTCGCCGGCTTCCTCGCCCTGCTCGCGCTCGTGATCTTCCGGCCGAACCCGATCCTGATCATCATCCTGCTGCTCGCCGCCTCCGAGCTGTGGCGGCGTTGGCAGCTGCGGCACCACCCCGAGATGCAGGAGTACTACCGCGTCAAGCCGCACCAGCGCGTGATCATCGGCGTCCTCTACTTCGGGCTCGCGGCTGCGCTCGTCTTCGGGATGCACGCGACGCACGTGCCTCGCGACTTCTAGTGACAATGGAGGACAGGCAGCTCCTCGACCGGCGGGAGGAGCCAGCCGACGACCTCGAGCGCCACGTCCAGCTGATTGCACAGGAGTTCCGCGAAGGCTTCGAGGCGGTCGACCGCATCGACCGGCCCGCGGTGACGATCTTCGGCTCGGCGCGGGTGGCTGCAGGGGATGCGAGCTACGAACGCGCGCGCGGGGTGTCACGCCGGTTCGCGGAGCAAGGCTGGGCGATCGTCACGGGCGGGGGCCCGGGCGTGATGGAGGCGGCCAGCCGCGGCGCCAAGGAGGGCGGCGGTCTCTCGATCGGCTTCAACATCGAGCTCCCGCACGAGCAGCAGCTCAATCCCTGGCTGGACATCCAGCTGACCTTCCGCCATTTCTACGCGCGCAAGACGATGTTCGTGAAGGCCGCCGAGGGCTTCGTCGTCTTCCCCGGCGGCTTCGGCACGGCGGACGAGCTGTTCGAGGCCCTGACGCTGATCCAGACCGGAAAGGTGCTGCACTTTCCCGTCGTCCTGTTCGACTCCGACTACTGGCAGGAGCTGCTCACCTGGATCCGCGGCGAGCTGCTCGCAAACGGAATGATCTCGCCGAACGACCTCGACCTTCTGTACGTCACGGACGATCCGGACGACGTGGTGGCACGCGTGCTCGAGTGCTACGAACGCCGCTGCGCCGAGATGCCTGCGGCGCCCGTCAAGGCCGACGCGCAGTGATCGCGCGGGTCTGGCACGGATGGACGACGCGGGAGAACGCCGCCGCGTACGAAGGGCTGCTGGGGACGACGATCCTGCCCGGGATCGACCGGGTCACCGGCTTCCGCGGCGCCGAGCTATTCCGCCGCGATCTGGTCGACGAGGTCGAGTTCATGACGGTCACACGCTTCGACTCGCTCGACGCCGTCCGGGAGTTCGCGGGCGAGGATTACGAGCAAGCGGTCATCTCGGACGAGGCGCACCGGCTCCTTACCCGCTTCGACGAGCGGGTCGCGATCTACGAGCTCGCCTTCGAGGACGAGTAGGTGGCGGACGAGGCCCCGCTTCGCGGCGAGCTCGCAGGCCGGATCATGGGCTTCATGCTCAGCCAGGCCGTGTACGTCGCGGCCGCGCTGGGGATTGCGGACCGTGTCGCCGTCGGCCCGCGACCCGTCGACGAGCTGGCGCGCGAGAGCGGCGCCGACGCCGAGGCCCTCTATCGCATCCTCCGTCTCCTCGCCGGGCACCGGATCTTCGTCGAACGCGAGGGCCGCGCATTCGAGAACAGCGAGCTCAGCGAGCTCCTCCGCGAGGAAGGCGGCTTCCGCGACTTCGCGCTCGTCTTCGGCCGGCTGATCTATCCGGCCTGGACGGACACGCTGCGCGTCGTCCAGAGCGGCGATCCCTCGTTCCCGCAGGTGTTCGGCACGAGCTGGGAGGGATATCTCGCGGCGAACCCCGAGGAGAACACGCTGTTCAACCGTTTCATGGCGGGCGGTCCGGGTGCGAAGGATCCACAGGCGGAGGCGCTCGCGGACGGCGTTTGCGCCGAGGGTGACACGGTCGTCGACGTCGGCGGCGGCAACGGAGCCCTGCTCGTCGAGCTGCTGCGGCGCCGCCCGGACCTGCGCGGGGTCGTCTTCGACCTGCCGCATGTCGCCTCCGAGGCCGAGGAGCTCGTCCGCGAGTCCGGGCTCTCCGACCGGTGCGAGATTGTCGCGGGCGACTTCGCGGACGGCGTGCCCGAGGGAGCCGACCGCTACGTCCTCTCGCACATCCTCCACGGGCTGCCCGACGAGGCTGCGATCGACCTCCTGCGCCGGATTCGCGCGGCCGTCGCGGACGGCGGCAGCCTGCTGATCTTCGACGGGATCGTCGGCCCTCCGAACGAGCCGGACATGAAGCTGATGGACATGCTCATGCTCGTGCTGAGCGGCGGCAAGGAGCGGACGGAAGACGAGTGGCGCCCGCTGCTCGCGGCCGCCGGGTTCGAACTGGTCCGAACGCAGCCCGCGGGCTGGACGACCCTGCTCGAAGCGGTACCGAGCTAGCGCGGCACCGTCACGCGTCGGATCTCGTCGTGATCACGGAACAGGTGCACGAACAAGAAGACGCTCAGCGGTAGGAGATAGCCGGCAGCCAAGCCGCACAATGCCGCCTGGACCGAGCCGCCCAACATCCCGAATACCGCCGCGAGCACGACGGCGGGCCCGAATGACCACCGCGCCAGAGCGTTGCCCCGGCGGCGTTTGCGCGCGATCGCGCGACGATCACGCAGGAAGAGCGTCCCGCGGCGACGCGCGACCTCGAACTCGATGGCAATCGGGAAGAATCCCGCGGCGAGCCCAACGGCGTAGGCCGGCCAGGCGTCTGCGTCGGCGGCAAGGACGGCGCCGATCAGCGCCGCGGCGAGCGCGAACGCCGGAAAGATCAAGAGCCGCAGCAGCTCGCGTCGGAACCAGGGATCACGCACGTCCCTAGACTCTTTCCCGTGGAGTTGCGCGATCTACCGTCGGTGGACGAGCTCGCGCGAGGGGCGGACGATCCACTCGCCGTCGAAGCGGCGCGGCGGGCAATCGACGGCGCGCGCGCGGCGATTCGGGCCGGTGAGGATCCTGGAGATCTGAGGGAACGCCTGGAAGCCGAGCTTGCCTCCGCGAGACGTCCCGCGCTTCGGCGCGTGCTGAACGCGACCGGCGTGATCGCGCACACGAACCTCGGGCGTGCGCCGCTGGCCGCCGAGGCGATTGAACGCGTCACAGAGGTCGCGCGCGGCTACTCCAACCTCGAGTACGACCTCGAGGCCGGCGGCCGCGGCTCCCGGCAGGCGCACGTCGCGGGGATCCTCCGGCGGCTGACCGGTGCGGAGGCGGCGCTCGTGGTGAACAACAACGCCGCCGCGGTGATGCTCGCCCTCGCCGCGCTGGCCGAGGGTCGCGAGGTGCTCGTCTCGCGTGGTGAGCTGATCGAGATCGGCGACGGCTTCCGAATCCCGGATGTGCTCGCCCGGAGCGGCGCCCGCCTGGTCGAGGTGGGTACGACGAACCGCACGCGTGCGTCCGATTACGAGAGCGCAATCGGCCCCGACACCGCCGTGCTTCTCCGCGTCCATCAGTCGAACTTCCGGCTCGTGGGATTTACGGAACAGCCACGTCTCGAGCAGCTAGCTCGCATCGCGCAGCGATGCGAGCTTCCGCTCGTCGACGACCTCGGGTCGGGGGCGCTCGTCGACGTCGGCGACGAGCCGACCGCACGCGAGAGCCTCGCCGCCGGGGCCGACCTGGTCTGCTTCTCGGGGGACAAGCTCCTCGGCGGGCCGCAGGCAGGCGTCGTCGTCGGCCGCGCCGACCTCGTCGAACGCCTCCGCCGCCATCCGCTCCAGCGAGCTCTGCGTGCGGACAAGCTCACGCTCGCGGCGCTGGAGGGGACGCTCGCGCTCTACCTCGACGCGGCCGACCGGATTCCCGTGCTGCGGATGCTCCGTGAGCACGTCGACACCGTGCGGGCGCGGGCCGAGCGGCTTGCCGAGCTCGTCGGCGGCGAGGTCGAGGAGACGGTCGCTCGTGCAGGCGGCGGGGCGCTTCCGCTCGCCGAGATTCCGAGCTATGCCTGCGCGGTGGAAGAGGAGCTCGCGGACAGGCTGCGCGTCGGCGATCCGCCGGTCGTCGCGGTCGTCCGCGACGGCCGGACGCTGCTCGACTGCCGCACGCTTTCCGACGACGAGGTGGACGAGATTGCGCAGGCGGTCAAGACATGCCGCTAACCGTCGGAACAGCCGGCCACATCGACCACGGCAAGACGTGGCTGGTCCGGGCCCTGACGGGGAAGGACACCGACCGGCTTCCGGAGGAACGGCAGCGCGGTATCTCCATCGACCTCGGCTACGCGCCGCTCGAGCTCCCGAATGGGCGCGTGCTCTCGCTGATCGACGTGCCCGGGCACGAGCGCTTCGTGCGGACGATGGTCGCCGGCGCAACGGGGATCGACATGTTCCTGCTCGTGGTCGACGCGGCCGAGGGCGTGCGGCCGCAGACGCTCGAGCACCTCGCGATCCTCTGCCTCCTCGGCGTGGAGGACGGCGTGATCGCCGTGACCAAGGCAGATGCGGTCGACGACGAGACGCTCGAGCTGGCGCTCGCCGAAGCCCAGGAGCTCGTGCCGAGCGCGCCGGTCGTGGCCGTCAGCGCCAAGACCGGCACGGGACTCGACGAGCTGCGAACGACGCTCGCCAGGATTGCAGACCGCGTCAAGCATGCCGGGGACGGGGGCCCGACCCGCCTGTATGTCGACCGCGTCTTCACGCTCCTCGGGATCGGCACGGTCGCGACCGGGACGCTCTGGTCGGGGACGATCTCCGCCGGGGACACGCTCCGCGCCGAGCCGGCGGGAACCGCGGTTCGGATCCGCAGCGTGCAGGTGCACGACCGGCCGGTTGACGTCGCCGAGTCGGGCCAGCGCGTGGCCGTCAGCGTTCCGGGGGTCGAGCGGCATCAGCTCCGGCGCGGCGACGCCCTCGTCGCGCCAGGCGCGTATCCCGTGACCTACCGCCTCGACGTCGAGCTCGAGGAGCTGACCGCGATCCCGGACCGCCTCATCGTCCACCACGGGACGGGAACGACGTTTGCGCGCGTGGCCCGCGCCGGCACCTTCGCACAGCTGCGACTCGCCTCACCGGTGGTCGCCGCCCGCGGCGACCGGCTCGTCCTTCGCGCACAGACAACCGTCGGCGGCGGCCGCGTGATCGATCCTCAGCCACCACGCCACGCCGATCCGGAGCGGTTCGAGCGGGTGAGCCGTGGCGAGCGCGTTGTCTACGCGCCCGTCCGGTCGGACGGCGGCGGCTGGGTCTACGCCGACGCCTGGTTCGACGAGCTCCGCGCCGAGCTCGAGCGCCGCTTCGAGGCCGCAGACCCGCTCGATCCGGGCGTTCCCGCGCCGGCCGAGCCGTGGCTCGACGCAGTGCTGCCACGGCTGGGACTCGAGCTGCGCGGCTCGAAGCTCTACCGCCCGGGCGCCGCCGGCACGCTCGCCGGTCGCGAAGCGGAGGCGGCGGAGGTCGAGTCCACCCTAGGCCTCGAGCCAGTCAAGGTTGCGGACAAGGCGCTCGCGCGCTTCCTCGAAGAGCACGGACGCCTCGTCCGCGTCGGCGACGGCTACGCGGTCTCGACCCAGGCATACGAGGACGCCCGCAGGGCTCTCGTCGAGGAGGTTGGAGCGGCGGGCCGGATCACGCTCGCGAGCTTCCGCGACCTCCTGGGCACCTCGCGAAAGACCGCCCAGCTGCTGCTCGAGCGGTTCGACGCGGACGGCGTCACGCGACGGATTGGCGACGAGCGCGTGCTCCGCCGCTCCGCTCTCCAAGCCACACGAACGAGGGATGGCACGGACGGCTCCCTGGGCCGACAGTGACTAGTGGCGTAGTACGAACCACCCTGCGGAAAGGAAAAAACATGTCTGCGGCAGACCTCAAGCGCAAGCTGCGCAACTTCCCGACCGGGCAGTTGACTTTGCGCGTCCTCGGTTCCTAAGGACCGACCACCAAGCGGAACACGTCCGGCCGGTGGTAATGACCGGCCGGATCGAACCTCTGGCGCGCCTCGTAGAGGCGCGCCGGGTCGAGGTCGGCATAGAGAACGCCCTCCTCGTCCCAGAGCGGCCCGGCGAGATACGTCCCGTCGGGCGCCAGGATCGCGGAACCGCCCCTCCCCAGCAGCTCGTCGCCCTCCGCGAGCGGCACGTTCTCCGGATAGCTCGACGCGCGCTGGAAGACGCAGCAGCTGAGGACGAACGCACGCGACTCGCGCGATGTGCCGGATCGAGTCGTGCCACCCCAGACGAGCCGTTCGTGGTTCGTCGGCATCAGCTTGCGGTGGTGGAGCGCGAGCTCACCCTCGGGCGAATAGAGGAGGAGCGAGTTGTAGATCGTCCCGCGCTCTAGCTCGTTCGCGCCGACGGCGAGCCAGAGGCCGTGACGTTCTGCGGTCTGGGCAAGGCGGTCGGAGTCGGGTCCGGGGATGGTCAGCGACTCCTGCGCGAGCCGTGCGTGCACGCGCCGCGCGTCGTCGTCGCCGGACCAGCCCGCGAGGTAGCGGACCCAACGGTTCGACGGGTAGACCGGAATGAACGCCTCCGGAAAGAGCGCGAGGCGAGCGCCGTTCGCGGCGACCTCTTCCGCGAGGGACTCGATCTTCTCGATCGTCGGGCCGCGTTCGAGGACAACAGACTCGGCCTGGACGCACGCGACGCGGACGGGCTCCTTCACGCGGTCAGCCTAGCCCCGTCCCAGCTCGGCAACCAGCGCGTCCTCGCCCTCGTAGTCGAACTCGAGGTACTGGGCGCCGCGCGGAAGCACCTCGCGCCAGTCGCGATCACGCGTCGCCTCGAGGAGCCACTCGATCTGCCGGTCGATCGCGTCGTTCCACGCGGTGGCGGGCTCGTAGCCCAGCTCCCGTTCGGCGGCGGACATGTCCACGACGAAGGGCTTCGGCGCCGACCAGGGTGTGTTTCCGATCGCGCCGCGCCCTTCCGCGCGCGGCAGCAGCACCTCGGTCCACTCGTGCCCGACGGCCTGTGCGATGCGGCGGGAGATGTCCAGGACGGAAGGCGGGTCGGGATCGCCGCAGTTGAAGACGCCCGTCATGCGCTTCGCCGCGATCAGCCGGACGAGCTCGCCGATGTTCGCCGACGCCGTCGTGTGGAAGAGGCTCGCGCCGCGCATCGTCAGGACGATGTACGGGCGGCGGTCGAGCGCCCGCTTGGCGAAGAACCACTCCCGCGCCATCCGATCCCCCGGCCCGTAGATCGCGCAGGGCCGGACGATCGTCGCGGGGACGCGTCCGTTCTCGAGGAGACGCAGCTCGATTGCCGTCTTCTTGGTCGAGTAGTTCGCGTCGCCCGGCTCGACGGTGGACTGCGTCTCGGGGATCGGCCCGCCGAACTCCGGAAACTCGTCCTCGGCGTCCGCCTCGTCGAGCGTGCGGCCCTGGTCGTCCGCGTACACGGACGCGCTCGAGATCGCCACGATCGCGCCGACCTCGAGCTGGAGGAGCTGCTCGGCGTGGGCGACCTCGAACGGGACGACGTCGACGAGGAGGTCGAAGCCGTTGGCGGGCAGGAGCGCGCCGTCCTGGTCGCGGTCGAGGTGGACGAGCGGCACGTCCTCGAGGCCGGGCGGCGTGGGCGATTCCTTGCTCGCGAGCATGACCGCCCAGCCGTCGTCGAGGAGGCGCCGGGCGATCGCGCGGCCGACGTCGCCCGTACCGCCGAGGACGAACGCGTTCTTCGGCAGGCTACGCCTCGGAGACGGGATCGCCGACGGCGATCTCGCCGCCCGTGAGCACGTCCGCGTTCAAACCGGCTCGGTGCACCATCCCCTTGATCACTCCCGGCCGCGTCATTCCTTCCAGATGCGAGCACGGCTCGCAGAGCTCGACGCCCTCGCACTCGACGCCGCCCACGCGGAAGCGCTTGCCGACGAGGGCGTTGACGTCGATGCCGCGGACGAGCACGTTGCGGCGACTCTCCGCGGCCGACAGCGGGATCCCCGTCTCAGCCTCGAATGACTCGAGCGCCTCGGCCGCGATCAGCGTGATCGCGCGACCCGGCGGCGCGTCGCCGTCCGCGAAGAAATAGCGGTTGCCGCGGAGACCCGCGCCGGCAATCGCTTCGATGCGTTCGACGGGCTCGGGGAGCGTCCCCTCGGTCTCGCTGACGTAGATGCCTTCGACGCGACCGGCCATGCCGAAACCCTACCCGCCGGTTAGATCTCGATCGCTTCCCACTGCTGGGGGCGGACATTGTCGGGGTCGGTGCCGAGCCGGACGGCGAAATCGAGCGCGATGCGCTGGACGGTGACTGTGAGCGGGAAGACGGAAAGCGGCTCCCCGTGTTCGGCAGCGGCGAAGCGGTAGACGCGCGCGCCGCGGGCTTCGATCGCGTCGGCGAGCTCCGCCAGACGCGCGGCGCCGAGCCCGCCGCCGTCGAGGCAGACGAGTGCGTCGCGCGGCCCGAGCGCGAACGCCGGGCCATGAAGGAGCTGCTCGGCCGCCAGTCCCTCGGTGAACAGGTGCGCTGCCTCGCGCACCTTGAGTGCGCCTTCGGCCGCCGTCCACTGGTTCGGGCCCGCACCGACGAACTCGAGTCCACGCTCGGGCAACTCGACCGCAGGGCCGGGCGCCTCGAGCGTGGCGGCTACCGCTTCCGGAACCGCGGCGAGCTCGCCGAGCTCGCCGCCCAGGGCGACGGCGAGCTGGACAAGGCGGGCCAGCGCGGCGAGGTGGCTGGCGGTGAATGTTCCCGAGGTCTCCTGCGCGACCGTCTCGATGTCGACGCCGGGCGCGCCCTCGCCGCCGATCGCCACGGTCGGGATGCCCTCGCCGCGAGCCCGCTCGAGCACCTGGCTTGTGAAGCGCTTCGTGCCGCGATGGCTGAGGAGAACAAGCGCGTCCGCCGGCGTCGGCCGCGGCCCCCAGAGCGCGCAGTCGGCCGCGGACACCGCACCGGCGTCTACGCCGGCGAGGCGCAGGAAGTAGGCGCCCTGGTTGGCCGCATGCCAGCTCGTCCCGGTGCCGACGACGAACACGCGCCGCCCGGCGATCCGCGCCGCCGCAGCTTCGACGGGCGACCAATCGGCGAGGATGCGACGCAGATCCTGGGGCTGCCGCTCCATCGTCTTCGCCATCTCGGTCACGGTCGCGGTCATTATCCAGGGCCGAATCCGCCGCCACCGGGGGTCTCGATCGTGACGAGATCGCCCTCGACGAGAGCGCATGTTGCCTTTGCAGGCAATGCTTCGCCGTTGAGGGAGTTCCGGCCCGGGGCACCCGGCTCGCCGCCGCGCTCTCCCTGCGGCGGATGGGTCCGGCGCTCGGAGATGATCGAGAGCCGGCACGGCTCGAGCACGCGCAGCTCGCGGACGACGCCGTCCCCGCCCCGATGCCTGCCGCCGCCGCCCGAGCCCAGCCGGAGCCCGTACCGCTCGACGCGCAACGGGTACTGGAGCTCGAGCGCCTCCACCGGAGTCGAGAGCGTGTTCGACATCGCGACGTGGACGCCGCTCGGACCGTCCGCGTCCGGGCACGCTCCCTGCCCGCCGCCGATCGTCTCGTAGTAGGTGAAGCGGTCGTTGCCGAGCGTGACGTTGTTCATCGTCCCCTGTCCCTGCGCGGGCACCTCGACGGCCCGCCCGAAGGCACGCATGACGGTGTCGACGATCCGGGACGAGGTCTCGACGTTCCCGGCGGCGACGGCTGCCGGTGGGCGCGCGTTGACGAGACAGCCCTCCGGCGCGCGGACCGTCACCGGCGCGAACGCACCACCCGAGGCGGGCAGATCCGGATCGACCAGCGCGCGGACGACGAAGTAGGAGGCCGAGCGCGCGACGGCGAGCGGGCAGTTGAGGTTGCCGTCGTGCTGCGGGGATGTCCCGTCGAAGTCGATGTCGACCTCGTCGCCCGCGATCGTCACGGCGACGCGCAGCTCGAGCTCGCCCTCCGAAGGCTCGAGGACGTCGGCGGCTTCGTAGCGCCCGTCCGGGAGGGCTCCGATGCCGGCACGCATCCGGCGCTCGGAGTAGGCGTAGAGCTCGTCCATCGCCGCGGCGACGGCGTCGCGCCCGCGGCGGGTGCAGAGCTCACTGATCCGACGCTCGGCGAGGCGGTGAGCGGCGAGTTGCGCGCGCAGGTCGCCGCGACGCTCGTCCGGGTTCCGCATCTGCGCGACCAGCGATGCGAGCGTGCCGTCGTCGAGACGGGTCGGCGGGATCACGACTCCCTCCTCCGCGAGCGTGCGCGAGTCGGCGGGCATCGAGCCCGGCTCGCGGCCGCCGACGTCGGCGTGGTGGGCGCGCGTGACGGCGAAGCCGACCTCCGTGCGCGACACCGTGGTGACGTCCGGCAGGTGCGTGCCGCCGGCGTACGGGTCGTTGAGGATCCAGACCTCGCCGGGCTGAGGGTCGTGCTCCATCACGGCGGCGACGGCGTCGGGCATCGCGCCGAGATGGACGGGGATGTGCTCGGCCTGCGCGATCATCCGCCCGCCGGCGTCGAAGAGCGCAGTCGAGCAGTCGCGGCGCTCCTTGATGTTCGCCGAGAAGGCCGATCGCACGAGCGCCGCGCCCATCTCCTCCGCGACCGCGCGCAGGAGCGAGCCGACGATCTGCAGCTGGATGTCTATTTCGGCTCCCAGTCGGTCTTGGTCGCTGCGGTGGCGTACGACCAGGCGGAGATGAGGCGCGGCCGAACGCGGTACACGTGGTCGTCGGCGACGAAGATCGTCGCCTGCTCGCCGGTCTGCGGTGCCACGTACTTCTCGGCGTAGGCGCGGTCGACGCGCTCGAGCTCGTCGCGGTCGGCGACGCGTTCAGCCCGACCTTTGATGATGATCGGATCCGCGCCGTCCCCGTTGAGGAGGACGACCTCCGGCTGCTGCGCGATGTTCCGCGCCTTGCGCGCGACGGCCGCGCAGGTGAAGTAGGCGGCCTCGCCGTCCCACCAGAACCAGACCGGCGTCGCGTCGGGCCGGCCCTCCGGAGAGGCCGTCGCGACCCAGATCTCCCGCATGCTGCGCAGGCGCCGGTCGACGTTGCTCCAGGGGATGTGGCCGCGCGTCGCCTTCATGCTCGCTCGAGGACGAGTGTGCCCTGCGCGTCGGTCTCGCCCGACCATCCTGCAGGCACCCAGGCGGTCGCGCCGGGAAGCTCGACGACCGCCGGCCCCGACACCCGACGGTGTTCCGAGCCCCGCAACTGCAGATCCGGGCCGGGACGGGTCTCGGCCGTCCGCACCGCGACCAGCTCGAGCTCGCGGTCGCGGTCGGCGAACCCGTAGAGCTCCTCGTGGGCGGCGTGGAAGGCGGCGGCAAGGTCGTCCTGCAGCGGTAGCGTCAGCTCGAACGACTGGCCCGCGTAGCGCAGGTCGGCCTCGCCCTCGCGCGGCAGCTCGCCCGCCTCGGCGAGCGGGACCAGGTACGAGCGCACCGCGTCGCGACGCTCCTCGCTGGCCACCAGACCGAGCGCCGAGAGGACGCCCGCAGCCTCCGGAACGAGCACCGTCTTCACCCCCAGCTCTTCGGCGAGCTCGCACGCGTGCAGCGGGCCTGCGCCGCCGAACGCGACGAGCGCGAACTCCGACGGGTCGTGGCCCCGCTCGACGGAGACGACGCGGAGCGCTCGCAGCATCCCGGCGTTGACGACGTCGACGACATCGGCCGGATCGATGTCGGCGAGCGCCCGCTCCGCCGCTGCGCGGTCGAGCCCGACACCGCCGGCGAGGGTCGGCGGAAGCCGGCCGAGGAGGAGGTTCGCATCGGTGACCGTCGCGTCGGTGCCGCCGCGCCCGTAGGAGGCTGGGCCGGGATCGGCTCCGGCGCTGTGCGGTCCCACGCGCACCGCTCCGCCCGCGTCCCGCCAGACGATCGAGCCGCCGCCGGCGCCGACGGTGTGGAGGTCGACGGTCGGCAGCCGGATCGGCAGTCCCCCCAAGCTGCGTTCGGTGGCCCGCTCGGCGCGTCCGCCGGCGATCAGGCAGACGTCCGTGGACGTGCCGCCCATGTCGAAGGCGATCGCGTCCTCGATCCCGGCGACCGCCGCGACCCGAGCCGCGCCGACGACACCGGCCGCCGGCCCAGAGACGAGGATTGTCGCCGGATGGGCGGCCGCCTCGGCCGGCGTCGCGACGCCCCCCGACGAGCGCATCACAAGCGGCTCGGGCAGCCCGGCCGCGGCGGAGGCGGCCGACAGGGCGCCCAGGTACCGACTCGCCACCGGCCCGAGGTAGGCGTCCGCCGCGGTCGTCGAGGCGCGTTCGTACTCGCGGAACTCCGGCGCGACCTCGTGCGAGGCAACGACGTGCGTCGATGGGAGCCGCCGCCTGAGCTCGTCGGCCACGGCCCGCTCGTGCGACGGGTCGCGGTAGGAGTGCAGCAGGCAGACGGCGATCGCGTCCGCGTCGATCTCCGGCAGTGAGTCGAGGTCGAGCGGCGTGAGCACGCCCTCGGGCGCGATCCGCTCGTGCACGCCGAAGCACCGGTCGAGCGGGACGAGCGGCTCCGGATGCGCGGCGCAGGGCCGGTAGAGATGTGCCCGCGTCTGGCGTCGCAGGTGGAGGAGATGCTCGAAGCCGGCCGTCGTGACGAACGCGGTTCGCGCACCCTTGCGCTCGAGCAGCGCGTTCGTCGCGACGGTCGTCCCGTGCGCGAACCGCTCGATCTCGGCGACACGGGTCGCGTGGGCAGCGGCGACGACGGACTCCTCCTGCCGCGCGGCGGTCAGCACCTTCGCCGTCCGGAGGCGGTCCCCGTCGAGCGCCACGGCGTCGGTGAAGGTGCCGCCGACGTCGACGCCGAGGATCGCCACGGGCGCAGTATCCCGCCTGCCACACTGCGGCCATGAAGGCAGCGCTCCTCGCGCTTGGGCTCGTCTTTCCGCACGGGACGGCCGTGATCACGACTGCGCATGCACGCATCTCCGTCCAGGTCGAGATCGCCGACACCGAGCCGGCTCGCGAGCGCGGCCTGATGTTCCGCCGCCGGCTCGCCCCGCGCGCAGGGATGGTGTTCGTCTTCCCGCAGGACGCGCGAAGCGCCTTCTGGATGAAGAACACGCTGATTCCGCTCTCGATCGCGTTTTACGACCGGCGGGGACGGATCGTCCGGATCCTGGACATGGCCCCCTGCCGCGCCGACCCGTGCCCGATCTACGACCCGAAGGCGACCTACCGCTATGCCCTCGAGGTCAACCGCGGCGCGCTCCGCCGCTGGCACGTCCGCGTGGGCGACCGCATCACGCTGCGCCGAGCGCGCTAGCCTGCGCGACGGAGCGGCCGGGCCCGGTGGCCCAGCTGGTCTTCAAAACCGGTGAGGCGTGGCAGCCCCACGCTGGGCAGGTTCGACTCCTGTGCCGCTCCGTCGAAAGAAAATAGTGCTCTTTGCAGGCTTTTCCTGGGAGTCAGGCTGAGTGAGCTGACTTCCGCTGCGCTCCGCTGGCATCCGCTCGGAACCGCCTCGTGGGACAGTCGACTGTCCCACGACTGTCCCACGGGACCGTTACAGTCGGCTCTTGGCCCGTCACGTCGGCATCCTCGTACGGCATCTGAAGGCGTGCGCCGCTCAGTCGGGAGGTCGCTGCAACTGCCGGCCGACCTATCAGGCGAGCGTCTGGAGCGCACGAGACGGGCGCCGGATCAAGAAGTCGTTCCGAGCGCTCGCAGAGGCGAAGGCGTGGCGCGCCGAGGCCCAGCGCGAGATACGCCGCGGGACGATGCGGGCGCCGAGCCAGCGGACCCTCCGCGAAGTGGCCCACGTGTGGCTCGCCGGCGCGCGCGAGGGCAGCATCCGGAATCGCTCGGGCGACCGCTACAAGCCGAGCGTGCTCCGCAGCTACGAGGCGTCGCTACGACTCCGTGTGCTCCCGGCGCTCGGTGGCCGGAAGCTCTCCGAGATCCGCCGCGCGGACCTCCAGGACTTCGCCGACCGGCTCTTGGCCGAGCGCACCGATGCCTCGACGATCCGGAACACTCTGATGCCGCTGCGCGCGATCTTCCGCCGGGCGGTCGCGCGCGGCGACGTCGCGGTCAACCCGACCAACGGCCTCGAGCTGCCCGCCGTCCGCGGCCGTCGCGACAGGATCGCCTCACCTGACGAGGCCTCGAAGCTGGTCGAGGCGCTTCCGGAGCAGGACCGCGCGCTATGGTCCGCCGCGCTCTACGGCGGTCTCCGCCGCGGCGAGCTCCAAGCGCTGCGCTGGGACGATGTCGACCTCGCGAAGGGCGTGATCCGCATCGAGCGAGCCTGGGACGTGCGCGAAGGCGAGATCGAGCCGAAATCGCGCGCCGGCCGCCGGGCCGTCCCTATCGCCGCTGTGCTACGCGACCACCTCGTCGAGCACAAGCAGCGCCGAGACAACGGCGGCCTCGTCTTCGGACGGCCGGACAGCAAGGCGTTCGACGGCTCCACGATCGATGCCCGGGCGAAGGCTGCTTGGCGGAGGGCCAGGCTCGAGCCGATCACGCTCCACGAGGCCAGGCACACCTTCGCGAGCCTGATGATCGCCGCCGGCGTGAACGCGAAGGCCCTCGCGACCTACATGGGACACGCATCAGTCACGATCACGTACGACCGCTACGGGCATCTCATGCCGGGGAACGAGGACGAGGCGGCGGCCCTGCTCGATGCCTACCTCGCGCGCGCCGACACACAAGCGCGTCTCGCGCAGCTCGAGGCCTGACGGCAGAAGTCGGGCGTTACTCAACCCGTCAGTACGGTCGGTCGATCGTCAGTGCTGCGGCAACAGGTTGACGCTCGCGAATGAGCGGCCGGATCTCCTACTAGGTGCGATACAGGATCGCGCTTTCGCCGAGCAGCACGCTTATCCACCCGACGCTCTGAAGGGGTGCCGAAATGGCGCGCCGACGAATTTGAGCGGCAGCCTGCACGGCGCGACAACGCAGCTCCACGAATCATCTCAGGAACCGGACGCGTCTCCTCCCCGTTGGGTCTGGCGCGCCTTCGAGATCTAGTTCAGGAGTGCGGATCTCTATGCATTCGCTGCGCCATGAGCACGGCGAGCGAGTGTGCATAGATGTCGGGCAGCGGCTTCGACTTGAAAGACAGCGTCGCCAGCGTCGCGCTCGCTCGATCATCCCCAATCAGGATGAGATCATACGTAGCGCGTACGGCTTTTGTCGTTGGCTTGCGCTGCTTCGACCTCACTATCATCTTCCAGATCAAGGAGATGCGATAGGCGGCCGTCCGCGGAGCAACCGCCGGAAAATTGACGGCACGCTTACCGGCGATCACGATCTTGACCGCCTTCGTACTCGAGGCCTTGAAGCTGTCAGCAACACAGTTCATTAGTTTCGGCTGGACGCTCCGGTCCCAATCGGCCTGCGCCTGCGCCGCCGTTCGCCAGACGAGAGCGACGGCACCGCTCCAAGCGCCATCGCCGCGAATGAAGTCGGGAGAGCCTGCAGCCCCTGTTACGACGAGATCGGACTCGTCAATCTTCAGGCCGTCGCACAAGGAATAGTCCGCGTCCGACGTGTTAGTGCGCGCGACCGCGTGCCATCCGGCGGGGAGATCGTCTTCGGTCGGGAGAATCGCTGTCGCCCAAGCCTGGTCGAGTTCGTCGATCTCGATCGGCGGACCGGATCCAGCTGCAGGTGAGCAGAGCACTAGAGCTGCGGACACGACCGCGAGAATTATGCGCGGCATCACAGGAACCCTCTCGGTTTGCGTTCGCACTTGGAGAGTCGACGGAAAAGGCCGTCGCTGCAATTGCTCAATCGGGTGCAGGGCGTGACTCCATCGCGCCCTGGACGGCAACGCCGCGCCCTGACATCCTTTGCACGTTGGCGATCCGGCATCGGCTTCCTAGCTCCTCGGCTGGGCCGGAGAGCCTGTCACTTTGCAAGCGCTCGAAGCGCGCGGGTGATGTGTCGGCGTCGGATGAAGCGTTCGCGTGCCCGAGCCGCGTTGAGCGGCTCGACGGCTTTTGGATCTCCTAGCTTCGCGAGCGCCTCAGCCGTTGTCCGCCGAAGCGCCCAGTCGTCATCATCGAGTAGTGCAATCAGTTTTGGGACGGCACCAATATCGCCCAGCTCACCGAGATGATGCGCCGCCCAACTCCTGACGGCGTCACTCCGATCCTCAAGCGCCGAACGAACTGGCCCAACAACGTCGGCTGTTCCGATTTCACCGAGCGCGCGCACAGCATGCGTTCTCACTCCGTCGTGAGGGTCCTTTCGGAGCAGCTCAACCAAGCGGGGGACCGCCTGCTTCGCTCCCAGTTGCGCAAGGTAATCCGCCGCTCGACCACGGGTCGCGATACCTCCGATTTCGAGCGGATTTTCAAGCTCAGCCATCAAACCGTCCACGTCGCCTGCCCGAGCTAGGGCGCGAACCTTGAGAAGACCACGAGCCAGCTCGTTCATCGCGGTATTCTTACTCCCGCTGCCTGGAGGCATGCGCGAAGCGCCGTCGCAGCTACGGCATACCACGGCACGTAGCCCTTGAGTTCACGAACTACCGTCGCGGCAGCCTCTCCGCATGCGATGAGTCGCGGGCCCGCAAGCTTGTAGACGTTCTGCGCTTCTTGGACGACGGTTCGAAGAATCTGCGCCGCTCGCTGCGCGGCCGCCTTCGAGACCTGAACGACGATCTCCTTGCCGGCCACAATGACACGCACGAACGCCTTTCCGCCGCGCACTGTGATCTTGACCACGACGCGGCCCGCGTTGACGGTGGCGCGGCCGCCCGCCTTGATGCCGTTCCAAGCCTTTTTCGCGGCGCATGAAAGATACGGAGGACGGCAGCGGACCATCGGGCCGTCGAGCGGAACGTCGCTCGCATCGACTGGGGAGACCACGTCGAGTGCCGCGCCGACCCCCTCATCGCCGGCCTCATAGGTCATGCCGCTCGGATCGGTGAACACAGTGGGCCGATCTCCAACGTAGGCGTAGGTTGAGACAGCAGATGAATCCATCTCGGCCGGAAGTGGGTCTCGCTCGAGTAGCCGTCCAGTTACGGGGTCGTATTCACGCGCTCGCAGATAGATCAGCCCCGTTGCATCAGCAAGTTCCCCCGCGAACTTCATTACGTTCTCAGGAGCCACTGGATCGACCTGCGTCTCGACAGAGGTCGCACCGAAGGGGTCGTACTCATATGTCCATTCCGTTGCCCCGGACGATGACGTCACGTTCGCAACGGAACCGAGGCCATCGTCGTGATAATAGAAAGTATTACCTCCGCTAGTCATGGCCTCGCGTTTGACTCCGTATTCATACCGACGGATTAGATTGTTGCTTCCGTCGCGTTCCAACGCGAGTTGGGCCAACAGCCCCGATGAGTCCCAGAGGTAGTTCGTCTTATTGCTCGCTTGGGAGCCAGTCGACGTCTGCAAGCGATTACCCTCGCCATCGTACGTGTACGTTGTCGTAACCGAGCCACTCGTGGTTGAGATCAAGCGATTTGCGAGGTCATAGCTGAAAGTCCGGGTTCCAGCTGTAATCTGGTTGCCGTTTTGGTCGTAGGTGTAGGTGGTCGAGCCAGCTGATGTCAACTCATCGGCGGCATCGTAGGTGTACGTCGTTGTTCCGCTTGGTCGTGCCTCTGTGAGTCGATTCCCGGCAGCGTCATAGGTCCAGCGGATGAATGGATCTGAAGCGCCGGGACAAGCCGCCAGCCGGCACACTTCTGTGAGTCGATCGCGCGCGTCATAACCGTACGTCGTCGTCCCCGGCGCGGTGCCGGTGCGAACGACCTGTGTCGGGTTGCCGACGGGATCGAGCGTGTATGACAAATCGACGAGACTCGTCGCTCCATTCACACTTTTCACACGCGTGAGACGGCCCGCGCGATCGTACGTTCGTTCTTCGGTGTAGCCGTTTCCACTCGGCAGGGTCGTCTGAGTGAGGTTCCCAGCCGCGTCGTAGGCGTAGCTTGTCGTGTTTACGCCGCTGACAAGCGTTGCCATGCGCGAGTCGTTGTCGTAGGTGTAGTCGAGTACGGTCGAGTCAGGGTAGGTGCGCCGAGTGATGTTGCCCACGAGGTCGTACGTGTAGGCAAAGGTGTCCGTTCCGCGGGTGACCTGGGTGAGTCGGTTGACGCTGTCGTAGCTGTAGGTCCGGGTGCCGGCGCCGTCGGTCATTTGCGTGCGGTTGCCAGCGTTGTCGTACGCGAAGGTGACGTCGGGCGTCGAATCGGAGTAGTCAATCGAGGTGAGGCGACCTGCACGGTCATAGCCGTAGGTTGTTGTGCCGTCACCCGCCGTTTGCGTTGAGTTGCCGTTGGCGTCGACGACCTGCGTTCGGTTGCCGGCGGCGTCGTAGGCGTAATTCCACTGACGGTTGAGCGGTAGCGTCATCGACGATAGGCGGTTTGCCGCGTCGTAGACATAGGTCGTGGCATGGTCGTTGGGCTCGGTGCGGTTAGTCACGTTGCCGGCCGCGTCGTACGTGTAGCCGGTGACTGCTCCACCGGGCACGCTGACGGACGTCATGAGGTTGCGGCCGTTGTACGCGTAGCTCGTCGTGTGGGTGTTCGCGTCGGTGACGCTGGTCTTGTTGCCGACCTTGTCGTACGCATAGGTCGTCGCGTTGCCGAGTGGATCCGTCTCCGTCAGCAAGCGGCCAGCCGCGTCGTAGGTGTAGGTGGTGGCGTAGTCGTCGGGGTTTGCGCCCTGGACGTTGCCGCGCGGCTCGACCTGCTTGGTCAGGTTGCCGTTGCCGTCGTAGCTGTAGGTGGTCTTGTTGCCGAGCGGCGTGGTGACACTGGCGAGGCGGTTGTCTGCGTCGTAGCTGTAGGTCGTGGTCTTGTTGTTCGGGTTGGTCTCGGTGAGCTTGTTGCCGACGGTGTCGTAGGTGTAGCTGGTGACGCCGGTGTCGGGCGCGGTGATCGAGGTGACGCGGTTGGCCGCGTCGTATGCGTACGTCGTCGTCTTGGTGTTCGCATCCGTCACGGTCGTCCGGTTGCCGCTGGCGTCGTAGGCGTAGGTGGTGACGTGTCCGAGAGGATCGGTCTCGGTCAGCATCCGCCCGGCACCGTCATAGGTGTAGGTCGTCTTGAAGTCGTCTGGATTTGCGCCCTGGACGTTGCCGCGCGGATCGACACGCGAGAGCATCCGGCCGCCTGCGTCGTAGGTGTAGCTGGTCTTGTTCCCGAGCGCGTCGGTCTCCGATTCGAGGTTGCCGTTGGCGTCGTAGGTGTAAGTGGTCGTGTTGTTGCGACCGTCCTTGTAGCTGGTCATCTGCCCGGAGGCGTTGTAGGTGTAGGTGGCGACGGTGACGCCGTCCTGGGTGACGGTGGTGTTGTTGCCGTTGGCGTCGTAGCCGTAGCTGGTGACCTTGCCGCGCGCGTCGGTGACGCTGGTGACGTTGTTCTGGGAGTCGTAGGCGAGCGTCTTGTCCGCGTTCAGCGAGGCGGGTGCGACTGCGTGCGTGAGGTTGCCCTTGCTGTCGTAGGTCAGCGTGGTCGTCGCGTTCGACGGGCCGATGACGCTTGAGGTATTGAGGTCGGTGTCGTGTCCGAACTGCGTTTGGTTGTTGAGTGCGTCGATCCGCTTCTGGAGGACGTTGTTGGAGTAGACGTCCTTCCAGATGTTGTTGCGTGCGTCGGTCGCGGTGGCGGTCTGGGTTGCTGCATCCCAGGCGAAGGTCGTGACCTTGCCGAGCGCGTCGGTCTGCTGGGTGACGCGCCCGGTGGTCGGGTCGTAGGCGTTCGTGACGACCGTGTGGCTGTTCGGGTCGACCTCCGTCAGAAGCCGGCCGGCGGCATCGTAGGTGTAGCTCGTTGTTTTCCCCGCGAGGTCGGTTACTGAGGTCAGCCGTCCACCGGTGTAGCCGAATGCGACGCTCTGATTGCCGGGGGCCGTAATGCTGTTCAGGGTTCCGTCAGCGTTGCTGCTGAAGCTGATTGTCCGGCCGGCGGCGTCGGTGATCGAGGTCAGCCGTCCAGCGCCGTCGTAGCTGAGCGTGACGCCCTGACCGTTGCGGTCGACAACGCTGCTCAGCCGGCCTTGGTTGTTGAAGGCGTATTTGACTAGGTCGTGCCGGAGCAGCTCGTAGCCGCCGCTGACGCTGGTTAGCGTGGAGCGCGCACCGCCGGCTCCGACGAACGATCCATCGCTGTCCCGCGCGTAGTAAACGCGCTGACCGTCCTCGCCATGGAGCAGAACGTCGCCGTTCGGCTGCACGGTCAGAAAAGCGCCATACGCGTCGGTCCAGCCCGGACCAAGCCGACCTAAGGACGTGTCTGCCGACGTGTAGCTCCGTGTGAAGGCGAACGCGACACCGGGGCCGGGCAGCGTCAGGTCGGTGACCGATGTCGTGTAGGCGCCGGTGAGGCTGTTGACGGGATCGGCGAGGCAGTTGCTCGGAGCCAACGCGTGGACGCCGAGGCCCGAACAGGTCCCATATGTCTGTGTCGGCGGCTGAAACGGCGTCCGGCGCCTCAGCGTCAGCGTCGCCGAGCCGGTGCTCGTTCCCTGCGGATCGACAAAAATGATGTAGGTGCCGTCGACTGGAAGTGTGGCGATGTTTGCGCTGCCGCCGCTCGGGCCGAAGCAGTCCGCTTGCACGCTCAGGTTCGTGCCATCCGGCTTCAAGACCCGAGCCGTCACGCTGCAGATGCCGCTGCCGATCGTGACAGCGCTCATTGACAGGCTGAGGTTCTGCCCGCTGGCGCCGAGAAACGTCGCGCGGCCATTCTGGCCGACGCGATTCAGCGCAATCGTCTGAGCCGCGCCGCCTGCCACGATTTGAGTGGCGAGGTCGTCAGACACCGTCAGCGTCGCCGACCCGGTAGTCGTTCCCTGCGGATCCACCAACAGCGTGTACGTACCGTTCACCGGCAGCGTCGCTACGTCCATCTCGCCGCCGCTGGGGCCGAAACAGTCGGCAAGCGTGCTCAGATTCGTCCCGTCCGGCTTCAGCACCCGCACCGTCACGCTGCAGGTGCCGCTGCCGATCGTCACACCCGTTACACCGACCCCTAGGTGCTCGCCCGCCGCGCCGCTAAAGGTCACGCGGCCGTTCTGGCCCACCCGGCTCAACGCCAACGTCGGCGACAGACCGCCCGGATTCGTCGCATCCGCGACGTCATCCGACAGCGTCAGCGTCGCCGACCCCGTGTTCGTTCCCTGCGGATCCACGAACAGCGTGTACGTCCCGTTCACCGGCAGCGTCGCCACGTCCATCTCGCCGCCGCTGGGGCCGAAACAGTCGGCAAGCGTGCTCAGATTCGTCCCGTCCGGCTTCAGCACCCGCACCGTCACGCTGCAGGTGCCGCTGCCGATCGTCACGCCCGTTACGCCGACCCCCAGGTGCTCGCCCGTCGCGCCGCTGAAGGTCAAGTAGGCGTTATCGCCCGAACTCGTCATCGACACCGTCACCGCCGCGCCATTGACCGTGATCGACGTATGGACATCCGCAACAGCCGCCGCCAACGACCGCGGCTTCACCGAGTCCTGAACCCGCAGGTGCTGAAACGGCGAAGCCAGGAGCACCGGCAACCGGTCCCGGCTCAACGGATCCACCGCCGACGTCATGTTCGACGATTTCGCCGTTGCCGGCACGTGCGTCGCCGCCCGCGCAAGCCACGGCCGCGTCAACGACGACGGCCCGAATACCACCAGCACCACGGCGAGGAGGCAGAAAACACTCCGCGGAGGAAGAAGCGAACGGACGAGCGGCAAAACAGGACCCACTGAGACCTCCTCGGTCGGCGGCTGGATCGAGACCCAGCCGCAGAGCGAGCCCCGTCAAACTCCTTGTTGCCTAACGGCGGCACATAGCTATTGCATAGCCAACGGACGTGGTCAAGATCCTCCCGCATCCGATGATGCATCTGTGTCTCCGCCTGCTATCCCCGGTGAGTAGTTGCCGTGCCGAGACGGGTCTCGAGCCGGCCGCGGTTCCCTCAGCGCTCGATCGTGAGGCGGCGATGCGGGACTCGCTGGCGTTCGAGCTCCATCAGGCGGCGGAGGCGCAGGAGACGCTCTGCGTCGCTGTCGCGGTCGCTGGCCTCGAGCATGCGGACGCAGTCGACGACCGAGGCGATCGCGGGGCGTGCGCCGCGGCCGAGGTTCTCGCGGAAGGCGCGGATGCGCAGGTCGTCGTAGCCGCGCGTCCCCCACGGCGTCGGGACGATCTTCAGCTCGCCGGCGCGCGTCCGCGCTTGGATCGGCTCCAACGAGTCCAGGCTCGCCGCGTCGACCGGCCTCCGGTCGGGTCCCCTCGCGCCGAGCGCATCGAGGGCCCGGCCGAGACGGCGCAGGCTCTCCTCCCGTAGCGACGGGACAATGTCCAGTCCGCGCGTGGTCTCGGCGCTTCCGTGCACGACCCGCGCGAAGCCGCCGACCACCACATAGCTCACCCGCTCCCGGCCGAGGACCTCGAAAATGGCGTACGGGTCGAAGGCGGGCTGCCTGCTCACTCGGCGCCCCCGAGCCTGTCGAGCAGGGCCTGCACACGCTGCTGCGGCGCTTGCGGCAAGCTCGTATCCAGCTCGGAGTCCAGGACGGGCGTCTCCTCGCGCTCGGCGATCTCGACCCGGAGAGAGAAGCCGCACGCCTCCACGACCGCATGCAGGTTCTCGAAGCTCGGCTCCTGCCCTCCCGTCTCCCAGCGCGCGATCTGCGCCCGGTCGCGGCCGAGCCGCGCCGCCAACTCGGTCTGCGTCAGCCCTGCCTTCAGTCGGGCCTCGCGGATGATCTGTGCTCCGGTCATCCAGCGGAGTCTACCTCCGTGTTGACGGCGACGCGCGTGACTGATAGGTTACTCACGTTGATGAAGAGGCCGCCGGAGCAGCTCGAGCTCAAGATCGCCGAAATCGAACTCCCCCAGAAGCCCTCGCGGCGGAGCAGCGCGTCATCTCCCGTAAACCTCGGCCCGCGACTCGCAGTCAGCCCGGACGAGGCAGCCGCGGTGCTCGGCGTCAGCCGCGACTACTTCGACGAGCACATCATCAACGAGCTGCGCATCGTCCGTCGCGGCCGACGGATCCTCGTCTCCCTCGCCGAGCTCGAGCGCTGGCTCGATCGAGCCTCGGCGATGCGAGGTTCGATCGATCGCAGGAGGACGTTGGCCAATGCCTGAGCGGATCGGCCGGGCCGCGAGAACCTTTCTCCCAGCTTGCAGGCGTCTGCGGAAGACGCGACGGCGGCTCGGTTCGGCGCGGACTAGGCTCATTCGGGTACCCCTGGGGCGAATCGAGGCGCTGAGAGGCGATCTGTGGCCGTGCGAGGCGGCGGCGAAGGTGATTGGGCACCCCGTCTCGGCCGCCCCCGAGCACGGCCCGCACCGCTACCGTCTCCTCGTGGTCGACAGGCGTTTGCTGAAGCAGGCCTCCCTGCCGGGCGGTGAGCTCGTCGAGAAGGGGCTGTCCGATCTCGCCGAGGGAATGGAGACAGCCGAGTCGCTGCTCGTCTCGATCGGTTCCCCGCGCCTTCGTCGTCTCGGGTTCGACGTGGAGGCTCCTATCGACGATGCCGAAGAACGCCTGTATCTCCTGCTCGCGCGCGACGATCCGGAGGGCGCGCACTCGCGCTACAACGCGCTCGTGCGGCGACTCGTCAGCTTCGAGCGAGCGGCCGAATCCGCCCGCTAGCCGACACCGAGCGAATCCAGCAGCTCATCGCTGCCCTCGACGCGGCGGCCGAGCAGGAGGGCGTCTGCTACTTGACGGGCGGGGCAACGGCGGTCCTCCTCGGCTGGCGGCCGACGACCGTCGACGTCGACCTCAAGCTCGTCCCTGAGCAGGACGCCATCCTGCGGGCCATCTCTCGCCTGAAGGACGAGCTGTCGATCAACGTCGAGCTCGCGTCGCCCGGCGACTTCATTCCCTTGCCAGCCGGCTGGGAGGAGCGCAGCGTGCTCGCCAAGCGTGGCCGGAGGCTCTCTTTCCACCACTTCGATCCCTACTCGCAGGCCCTCTCGAAGCTCGAGCGCGACCACGCGCGCGACCGTGAGGACGTGCACGCACTCCTCGCCTCCGGTCTCGTCGACTCGCGTCGGCTGCGCGCCTATTTCGAGGAGATCGAACCCCTGCTCTACCGTTTCCCGGCCATCGACCCCCCGGCTTTCCGAGCGCGCGTCGAGAGAACCCAGTCGCTCCAGCGGGGGCGCAGCCGGGGGATCGACCGCGGACGCGAACTAGACCGCTGACGTCCGCTCGGATCCGGCGTCCACCGCTCGCGCCAGCGCTCCAACGAGGCCGGCGACTGTCCCGCGGACTGTCCCACGGCGATGGATGTGACCCGCAACCTCAGTATCCATGCGCCTTTCCGCCGCCCCCAGCCGCTCTTCAAAACCAGTAAGGCGTGGCAGCCGCACGCTGGGCAGGTTCGACTCCTGTGCCGCTCCGTTAAGCCCCAGAGCCGGAATAGCGCAATGATGGCTGTTGATGCTGCCTGCATGGGCGACAGTCGTCTTAGCCCTCGGCGGCGCCGCGATCGGCGCACTCGCGGGCATCACCGCTTCGGTCGTTGGATATCGAGGCACGGAGCTCAACGTGGTGCACCAGGAGAGCGAGGCATGGAGAAAGGTGCTGATCGAGGCCTGCCAGGCATTGAGCGACGCATGGCTCGAGCTTCGGTGGCTCCTCTACCCACCGTCGACGGGAGCCGGCGCTTTTGATGCTGAAGCGAGAGCGCGGCTAGACCCCCTCGGTACGCGGTGTGCCCAAACGGTGGCAAGGGTCCTCCTTGTCTTCGGCCGTGAGTCGACTGCTGGCAAAGCCGCCAGCGAGGTCGACCTCAAGGTCGCTGAGCTCAAGGATGCCGCGATCCTCGCCCCAGTCCCATGGGACGAGGAAGCGACGACCAAAGTCGCATCTGCGATCCGGGCGGCCGAACATGCGCACGAGGAGTTCCTGCTGAAGGCCCAAGTCGCGATTGAACCGGCTGGTTGGCAAGCTCGAGGTTCAGATCTCGGTGACGCGTAGATCGTGCGGGGCGGGTTAGAGCGGTAACCCGTCGCGGTAGCGCGTCGGCTGGGACGGCGGAACGCGCGCGTACGCAACCCCCGTGTCCTGCGTCTCCACGTCGGGGCAGGCGCCGTAGCCACGGGCGGTCTCGTCGACGGTGTAGTAGCCCCACGGCCCGCTTGCCTGGAACTGCCGCGACGAGGCCGCGAGGATGACGCACGGGCCATCACCCGCGCCGACGAACACATGCCGCGTCTCCGGCGGGCAGTGGACGAAGTCCCACTGGCGAAGCTTCCGCTCCTGCCCCTCGACGATCAGCAGAGCCTCGCCGGAAAGCACGAGGAAGTCCTCCTGCTCGGTCTCCCAGTGGTACATCCCGTTCGGCTCGCCCGGCCACATGACCTGGATCGACATCCCGAGCATCGGGAAGTAGGTCTCGGCCTCGAATTCGTCACAGCCGGTCAGCGGCAGGCTGTCGCGTCCGGGTCGGTGAAACCACCGCGCGTCGCGCGCGTTCATGACGAACCAACCGACGCTCGCCGCCACGAGTCCGGCCTCTGTCTCCTTTAGCTCAGCCTCGGGAACCATGGTCGGATGATAGGAGCGAGCGCCGAATACGATCGGGTTGATGGAGCACTACGAGCCAGTCATGAGCTTTGGGGAGGAGGTCGCCGAGATCTACGACGACGCCCCACGCGGGGATGAGGCGGAGGCCGTCGCCTTCCTGGAGCAGCTCGCAGGTGGTGGTCCCGCGCTAGAGCTCGCGATCGGCACCGGCCGGATCGCGTTGCCCCTCGCGGCTCGGGGAGTCCGTGTCGACGGCATCGACATCTCATCCGCCATGGTCGCCAAGCTGCGCGCCAAGCCGGGTGGCGACCAGCTCTCGGTCACGATCGGCGACTTCGCCGACGTTCCGGTCGAGGGCACCTACCGGCTGATCTACGTGGTGTTCAACACGCTGTTCAACCTGCTGACCCAGGAAGAGCAGGTGCGCTGCTTCGAGAACGTCGCCGGCCATCTCACCGACGACGGCTCGTTCGTCGTGGAGGCCGGCGTGCCGGGCTGGCTCTACCGCCTGGAGAGGAATCAACACGTGGACGCGGAGGCGATCGGAGTCGAGGAGGTGCG
>WNGF01001822.1_pt1 | contig 35338 bp, 42 predicted proteins | sample 5400641 | NCBI WGS metagenome assembly WNGF01 (sample SAMN13153371, study PRJNA577476) | soil metagenome | isolation source: 80 cm soil or saprolite under grassland replicate 2 | place: USA:California | collected 2016-06-15 | reverse complement strand
CCTCCCGACACTGCGGGTGCCCGCTGAAGCCATGCTTGTATCCCCTGGCGAACGAACCGACCGGGAGCGTCACCGACCCCTTCGGATTCACCGCCGTGGGCCGCTCCCGCCCCAGGAGGGGGACCACTCCCGCTGCGACAGCGCCGGGTGGCCTACGGGGAGAGGCTCGACCTTCAGGTGCTTCTGCTGGTCCCGATCAACCTCGCCCTCCTCGAGCTGGACCACGCCACTGCCATGACACAGCACGCAATCGAAGATCCGAGTGTGGAACGGGGTTCCACTCGCGTCGAGGCCGCTCTGCCAGTACCACCGGACGAAGCCCTGCTCGACCAGCTCCTCGAGCTGCTCAGGATCCGGGTGGGGACCGGGGCATAGGCGGCTGCGATCAGCGGGGACGGTCACCTGCCGTGCCGCCAGGTCAGATCTCAAGCCGGTTACCTTCCCCATCACGCCACCTCCGCCTTGATCTGAAGCAACACGTCGTCGGGGATGTCTGGGTTCGACTCAGGCTTGTCGGCAGGGGCGATGGCGATCCGGCCCTCCGCGTCGATCCTGACCCGCACCTCGAGCGCCTTGCCCGTCTCGTCACGAACGATCTCGATGTCGGCCATCAGGCGCTCCGTAGGGCCGCATCCAACGAATCCATGTGACGACGGACCCGGGCGCCCCGACCGGCGATCTCCCCGGCCTGGACCTCGCGCCATGAGCCCCCACGGCTCTTCTGGCGAGCCAGGAACTGCCCCAGGTCCCCCACGTCGTCCCGCTGGCCGAGATCCTTGGGGGGAGCCTGACCGATGCTGTCCAAGCCCTTCAGCTCCTGTTCCAGGCGCGTACGGTGGGCCGTGGGGCTCTCGTAGGGCTCGGAGGCCTCATCACGAAGTCCCATGGCCTCCTCGACCTCTCTGGCAGCGTCGTGGCCGTACCGGAGGTCCTCATGGCGGTACTCGGAGAGGGAGCGCCCCTCAGGCGCGCCGCCAGACTCACTGGCTGATCTGGGGCTTTCACCCGGAACCGGTCGGGGAACGGGTGGCCCCGGCCGTACCGGCCTGCGGGGGTTCGTGAAGCCCTCCGCCTTGTCGATTGCCCAGGCCGTGGTCCGGCCGATGTGGGCGCGTCTGGCGGCATGCACCTGGCTCAGGCCGTTACGGCGGGCGGAGACGTAGTCGGCCCTCCGGCGGGCCAGCTCTTCGTGGTCAACTCCCATGATCAACCTCCATGACCATGTTCAGCTTCTCCGAAAGGATCTCACGCAGGCGAACGGTCGTACAGCGTTCGTGGTGACGTTCAGAAGCCGTGCGTGGCGGTGTCAGCGTCGTGGAGACACCGGGGTGGACGGAAATGTCACCTACACCAGGGGGTGGGAGGGCACGAATGGCGTTGTGGCCTGAAAATAGCTAACAGACACCAGCGCCTCAGCCCTGAGAACAGGCCCCGGGTCGAACATCCCCGCAGCTCACGGCTGGTGGATTTGCGTAGGACAGCGTCACACGCCCCGCTGCGCCCCAGCTCCGCTCCCGGCCCGCTCGGTCACGTTGCCGGTGCCCACCGCCCCAGCTCCAGCTCACCCCATAAGCCCAGCTCAGAGGCACTATTCGCTGCACCGCTGTCCCTTCGCCCTCGCCAATGATTCAGCGCAGTTGAGGGGCATACCCCCCCTCCGTACCCGTTCAAGTGCACTCTGGATCCGCTTGCCCTGCAACGATCCACAAGTGCTGCTGGCCGTGGCAGAGTCATCCCGACGGGGCGCGAGGGATCTTGTTCTACCAGCCACGGGGTTCACTCGACGTTCACTCTCAACGCCGCTTCAACGCCCCGCCACGCCCCTCAACTTCTTCCTATCCGGGTGAAGTGAACAGCTGACAGTTGACCTATCGAAGGGTCGGTTCCGAAGGAACCGCACCCTGAGGATCTGTCCGTTTCCTGCCCCGCCATGTCACGGAACGGCATGGCGATCAGGCTGTTCGGCACGTCGTCGCTCCGGGACCAACGGTGGCCTTCGGCCACATCGGGTCCCTCCGCTCCTCGAGCCTCACGAACACCACGCCGTTTCCCGTCGTTGCCCTCTGGGTCCTACTGACCCGGCTGGCAGCCCTCACCGCTCCCCAGCTTCAGCCCCGCTCTCTCTCTCTCTCTCTCTCTCTCAAAGAGTTATGCGTACGGACTTTCAGATCTGTGCCCGCGCAGGTCAGAGGCCATGTTTCAGGGTCGGGAGCCGCCGGGGTCCGGCACGAACATCCCCATCCCGGGGATCCGTCAGGCCGTTCTCCAGGGCAGTCCGTCGGGGAAGAGGGCACCCAACAGACTCGCTTCGAGGGGGAGCTTGCCGGGGCTCACCACTGGGGCTGCCCGACGCCTCTCCCTGATGATCACGTCCAGTACCTCCCGGCGGACCCGGCTGGGAAGCTGGGAGAGGAAGGCCTCCGCCTCGGGACTGGGGTCACGAAGCTGCCGGTAGCGGGCGATCTCGTCCAGGTCCTGTGCCGTCAGCTCCAGCGTCTGCTCCATGCTCGTTCCCTTTCTCCTTTCGCAGGACGGCTGCTTCACGTCCCTGGGTGGAACGGTACCACGCTAGGAATGTCCCCTCGATCTTCCGCACCCGCTTGTGCGACACCCCGAGGCGTTCGGCCGTCTCTCGCTGGCTGAAGCCACCTGCACGCAGGACCGCGTAGTCGCCGTACTCCGGCCCAAGGGCCATCTCGGCTGCCTGGATCGCGAAGCCCCAGTCGATCATCCCGGCCCACTGGGCCTCGGGGAAGGGCACTCGGAGCTGTCGTCGGGCTCCTCGAGGCGTGGTGCCCCGCTCGTCGTCGATCCGCGCCACGCCGTCGGGTGACAGGCCGAACCGTGGGTCGTCCTTGTCAAGGACGATCCCCAGGTGACGGAACCGACTCTCCTTTCGGATCCAGTCAACGATGTTGTGCTTCACCGCCGTGTAGACAAAGGTCGGGAAGCTCGCCCTGGCGGGGTCGTAGTCGAACACCGCCTCCATGATCGCCTTGCGTAGTTCAACGTCCAGCTCGTCTTCCCGGCCCCTGAAGATGTCGCTGACCGACGGTCGGTAAGCCGCAGCGCGGGCGACGGGCATCCACCGGTGAAAGACGATGGCCCAGTTCCCCTGGGGCCAGGGCTCCGTCTTCGTTGGCTTCGGCCAGTCCTCCGGGTACGGAGGGACGCCGGTCGAGGACTTCGTGGACCTTCGCTTCGGCATCAGCTTCGGGACCACTCGGGCTCGCACTCGACGTGGGCGGGGAATCTGATGCTCCCCGTCTCGTCACCGACCAGGATCCCCACCGACGCCGTTGGATGCAGGCCGAACGGTTTACCGCAGACAGCGCAGCCAAGGTCTCGGGGCTCCGACCTCGGAGGGTCGGTCATTCGATCCAGGGCTCTCTGCAGTCGGGTCACATGTCCTCCTCATCATCGCGGGAGAGCCGACCGGGGGGCGCATGAACCCCCGACCGGCCACCCCGCTCTTTCCCCCGGCGGCACGGCCCTTCGTGATGCGCCTCGAAGTCATAAGAGACGCAGGGCCGTCTCGACCCGCCGGGAGTCTTCAGTTCGACTCGCCGGAGACGAGGTCCACGCTGGGTACGCCAGTCACCGGGTCGAAGCCAGCAGCCTCGCGCCAGACCGTGTTCTTCGCCTCAGAGCTGACCTGGCCGAACTCCGCCGTCCGTTCCAGGAAAGAGGCGTACCCGACGGCGCACTCGTTGTTGGTTCCAGGGCCGTACGTCAGCCCTGGACCGACGATGTCAGCCGCGATGTCCTTGACCTCGTTCAGCTGATCGAGTGCTGCCAGTTCACTGCTCATGCGTTCACCTCCTACTCGTTGATCTCCTCCGCACCAACGTGACCACCCTCGGGATTTGAGAGCGTCTCGATCACGTCCGTACCCGGCCCACTGTTGGTCATCTCGCTCTGCGAGTTGCTGTCTGGGAGATCGTCCGAACCGGCCCCGAATCGGTCGGGGTTACTCGACTCCTCGTCCTGGACCTCCAGCTTCGTCTTCACGAACCCGTCATCGCGACCCGTTCGCCGCGAAGGGTTGACCGAGTCCTCTTTCTTGACCTCCAGACTCGTCTTCGTGAAGCCGTCATCGCGACCTGCTTTCTTGTCGCTCATTCCTGTTCACCTCCTTCCCTGCTCATTCGAGCCAGATCTGCTTGGTCCTGTGCTGCGATCTCTCCCGCCCCGAAGAAGGCCTCCCGACCCTCACCCTTCTCCGTCGGGTCGAAGGTGCGGTTCGGGTCGTCTACGTAGGTCTCCTGCGCCGGAGCCGCCTTGGACGGCAGGAGCTTCTTTGGGCCGAACTCCCCGGTCTTCTCTTCCCGAGCATCGAAGCTCTTGGTGCAGTCGGGGCAAGGTTCAGTCGGGATGAACTGCTGGCCGACGAGCTGACCCTCGACCATGGTGCCGCCGACCCTCTCGCCGGTGTAGCCGACCCCACCGCACGTTCGACAGGCTGCACCCATTCACTCCTCCGATCCATTAGTCGAGAGTCCCGCCTCGACTGCTCGGTACGCCAGGATCATCTGTTGGCTCCGGGCGAGCCAAGGCTGCAAGCGGGCGCGGTGGGTGAGGAACGAATCCTCGTACACGCCGCACAGTTCTCTCGCCGCAGTGTCTGGATCGAGCCCCGCCTGGATGCAGTTCACGATGACCTCTGCGAGACTCCAGTCCCCGACGATGCCCCGCCAGTGTTCGATGAGCTGACGACGGTTCGGACCAGCTACTTTCCCGTCGCGCCACATCTGCTTCTGCACGCCGTCGGAGACATCGACAATGGGGGCGAGGACGCCTTCCGTCGCGTCACCCAGGATCTTGACCTTCCCGGCCTCCAGTTGGCTTGCACCATCGCTCCGAGCCGAGAAGGCGTAGCGGGGAACGATGGTGGGAACACCGGCTCGGACCCCGAGTCCTCGGTTGGACAACCAGCCGTCGTTCAACCAGGGGGCACCGATGAGGATGTCAGTCTCTGCAAGGACGACGCACTCGCCCGGTCGCACCGTCTGGAAACCGTTGCGAGACACGTCTTTCGGAGTGGCCTTCTTCGTCTCCATTAGAGGAGCCCTCCCGCCCTGGCTCGCGCGTGTGCCTCGGTCCTCTCCTGTGACTCTTGGAAGAGCATCCTCTCGATGGCAGCCTGATGCTTCTCTCCGGCGTTGTTCATTAGCTGGTACATCTGCTTCGAATCGAACTCACGGGACATCTCGTAGACCTCGTCCACCTTGCCCTCAGCCAAGAGCTTCAGGGCCTCTGTCACCTTCTCGTCCACCGGGGGAGGCGCAGCGGCGAAGTCCCAGTTCCTCCATTCGCTCCGGTCTATCGAGTCCTTGAACTCCTGCGTCTTCGTCACTGCTTCGGCATGGAGGGCGCGGGCCTCCTCCCTCAACGCAGAGGCGTCGGCACCGGCGGCCTCATTCATTCCCGCAAGCTCCCCCAGTTCCCGAGCCCGCAGGTGAAGATCCTTGATCTCCTCCCTGGCATCGACGCGTTCCTGGATCTGGCGTTTCATTGCCTCTGTGTCTTCACGAGAGGCGACGTATCGGCTGATGAGTCGGCCGGTGGGATCTCTCGTCTCCTTGATCGCGAGACCAATCTCGTCTACACGATCCCCTCGATGCGCCGATCCGATGCCGCCCCAAACAGTCTCGATTGGACCGGGTGGGGGCTCGGGGATCTCGCCTTTGATGTGGTTGACCAGATCCCGCAGAGCCTGGATCGTTTCGTCCCGCTCCGGGCTGGGGGGCCTTGCATCTCCCTGCTCCCTGAGGTCCGCGTATAACGACTTCACTCGGTCGGAGATCTCGACACCCTTGGGCAGCTCGGGGATGCCCTGAAACTTCGCCTGCTCCGCGAGGATCTCTTCGTATGTCGGTTCACGTTCGGCCATCTACTTTCCCTCCTTCAACTTCGCGTTCCAGTCGGACAGCCACTGATCGGGGTCGAAGTCCACCGGCCTCGCCTTGGACCCGACCTTCTCCTCCTCCGCGAGGCGGATCGCTTCGGTGGCGGCAGCGTGTGCCTGGTCGAGGTGACCGGGTGCGGCGACTTGAAACTGCTTGCCCGTAACGGGGTGGACCTGGGTCACCGTCACCTCATCGAACTTGTCGATGGCGGTTTGCAGCGTCGGGCTGACGAACTCACTATCTGCGGCAGGAACAGCGATACCGGCAGCGCGAGCTGCCTCAGCCTCGTCGTCAAGGATCTTCTGCTTCGCAGCCGCAATGGCATCGGCCTCCGCCTTTGCTGCACGTTCCTTCTCCAGCTCCTCCCGAGCCTTGGCGGTGATGCTGTCCTCCTCTTGCTGCCGGAGGGCAGCAGCTTCAGCCTCGGCTACTTCGCGAGCCTTCGTGATGTGAGGCTCGAAGTCTCCGACGATGAACGAGCCGTAATGCTCGACCGCTCCGATCTCGGAGAGCTTCTCCTGCGCGTCCCCTTCGAGAAGGTCGGAGGGGGAGACGACGTTGAACTCGATCCAGTCGGCAAGGTCGTCTCGTCGGGCGGCGTGAAGCCCCGCAATCGCACGGTCCCTCTGCTCGAAGAAGGTCTCCTCGGGCGGTGATGCGGTACCGGCATCCTGGTCACTCTGACCTGATGCATCCTGATCCTGGTCCTGATCTTCAGGCTTCATCCGTTCCACCTCCATGGTGGTGGTCGTAGTGGTGATCGCCTTCGTCCTCGCAGGCGTCGACGTACCGATCAACGGCGAGGATGAGGGCAGACGTTGTCGGGCAGGGATTGTGTCGGAAGTCGGAGTGAGCGAAGACGAACCTCGTAGCCGCCTCGGCAAGAGCGAGGCTCAGCACGATGAACCGCTCGTCGGCGTCTGTTGTCACCGGCTCATCACTCACGGCGGGCTCCGTTGAGAGCTTGATCGAGTAGCGACGGTCGAGCGACGACATCGAGGACGCCGAAGACCTCGAGGCGGATCTGCGTGGCATCACGATGAAGTTGACGGCTGAGGGCGAGGGGAACGTCGAGGACGATGCGGGGAGACGGCTGACGCCGTCCGCTCAGGATCTCCGCGATGAACTGGGGAGAGACGCCGACGGCTCGGGCCAGAGCCGCCTGACTCCACCCGGCGCGATCAAGGAGGGCCTGGAGGCTCTGGAGCCGTTCGATCCGGTTGTCGGGCATAAAGCACCTCCTGCGGCAGGTGGATCACCCCTTGCGGCAGGTGGATGCCTTACACCCTCACCTTGTCGATCTGAGTCTACCTCAACCTTGCTTGACACTCTAACCAGCGTTAGTGTACTTTGGTGTCCGCGAACGGCCCATCGGTTGTGAGCGTCTCACCCTTGCGGACGCGGACGGTGGTTGCCTGGGCGGAGGGTTGGAGCGCGTCGCCGCCGCGGATCCAGCCCTTGTCCGTCAGCCACTTCCCGTAGTCGTCCCACTTCTGCATCTCGGCGGCCTGCTGCTCGGGCGACGCACCCTCCATCTGCCCGGTCTCCTCGTTGTAGATCAACAGCAAGTAGCGCATGACGACCCCTTTCTGTCTCGGCGGCCCGGTGGCCGCCTCCAACCCTACCGACGAACAGTGACGAGCGGTATCGACAGCGGGCCCGAGAAACGGGTGGCGCTCCACCGGGGTTAGGCTAGGGGCGCGATGTCCGCCCCCGAGATCGATCCGCTCGACTTCCTGGCGATCGACCGCCTGCTCTCAGACGAGGAGCGCGACATCCGCGATGCCGTTCGGGCGTTCGTTCGAAGCGAGATCCTGCCCGGCGTGGGGGAGTGGTTCGAGCGCGGCGAGTTCCCCCGCGAGGTGGCCAAGGGCCTGGCCGAGCTCGGCCTCCTCGGGATGCATCTGACCGGGTACGACTGTGCGGGGGCGAATGCGGTCTCCTACGGCCTGGCCTGCCTGGAGCTCGAGGCCGGTGACAGCGGGTTCCGATCCTTCGTCTCGGTACAAGGCTCGTTGTGCATGTTCCCCATCTGGAAGTTCGGGACCGAGGAGCAGAAGAACAGGTACCTGCCGATGATGGCCCGCGGTGAGGTGATCGGGTGCTTCGGGCTGACCGAGCCCGACGTCGGCAGCGACCCGGGACGCATGCGGACCTCGGCGGCCCGCGACGGCTCCGACTGGGTCCTGTCCGGGACCAAGATGTGGATCACGAACGGCGGCATCGCCGATCTCGCCGTGATCTGGGCCAAGGCCGACGACGGTGTTCGCGGCTTTCTGGTCCCCACCGACACCCCGGGGTTCTCCGCCAGGGACATCGAGCGCAAGCTGTCGCTCCGAGCCTCGGTCACCTCCGAGCTCGTCCTGGACGAGGTCCGAGTGCCGGGAGATGCGGTGTTACCCGGTGTGGTGGGGTTGAAGGGCCCGTTGTCCTGTTTGAGCGAGGCGCGGTACGGGATCGTGTGGGGCGCTATGGGCGCGGCGCGTGCCTGCTTCGAGAGCGCGCTCGAGTTCGCGAAGACCCGCGTGCAATGGGGCAAGCCGATCGGGGCGTTCCAGCTCACCCAGGAGAAGCTGGCGAACATGGCGGTCGAGATCAACTCGGGGATGCTGCTGGCGATCCACCTCGGGCGGATGAAGGACGACGGCATCCTTCAGCCGGAGCACGTCTCGATGGGCAAACTCAGTAACGTGCGGGAGGCGCTGGGTGTGGCCCGAGAGGCCCGAACGATCCTCGGGGCGAGCGGCATCACCCTGGAGTACCCCGTGATCCGCCACATGAACAACCTGGAGTCGGTCCTGACCTACGAGGGGACGAGCGAGATCCACACGTTGATCGTTGGGCAGGCGCTCACGGGACTCCGCGCCTTCGAGTGACCAGCGTGTAGCCTGCCGCCACGGGTGCGAATGGAGGCACAGCCGGAAGGAGGAGGTTGGAGGATGGCGCGCGAGTTCGACTGGGCGCTCTTCGAGAAAGCCGTCGACATCACGACGTCCGCGGTGCGGGGCACGCTGGGTGGGGAGAACAGCCAGGCGCCGAAGTTCGCGGCCGACGTGTTCCGGGAGGTGTGGGCGGCTCTGAAGGATGCGGCGGGCGATCTGTCGGCGCGGGGCAAGCCGGGGTTCTGAGGCTACCCCGATCGCGAGAGATCGCGGAGGGAGACCACGCCGACCAGCGCGGCTCCGTCCATCACCGGCAGGTGCCGGAATCCCCGATCGAGCATGATGTCGCGGGCCTCGCGGACGTCGGTGCCGGACTGGACGGTGACGGGGTCTGCGGTCATCCATTGCGAGATGTGATGTTGCGCGGCGTCGAAATCGGCAGCCAGCGCGCGGAGGATGTCGCGCTCGGTGAAGATCCCGGCCGGCCTGCCCTCCTGGAGCACAAGGGCCGAGCCGACGTGATGGGCGCCCATCATCGTGGCCGCTTCGGCCACGGTCGCCGTCGGCTCGACGGTCACGACCTCCTTGCTCATGACGTCCCTGACGGTGGTCATGGCCACGTCCAAGCCTAGACCTCGCCGGTTGGGCCGCAAAGCCCTGCTTCGCTGGTACGCACCGCGCCGCCGGGCGTACCCATGGCGGACGACGCACGACCCGTATCGGATCCTGGTCTCCGAGGTGATGCTGCAGCAGACGCAGGCGTCGCGCGTCGCCCCCGCATTCGTGTCGTTCCTTGCTCGCTTCCCCACCGTTCACTCGCTCGCGCGGGCGCGGCTCCGCGACGTCGTCACTGCCTGGCAGGGCCTGGGGTACAACCGCCGAGCGGTGGCGCTGTGGGAGGCGGCCCGCACGATCGTCCGGGACCACGGTGGGAGGATTCTGCCCGACCCGGTGGAGATGCAGAGGCTCGCCGGGGTCGGCCCGTATACGGCGGCAGCCGTGTCGTCGGTGGCGTTTGGGTCGGCTGTCGCGGCCGTCGAAACGAACGCGCGGCGGATCGTGGCCCGGTTCTTCCTCGGCGTTGGCCCCGACGGCGTGTCGCCGCGCGAGATCCATGCGCTGGCCGACGCATGGTTGGACCGCCGCGACCCGGGGGCGTGGAACCAGGCGGTGATGGACCTCGGCCGGGAGCACTGCCGGCCTCGGCCCCGGTGCGGAACGTGTCCGCTCACGGCGCTGTGCCGCTTCGTGGCGGAGGGCAGGGAGCCCGTGTCGGCCGAGCGGCGGCAGCCCGCATTCGAGGGGTCCTTCCGACAATTGCGGGGCGCCGTCGTCCGCGCCCTCATCGATCGGGAAGGCGCGTCCCTCGCGGACTTGTCCCGTGAGACCGGGGTGCCTCTCGAGCGGGTGGGCGAGGCTGTGTCGGTGCTGGCCGCCGACGGCCTGCTGATCGCGGGGGCGGCCGCCCGGGCGGGCCGCCCGGGCGGCCGCGTCCGCCTGCCCGGCTGAACGGGAACGCCGGAACCGTCGCCCCCGTCCAACCGCTCGACCGTTCGACCGTTCGGACCGCCACGAGGAGGCCCTCCATGCGTAAGGCAGTGCTCTCGATCGTCGGGTTCCTGGCGCTCGCCGGGATCGTCGGATACGTCGCCACGTGGGACAGGAGCCCCCTGTCGCGGCAGAGCGGAGGCGGCGGCGTGGGCGCGGCTAGCCGTGCACCGGAGAAGGCGGTAGGTGCGGTCGGCAGCGACGAAGGGTTTGCCGGCGTCGTGGTGCCGGGAACTGCGAACAGAGGCGGTGCCGGTCTGGACGCCGGAGGAGGGCTGTCCTCGGTTGGATCGCTTCCCCCCATCGGTCCCGACATCGTGAAGACCGCCGGCATCTCCATCGAGGTCGAGAAGGGTGGCTTCGAGACGGCGTTCAACGCCGCGACCACCATCGCCGGAAGGTACGGCGGCTACGTCCAGGACTCGTCGATGCGAGGGATCAAGGCCAAGTCCGGTCAGCTCACGATCCGAGTTCCCGCATCGGCCTTCGACCAGGCCATGAACGACCTTCGGGGCCTGGGCTCGGTGGAGGGGCAGTCGATCTCCGGCCAGGACGTGACCTCGCAATTCGTCGACCTCGACGCCCGGCTTCGGACCTGGGAGGCCCAGGAGGCTGTGCTCCTCCGGTTGATGCGACGCGCGACCTCGATCGAGTCCACGCTTCGGGTCCAGAACCAGCTACAGGACGTGCAATTCCGGATCGAGCAGATCAAGGGCCAGCTCCGCCTGTTGGAGAACCAGACGTCACTCGCAACGATCGACGTGTCGCTCCGAGAGGTAGGTGCCGTGGTGGGCGTTCGGCAAACGGCGGCCCGTGAACGGCCCAGCCTCGGCGAGGCCTGGGACCGGGCGGTCGACGGGTTCCTGGGAGTGATCTTCGCCGTCGTCGTCGGGCTCGGGTACCTGATCCCGTTGGCCGCGATCGCGTTCGCCATCGGGTTCGGCTACCGCAGGTACCGGGCCAGGCCGGCATCGGCGGCGTAGTCGCTAACCCGCTGTCCAGGCGGTTGTTAGTTGACACTAACGTAAGGCCCGGCTTAACCTGCTGCGCATCGTGGAGGCCGCACTCCGAGCCATCGCCGAGCCCCGCCGGCGCCAGATCCTGCGCCTGGTTCGCGACGTGGAGATGAGCGCCGGGGAGATCGCCTCCCATTTCGAGGTGACCCGCTCGGCCGTGTCCCAGCACCTCCGGGTGTTGAAGGATGCCGGGCTGCTCGCGGAGCGGCGGCACGGGACCCGTCGCATCTACCGGATCCGGCCCGAGGGCCTTGCAGAGCTCCGCGAGTTCATCGATGGTCTGTGGGAGATCAAGCTCGCCACCCTCAAGCGAGTGGCGGAGGCCGAGGAGAAGAGGCGGCGTGGTCGCTGAGGGGACGGACGTACTCGCCCACGAGGTCCGGATCGAGGCCAGACCCGAGATCGTGTTCGCGTTCCTCACGGACCCCGACAAGATGACTCAATGGAAGGGCGACTCGGCGCAGCTCGACGCGCGGCCCGGTGGCGTCTACCGGGTGCAGATCGGACAGGCCGTGGTGGTTGGCGAGTTCGTCGAGCTCGATCCCCCGCGCCGGGTGGTGTTCACGTGGGGCTGGGAGGGGAACGACGCCGTCCCCCCTGGATCGACCACCGTGGAGGTGACCCTCACGCCCGACGGAGAAGCCACGATCCTCCGCCTGGTGCACCGGGACCTTCCCGAGGAACAACGCGCCGAGCACGAAGGAGGGTGGAAGCATTTCCTGCCGCGGCTGGCCATTGCCGCCGTGCGCGATAACCGAGGCTCCGGACCCGGGGCCGGCTAAGCAGAGGAAGGAGGAGGACGCATGGGCGCACCAGTGGTGCACTTCGAGATCAACGGCAAGGATCTGAAGGCCCTCTCCACGTACTACTCGCAACTCTTCGGGGTGGCAGGTGCACGAGGCCATGCCCACTTACGGCCTGGTGCACACGGAGGCCGGCGGCAAGGGCATCGAGGGAGGCATCTCGGGAGACAGCAAGAACCCAGGAGTGACGATCTACGCGGAGGTGGACGACCCTCATAAGTACCTGGATCTGGCGGAGAGCCTGGGCGGCAAGGTGGTCATGCCGGTCACCGACATGGGCATGGTCACCTACGGGCTGTTCACCGACCCCGAGGGACACCTCGTCGGTATCGTCAAAGCGGAAGAGGCCTCCTCTTAGATCCGAGCGCATCTATGGGACGGCCCGAATCGGCACCTCCGGGCTCAACCCCTCAGCGAGCCTTCAGCGCAGGGAGGACCTCCTGGCCGAACAGCTCCACCGCGCCTGCGGCCGGCTCGAGATCCATCCCGGGGTAGTGGAGCCGGACGATGAGGTGGAGCTCCCGGTCGCCGAAGGCCTCGACGAGCGGCCGGAGAGCCCTGAGCACCTCCTCCGGCGTCCCCGCCAGGGTCCACGTCCGCATCGTTTCCTCGTCCGGGGGCGTGGGTTCGAGCCGATCGTCGTCTGGCGTGTCGGCGGTGCCCTCCCACGCCCGATACGTGCCGAGCTGGTGCGCGACGCCCGCGCGTGCGATCTCCCACGCATCGGCGTCGTTGGCCACAAACGCGTTCTGGATGAGCGCGATGCCGAGTGAACGAGGATCCCGCCCCGCCGACCGTGCGGCCTCGTCGAGCATCGACAGAGCCGGCCGGACCTCGTCGGCGGCATCGGCGTCGGTGATGTACCCATCCGCCATCCGTCCCGCTCGTCGCACCGCCGCGTCCGCGTATCCGCCGAGATAGATGGGGATCCCTCCCTCACGGGCCGGCGGCGGGGTCACCTTGACCCGGTCGTACGAGAATGCGCTGCCATCGAACGAGAACCGGCGCCCCGTCCACGCCCGCCGAAGGATATCGATGGTCTCGGCGGTCCTGATGGCTCGTTCGGACCTCTGGACGCCGAACATCCGAAACTCCTCGCCCCGCCATCCGATCCCCAGGCCCAGGATCAGCCGCCCCCCGGAAAGCTGGTCCACGACGGCGGCGTCCTCCGCGAGGCGCAGCGGATCGTGGAGGGGCGCGAGGACGACCCCGGTCCCGAGCTGCATCCGCTCGGTGGAGGCGGCGAGGGCCGCGAGCATCGGAAGCAGTGACGGGAGGTAGCCGTCGGAGGCGCCGTGGTGCTCACTGACCCACGCCGAGTCGAACCCCATGGACTCGGCCAGTCGCACCAGGTCGAGCATCTGCCGGTACTCGCGAGCGAAGGTCCGCCCTGACCCCACCGGAATCTGACCGGTGAACAGCCCGACGCCCACACGAACGGCCATCGCGCGCACCCTATCGGGGCCCGATCGCCGGCCTCAAACCGGCTGCCCAAGCGGGTCCGTACGGAAGGTTGAAAGTGATAATCATTCTCGTCTAGGATGCGGGCCATGTCCTTCGGTCCTCGAGTCCGCCAGCTGGATCGTGCGATCCTGGCGATAGCCCTGGTCACCACGTTGGGGGCGTGTTCGAGAGGCTCCTCCGGCGGGCGGGTCGAGGTGGTAGCCGCGATCTACCCGCTCGCCTGGGCGGCGGAGCAGGTCGGCGGGGGCCGGGTTTCCGTCGAGGACCTCACGCCCCCGGGTGTCGAGGCCCACGACACGACCCTGACCGCCGGCCAGCGAGCCGACATCCAAACGGCGGACGTCGTGGTGTACCTGGGCCAGATCGGGCTCCAGCCGGACGTCGAAGCCGCGGTGAAGGACGCAGGTGGACGGGTGGTCGACGTGACGTCCCGGTTGAACATTCGAGCGCCGGCGGGGCAGACATTTGACCCGCACGTATGGCTTGACCCGGTGAACATGGAGGGCGCCGTCCGGTTGATCGGCGGCGCGTTGAGGGCGGTGGATGCCTCGCGTGCCACAGAGTTCGCCTCTCGAGAGGCCTCCACCGTCCGCGACCTCCAGGGCCTGGACACCGCGTTCCGGGCCGGGCTGGCGAGGTGCGCGTTCAGGACGTTCGTGGCGACGCACGAGGCGTTCGGCTACCTGGCCGACCGCTACGGCCTGCACCAGCTGGGGATCGAGGGGATCACGCCGGAGAGCGAGCCGTCGGCCGCCCGCATCCAACAGGCCGCCCAGGCCATTGCCGAAGGACGGGCTGCACCTGCCGTGTTCTACGAGGGGACCGACGAGGGCCGACGGATCGGTGAAAGCGTGGCCGCCGATGTGGCCGTTCCGGCGCTGCCGCTCGGGACGCTGGAATCGGACCCCACCCCCGGCGACTACCTCTCGGTGATGCGCGGCAACCTCGCCAGCCTGGAGAAGGGGCTGCAGTGCACCTCGTGACGGCGGAGCTCTCGGACGTCCGGTTCGGCTACAGCGCCGAGCCGATCCTGGTGGACGTGGACCTTACGCTCCGCGGCGGCGAGTTCACGGTCCTCGCCGGGGCGAACGGGAGCGGCAAGTCCACCCTCTTGAAGCTGATGGTCGGGCTGCTTCGCCCAGATGCCGGGACCATCAGCGTGCTCGATGGCTCTCCGGCCGACCCTCGGATCCGGCGACGGATCGGTTACGCGCCTCAGGGGTTGCGTCTGGCAACCGCGCTCCCCGTGTCCGTGGCCGAGGTCGTCGCAGCCGGCCTGGCTCCCGCCAAGGGATTGTTCAACCGGATGGGGGCCGCCGACTGGTCCCGGGTCGACGGAGCGATCGAAGCGGTGGGGCTGGGCCACCTATCGGGCGAGTGCCTGTTCGAGCTGTCGGGAGGGCAGCAGCAGCGGGCCATCCTGGCCCGAGCGCTGGTGGCCGAACCGGAGCTCCTGCTCCTCGACGAGCCGACCACTGGGATCGACCAGCGCCTGCGGCCCACGCTGGCGGAGGAGTTCCGCCGCCGCGCCGATTCCGGCGTGACGGTCGTGGCGGTCTCCCACGATCCCGACGACTTCCACACGGTGTCCGACCGGATCCTGGTGGTCGTGGACGGGCGGCTAAAGCAGATCACCCACGAGGAGTTCCACACGCACCTGGAGATGGCGCCGTGAGCCGGTTGTTCCTGAACTTCGCCATCCTGTCGTACATCGCGGGCGGCGCCGTCGGCGTCGGCGCCCCGGTCATCGGGTGCTTCCTGGTCCAGCGACGGCTGTCGCTGATCGGCGACGCGGTGGGGCACCTCGCGTTCGCCGGCGTGGCCATCGGCATCGCGGCTGGACTCGCGCCGCTGTGGGGATCGCTGGCCATCGCGGTGGCGGGAGCGATCGCGCTGGAGTGGCTTCGGGCGAAGGGGCGTCTGGCCGGGGACCTGTCGCTCGCGTTGATCTTCTACCTGGCGCTGGCCGTCGGCCTGGTGGTCCTGTCGGCGCGGGGTGGCCTCAACCCCTCCGCCATGGGGTTCCTGTTCGGCTCGATCTTCACGATCACCAGGCTGGACGTTCTGGCGATCACCCTGCTGTGCCTGCTCGTGGTGGCCGCGGTGGCGCTCTTCTACAAGGAACTGGTCGCCGTGGCGCTCGACGAGGAGACTGCTCATGCGTCGGGCTTGCCCGTAGATGCGTTGAACGTGCTCCTCGTCGTGCTGACCGCATTGCTCGTCGTGGCGGGCATGCGGGTGGTCGGCCTCCTGTTGATCGCCGCGCTGCTCGTGATGCCGGTGGCGGCGGGGTCCCGCCTTGCCCACTCCTTCCGGGGCTCGATGCTGTGGGCAGTCGCCGCCGGGCTGGTGGCGACGCTCGGCGGCCTGGTGATCGCCCTGGTGCAGGGAGAGATCGCGCCGGGGGGAACGATCGTCGTCACGGCGGCCGCGGTCTTCGCCGCGGCCACCGTCGCCGGCCGGAGGGCAGCCCTGCGCCATCCTCGGAGGGCAGCCCCGTGACGAGTCGCCAGGCCATGATGGCCGACGCAGGCCTTCGAGCTACGAGGCAGCGGAGCGCCATCGTTCGCGCCATGGAACGCGAGGGCCGGCCCATCACGGCGCAGTCCCTGCACGCGAGGCTGGCCCGGTCGGGGAACGGGCCGGGCCTGGCCACGATCTACCGGACGCTCCAGGCGCTTGCGCAGGCGGGGTACGCCCGGACCTTCCCCGCCGGCGAAGGGGAGATCTCCTACAAGCTGTGCGACCCCGGCCATCACCATCACCTGATCTGCGAGCGGTGCGGGCGGGTCGTGGAGATCCCCTCCTGTGAGATCGAAGGGTGGGCGGCATCGGCCGCCAGGCGCAGGGGCTTCTCGGTGTCCTCGCACCAGGCCGACATCTTCGGGCTGTGCGCCGACTGCCGGGCCGGGCGCCGGGTCACGGCGTGAGGTAGGGCCTGGCTGGCCGGGCGACCTCCTCCACCGACGTCGCGTTCACGATCACCTGCTTGCCGAGGGGGTAGATCGGGCCCCTCACCTGCACCCACTCGTTCGCCTGGAACTTCCCCGGAGGGACGTTCACCACGCGGACCTGGGCGGTGGTGGCGTCGGCGACGCAACAGGTCACGATGTAGCGGGTGAGCAGGAACTCGCCGGCCGGCGTGTCGGCGAAGCGCGTGACGATGCCGATGAAGTCGACCTGTTCCCCGGCGCGCCGGGCGAGCGCCTGCTCGCCGGCTTTCGAGTACTGGGCCGCGGCCACGTCGACCAGCGTCAGCGGGCCGCTCCCGGCGTCGGCGAGAGACCCGCCGAACCCCGCGGAACTGAAGCCCGGCCGCTTGTTCGCGGAGAAGCTGCCGAGCGTGGCCGGTGGGAGGGCCAGGATCATCACGACCGGGACGACCATCAACCCCATGACCCAGGCCTCGCGAGAGCGGATGGCCCGCGGAGAGCGGACCCGGGCCGAAACGATCAGCCCGGCGGCGGCCGCCGTGAGCAGCGCCGCCCCCACCGGCACCACCCATGACGTCCTGGTGGACAGGTACAGGTCATCCCGTCCGGTGAGCAGCAGGAACCAGAACAGGGCGGCCCACGCCGCGAGCACCAGCCCACCGGCGACACGGCCGGGGCTCCACGTTCGGGGCGACGCGCTGCCGTGCGAGCGCGCGTGGGCCGTCCCCCCGACCACAACGGAGTCCTTCATCCCGCCACCACCATCACCCACATCGCACCGACTAGCGTTGTGGCGAACACCGTCACCACGAGCATCGGCAGGAACCCCCTGCGGAACGTGCCTGCGTACAGCGCGCCGAGCTTCAGGTCGATCATCGGCCCAGACACGAGGAACGCCAGCTGTGCGCCCGGGCCGAACTGCACGAACGACGCCGCCACGAACGCGTCGGATTCCGAGCAGAGCGAGAGCACGGTGGCCAGGCCCATCATCACCGCAATGTCCAGGACCGGCGTTCCGGCGACCGTCGACACGAACGAGGCGGGCAGGAAGGTCTGGACCATCGCGGCGGCCGCCGCGCCGATCAACAGATACCGGCCCATGAACAGGAAGTCGCTGCCGGTATGGAAGAAGAACCTCCGCCACCTCGCCTCCGGCGGTCCCGGCTCGACCAGAACGGCGCGCGCTTCGTCGGAGCGGGGCCGGAGCACCTCATCCTTGCTCCGGCTGCCCACCACCCACCCCACGACCACGGCCACGAGCATGCCCAGCGCGAATCGTCCGATCACCATGGTCCACAGCGACGACCGCGCCCGGTAGGCAACGAACGTGGACGCGATCACCACGGGGTTCAACACCGGCGCCGCGAGCATGAACGTGACCGCGGCCGACGGCGTGAGCCCTCGGGCGGCCAGTCGTCGAGCGACCGGCACCGAGCCGCACTCGCAGATCGGGAAGGCCACGCCTGCAAGGGCCGCCGCGGGGAGCTGGAGCGGCCTCGGAAGCCCGGCCAGCCGCTCCAGGGCGTTCACCGGGACGAAGACCTCGATGGCCGCAGAGGCGAGGGCACCCACCAGCACGAACGGCATGGCCTGGACGACGAGCGAGCCGAAGACGATGAGGGACGCCTGGATCCACGGGATCCGGCCGGGCTCGAGGATCCGAAGGAGGCCGGCGGCGAGGGCCAGGACGGCGACGATGACCGCAGTGGTGCGAACGGTGGCGTTCCTCGCGGGTTGGGGGGGCGCGACGTCGACCATCAGCAATACTTCCCGAAGGAGACCGCGAAACCCTGGAACGCGTCCTCGAACACGCGCGTCCCGTCGGGGGCCGTGACCGCCATCGTCGCCTGGACCGCGGCGTCACCCGAGATCCCCTCCTTCGCCAAGGCGCTCTGGTCCAGGAACAGCCCTCCCGAGACAGCGCCGGCGATCACGTTCGGATCGCCAGGCACCCCGGCGTCGACCTGCGAGACGACGTCGGAGACCGGGATGCGAGCGCCGTTGGTCGATCCGGCATCGGCCCCCGAACCGCCCCCGGTCCCCGCGATGGCAACGACCACGGAGCCGCCGGCCGCTCGCTCCGCGGCGGCAACCAGCTCCTGGGTCCGCCGGTCGATCGAGCCGACCGAGCCGTCCAGGACCACCGCGAGGATGTCCGGCATGGCGTCCCGCCCGAACCCCTCGGCGAGGAGCTGCTGGGCCGCCCGCACGGCGGAGCCGCCCGTCGCCACGACGATCGCGTCGCGGTCGTGGCCGACGTACCAGTTGCCCCCGATGATCCCGCGATCGGCCTCATCGCTCGCCACCAGGCCGATCAGCGGACGCTGGTCCATCGCCTGGTCCAGGTCGTCGGGCAACGTCGCGATCACGGAGAACGGTGCGCCCGGCCCCCATGCCCCCACGACCCGCCCACGATCGTTTCGCACCAGCGCGCCCGTGATCCCGTGTTGCGCCGGCAGGCCCCCGGTGCCGATCGTGGTGAGCGTCGCCACGGGATCGAGCGGCAGGGAACCGGTGGTGCCGGCCATCGTCGCCGCGCCGCGCTCCATGAGCGAACGGAGCGACCGCCAGCTGCGCGGATCGTCGCGGAGCTCCTGGGTCCCCACGCCCTTCCACGCCACCTCCAGGACGAGCCGGGGCCGTTCACCATTGGAGATGCCGGCGACGGCCGTCCCCGCTCGGACGTCGGGGTGTGGTCGGCGGAACCCCAGGACGTCCGCGACCGTCGGGGCGATCGCATCGAGGCCCGTGCCCCTCGGGACGACCGCAGCGGGCTCGATCCCCGTGCCGAAGAAAGCGATGGGCACGGCCGTGACCGTGGAGGCCGCGGCGACGGAAGGCCACGGACCGGCACCGGCCGGGCCCGCAACCGCGTGGTTCCCGGTGACGGCCATGACGTCGGGAGACCGTCCCTGGCGGAACCCCGCCGCCAGCTTCGTCTTCAGCTCCGTCGGCAGCGGGCAGAAGGGAACGCGAGCCTGTGCCACGTCCGCAGGGCACGACTTCCCGGCGCACGCTGCGCGCAGCACGCCCGCGGGGACGCCGATCGCGGCGAGCACAAGGAGGAGGACGAGCAGACGCCGTCCGAACACGACGGGACACGCTATCGCGATTCCGAGGCTTGGACCGGCCCTCCGCACCTTCCGGGAAGGGGTCTGTTAGGTTGCCCGAATCGCCCGTGAGGTCGCTTCCTCGTCTGCTCGTGGTCGTCGCGCTGCTCGCGTCGGCGTGCACGTCGTCGGGTAGCACGTCGGCGACCCCGCCCGCCCGAACGAGCGGCCCGCCCGTCCCCACACAGGTCTCCGGGAGAGCGCTGGCGAAGCAGGTGTGCGCGAATCTCTCCCACGAGGTGTTGCTCCGGACCTGGCATGGATACTTCCCCGGGCGGAGTGGGGACATCCAGATCGTTCCCAAGGACCCGAACTTCGTGAACGGTGGGCTGACCCACTCGACGCCGTTCGCGTACACGCAGGATGTCCCCCTGTTCCTGTACGGCCCGGGCTACGTGCGACCCGGCGTGTACGACCGGCCGATCACGCTCGCCGACATCGCTCCCACCGAGGGCTCAATGCTGAAGTACGACTTCCCGGCGCCGGACGGGACGGCCCAGGGCCAGGCCCTGCTCCCCGCCGACGGCCGGCCGCTTCCCCGGCTGCTGCTCACGCTGATCTGGGATTCCGGAGGAATGGACGTACTGAACCGGTGGCCGAACGACTGGCCGTACCTTCGCTCGCTCCGGCCGCACGGCGCCTGGTTCACTCACGTGACGGTCGGCGCGTCGCCGTCGAACACGCCCACCGGGCATTCCATCATCGGAACCGGGGCCTTCCCCATGCGCACAGGCTTCGTCGACGAGTACGTCCGGGTGAACGGGCGGATCCAGAAGCCGAACGCGAACGGCCCGGCGTTCCTGCTCGAGCCGAGCCTTGCCGACCTGTACGACCGCGGCATGGGCAACCGCCCGATCGTCGGGGCCATCGCCAGCCTCTCGGCCCACATCATGATGATCGGGCACGGCTCGATGTGGGGTGGCGGCGACAAGGACCTCGCGGTGGCGCGGGAGGCGCAGTTCGGGCCCACCGCGGGCGCCGAGTCCGACGTGTGGAACCTCACGCCGTCCATGGCCTCCTACTACACGTTCCCGAGCTACGTGAACACCCTGCCGCCCGTGACGGCCTACACGCGAGCCCTCGACCAGGCCGACGGACGGCTCGACGGGGCATGGCGGGGCCATCCCTTTACGGAGCTGCACAACGGGTTCGACACGCCGGCCCGGACCCCCTACCAGACCAGGTTGGTGGAGACGGTGATCGAGCGAGAAGGGTTCGGGAAGGACGACATCCCGGACCTGTTGTCCGTGAACTACAAGGCCATCGATACGATCGGGCACCTGTTCAGCGCCGACGGCGTGGAGATGTCCGACGCGGTCGCCTATCAGGACGAGGCGCTCCGCCAGCTCGTGTCGTTCCTGGATCGCTCGGTCGGAAAGGGTAGGTGGGTCATGGCCCTCACGGCCGACCACGGAACCCAGCGTGATCCCGCGGTGAGCGGCGCGTTCATGATCGATGTCAACAAGATCGAGTCACTGGTCCGCAAGGCGTTCGACAACGACGACGACGGCGTGCCGCTGGTCGAGAAGGTCCGGGCCACCGAGATCTGGTTGAACACGGAGGAGCTCGCGAACAACGGCTTCACCCTCGACGACGTCTCGCAGTTCATCGTGCGGATGACGCAGCAGCAGACGTTCAAGAACCGGAACACCCCGGTCCCCGGCCACGAGGACGACACGGTGTTCTCTGCGGCGTTTCCCTCGTCTATGCTGTCCCGGCTCCCGTGCCTCCCCGAGGCCCGCGCGAGCTGAGCGACGAAGGGGGAGGACCAACCGGATGGCGGTGACCAGGGAAGCCCCGGCCCAGGACCTGGTCCCGGCGCCGGAGCCGGGGAGCCGCTTCCTCCGCCGCCCCGCCGTCTTGGTGCTGGCCATCCTGCTCCTGCTGCTCGCGCTCGGCTGGACGTTCCTGCGCGATCCATCGATCAGCGCCCCGACGCGCGACCCGGCCTGGTACACGTGGCGGTCGAACCTGATCATGCACGACGAACCCGGCCTCGTAGCGGGGGAGTGGGGCCCGTTCAGCATGTTCTCCGGCGGGTACCGGGTCGTGGTCCCGCTCTACGGGTCGGTCCTGCAGCGGGTGGCCGGCATCGACCTGTACACGTTCAGCGCGTTCATGATGATCGGCATACCCATCCTCGCGGGCCTCGCGCTCGGGGCGTTCTCCTACCGGCGCCACCGCGACCCACTGCTGTTCCTGCTGGTGATGATGGCCACGGCGGCGCTGTTCATGACCACGCCGTACGTCGGATACCTCGACAACATCACGGTCCTCTACCTCCTGTCGCTCACCCTCGCGTTCTACGAGCCCGGCCAGACGTCGTGGGGAGCGAGATCAGCGCTGTTCCTGTTCGGCATTGCCGCCGCGTTCACTCACCCCACGACCTGCGTGATCTTCGGCGTCACGCTCCTCGCGGCCTTCGCCCTGCACTTCCTGACCAGCCGGTTCTCGCTTTCCTCTGCGCTTCGCCGGGACGGCCCGGGCCTGCTCTCGGTGGGCTCCGGGATGATCCTGGGGCTGGGGTCCTGGTTGGCCGGACCGTGGGGCGTGAAGGGGTCACTGGCCGACGCCGCGCTGCCTCCTCCCTACACGAAGGAGGTCTTCCTCCATCGGCTGAGCGGGTGGGTCGGATCGCTCCAACCCCTCATCACGTTCCCGCTCATCCTGCTGGCCATCGGGTGGGTGATCTACCGGGCACGGAAGGACCGGCGGCCGGCCGACACGTTCGGGACGGTCTCCGCGCTATGGCTGTTGCCGCTGGTTGGCGTCTTCGGCTGGGTCGCGGGGAGCACGTATCCGTACTACCGGTTCATGAACGCGACCGCGGCGCTCATGCCGCTCCTGGGACTGGGGCTCTGGGTGGCCGTGCGGTGGCTGCTGAACCGCCGGGGCGGGACCCGCGTGGTGGCCGTCTTGGGCGTTGCCCTCCTCGTGGGGGCCATGGCGTTCGTCTGGGTCCGGGGCCGCGACGCCTCGCAGTGGGCGAAGCCGAGCAACCAATGGATCGACCAGCCCACTCGGACGGCGCTCTCGGCGGCGAACGCGGTCGCGGCGCGCGAGCCCGGCCGCCCCGTCGTGTTCATCCTGAACTTCGGCGACACGTACCAGGCGTACGGCTGGGCGAAGACGTTCACGAACGTCTCGCGGACCGGGCTGCCCGGCGACGCCGTGAAACGGTCGATGTCCTACTTCGGCAGCGTGCAGGACTTCCTGGCAAGCCGACCGACGGAGCTCACGGATCCGACGTACAACAAGATGTCGCGCGGCTTCTTCGCCGAGGTGCAGGCCCTGGAGCTGACATACCCGCAGCCACCGGTCGTGTTTCTGGTCCGGCAGTTCAACGGGAACACGGAGAACGCGGCGTTGCTGGACCAGGAGCCCCCGCCCGACTACCTGGTCAGGATCGGCGACGACATCGCGGTGGTGACCGGACCGAACCTGGCCAGCCCGTCGCAGGAGACGCTCGATGCTGCCCGCGCCGCGGAGGCCGAGACCGCGGCGCTGTACGCGGACCATCCCGGGATCTTCGGGAACCTGGGCCACACGCTGTGGGTGCTGTTCGCGCTGGCGTTGTTGCTCGTCGTCCCGGGGCTGATCGCGGCGAGGTGGTTCGAGCTCGACGACGGCTTGTTGAAGGTCGCTCTCGTCCCCGGCATCTCGATCGCACTCACGGTGATCGCGGCCATCGCCTGGGTGGCGATCCGGCGGGCCCCGTTCACCACCGCGGACGGGTGGATCTCACTCGGGCTGGCCACGGCGGTGGCCGTGGGCCTGCGGGCCGGCAAGCCGAGGCTCGACCGGGTGTTCGCCGGCGCCTCGCGGTTCTTCGCCGAGCTGTTCGGCGTGTTCTCCAATCGAAGCTTCTCGGCGCTCATGGGGACGCAATTCGTGGCCCAGGCCGCCGATGGCATCGTCCAGGCGTCGCTGGCCAAGTCCATCGCCTTCGGCGGCGAGAAGGGGTTCGATGTGGCCAGCGCGCCGTCGGCCCGCTATCTGCTCGTCGTGGTCCTCGCCCTCTACGTGCCATACACGCTGGTCAGCCCGTTCGCAGGCGCGTTCATCGACCGTTACGACCGCAAGCTCCTGCTGATCCGGTCGAACCTGTTCCGGGCGGCCGCCGTCGCCCTGGCCGCCCTGGCGCTCGCCGTGGCAGGCGACGCCCTTCCCGATGCGGTCCTGATCCTGGCGATCCTGGTCGCGCTGTCCTGCACCCGAATCCTGCTGGCGATCAAGTCGGCCGGCATCCCGGCGGTCGTGCGGGGCAGGGACCTGCTCCAGGCGAACGGCCTGTCGCAGGCCGGCGGGGCCATCTTCCAGGTCGTGGGCGGTGGGGTGGCCCTGGTGGGCACGGCGCTCGCGCCCTCGTGGATCGTCGCGCTCCTCGGAGCTGCGCTGTACTTGTTGGCAGCGATCGTCGCGCGCTCCGTCGACCGCCTGGAGTACGAGCGGCGCACCTCCCGGTTCGGCGAGGAGGTGCGCCGCGTCTTCGGCGACATCGCGATCGGCCTCCGCGAGGTGTTCGGCCGGCCGGCCGCTGCCCTCGGCCTGGCCGGCTTCCAGGCGCTGCGGATGGAGTTCTTCGGATTCGTGGCCCTGGTCTTCGCCCTCGAAGCGCGCCACCTACTCTCGGGCTCCGACTCGGACAAGACGGTGGTGGCCATCGCCGGGGCGTGCGGGGCGATCGGTGCGGCGATCGGCATGGTGCTGGCGCAGAAGCTCAAGGACCGGGTCGCGCCGTATCGGCTGCTGGTGTCGGCCATGGTTGCACTCGGGATCGGCGTCATCCTGTTCGGCGGGGTCCAGACGATCGCCGGCTACTCGGCGATCACGTTCGTCGGCGCGCTGGGGTTCTTCCTGGGCAAGATCTCGGCGGACACGATCATGCAGCAGGCGCTCCCCGACGACTTCCGCGGCCGCGGGTTCAGCCTGTTCGACATCGCTTACAACCTGGGGTGGATCGTTCCGGCCCTGGTGCTGTCGCTCGTGTGGAACGATGACCGGGTCCGGCTCATCTTGATCGGGTCGGGCATCGTCTTCCTGCTCGTGACGGCGGCCGTCTACCGATGGGCGACGCGCATCAAGGATCAGCTGGCCAGCCAGGACGACATCGTCGATCCCCGAACGGCCACGGTCGACGGACGGGCACGGTGACGCCGCTTCCGACGCCGGACCCGATCGGCGACCCGTCTGGCTACCAGCGCCATCTGTTGTCGCTCCTTGGCCACGACGACCCGGCCGAGGTGCAGCGCGCGACGCTCGCGGAATGGCGATCGATCGTCGAACGATCTGGCGACCTCCTTGCCGTCCGGCCCGAGCCCGGCGAGTGGTCGGCACTGGAGTGCCTGGCGCATGCCACGGACGCGGAGATCGTCTATGCGGGACGGTACCGGTGGATCGTTGCCCACGACGAGCCACCCCTGATCGGCTACGACCAGGACCTGTGGGTCGACCGGCTGCACCAGGACCCGGAGGATCCCGACGAGCTGCTGCGGCTCTTCGAGACGCTCCGACGAGCCAACCTGGAGCTCTGGGCCCGGGCGACGCCCGCGGAAAAGGCCCGCGTCGGCCTGCACGCGGAGCGCGGTCCGGAGAGCCTGGACCTGTCGTTCCGGCTCATCGCCGGGCACGACCGGTTCCACCTGGACCAGGCCCGGCGGGGCCTCGCCGCGATCGAAGGTCGATCAGTACGGTGAGGCCCGGGAGATCCGGTCCTCGAACTCCGGGAAATAGCTCGAGATCATGGCGACGTCGAACGAGGGAAGGATCGACTCCTTCTGCTCCCGTTCTAGGAGGAACTGGAAACAGGTCCGGACGAACTCGTCAAGCTCCCGGAAATTGCGGCCGAGGCGTTCGAAGTCGGCCAGCGACACCGTCACCTCGTGGACACTGGTGGACCCGTCCTCGTCCCGAACGGTGACGCGGAACCGAGGCACGAAGTCCTCGCCGCTCGCACGTCGGACCTCGATGTCGGCCACACTATTGCCCCCCGCGTGTATCGTACGCGAGCTCTCCAACGGAGGTCTTCCCCTGCCCGAGGTGATCACCGAAGACGTCACCCTCCACTGCGAGGTGGACGGCGAGGGAGAGCCGGTCACCGTCGTGGCGCACGGCCTTACGAACAACTGCCGGGAGCTTGCGGCGCTCACGCCCATGGTGCCGGGCACCAAGGTGCGCTTCGACTTCCGCGGACATGGCAGATCGAGCGCCCCGCCGACGGGGTACCGGTTCGAGGACCTCGCGGGCGACCTCGACGCCGTGGCCACGGCGTACGGAGCCACGCGGGCCGTCGGAACCTCGCTCGGCGCTGGCGCCATCGCCAACCTCCTGACCCGGGATCCCGACCGGTTCGAGCGGATGGTGTGGCTCCTTCCGGCCGCGCTGGACCTTCCCTTCGGGTTCAAGGACAGGTACCAGGAGCTGGCTGCGAGCCTCGACGGCAAGACCCCCGATGAGGCGCTGGCGGCGATCGTGTCCGATCCCGAACGGGTGGCCCAATACGTGCAGACGCCGTGGAGACTGGAAATCGACAAGGTCATGTGGGAGCACGAGCACCCCGACGGCGTGGCTCGGGCGATCCGGGAGGTCATCGAGGACTGGCCGGTGTCCGACCGCGAGCTCTTGCGCAAGGTGACGGCGCCAACGCTGCTGATCTGCATCGAGGGCGACGACATCCATCCGGCGGAGCTCGGCGCCATACTGCACGACCTCTTGCCGAGCTCGGAGCTATTGATGTTCGAGAGCGAGATCGCGCTGTTTCACGCCATCCCCATCCTGGTCCAGAGGGTGGGCGCGTTCCTGACCGGGAATGACTGAGGCCATGGCGGGGTTCTTTCCCTACCCATGAGCGAGCTCGAGGAGTTCCGCAAGGCGAAGGATGGATTCTTCCGCGACGATCCCCGGTCCCCGCTCACGCCGGACCAGCGCGCAGCATTCAACGGGCTCTCGTACTACGCGGAGAGCTCGGCCCTTCGGATCGAGGGCCAGCTCGACATGGACGTGGACCGGGACGAGCAGATCGTGATGCAGACCACCACCGGCGGGACGCAGGTCTACCGCCGTGCCGGGAAGGTTCGCTTCCAGATCGATGGACGGGCCGCCGAGATCACGTTGTACGAGTCGGCGGACCAGGAGGACCTGTTCGTCCCGTTCCGCGATGCGACGTCCGGCAAGGAGACATATGGCGCTGGCCGGTACCTGGAGGTCGAGCGGCCGAAGGAGGGCAGCGTCGTCCTGGACTTCAACGACGCCTACAACCCGTACTGCGCTTACAATCCCGAGTGGAGCTGCCCCATCCCGCCCGGCGAGAACTGGTTGTCCGTTGCTATCCGGGCCGGCGAGAAGGACTTCGAGGCCGAACCGATCGACGGAGGGCGACCGGCGGGGCTTCGGTAGGCTCTGCCGCGTGACCGAAGAGGTCTTCTCGACCGACGCGTATGCGCGCACGTGCCAGGCGAACGTGATGGATGCCGGCAGTGAAGGCGTGGTGCTCGACCGAACCGTCTTCTACGCTCGAAGCGGCGGGCAGCCCGGCGACACCGGGTGGCTGATGTGGGGCGGCGGCAAGGCCCGCGTGATCGACACGGTCAAGAGCCAGGGCACGGTGGTGCACGAGATCGAGGGCGATCCACCACCGATCGGCACCCGCGTGACCGCGGAGATCGACTGGGACCGCCGGCACATCCTCATGCGGACCCATACCGCGCTCCACGCGCTTTCGGGGATCGTGTGGCGCGACTACGGCGCGAAGGTGACGGGAGGATCCATGGATCTCGGCGTCGCCCGCATGGACTTCGAGCTCCCGAGCATGTCGGGGGAGTTTGGGCGGACCGTCGAGGGGAAGCTGAATGAGGCCCTGGCGGACGATCGCCCGGTGCACGTCTCGTTCGTGCCGCGGGACGAGGCCCTGGTCGACCCGGACCTCATCCGGACGAAGGTCAACCTGATCCCCGAGCACGTCGATCCGATCCGGGTGATCGACATCGAAGGAGTCGACAAGCAGGCCGACGGGGGCACCCACGTCCGCTCGACGGCCGAGGTGGGCCGGGTCCGCGTAGTGAAGACCGAAAGCAAGGGCAAGGACTTCAAGCGGATGCGGATCGAGCTTGTCGACCGGTAGCGCGAAAGTCGCCGCGACGCGGCCTGATGCGGTGGGCGGCGCCCTGGTGGCGCTGGCCGCCGTGTGCTTCGGCTTCGTCGTCGTCCTGGGAAAACACGAGCTCGAGAGCGGCATCACGGTCTACTCGCTCCTGGCCATCCGATTCGGGGTCGCCGCCGTGGTGCTCTTCGCCGTGCTGATCGCCCTCCACCGACCGCTGACGGCGGCGGAGGGCGAGCGGGCCGGGCTCGCGGTGCTCGCCGTGTGCGGCTACGCCGTGGAGGCCACGCTGTTCTTCCTCGCGCTCGAGCACGGGACGGCGGCAGCGGTGACGCTCCTGTTCTTCATCTATCCCGTGGTCGTCACGCTAATGTCCTGGGCCGCGGGGAGCGGCCGGCCCGGGCGGCTCACGCTCCTCGCGCTGGTGTGCGCGGTGAGCGGCGCGGCGGTCGTGGTGGCCACCGGCAGCGGCCTGTCGATCCAGGCCCGCGGGGTGGTCGCGGTGCTCGGCGCCGCGACCACCTACAGCGCCTATCTCGTCGGTACCGATCGCGTGCTTCGGCGCACGACCCCGCTCACGAGCTCGATGTGGGTGACCGCCGGCGCCTCGCTCGGTCTTTTCGCGTTCGCCGCGCTCACCGGGAACGGTTCGCTCCCCGATGGATGGAGCGAGTGGTGGCCGGTGATCGGCATGGGCCTGGCCACCGCGGCCGCGTTCGTCTGTCTGCTCGAGGGGATCCGGCGGATCGGCGCCGTCCGGACGGCGATCGTCTCCGCGACGGAGCCGCTGGCTGCCGCGACGCTCGCCGTCCTGTTCCTGGGCGAGTCCGTTACCGGCGGTCTCGCGCTCGGCGGGGCGTTGATCCTGGTGGGCGCGGTGGCCGCCAGCCTGGCCCGGGCAGCGACGGTGCAGGAGCAGCAAGTCCCGTAGCCGGCGAGCCATTGGGCGGGCTGGAGTACGCTCTGGTCGAAAGGAGCCCCCGATGGACCGGACCATTGCGTTCCTGTTCGACCTCGACGGGACCCTCGTCGACAGTGTGTACCAGCACGTCCTGGCGTGGCAGGACGCGCTCGACCATGTTGGCATCGAGCTCTCGGTGTGGCGGATCCATCGCAAGGTCGGGATGAGCGGCGGCCTGTTCGCGAACGCGCTCCTTCGCGAGACGGGCCGCGATGTGAGCGCCGACGAGCGGGAGCGCCTGAAGAAGCTCCACGCCGAGGCGTACGAGCAGCGGGCCGGCATGGTGCGGCTGCTTCCAGGCTCCCGCGAGCTCCTGGCGTATCTCTCCGAGGCCAACGTCCCGTGGGCCATCGCCACGAGCGGCGGCATGGAGAGCGCCGGCCGGGTGCTGCCGCTCCTCGAGATTCCCGACGGCGTCCCCGTCGTGACTCGCGACCAGGTGTCCTATGCCAAGCCGGACCCGGATCTGTTCCTGGCCGCGGCCGAACGACTCGGCGTCGACATCGCCGAGTCGGTCGTCGTCGGCGACAGCGTGTGGGACCTCCTGGCCGCACGCCGGGCCCGAGCCCTGGGCGTCGGCCTGCTCTCGGGCGGCTACGGGCAGGACGAGCTGGAACGCGCAGGGGCCTACCGCGTGTACGAGGACCCGGCCGACCTCCTCCGTCACCTCGACGAGGTGGGCGTCCGGCCCCGCGCATAGACCCGCCATGCCACCGGAGAGGCTGACCGCGCTCGACGCGTCGTTCCTGTACCTGGAGCGGCCGGCGATGCACATGCACGTGGCCGCGCTGTCGGTGTTCGACCCGTCCTCACGTCCGGACGGCCGTCTCCGGCACGACGACGTGGCCCGCGTGATCGCCTCACGTATCCATCTCGCGCCGCGGTTCAGACGGAAGGTCGTGATGGTCCCCGGCCACCTCGGGCTCCCCGTGTGGGCGGACGATCCGCGCTTCGACCTGGAGTTCCACGTCCGGCGCTCGGCGCTCCCCGCGCCGGGCGGACGACGGGAACTAACGGACGCTGTGCAACGCGTGCTGTCACGACCCCTGGACCGGACGAAGCCGCTCTGGGAGCTCTACGTGTTCGAGGGGCTGGAGGAGGCTCACGTGGCGACCCTGCTCAAGGTGCACCACGCGATGATCGACGGGGTCTCGGGGATGCAGCTCGCGGCGGTGCTCTACGACGTCGATCCAACGCCCCCTGAACCGCCGGCACCTCCTCCCTGGAACCCGGAGCCGGAGCCGGGTCGGGCAGATCTGGTGCGAGAGGCCCTCCTCCGGCAGGTCACGCACCCGGTCCGGGCCGTGCTCGACGGCGCGGAACAGGTGTTGCAGGCGCCGGCGATGACGGCCCTCGGCCTGGGTGCGATCGCCTCGGGCGTGCGCAGCATCTTCGGGATGGGGGCCCGGCCGTCGAGCCCCCTCGACGTCGCGATCGGCCCCAACCGGAGGTTCGCCATCACGGAGGCGCCGCTCCAACGGTTCAAGGACGTGAAGGATGCGCTCGGCGGAACGGTGAACGACGTCGTGCTGACGGTGGTGGCCGGGGCCCTGCACCAGCTGCTGAAGGCCCGGCGAGAGCCCTCGCGCGGCCGCACCCTCCGGGTGATGGTTCCGGTCTCGGTCAGGACCGGCGCCGACGACGGCGTGGGCAACCGCGTGGCACCGGCCTTCGTGGACGTCCCGATCGGGGCGATGTCGGCGAAGCGCCGCCGGGCCTGGGCAGCCGATGTACCTCGCCGGCGCCCGGCTGGTGGCGAGCTACCCGTCGATGCCGCTCGGGGAGAACTCGGCGCTGTCGATCGCGTGCTCATCTCTGGGCGGTGTGATGGCCTTCGGCCTGACCGGAGACTGGGATGGGATGCCCGACATCTATGGGCTCGCCACCGCCATCGACGACTCGCTGAACGAGATGTGCAAGGCGGCGGGGGTCTAGGCCGGGTTCGAATCGGGGGACGAGGCCGGCCCCGCCTCCACGACCTCCTCGAGCCACCCCGTCACGGCGGTCATCCACCGGTCGGGGTCCTCGATCATCGGCACGTGGCCCACTCTCGGGAGCAGGCGAACCCGCCAGTTCGGATGGCTGGCGATGGCGGCCTGGGCGAACGCCACCGGCACGAGCCGGTCGCCGTAGCCGTGGATCACCAGGACCGGGCACTTCACACGGTCCAGGACCGTTCGGGCCAGCTCGCCCCGTTCACCCAGGCGAAGGAGGGAGCGCGCCGCCTGGACGAGCGCCGGCCCGATGTCGGGGTCGTTCTGTCGCTCGAGCAGCAGGTCGATGTGCGCTCGGATGAGCTCCTCGGGGACAGAGGCGGGATTCATGGCGACGATCCGGAACCCCAGGCGGACGATGCGCTCAGCCGACATCGCGGTGAACCGCTTCCTGGCCACCCACTCGCCGATCCCAGGGGCCCGATACAGGGCGAAGCCGGTCAGGACGAGGGCCGACGGCACACCCCCCCGAGCCCACGGGAACACCGACGCGCTCAACACGACCCCCTCGGCCGACGCCGGCTCGTACGCGGCTTGGAGCATGGCGATGGCGCCCCCCATGGAGTTGCCAACCAGGACCGCCGGTCCGCCGATCACCTCGTCGATGAACCGCGCCAACAACACCTGGTTGGCGCTGAGCTTGCTGCTCCGCCCGTCACGGGGGGTGCGACCGAAGCCGGCCAGGTCGAGGGCCAGCACCCGGCCGTGCTCGGACAGGCGCCGTCCGACACACACCCAGCTGAGGTACGAGCCGCCGAGCCCGTGGAGGAGGACGAAGCTACGGTCGGACGGGCCCTCCCACTCGACGTAGTGGACCCGCCCGTCCAGATCCACGAACCGGCTCTCCGGGATGTCCAGCTCGGCCATCGGCCCAAGCGTACTTGCCGGGCCCGGGACAGGAGGTGGTTGGACCTCATGTCACCCTGCTCCAAGTGACACCGTACGATCGCGTGGCTCGACACGCGGAAGCCAGAGAGGGGGAGCGAGGCGATGAGGAAGCGGGTGGAGGCCAACCGACCGTGGGCGATGGTGATGGGCTACTCGCGCGCCGTGCGGATCGGGGGGGTCGTCGAGGTCTCAGGCACGGCGGCCGCCGCGCCCGACGGTTCCGTCCTCTCCCCGGGCGACGTCGAGGGCCAGACTCGGGCGGCCCTTACCACGATCGGTGAAGCGCTTGAGGAGCTCGGCGCTTCGTTCGGCGACGTCGTTCGGACTCGCGTCCTGCTGGCCGACGCCTCGCGCTGGGAGGACGCCGCGCGGGCCCACGGCGAGGTCTTCCGAGACGTCCGCCCGGCCAACACGACCGTGGGCGGTCTCGAGTTCATCGACCCCGCCATCCTGGTCGAGGTAGAGGTCTCGGCGGTCGTCGAGCCCAGCTAGACTTTCCCCGCATGGCCATCGTCACCCTTCGCCCGCCGCTTCGCGACCTTGCCGGGGGTCGCGAGATCGAGATCGATGGGGCCACGGTCACCGAGCTCCTCCGTGCCCTGGAGCGCTCGCATCCGCGGCTCACCGGATGGGTTCTCGACGACCAAGGCAAGATCCGTCAACACATCGCCGTGTTCGTGAACGAGGAACGGGCCACGCCAGACGCGCCCGTCGCAAGGGGTGATCGGGTTCACGTGCTGCCCTCCATCTCAGGCGGCGCGAGCCACGCGGAGGTACTCGTGGGGACGAGGAAAGGACTGTTCGTCCTCCGAGGCGAGCGCGGAGGTCCAATGGACGTCGTGGCCAGGCGGTTCAGCGGGTTGACGGTCGAGTACGCGGTCCGGGATCCGCGGTCGGGCAGGTACTTCGCCTCCGTGACCGACGGCCAGTACGGGCCTCGCGTCTTCTTCACGGACGACCCCCTGGCCGAGGAGTGGGCGCAGGCCGAGGGGCCGAGGCTCCCCGACGGCGACGACGCGACCGTGGAACGGATATGGATCGTGCATCCCGGGGAGGAAGATGGGGTGCTCTGGGCCGGGGTCGCACCGGCCGCGCTGTTCCGAAGCGAGGATGGCGGCCAGACCTGGACGTTGAACCGGGCGCTGTGGGACCAGCCGACTCGCAAGAGCTGGCAGCCGGGCGCGGGCGGCCTCGCGCTCCACTCCATCTGCCCGTGGCCGGGCGATCCGGACCGATTGGCAATCGGCATCTCCGCGGTTGGCGTGTGGCTCTCGGATGACGGCGGCCGGTCCTGGCGAAACGGGAACAAGGGTCTGATCCCGCGGTATGTGCCGGAAGAGGTCCAGGAGAACACCCTCGATCTCTGCGTTCACAACATGTATCGGTCGCCTGTCGCGCCCGAGCGGATGTTCATGCAATTCCACGGTGGCGTATATCGCTCGGACGATTGCGGCGAGACCTGGCTCGACATCGCCGAAGGCCTGCCGTCGGACTTCGGCTTCCCCCTCGTCCTGGACCCGCACCGACCCGATCACGCGTTCGTCATCCCACTGGTCGCCGACCGAGACCGGGTCACGCCCGAGGGCAAGGTCCGCGTCTACGAGACCACCGATGCGGGCAGCACGTGGGCGGCGCGAGGCCAGGGGCTGCCCCAGGAGCAGGCCTATCTCACGGTCCTTCGCCAGGCGTTCGGGCACGACGGCGGCGATCCACTCGGCCTGTACTTCGGCGCCACCTCGGGCGAGGTGTTCGGCTCGGCCGACGGCGGCCGGACGTGGAGGACGGTGGCCCCCCACCTCGCCCCCGTTACCTCGGTCCGCGCCTCGTCGGCCTGAGGCCGCATCACGTTGACGAGTTCCGCCGCGTAGCATCCTCAGGGTGGCCTCGACGGGGGTACCGAGCATCTCCGGAGTGTTTCGGAGCTTTCCCAAGCCCTCGCCGGGCCGGCCGGGCGACCCGGGCCTGTTCGGGCCCGGCTCGATGGTCTGGCGGGTGAACGGAGAGACGGCGCTGCTGCTCGGCTCGGGACGGGCGCTGCTGATGCAGATCGCCCATCCATTGGTGGCGGCCGGGGTCGCCGACCACAGCGACTTTGAGGCCGGCGCGTTCGACCGGCTGTGGCGCACGCTGGACGCCGTGCTCACCGTGGCGTTCGGCGACACGGAGCAGGCGCTCGAAGCTGCTGACCGCGTCAGAGGCATCCACGGTCGAGTGACCGGGCGCCGCGGCGGCCGGACCTACTCGGCTCTCGACAACGAGCTCCTGCTTTGGGTCCACACCACCTTGGTGGACTCGGCCCTCGTCACATACGAGCGCTTCGTCGGACCCCTCGGCCCGGATAACGTGGAGCGTTATCACGAGGAGATGAAGAGATTCGCTGGCGCCTTCGGCGTGCCCCGTGAGGTCCTGCCGCGGGACGCAGCCTCCTTCCGGCATTACCTGGACGAGCAGCTGGTCGGCCTCCAGGTCACGCCCGAGGCCCGCCGCCTGGCGCATGAGATCTTGGCCCCTCCCTCGCCTATGGGCCTTGCCCCTGTCCGCGGCCTGCTCCGGGAGAGCACCATCGGGCTGCTCCCCGAGCACCTCCGCGAACGGTTTGGTCTGACTTGGGGCCCGGCCAGGGACCTGGCCCTGCAGGTCGCAGCAGCGGGCATTCGGCGAACCCTCCCCCTGGTTCCGGCGAATGTTCGAAGATGGCCCCATGCCCAGGTGGCCGTGGCTCGCTCGGAGCCGAAAAGCCCCTGGTAGCTGCGGGAATAGACCAGGTCGTCACGATGTCTTAACAATTGGCGGCCTTTACAAGGGGTGGGACCGCCCGTACCATGGGAAACGCGACGTGCCACCGGCAGCTCTAGTTTCGAGCCCCCGCCTGCCGACGTACTATGTAAGGTCCCCGAGACCTCCCCGAGCGGAACCACGCCCTGGGGAGACCCGGAGGAGGAGAGTGAAGGACTAGATGCCAGAGCCTGCCCGCCCGTTGGGCACTGATGACGCCGACGACCTCCGGCTGTACCTGGAGGCCGCGGCCCGAGAGCCACTCCTCACCAAGGAGGAGGAGGTCGAGCTCGCCATCATCATCGAGCACGGCAAGGAATCGGAGGACAAGCTCCGAGCCGGCCGCCTGCGCTCGGAGAAGAGCATCCTGAAGGCGCGCCAGGCCGTGAAGAAGGCCGAGGCCGCCCGGCAGCGATTCATCATGGCCAACCTCCGGCTGGTGGTGTCCGTGGCCCGCAAGTACCAGGGCCAGGGGCTGCCCCTGCTCGACCTGATCCAGGAGGGCAACATCGGCCTGATGCGAGCCGTGGAGCTGTTCGACTGGCGTCGGGGGTTCAAGTTCTCCACGTACGCCACGTGGTGGATCCGGCAGGGCATCACCCGGGCCATCGCCGACCGGTCGCGCTCGATCCGCCTGCCGGTGCACATCCACGACCGGCTGCGCAAACTGAACCGAACCCGGTTCCAGTTCGCGCAGACCATGGGCCGGGAGCCCTCGCGCGAGGAGCTGGCCAAGGCCCTCGACACCACGGTCGAGGAGATCGACGACCTGTCGGAGATGGGTCGTCGGGAGCCGCTGTCCCTGCAGTCTCCCGTGGGCGAGGACACCGAGCTCGGCGACCTGATCGAGGAGGTCGACTCCGACGCCGCGTTCAACGAGGTCGAGGACGCGCTGCTCCGCGAGGAGATCGGCGACGCCGTGGAGCGAGTGCTCGACGAGCGCGAGCGACACGTCGT
>WNGF01001962.1_pt1 | contig 35343 bp, 35 predicted proteins | sample 5400641 | NCBI WGS metagenome assembly WNGF01 (sample SAMN13153371, study PRJNA577476) | soil metagenome | isolation source: 80 cm soil or saprolite under grassland replicate 2 | place: USA:California | collected 2016-06-15 | reverse complement strand
CCGTGGCGGCCGCGCCGGATGTTGACGACGCGACCGCGCCCGCCGCCGTAGGAGGATCGAAGCCATCATAAGCCGGGGTGCCCAACGGGGTGCCCATTCGACCCCCTCAGAGCACCGCAGAGCACCGCACCATTTCGAGCAATCCCCTAGAGAATTGCGGTGGCCTGCGGCGAGCGCAGGCGCCCTAGCAGGGTTCGAATCCCGGCGTCCCGACCAATCAAAACCAAGCAAAAACCAATCCACCAAAAACCAACCGACGCGATTTCCTAGGCTTTGCGAAGGTCGGCCCACCTTTCAAAAGATTCAAACTATTCCAAGTGCGACTCGACACCTTAGAGCAGCACGATTGTTGATGAGCTGCTGCCTAGCCCATTTCCCGCGGCTTCGGCGACTTTAGGGTGGAGGGCCGATTCAGGGTCGTCGCTCGGATCGCGACGCCAACCAGGGGACCGGTCTCACCGCAACCGGACGTCGATCGACCGGTGTTCGTGAGTGCCACGGAATTAAATCGGGTTCAGGCTCAGATACTCCAAGCCGAGAGGGGGAGACATCATGAAATCGAGTAAGCCATTCATCGTCACGCCCAAGCGGAACGAGAAACGAACGCTGTTGCCGAGCCTTCGCCGGCTGTCACTGACCCTCGTCGCCGCGATGTCGCTCGTCGGTGCCGCGCTCATGCCGACAGGCATCGCAGTCGCGCAGGCGCCCGGCGTCACCTGCCACATCGAGTGGGCGCCGATGCGCGACGGCGTTCGGCTCACCACGGAAGTCTACCTGCCGTCGGGAGTCATTGGGCCGCTCCCGGTCGTCCTCACGCGGTCGCCCTACAACCGGATCCCGCCGACGCCCGGGAGCAACTGCAACAGCGCTCAGCTCATCTCCTTCGCACAGAACGGTTACGCGGCGCTGAACCAGGACGTTCGCGGCCGCTACCGGTCGGAGGGGACCTTCGATGCGATGGTCCAGGAAGCCAACGATGGCTACGACGCCGTGGAGTGGGCCGCCGTGCAGTCGTGGTCCAACGGCAAGGTGGGGCTCTTCGGCAGCTCGTACGTCGGGCTCACCCAGTGGCAGCCGGCGATCCATACCCCGCCCCACCTGGTCGCCATCGCGCCCACCGTCACCGCCTCCGACTACCACGACCACTGGACGTACGTGAACTCGGCCTTCGACCTCTGGTTCGCCCAGAGCTGGCTCCTGCTCACATTCGGGCCAGACCAGCTTCAACGACAACTCGAGTCGACCGGCCTGTCCCCGGACGAGGTCACCAAGCGGGTCACCGACTGGATCGCTCAGGGGCGCAAGGACATCCTCACCGATTGGGTGTGGCAGCTGCCCCTGAAGAGCTTCTCCGAGTTCCGGACACTCGCCCCCTACTACTACGACTGGCTCGCGCATCCGACCTACGACGCCTTCTGGGCGAAGCTGGACGTCGAGCCGCGCTACGGCAACGTGACCGTGCCTGCCCTCAACACCGGCGGCTGGTACGACATCTTCCAAGTCGGCACCGTCCGGAACTTCCAGGGGGTGCGGGCCCAGGGGGGCTCGGCCGCGGCCCGGAGCGGCTCGAAGCTCGTCATGAGAGCGAGCTGTCACGCCTGCCCGGCGGGCACCTTTGCCGGCGCCATCGACTTCGGGCCCAACAACCAGATCGCCGCCACGCTGATGCTGCGCTGGTTCGACTATTGGCTCAAGGGGATCAACAACGGGATCGACAGCGAGCCAGCCGTGCAACTCTTCGTCATGGTGCCGCCCGACACCGGGACGACGGGGAGCGGCTTTTGGATTACGGCCGGCGAGTACCCCCTACCGGGAACTCAGTTCACGAAGTTCAACCTCCGGAGCGGCGGAAACGCCAACACGAGCGCCGGTGATGGCGTCCTCGACGCCCAGCAGCCCGCAGCGGGGTCGGCCGACAGGTTCGTGTACGATCCGCAAAATCCGGTGCCGACGAGGGGCGGCAACATGTGCTGCATCAATAACCTCCTGCCGTCGGGGGCCTTCGACCAGGCGCCGATCGAGACGCGTGACGACGTGCTCGTTTACACGAGCGCACCCCTCACCCAGAACGTCGCCGTCATCGGCCCGGTCAAGGTGAAATTCTGGGCGGTATCCTCGGCACCGGACACGGATTTCACGGCCAAGCTCGTGGATGTGCACAGCGACGGATTCGCCCAGAATCTCCTCGACCGCGTGGTCCGCGCGCGCTACCGGGCGGGGTCCAAGCTGCCGCCCTCGCTCATCACGCCCGGCAACCTCTACGAGTACACCATCGACCTGGGAAACACCGCGACGGTGTTCAAGGCGGGGCACCGGATCCGGCTCGAGATCTCGTCGTCGAACTTCCCCCACTACGACCGGAACCAGAATACCGGGCATCCGATCGGGCACGACTCGAAGCTCAAAACCGCGATGCAGACGATCCTGCACGACGCGGCGCAACCGTCGTACCTCGAGCTGCCCATCGTGCCGGGCGTGACGATTCCCTAGCTCGAACCGCCGATCCAGGAAACGCCAGGCGCCGCTGTTCGTGAGTGGCACGGAATTAGATCGGGTTCAGGCTAGACACCCCAAGCTAGGAAGCATCAAAGGAAAGGATAGGAAGTTTGATTTCGCGCCGGCCGAATAAATTATTGCCCAGGGGGCCGCGACTGGCCCCACAGCCGAGGGGGGAACAATGCAAAAGCGCTGGTTCCGACCGCTCGCGGTGATTGGGTTCACTGCGGCCCTGCTTCTTTCCCATGCTTCCATGAGCGAGGCCCAGCTCACCCAGGCGGAAGTCAACATGGCGAATGCCCGAAGGCTCCACTCCACGATTATTGACGCCATTTCCAAGAGTGACTGGAAGGAAACGTACGACCGCCTGGACGAGTTTAGGGCGAACGTGGAGAAAGTTAAGAACGATTTCCAGGGTCCCGTCAACAGGCTTCACGAGAAGGACCGGAGTGTGTGGTTCGACAAGGTGGATAAGTTCACACAGGATTTAGATGTTGCCAGTTACAGCGCCGAAAATATGATGAAGGAAACCAAGGACGGGAAGTTCTCCGGACAGTACCTCGACACGTTCAAGAGTAGGTGGCGGGACGCCGAGGATCGCTTCAAGGCGATCTTGGACGGCTTCCCCTCATACTGGAATAGAGACCTGAAGGAACTCCAGGATCGGATAAAGGAATACGAGGACCGGATAAAGAGGTTCCAGGAAGCCTGCGGTCGTCTTTGCAGCTGAGGCATCCAAAGAACCTCGTCCAGTGGTTCATCAACTGCGTCGTCGTCGGGATCTTCGCCGCTTACGTCGCGGGGCGGGCCCTGCCCGCGGGCTCCCGCTATCTCGCCGTCTTCCGCTTCGCCGGCGTCACGGCCTTCTCGGGCTCCGCCCTCGCCCTCTGGCAGAACAGCATCTGGTACAGACGCGCCTGGACGACCACGCTCAAATCCACAATTGACGGCCTCGTCTACGCGCTGCTGATTGCGGGCACGTTTGGCTGGCTCTGGCCGAAGTGAGGCCTTAACCCCCGTCGAGGACGGCCCGGATCTTCCGGAGCATCTCGTCGGCCGTGTAAGGCTTCCACATCGTTGCGCGCACGCCTTCCGCCGAGAAGTCGGCCTGCGTGTCGGTCTCGAGGATGCCGGAGACGAGGATGGCGCGCGCGTTGGGATCCGCCTCCTTCATGCGAAGGAAGGCCTCCCAGCCGCCGAGCTTCGGCAGGCCCAGATCCGCCACGACGAGGGCGATTTCGGCTGCGTAGCGGCGATGCACAGCGACAGCTTCCAAACCATCGGAGGCTTCGAGCACGCGATAGCCTTCGGCTTCGAGCAAGTTTCGCAGGGCGCCGAGCAGCGTGGTCTCGTCCTCGACGAGCAGGATCGTCTCCTGGCCGCCGACGGGCGGCGCGACGGCAGATGCGTGCACGGATTCCGGCTCGGCCCGCCGATGCGCGACCGGGAAGCCGAGGCAAAACGTGCTGCCGCGGCCGGGCTCGGTTTCGACCTCGATCGAGCCGCCATGGCTGCGCACGATGCCGTAGACCACGGCAAGGCCGAGGCCTGTTCCCGAGCCGTCCTTTTTGGTCGTGAAGAAGGGCTCGAAGATGCGCCGGCGCGTCGCTTCTTCCATGCCGACGCCCGAGTCCGAGACGCTCACACAGACGTGGCGGTCGCCGGACCCTGAGCCGCCTTCGCCCCGGACCTCGGTCTTCAGGACGAGCGTCCCCCCGTCGGGCATTGCGTCCCTTGCATTCACGCACAGGTTCAACAAGGCCTGGTCGAGCTGGCCCGCGTCCGCTTCGATCGCCGGAACCTCGGCTGCCTTCTCTTCGACGATCGAAATGGTTCGCGGGAAGGTCTCCCGGAGCAACAGCGCCAGGCCCTCGACGAGCCTGTTCAAGTCGACGAACGAGAAGACGGCGTCTCCTTTGCGGGCGACTGTCAGGAGCTGCCGCACGACGGAGGTGCCTCGCTCGACAGCCTGCTGGATCGTCTCCAGGTGCGGCTCGATGGGTTTGGAGAGCGCGCTCGCCCGGGAGATCAGGGCGGCGTAGGCCGAGATGATGTTCAAGATGTTGTTGAAGTCGTGGGCGACGCCTCCCGCGAGCGTGCCCACCGACTCGAGCTTCTGCGCCTGCCGGAGCTGATCCTCCAGCCGCTTGCGCTCCGTGATGTCCTGGGACGTTCCGACCATTCGCACGGCCTGGCCGTCCCGCGTCACGACGCGACCACGTCCATACAGCGTCCTGACCGCCTCGTCTGGAAGAACGATCCGGTGCTCGGAGGCGAAGGGCGCGTGCGTCCGGGCCGATTCGGCGACGGTGCGGTTGATGAGGTCTCGATCTTCGGGATGCACCCTTTCGATGAACCCCTCGTAGCTGATCGGTGAGCCGACCTCGACGCCGTAGATCCGGCAGAGCTCGTCGGACCAGGTGATCCGGCCGTCGGTCATGTCCCATTCCCAGCTTCCGACGTGGGCGATCTCCTGCGCCTCGGCGAGTTGTGCCTGCCGCTTGGCCAGCTCCGCCTGCGCGCGGCGGCGCTCGCTGATGTCCCGGACTGCGGCCATCACGATCAGACCCTCTTCGGTCATCAGGGGACTTAAGCTGATGTCCACGGGAAACTCGGTCCCGTCCCTGGCGACCGCGAAGAGCTCCAGACCCACACCCATCGGGCGCGCCCGGGGATCCGATCCGTAGAGGGCTCGGTGATCCGGGTGCCGGCCGCGAAAGCGCTCGGGGATGAGGATCTCGAGAGGCTGGCCCAAGAGCTCCTCGCGTCCGTAGCCGAAGATCCGCTCGACCTGCGCGTTGACCTGCGTGATGCGGCCGCGGCCGTCGACCATGACGAGGGCGTCGGGAGCCGATTCGAGCAGCGCCTCGAATCGGACCTCCGTCCGTTTGCGCTGCGCAAATTGCCCGATCTGACGCCCGATGTCTTCCATCATCTCGAGCAGGTTCCGGTCGGGAGAGCGCACTTCGCGGCTGAAGAACTCGATGACGCCGGAGACTTCATCCTCCGACCGGATCGGAAAGCCGTAGGCTCCGTGAATCCCTTCCCGCGCGGCGATCCGGCCTCGCGGGAAGTTGTCGTCGCCGACGACGTCTCGGATCCAAGTAGACTTTCCGCTTTGCCAGACGCGGCCCGGCAGACCCACGCCCGGAGGAAACTGCGTCGTGCGGCTGAACCGCTCGAACTCGGAGGCATCCAACCCCTGCTTGCTCCACATGTCGAGACAGCGCAGGTTCCCCGTGCTCTTGTCCAAGATCCAGATACCGCCCAGCTCCCAGTCGAGAGTGCGGCAGACGGCCTCGAGGATGCGAGGCGCCGCCTCTTTCAAAGTCGCGGACTCGGCCAGCGCGCGCGTCACGGCGAACTGAGCTGCCTGGCGACCTTCGGCGCGCTTGCGTTCGCTGATGTCCTGGATCTGCGAGATGAAATGACGAGCGTGATCTGACGCGTCGCGCACGAGCGACGTGGTCAGAAGCGCCCACGTCCAGTCCCCGCGCCGGGTCCGATAGCGCTTCTCGATCTGGAAAGAAACGATCTCGCCGGACAGCAGCCGGGCCTGGCCGGCGCGAGTCTCCTCGAGGTCGCTCGGATGCGTGATCTCTTCGAAGGAGCGGCCCACGAGCTCCTCACCGGAATAGCCGAGCAATTCGCAAAGAGAGCGGTTGACGCCCTGGTAACGCCCTTCGAGATCGAGGACCGCCATGCCGATTGCGAACTGATCGAAGACGCCACGCAGGTCCGTGTCGAGTGGAAAAAGAGCCGTGCGGTCCGTCGGTGTGGAGGGCCGCGGCGCTCTGGCCTTCCGGCTGCCGGACGCCGTTCTCACGCGTCTCTTGTTGCGCGCCGTGCCTGGCCCGACTCCCGAGTTGGCCAACTGCGCCCGCTCCCCTCTGACGTTCGAGCGACCTGGGGATCGCCTATCGTACCCTGATCTGAAACGGTCCGTGGATCGAAGCCCTCAGGACCTTCATCTGCCCTGTGGGCTCTATCGTCGGCACGTCAAGACCTGACCCCCTTACCCTACTTACCCTACGAGGGCACGCAGACTGAGATTGGGGCACGTGGGCAAGGCTCGCGGCGGGTTGCTCATCCTCGCTCTCACGCTCGTCGCTTGCGATGAGACGCGGATTCGAAGGTCGCCCGCGGATCCACGATCCCGGATCGAGTTTTGTATTGCCGAAGACTCGGCCTCCGCAGGCACCGAACCCGTACGACTGACCGATCCGCCTGGAACGGTCCACGTTCGACCGGAGGTCGTTATATCGAACAGCGACATCAAGGCAGTCGCCGTCGAGCCGAGTCGAATCGGTTATCGCATCTCCATTCTGTTCACCGACCAGGCGGCCGCGCGGTTGCGCGCTGTCACGGAGCGCAATCTTCAGAAACGAATGGCGATCATGATCGATGGATCCATCCTCATCGCACCCGTCATCCAGGAACACATAGGCGAGCAGGTCGCCATCGAGCATGCCTACTCGAAGGGGGAGGCGATCGCTCTGGCCCGCAGGATTGCGCCATGAGTTCGGCGCGGTTCGTCCGTCTCGTACAGCGGGCCGAGTCCCTCAGCGGCCGTGGGTGAATGGTGTATAAACTTGGGAAGCTCCCAGAAAAGGTTTGGTGTCTTGAGAAGGGCGATCGTCTCGGCGTTGTCTCAGCTCGGTATTCCGGGAATGGATGGAGAGCATGGCCGTCAGGTCCGCCTCCTTCGCGCCCTCCAGGAATCCTTCCTGTTCTCAGACCAAGAACGGGCCCTCGAGCTCGTCGACCAGCTCGACGATTACACGAACATGCACTTCCTGCTCGAAGAGACTCTGATGATTCGGCGCGCCTACCCCGGTTACCAGGCTCATCGGCAGGAACACGACCACTTGATCGAGGAGCTTCGGCGTCTCCGCAGCGCCATCACGTCCGGGGGGCAGGCGGAAGGATCGACCGAGGCGGACGCCATCGAGCAGTGGCTCTTTCGCCACATTGAGACGTTCGATCGAGCCCTCGCGACATATCTCGCCCATCCGAGCGGGCAGAGCGAGGCACGTTTTCGCGACGGGGCCGCTCGCCTCTCACGATCCTCGCGCCGCTCCTGATATCGTTCCACTGCTCGGCGAGAGCAGCGCAAGGAGGTCCCGATGATTCCCGTGATGTCGCTCTGGCTCCCCATCCTTCTCTCGGCGGTCGTGGTCTTCATCGCGAGCTCCATCGTTCACATGGTGCTCCCTTACCACCGGAAGGACTACAAGCGGCTGCCCGATGAAGACGGCGTGATGGATGCGCTCCGAAAGTTCTCCATGCCTCCCGGCGACTACCTCTTCCCTTGCCCCAGCAGCCCGAAGGATATGAAGAACCCGGCTTTTCTGGAAAAGCGGAATAAGGGTCCGGTTGGCATGATGACCGTCATGGACACCGGGGCATTCAACATGGGAAAGAACCTCGTCCAGTGGTTCATCTACTGCGTGATCATCGGGATCTTCGCAGCTTACGTTGCGGGACGGGCGCTGCCCGCGGGCAGCCGCTACCTCGCCGTCTTTCGTTTCGCGGGCGTGACGGCGTTTGCGGGTTACGGCCTCGCCCTCTGGCAGAACACCATCTGGTACAAGCGCGCCTGGACGACCACGCTGAAGTCCAACATCGACAGCCTCATCTATGGCCTTTTGACGGGAGGCACCTTCGGCTGGCTCTGGCCGAAATGAGCTTCGCCCGGCTCTCGACCTCAGCTCGCGCCGGTCCATGAACCCTGGCACCTCTCGCCTGGGAAATAGAATCCTCCTGCCTTGCCTCTGACACCGGGTTCTCGTCTCGGCCCCTACGATCCGCCTACGTGGCGGAAGGACTGAAGTGAGCAGCAGCGCTCGAAGTCTCTTCGGCCGATCGTTAATATTTTCGAAACGCTCTCCTGAAGTGATCCGCGCCGCCGGGAGGTCGACGCGGATCTACTGCTTTTGTCCCGCCGCCCACTCGAGACGCTCGAGCTGCTCTCGGAAATCCGCCAGCTCGACGCGTTCGGCGATCAAGGCCCGGGCTCGGCGGAGTGACTCGGCTGCGTCGGCGCCGCGATCGGTGCCGAGGAAGCTCGTCGCCTGCGCCAGGTACTTCTCGACCCGCACGCTCGAGGGCAGGACCTCGTCGCGCGCGCGACCGAGCTCGGCGAGCGCCCGCGCGTAGTCGGCTGGGCGCACCGAACCCTTCTGATAATTCTTGAACGGGCGGGAGAAGCTGCGGCCCAGGGCGACGCGGTAGTGATCGACCACCGGCGACGTCGGGTAGCGCTCGGCAAACTGGCTGAGTCGCGCAAGTCCACGTTCCAACTGATCGCCGCCGCGCCACGTCAGGAACCTGCCGGCCTCGAGGCCCTCGGGACCTTCCATCGGGAATCGAGCGCCGCCGGGCTCGTCGCGGATCGCGATCTCGAGCGGGTTCGACCGGATCACGAGAGGCTCGCCGGGGCCCGTACGGACCTCGAATCGAGCCTGAGCGACGAATCGCCCGGCGATCTGAAACACCCAGCCGGAGGCACCGAAGGACACGGGGAAGGTCGCGCCGATTTCCGCTTTTGGAGCGAGCGTCGCGGGCGGCGTGTCGCGGTCTCGCGACGAAAGCGGTACGAATCCGACGCCACGACCCGCCGGATCGCGAATCGAGATCGTGAGATAGCCGTCCTTCGGGTTGAGCAGGGTCATGAAGCGCAACTCGTCCGGCCCTTGATTCACGAGCCGCGCGGCGAGATAGACGGGCTCACCCAGGAAGTAGCTCGGGCGTTCGGTATCGATCTGGAGCTTCAGGCCGCGGCTCGGCTCCTGCGCCGAGACTCGGAGAGCCGCGAGCATCGACGCCGCGACGAGGATCGCGGCTCCGCTGTATCGAGTCCTCATCGCACCCCTCCGTCGGTCATCGACACGTGGCCGTGGTGTAGCCATGATCCACGTGATTGGTGTGGACCGCGCCGAACGCGCTCAGGCTGGGATATTTGCACTGGTCGGGATGGTCCTTGAGGTGATTCTTGCTGGCCGCGGCGACGAACTGGTAGACGTAGTTGTTCCCGACCACGCCGGTCTGGTTCATGATGTCCGTGCTGCCGTCGCCGTCGGGGTGATGGAGGTTGAAGGCGTGGCCGATCTCGTGGGCGGCCGACCGGAGATACTTGCCTCCATCCCCGCTCACCGTGGCGTTACGGTAGTAATTGGTGAAGGCACGGCGGTTGTCGTCCGCCCACATGAGTCCCATGACGGACTTGTCCCGAACGCCGTTGTCGTCTTCGGAGTAGTGATTCACCACGATCCCATAGATGTGGTACTCGGTGCACCAGGTGGGGACGATGCCCAGGTTGAAGCAGATCCAGCTCGTCTTGGCGACCGGGGTCGAGCGGTGCCCGCTTTCGAGCGTGTTGAGCTCGGCCTCGGTGATGTAGTCGTACTGGTTTGGGTCCGCCGGGTTGTTCGGACCGGTCAGGGCCGCTATGTTTGTCTCGTCCTGGGAGACCCCGACCAGGTAAGACTCGGTCGCGTAGATCGAGGGGATCGTCACCGTCTTTCCGCCGACAGTGTGATCGGGCGGAAAAGCCGTGCCGGCCATCCGGTCGTACTCGATCCTGGTGCTGATGCAGCCGGAGACCGTCGCGAGCGCCGCCAAGGCGAACCAGGGAAGAGCCTGCCTCCGATTCATTTTTTCTCCGGTTTCTGGCGATCTTCCGCTGGCGGGCAGGGCGCGTCGATTTGGCGCGGCATGGGCACCGGGCGGCCGCTGCGGTCGTAGAACTGCATCGGCTTCACCCCCACGGCCTCCCCCGTTGGAGCGTAGATGACCCGGATCGCCGGATAGATGTCCATCAAGAGACCGGGCGCGACGGAATGGACAATGCCGGCCTCGACGGACTCGACCTTGGCCTTCGCCAGCTCCGGCGCACGCCAGCCGTTTTTGACCTTGAAAGCGAGCCGGTGCGCCTCGGTGACGACGTCCGGCGGCAGCTCGGGCCAGTGCAGCTCCAAGAAACCGATCTCGCCTCCGCGATGGAGCACCAGCTTCAGGTGGGAGGAGAACACAGGCACGCCCTCGATCTGGCGAGCGATCGTGAGCATGCGCCGCCCCTTGGTCACTGGGCCGAGCGTGATCTTGTCCCCCTTTTCGCGCTTGCCCGTCTGAGCATTCTCTTGAATCGCCGTCTCTTTTCCCCACTCGCTTCGCGAAATCTTCAGGCGCTCGAGGATCTCGTGGGCGCGTCTGGAGAGCAGCTCCTCGCCCTCGTATGCGGCCGACTTGCCCTCTGCCTCGTGCAGGTCCTGGATGAAGAAGGTGCGGCTGTCGAGGCGCCGGCTGAAGAGCAGGCCCGCGGAGCGCATGCCGATCATGTTGGCTTCAGCCGCGGTCTTGACGTCCTGCTCGAATTTCAAGCCCAGCGCCCGCGCCAGCTCGTGGAACTCCCGCATTTCCGCCTGGTCGGAGTGATCCCTCGGCGCGGGTTCCTTTTCGGCAGCCGCAGCGCCCGCGGCGAGCGCGACCCCCGCGCCCAGCGCGGCGAGCATTCTAAGTGTCGTCATTGGCCTCCTCGCATTTCCCGGTCGGTCACCGGCAGGCCCAGCGCCACGCGGCCCAGACCGGGGTCGGGTTGGACTTGCCGTCGGTGACTTTCTCGTTGTCGCGGCGGTTGACCGCATCCGCTTCGGTCGCCCCGGCGGCAATAGCCACGGCGCAGCAGCCGCCGCTCTGGATGTCCTCGATCCCGGCCGTCATCCACGCGTCGCCCACGCTCATCGTCGGGAGAAAGAACGAGAGGATCGGGGGCACGGCGATCTTCGCGGCGAAGTCGGTGCCTCGGCGGTTGCTGTTCAACGTGTCCGCGGTCGCGGAACCCGAATGCCCGACCGCGACGTGGATGCCCTGCAGCACGGGAAACCACTGGTTCGAGAGGGAGATCAGATCCATCGGGCAGCTCGCGTCGATGATCGCAAACTGCAGCTTGCCTCCGGCGTTGCCCCAGCGCGTGCTCGTGCCGATGGTCGTCGTGTCCGGCTTGCCGAAGTCGCCGCACACGGTGATGAAGTCGGGGCTCGTGGCCACGGGCGGGTTCTGGCAGATGCCGTGGCCGTTGTAGAAGTAGATGTTGGGCGCGTCCGAGCCGCCGCCCGGATCCAGGTCCGTGCCGTCGCGGAAGTCGGAACCCCAGACGTTGCCGTTGGTCCAGCGGGAAACATTGGGGAACCCGACGAACGAGAACCAGTTCGCCACCGAATTGGCCATGGGCGCGCTGAACGGCAGGTCCGGTCCCACGCCGCAGGGACTGTAGGACGTGACCCCGGCCGTCGAGAACGTCGGTGTGGCGGCCCGGGCCTGCAGACAGACCGCCCACGACACCGCGAAGGCCACTGCGCTCCATCGATGATTCATGGAATTCCCTCCTTCGCCGCCGGCGGAAGCATCCGTCCGACAAGACCGCTTCTACGTTACAAGTCGTCGGCGGGGGCGCGACTGGGCTAACGGAAGGTTCCCGCGACAAATCGGCGGCAGCAGCGGTTGAGCCAGCGCACCGAGGCCCGGCAAATGCCGAGTCGTCGTGCGATCTCTCGTTCGCTGAAACCTTTCCGGTAGTGCAGGTCGTAGAACTGGCGCAACCGCGGGGGCAGGGCGGTGGCCCGGGCACGCAGGAGGTGAGAAGGCTCTTCGTCGTACGGAGCCGGAGCGAGCGCGCTCGCGAGCGCCCGGTCGTGGTCGCGCGTGCGCATCTTGCGCCGGAGGGAGTCGACGGCTTTATGCGAGGCGACGCGAAAGATCCAGGCCGGCCCCACGTCGACTTCGGGGCCTGCCTCCCACAGGGCGATGCGGACCTCTTGAATCAGGTCCGGAAGGTCGTCCGTTGTCAAACCGTATTGGTGGCCTACTCTCGCGGCGGCCCGCTCGAGATAGGGGGACCCGAGCCATTCCGACGCCGTCGGTGCCGCTCCGTGGCCGCTCACCTTGCCGCTCATGGTCAACAAGATCCTTCCACACTCGAGGTTCGTCGTGTCTCCCAACGCGATCGCAAGGTCGGCCGTAAACGCTCGTATGAGGGCGGCCGTCTGTCTTCTCGCCGGCTCGGTTGGCATCCTTTTGGGCGGCGAGCCGGTTCGCAAGGGTCCTCCGGCTGCCGAGGCGTCCGCCGTCTTCGATCCCGGCCACATTCGAGCAGTTCAATTGTACGAGAAGGAGGAAGAGTCAGATCCGACCGTCCTTTTTGCCGTGCGCCGCTTGGGCGCTAACACCGTCGTCACCCATTCCAGCCCCGACCAGGCAACGGCGCGCGCCGTTGCTGCCGCGCGCCTCTTCTACATCGCCTGGATGTCGACAGAAGACGTCGCGCGGGCCGCCACGGACGCCGACTACGCCGACCGGCTTCGGGCCGTCCAGAGCCTCTCCGGCGTCTACTTCGAGGACGATTCGGCTCCGGAGGGCTATGCCAGCCCGCAGACCCAGGAGTCCGCCTACGAGGCTCTCAGAAGCCTGTTTCCCGGGGTCCTGGTCCTCCACCCGACGCGACTCGATCCGATCGCATCCGATCCGACGTACCTGGACCTGTATTTTCGACCTCAATTCACGGACCTCGTCACCCCCTACTTCTACCCGGTCGGCACGACGGTGATCGGGACGTTTACCGAGAACGACCCCTGGGAAGCTCTGCTCGAGTCCCTGCTGCGTGCGATGGCTCGACGTATGCCGCCGGGAAAGGGCGTTCTTCCCGTTTTGCAGGGCTTCGAACAAGTTGGCTTTCCCCTGCACCGTCGGTTCCCTGAGCGGCAAAGCGAGGTCTACGCCCGCGTGTGGCCGGCGAACGAGAACGCGGCGGTCTTCGCCTGGGGATCTCCGATGCCGCCTCTCATCGGGCTCGGCTACCGGCCAAACCTGCGGCGAGGCGTTTGCGACCTCTTCGCCGGCCTCTCCTCAACTCCGCTCCTCTGTCGTTCGACGCCGATCGTCCGTCGGCACGACCAACCCTGAGGACTCGAGACGCTGCCGCTGAAGCCCGGTATAGGATGTGGCGCAAAGGTTCTGGAGGCTTCCATGAGTCTCTCGTCTCGAGCTCCGGTCGCGGCCACTCTGCTCGCGCTTTCGTTCGCGATCCCCGCGTGCTCGAAGGAGAAGCCCTCGGCGGCTGTCGCCGGCAAAGAAACGGCGAACGTCTCGACCCCTCCAGCTCCCGCACGCGCCGACGTGCAGTTCGGCTCGAAGATCTTCCAGCACACACAGGCTTACTCGCAGTCGCTCGGTGGAAACGCGCTTGCCTGCACCAACTGCCATCTCGACGGCGGAAAGCAGGTCGGCGGCCTGCCCCTGCTCGGCAGCTCGAAGAAGTATCCCCGGAAGGGGTCGGACGGCCGCTCGGCCACGCTCGAGGACCGGATCACGCGGTGTTTTGCGCACAGCCTCAACGCCCGGCCGCCCGCCTCGGAGAGCGAGGAGCTCAAAGCCCTTGCGACCTACATCACGTGGCTCGGCGAGGGTCTGCCCGCCGGAAAGTCTCCGGCATGGCTCGATTCGAACACCATCGCGCCGCAGAACATCGTGCCGATCGCGCAGCTGAAAGCCGAGGCGGGCCGCCAGAAGTACGTTCGGTCTTGCTCCGGCTGTCATGGCCTCGACGGCCAGGGCTACGCCGAAAAGCGCAAGGGCTTGCCCTACGACTACGTTCCACCCGTCTGGGGAGCCCGCTCCTACGACGACGTCTCCGGCCTTGCCCGTGTCTACACGCTCGCCGGCTTTGCGCGACACGCGATGCCGTTGGATCAGCCCGGCGGGATCACGGACCGAGACGTGCAGGAGATCGCGGCATTCCTAGACGGTCAGCCTCGGCCGACGTTCCCGAACAAGGACGCCTGGGACGGCACCTCGCCGGTGGACGCCGTCTACGATACGCGCCGGTACCCTAAGAATCCCTTCCTCGTGTCTTTGAGCCGTTAAGGATCAGACGGGTCATAGACGCCGGGGAGCGACGCCGAACGGGCGGGGCCCGATGGCCGGCACCTTAAGGGTCAATGAGCAAAGTGATACGAGAGTAATTCCGGCTCTCTCATGGAGTCATTGAACCCTGAGAGAACCATGAAGTCCTTCAAGAGCATCTCGGCCCTGGCGTTCTCGGTGCTGGCGCGCGGCCTTTTTTCGGGTGCGGCCGTACCGACGGCGGGCTTTACCATGTCGCCTCCCGGCAACCCGGTTGTGGGCCAGGAGGTCGTTTTCACGGACGTCTCGGAGGGCAACCCCACGACCTGGTCGTGGAACTTCGGCGACGGCACGCCGGTCTCGTCACAACAGAACCCGAAGCACACGTACAGTGGGGCGGGGCCGTTCAGCGTGACGCTGACGGCGTCGAACGCGGATGGGTCCACACAGAAAGTGCAGTCACTCTTCGTGTCGCCGAACACGACGCTTCGGCTGGACCCGAACCCGTCTTCGAGCCACGCGTTCAACGTGACGCTGACAGCGCGCGACCAGAGGACCGGGAACACTGCGGCGGGCCAGGCATTGCCGCAGAACGAGAAGTTCGGGTATTTCAGCCTGCCGGCGCTGACGGGGGATCCGAACAACCCGGAAGTGTTTGTAAAGATCCTGGACGGGACGTCGATCAACGGACAGTATTGGATTTTTTACGGGCACCTGACGGACCTGATCTACGACCTGACGGTGACCGAGATCGATATGAATCGGGTCAAGACCTACCAGAAGGACGCCGGCAATTCCCTGGGCGGGTTCGACGTGTCGGGGTTCGATCTCGCCCCTACGGTCGTCAATCTCGTTGCGTCGGATTTTCGTTGGAGCTTCGATGGCGGCGGACCGGCATTCACGTTTCACGTCGGCCGCTCGTACCAGCTCCGGGTCAGCCGCGTGAACGGAACCGCGCACGAATTCTCGGGCATCCTGAGAGAGGATACGTTCGCCACGGCTTTCGGCTGCCCGAGCTCGAGTCTTAGTTCGCCGGAGGTCTGCAACTTCATTCCGGCGGCGGCGGATGTCGGAAGCTACCTGTTTTTCTGCACGAACGCCGTCTGCGGCAGCGGCCACAGCGATCCGGCGATGCAAAACGGCCTGATCACGGTTACGCCCTGATCTGGCCGGAATTAGGACTTCCTCAAGTGTGGGCGGTTCGAGCGCCAGACGGATACCTTTGAGAGTGCCGAGAGGTTTCTTTCCGAGTTCTCTGGAAATCAAAGGGGTGGGTATGAAGAAGTCACTTTTTCTGTTTCTCGCGCTGGGCGGCTCCCTGGCGGCTTACTCTGGCGCACAGGTGCCCACGCTCACCGCGGTGCTGCTAGGCGCGGGCGAAGCGCCGGCCGCCTACGACACGAAGGGAGCGGGGTTCGCGTTCGTGACGCTGGATCCGGCGACCGGAACGGTGACCTACAACCTTCTGGCCCCGAACCTGACGAACACGACGGCGGCACACATTCACCGGGGTCCGGATGGAGTGGCCGGTCCGGTCGTGATCGGATTTGCCAACCTGCTCCTGGTCAACGGGTACACCAGCGGAACGGTCACGGGCGTCTCGACCTCATTGATCAACGAAATCCTGGCCAACCCCTCCGGCTTCTACGTGAACATCCACACGACCGCGTATCCGGGCGGCGCCATTCGTGGCCGCCTCGGGCCTGCTCCCGGGACGTCGATCGGCTCCTGTCTGCCCGATCAGACCACGCTCTGCCTGACGGGCCGGTTCAAGGTCCAGGTGGCTTTTCAGACGACAGCCTCGATCGACGCCGAGAACGAAGCCGCACGGGCAGGCGAAGGCGCGTCCGCGACGGGCGTCGGGACCGCCATCCCACTGACCGGAGACACCGGCTGCTTCTGGTTTTTCACTCCGAACAACCTCGAACTGATGATCAAGGTCCTGGATGCCCGGACGGTTAACGGCAAATTCTGGGTGTTCTTCGGCGCTCTGTCGGACGTCGCGTACACGATCACGATCACGGACCTGACGACCGGAGCTGTCAAGACCTACTCGGGGGTTCAGGGAACGCAGTCCAGCGGGAACGATACCTCGGCGTTCTAGCCGCGAAATCGGTTCAAGCGGTGTGTCGCCCGCGGCGCCTCCGAAAGAACGCCGGCAGCCGACCCTTGTGGACGCCAACGAGGTCGAGCCTCAGGTCTTCTTCATCTTTCGAATGTAGGATCGGCTCCGTCGCCTTCTTTGGCGGTCTCTGCATGGCTGCAACTCGCGAAACCTTCGACCGCATCACACGAGGCCGCCAGGCAATCATGGCGATCGATCATTCCGAACGTGTGACCGCCTGGAACAAACCGGCAGAGCGTCTCTTCGGCCTTGCCGCCCGCAGCGTCCTGGGGAAACGGTGCTACGAGGTCCTCGGCGGGCGGGATGCCTACGGCAATCTCTACTGCCACCAGGCTTGCCCCATTGCGCACCAGGCCCGGTTCTCCCCCGCCGAGCCCGTTCATCGTTTTCCGCTGGACGTGCGAGCCGGACAAGGCGGGACGAAGCGGGTCATGGTCTCGACGTTTGCAGTCGCCGCGTCACGCCCCTCGCTCGCCACGGTGGTGCACGTCCTGCGGAAACCGGACCGCGACGTCTCCGAGCCGGCTTTCTTCCGGCAACGAGCTGGCGCCGCCCATCCCTCCACAGGCTCACGCCGTGGCGGAAGAGCTGCTCGCTTCCCGGCTGACGGAGCGCGAGAGGGCGATCCTGCGTTGTCTCGCGGAGGGTCTGCAGTCGGAGGCGATCGGCAAGCGGCTTCACATAACGAAAGTGACCGTTCGGAATCACGTCCAGACGATCCTCCGCAGGCTCGACGTCCACACCAGGCTTGCCGCGGTCAGGTTCGCCCGCGACCATAACCTGGTTTGAATCGGACGACCGGCTTTGAGACCCTCTCCGATCAATTCTTCACGGGGACCCGCACCCACACTCCGTTCTTCTCCTCGTAGTTGTACCGGGGTTTGTCGTCGATCTTGTGCACGCTCGTGTCGCTGACGACGAGACTGTCCCCCTGTTTCTTCAGGAAGAAATCCACGTCGACCATCGTGCCCTCGTCCGCTTTGAGGTCCACGCAGGCGAAATAGGTGCCGTCCGCCAGCGCCTGCAGCCGATCCTTGTGGACGCGAACGAGCTCGAGGCGCCAGGTCTTCTTGGCGACGTCGTCCGCCACGGAGAACTTGCCGCCCCCTTCCTTCGATACCTTCTCGATGTGGGCTCGAATCGCCTTGTCGATGTCGTCGACGGACACCTTCTTTTCCGATTTCGGATGCTCCGGATGCTCTTTGGGATGCTCCTTTTGCTTCTCTTGCGCGGTCAGCGGGCGCCCCGAGAACCAGGCCAGGACGCCGAAGACGAGCACCGGAACAAACAACTTTCTTTTCATGCCTCCTCCTTTGAAAGGGACGCCAGAGCATGCCTCATTCGAAGCCGAAGCGCCAAGACTCGGATGTTCTCGATCCGGCCCGAGCTTAAGAGCGCTTCTTCCAGAACGCTTTGACGAATCGGTCCTTCTCCCGCGGGGGGAGCTGAAGGAACAAAGAGAGCTCGTCCAGGGTCAGGAGAGGACCCGCGAGATCCAGCCATTGCCTGTACTTGGGCTCCAGGTGGACGATTCGATCGCGCATCTCTTCCACGGACAGGCTGCGACGCGGCTCGGGCGTCGGCGCGGGATCGGGCGGCCTGGAAGAGCGGGAAGACGGGGCCTCGGCCCGGATCGCCCTGGCATTCGGGTCGGCCGTCGTCGCGAAGGTCTTCCGGAGCTGCTCGAGACCTTCTGTCGAGACGTCCGGCAACGCGAGCAGCCGGCCCGTTTCGACGAACCCACCCAGGGGATTGCCCTGCCGGGCCAGGATCTCCTGATAGACCCTGTAGACCTCACAGGCTTCGCCGCAGACGGGTCCCTTGCAGGGGTCGTTCTGCACCTGGCTGCAATCACAGACGAGACTCTCGAAGTTTCTCCGGCAGGCGCCCGGGACGAAGACGTCGTCGCTTCGGGGAGTCCCCTGGCAGGGCTTGCCCGTCGCGCGTGAGTCCGGCCGCGCGTGGTCCGCTCTCCAGAGCTTCCTCGGGGCCGTCGGCTGTGCACGAGAGAAGAGGTGGTGAACCGTCTGGCGCGCCCAGCCGAGATTCACGTAGGTCCAGATCTCGAGGTCGCGGAAGACCTTGTCGCAGCCCTCGACATGGTGGATATCGCTCGGCTCGCCGTAATGGAGCACCATTCGGCCGGCATCGTTGCGCCAGCCGTCGTATTCGGAGTCGAGACGGCGGCGCAGCTCTTCGTACCGCCTCGCAAAGCCGGGCCCGAACGGCGGCGCCAGACCCTCCTTCTCGCGCCGCTCCCAGAAGCTCTTCTTGAAGATCTCCCGCTGATAGCCCTCGGTCAGCTCGAGGAAGAGCGTCTCCTCCTCCGGCCTGATGATCGGCGCGACGAACTCCGTCAGCCACCCGCGCTCTTCGTCGGGAAGCGTGTCCAGGCGATCCTTTTTCGACGTCTTCACGACCGTTGCAGACGGGCCGGTCACCGAAAGCGGCTTCGCCTGCGGATTCGACGCCGTCGCCGAAACATCCTTGATCCTGTCGATGCCTTCGAGCGACACGAGCTGAGGTGCCAGCAGAGTGGTCCGCTCCTGGAATGCGCCGGAAGCGTTGTGGTGGCGACTGAGAATCTCTTCGACGACGTGGAACACGTCGCACGCTTCCAAACACACCGGTCCCTTGCACTTGTCAGCGAGTTTCAACGGAATCGGCGCCTCCGGGCAGTCCACCCAGAGTTCGGGAAACCTCTGGCGGCAGGAGTTTGGCAGAAAGACGTCGCTGTCGCGCGCGCCTACGCCCCAGAGTTTGCGGGGCACAAGCGGCTGGACTCGATAGAACAGCAGGTGGATCGTGCCGGGCGAGATCGCTGTGTTCCTGAGTGTCCAGACCTCGAGGTCGCGGAAGACGTGGTCGCAGTACATGACCTTGCGAACGTCCCCCGGCTCCCCGTAGCGAAGGACCATGCGTCCGGCGTCCTCGCGCCAGCCGTCGTAGGCCTCGTCGGCGCGGCGCCGCAGCTCCGCGTACCGACTCTCATAGGCGGGGCCCAGAGGATACGGCAGCCCGTCGCGCTCCCTCCGCGCCCAGAACTCCCGTTTGAAGCGCTCGCGCTCGTGAGGCGAGGCCAGCTCGAGGAAGACCTTATCTTCCTCCGGCAGGATGATCGGCGCCACGAACTCCGTCAACCAGATCCGATCTCCCTCGGGCAGCGCGGCCAGGCGTTCCTTGCGCGAGGGGCCGGCGGCGCCAACGGCCACGAAAACGGCCGTCGCGAGGAGGGCCAAGCGCGCTGACGCCCGGGTCACGTTGAACATCTAAACTCTCCACTCCAGAACCGGTATTCCGCACGAGGCCACCAGACTTCAGAGGAGCGTCATGACGCCAGCTCCCGTCAAGCCGAACGTAACCGTGTCTGCTCTCGAGGCCCTGGACATCCGCGTCGGCACGATCGAGGCCGTCGAGGACGTGCCGCGGTCGGAAAAACTGCTGCGCCTGATCGTCAATTTCGGCGACCACAAGAGGACCATTCTGGCCGGCATGAAGAAGGAGCGAGCGGACCCGAGCGAGATCGCGGGGCGGCAGGCTCTCTTCGTCGTGAACCTTGAGCCGCGGAAGATGATGGGCGATCTCTCGGAAGGCATGCTCTTGGACCTCGGGTACGCCGACGGCCTCACTCCTTGCCTGGCGGTGCCTGAGCGGCCCGTCCCCGACGGGACGCGGGGCGGCTGAGGGACCGGGCTAGAATCCCCGCGGCTCCCAAGCGATGCAGACGGTTCTCGATGTCCGCGGCGTCTCGAAGACGTTCGGCGCGGTGCGCGCGGTGGACGGAGTGTCGTTCTCCGTGCGGCGCGGAACTATGACGGGCCTCATCGGTCGCAACGGCGCGGGCAAGACCACCTGCCTGCGCATGATCACCGGCATCTTCCTGCCCGACTCGGGCTCGATCACCCTCTTCGGCGCCGAAAACGGCGGCGACGCCACGCGCGATCGGATCGGGTACCTGCCAGAGGAGCGGGGCCTCTACAAGAAGATGAAGGTCTTCGAGCAGCTCCTCTTCTTGGCCGAGGTCAAGCAGCCGATCACACCCACGGTCAAAGCGCGAGCGGAGAGGTGGCTCAAGCGCCTCGAGCTTTTGGACAAGCGCGATGCGAAGATCGAAGAGCTCTCCAAGGGCAACCAGCAGAAGGTCCAGCTGATCGCCGCGCTCCTGCACGAGCCGGACCTCGTGATGTTGGACGAGCCCATGTCCGGCCTCGACCCGGTCAATGTCGTGCTCGTGCGCCGTATCTTCCGGGAGCTGCAAGCCGAGGGAAGGACGATTCTGCTCTCGACTCACATGATGGGCGAGGCCGAGAAGATGGTGGACGACATCGTGCTGATCCACGAGGGCAGGGTCGTCCTGGCCGGCGAGCTGGCGAAGGTGCGCGCCTCGTTCGGCAAGAACACCGTGCACATGGCGTTCGAAGGCGACGGGGCTTTTCTCGCCGAGCTCCCGGGCGTGGCTCGCGCCACGGTTCAGCCCAACGGCGCCGAGCTGCGCCTGACCGCGGGCGCCGACGGGCAGGCGGTCCTCACGGCCTCGATCGGACGGCTCAAGATCAGCCGCTTCGAGGTGGCTGATCCCTCGCTCGAGGAGATCTTCATCGAGCGCGTGGGCGCGGGCACTCTCGAACGCGAGGCAGAGGCGGGCGCGCCCTTCGGAGCGCCCTCGGGCGCGAAGGAGGGTTCGTGAGAAAGCTCTTCGCCGTCTTCAAGCGCGAGTACCTCCAGACGGCCCGCAAGAAGTCGTTCATCGTTCTGACCGTCCTCATGCCCTTCCTGATGGCTGCCTTGATGATCATTCCGAGTCTGCTCATCGCGAAGTCCTTCGGCGAAAAGCGCGTCGCCGTGCTCGACGGAACCGGACGCTTGCGCGACGCCTTCGCTCCCGAAAAGCTCACCACCGCTCTCGCCGAGAACGCTCCGAAGCAAGTCCGGAAGGTCGTGGGCCGCGGCCGCAACGTCCCGGGCCGCGTCCGGGCCGAGTACGAGTCCGCGATGCAAGATCCCAGAGCGTCGGCCGCTCCGTATCTGGCACGCCTGTCCGACAGGGGTCTGCCTGAGGACCGCCGTCTCGACGGCGTGCTCGTGATCCCCGCCGACGCCCTGACGAACCCGGAGGCCCGGCTGACCTACTACAGCCGGTCTGCGACCGACTTGATGGGCCAGCAGCAGATGGCCGGCGTGGCCAGCGAGGCCATATCGCGGCTGCGCCTCGAGGACCGCGGCATCGACCCCGGGGTGATCGACGTCGTGCTCCGGCGGCCGAACGTCGAGGCGATCCAGGTCTCGCGTTCCGGCGAGGAAAAGAAAGGCGGCGAATGGAACTTCCTCGTGGGGTTCCTTTTCGCGGCTCTTCTCTTCATTCCGATGTTGATCTATGGCGTCGAGATCATGCGGGGCATCGTGCAGGAGAAGACGGATCGCATCGTCGAGATCCTGATCTCCTCGATGTCGCCGATCCAGCTCCTGGGAGGCAAGGTGCTCGGCCTCGCGGCCGTGGGACTCACGCAGGTCGCGGCCTGGATGGCGATGGGCGGCGTCGCGCTTGCCATGGCAGGTGGCATGGCGGCCGCCTCGGGATTCAACCTCGGGCAGTTCCTGCGCTGGTCGATCATGCCCTACTTCTTCGTCTTCTACCTGCTCGGCTACATGATCTACGTCTGTGTCTACGCCGTCGGGGGCGCGATCACGAACTCGGAGAAGGAAGCTCAACAGGCCACGACGCCGGCGATGCTCATCATCATGGTGCCGTGGTTCCTGCTCGCGCCGATCATCATGAATCCGGAATCGCGCATGGCGACCGTGCTTTCGATGATCCCGCTCTTCACGCCGATCACGATGTTCGTGAGGGTCCTCGTGTCAGATCCTCCCTTCTGGCAGGTTGGCGCGTCGATTGTTCTGACGGTCGCGACGATCACTTTTCTCTTCTGGGCGGCCGCGAAAATCTTTCGCGTCGGCATCCTCTCGTACGGCAAACGGCCGACGATTCCGGAGCTCTGGCGCTGGTTGAAGGTGGCCTAGTGTCCCGGCACAGAAATACTAGAACTATATTCAGGGATGAGCTGTTCTCCTGTACAAGGAGGATAGCGATGCGAACTGGTCGGCCGAAAGCGGTTTTGCGTGTGGGTGTGGAGCAGCGGGAAAGGCTGGAATCTTGGATGCGCCGACGGACAACGGCTCAGGCGCTGGCGTTGCGGGCGCGAATCGTTTTGACCTGTGCTGAGATCGAGGACAACGGGAAGGTAGCCAAGCGGTTGGGTGTCACTCGACAGACCGTCGGTCGCTGGCGGCGGCGCTTCATCGAGAGTGGTCTGGATGGGCTCCTCGACGAGCCTCGGCCGGGTGCGCCACGCAAGATCAGCGACAGCGAGGTTGAGCGAATCGTGACTCTCACCTTGGAGACCAAGCCCAAGGACGCCACCCACTGGAGCACACGCTCGTTGGCAGAGCGCGCCGGGCTTAGCCGGACCAGTATCGCTCGCATTTGGCGCGCCTTTGGCCTGCGACCCCATAGGAGCGAGAGCTTCAAACTCTCGACCGACCCGCTGCTGGTAGAGAAGGTGCGCGACATCATCGGCCTGTACCTGGACCCTCCCGACCGTGCAGTCGTGCTCTGTGTCGACGAGAAGCCTCAAATCCAGGCCCTGGACCGCAGTCAACCCGTCCTCCCGATGCGGCCTGGACAGATCGAGCGGCGCACCCATGATTACGTGCGCCATGGCACCACCTCGCTCTTCGCAGCCTTGAACGTCAAGAGCGGCAAGATCATCGCGGAGCATCATCGACGCCATCGCAGCATCGAGTTCCGCAAGTTCCTCGACAACATCGATCGCAACATCCCCAGCCAGATAGAAGTCCATGTGGTCCTGGACAACTACGGCACTCACAGGACCCCGCTGATCAAACGCTGGCTCCTGCGGCACCCTCACTTCCATCTCCACTTCACACCCAAGGGCGCATCCTGGATCAACCAGGTCGAACGCTTCTTCGCTGAACTGACCAACCGGCAGCTGCGCCGCGGCGTCCATCGCAGCACCCTCGAACTAGAGCATGCTATCCGCCAGTACATCGACACCCGAAACCGAAACCCTAAGCCCTTCGTCTGGGTCAAAACCGCCGATCAAATCCTGGCTTCCATCCAACGCTTTTGTCAGCGAATCTCTGGGACAGGACACTAGCAGGCTGCTGAAGAATGGTGTGGAGCGGCGTTGCGAGCGCCCCGAAGAGCCTGGCCCGTCAGGATTTCCGAAGAGAGCGGACGTAGAGAACGACCTGATCGATCTCGGCGCGCGAAAGCGTCCGGCCCCAGGGTGGCATCAGGGGGGACAGGCCAACGCCCGATCCCCCGCGGCGGATCGCATCGGCAAGGTCCGCGTCGCTCTTCTTCTTCTGGAGGGCGGGATCGGACAGGTCCCGCGGCCGGGGATCCAGGTTGAAGGCGTTGAATCCGTCCCCCGCACCAGTCTCGCCGTGGCAGCTCTGACAGTAGTGACCGAAGATGCCCTTGCCGAGCCGCAGCTCGTAGCCGGCGTTCGTAGGCGCCGCGACCGCGGGCCTGGGCGCCGCAGGCTTTGGCGAGCAGGCGAGCATCGGAAGCAGCAGGATCCAGCCGATTCTGTCTGATCGCGGCCATCTCTTCATCGCGCGCCTCCCGCCGGCGCGGAGCCGGGCGCGGAACGAAGCGTCGAAAGATAGGCGGCCAACCGCAGGGCGTCGGTGTCCGTCAGGCCGTAGTTGGGGCAGCGCACGTCCGCCCGCCAGCGCTGTGGCCCCTTCAGCCACGTGTAGATCCAGCCGCTCTTCAGTCTCTTGCCTGAGTCCGTCAGGGGCGGCCCGTAATAGCCGCCCGAGGAGCCCAGGATGTGGCAAGCGCGGCACCCGAGCGTCACGTAAAGGCGCTGTCCTTCTGTCGGGTCGGCGTCCGAAGTCGGCCTGTCGGCGAACGGGTCTGTCGGAATCTCCGGATCGATATAGAAGCTCTCGATGGCGTCGGCCAGCCGTGTCGCCTCCTCTCGCGGCATTCGGAAGACGGGCATGCGCTCCTCCAGGATCGGGCGCAGCGAGTACGAAAGGACTAGGTAGTCGACGAGCCAGTCGCGGCGGACCTTGCTGCCTTCAAAGGTGAGAGGGGCCGTGGAAATGTCGTCGCCGCGCTCGCCGATCTGATGGCAGGAAAGACAGCGGTAGCGGTTGATGAGGGCGCCCACTTCGCCGCCGGGAAGCAGGGCCGGCGGCCCGGAGGGGGTAAAGCGATAGGCTTCCGGGACCGGCTGCGCGGCGAGCGAGAGCAGCGCCGTGACGACCGCTCGGGTGTCCTCGGCGCTCAATCCGAGAGTCGGCATCTTCAGGCCCTGGGCGAAGGAGCGAGGGGCTTGAATCTTGGCCGCCAGCCAGGCCGGAAGCGTTCGCGGCAGGTCCGCACGCCGTCCGAAATCGAGCGAGAAAGGCTTCTTGTCACCGACGCCATCCAGGTCCGGGCCGAATTTTTCTCCCTTCGAGGCGCCGGAACCCGTGTGGCAGGAAACGCAACCGTAACGGCGGAAGAGCTTCTCTCCGTTTTCCGCCAGCGTCTGGTTGACCCGAATCGGCTCGAGGATGTCCTCTGGGGCGTCGAAGTCCCGGAATTCGTCCTCCAGGTAGGCGACGACGTCGCGCGACTCCTCGTCGTTGAAGTGGTACCGGGGCATGCGGGTCCTCGGGTTGAACGCCTGCGGATCGCGCAGGAATGCCAGCAACCAGCCTCGGTTCGCTCGGGAGGCCACCTTCGAGAGCTCCGGCGCGGAGCCGTTGCCCTTGCCCTCGACCGTGTGACAGGAGATGCAACGCGATTCGGAGAAGAGTTTCTTGCCACTGGCCGCGCTGCCCGGCGCCTCCTGCGCGGCTGCCGCGATTTTCCGCGCGAGCACGTCGGGTACGGGCTGGTTGAAGAGGTAGTTCGTCATCTGGTCGATCTCGCGATCAGCCAGCTGGAAGTTCGGCATCGTCGCGTTGGGATCGACAGCCCGGGGATCCTTCAACCAGCGCCTGAGCAGGGCGCCGCCGGTCTTCAGCGCCAGCGAAGACAGCGGAGGGGCTTCGGAGCGAAACTTCTCCTGCCCACGCACCTGATGGCAGGCGTAGCAGCCCGAGCGCGCCATAAGCGCCCGGCCGCGGGAGAGGATCGGCGCCTGGGCCACGGTTTCCGACGCGTGACAGCGACCGCAGCCCGCCTCCAGGTAAGCCGCCGGCAGCATCGGCGGCCCCGCGTCCCGAGCGGTCCCGTGTGCCTCGTCCTCGGAGGTGGCCAGCCCCTGCCCTCCGTGGCACGAGGTGCAGCCGAAGCGGTCGAAGCTCTCGGGACTGTGGGCCGTCGACGGATGCAGTCGGAAAGGCTCCGCGGCGTTGACCATGAGCGAGTCGGCGACGCCCAAGTGGCAGGTCGTGCAGCGGTCCACGCGGTCATCGAAGCTCCGGAGCCAGATCTGCTGGATGGCAACGGGTCGCGTCTGGTAATCGCGGGCCGACTTCATACTCTTGGCGCGGGCGGCCCCGAGCTTCTGGTACTGACGCTGCAGCGACCGGTAAGAGCGCAGCGCGTTCTTGGCCGGCGAGATCGCCAGCACGGCCAGGAAGAGCACACTGGAAGCAGCAAACAGACGGCGAAGCGGCAAACCGGCCTCCCTAGAGAACCTGCAGTTCCGCGTCCATGAAGGCGTGCTTGGCTCCGCACACCGTGTAACAAAGGATCGTGTAGCTGCCGGGCTCCTGTGGCTCGAGCCGGATCTCCGTCCAGCGGCCTGGAGTGACATCCTGCGGCGGGACCCGGAGCTGCGGAATCGAAAACGAGTGGTGGACGTCCACCGAGGTCAGCCGCAGGAGGACCGGCACGCCCGCCTTGATGCGGACGGCGCGCTTCTGGGGACGCCGGAAAAAGGAATCCCAGGCCAGCAGGGGCTCTTCCGTCCAGACGCCGGTCTGCGCGCTGGCATAGAGCTCGACCACCTGGGCTCCGGCCGCCTCCCGGGCCACGCGGTGGTGCTGGTAGCCCCAAACTGCGACGGGCAGGCCGAGCAGCGTCGCCAGAGTCAGCAGCACAGCCGCCCCCTCCGCCATTCTTTCCCGCGTGTTCATGGTTTGCCTCCCTCGTTCATCCCACGTAGAGCCAGAGGAAGAAGACGACGCACGCCGTCAGGACCATCGCCGCCGGCGCGAAGGCCTTCAGCGCCGAGGACCGGTCCCCGAAGAGCCGCTGTGCGTGCGCCCGCCCGGTCCTCAAGGCGTAGAAGAGCCCGATGAGCAGCAGCGGGATCTGAAGATAGGGACCCCACTGCGGCACCAGAGGTGTCCAGGGGATCTTCGCCGTGCCGAAGAGATTCCACCCCCAGCCGAAAGGATCGGAGACGACCATCAGGATGTAGGAGCCGTTGACGAGAAGCAGCGGGAGGCTGAAAGTCACCCAGGCCAGAAGGCCGAGCGGCACGAGGGGGTAGGCGAAGGCCAGGAAGACCTCCTTGAAGGCCGGCGCCGGGGTGGGATCCTGTCCCGTGGACCGATACCGCGCCAGCGTCCGCCCGAGCTGAACGGCGAGGACGTAGATGCCCGGAATCAGCAGCAGCGAAGAGCTCCATAGCACCGTGGCATAGATGAAGAAGCCCGGCCAGTTTCCCTTCTCCGCGATGTTGGCCCAGTCCTTGAACGACCCCCAGGGCCCCTGGTAAAGAACCGAGTAGGCCGCCGCAAGCGCCAGCATGATGAACGCCTTCCACGCCTCGTCGTAGCCCTTGAGCGTCGTGTCGGAGCAGAAGGGACGCAGCTTGACCGTCATGTTGTCGTGCGTGCACGTCTTGACGCACTCCATGCAGAGGCCGCAGTAGTTGTTCCTCTCGAGCTTGCTCGGATAGAGGAGCCAGGGGCACCCCCAGCCTTTCTCGCTGCCCGCCAGGCACGCTTTTTCCTTGCATGCCGCGCATACGCCCGTGTCGCGGGGTCGGACCTCCAGCGTCGAGGCCATCGAGAAGAGGCTCAAGAAGCCGCTGACCGGACAGACGTAGCTGCAGAAAGTCCGCTGCCGATAGACGAGATGCAGACCGGTCGCGATCAGGAAGAGGGAGCCCAGGACGACCACGGTGACGATCGGCCGCGTGAGGAACAGCGCACTGAAGGTGCAGAGCGCCAGAAACCCGATGTTCTGAATCCAGATGTTGGTCAGGGCCTTGGGCCACCGCAGGTTCTTCCCGAAGTATCGGTTCCGTCCGATGGCCACACCCGGCTCCTTCTTCTTCACGCGCGGGTCGAAGCTCCTTGTGCGGATCAGGGCCCGGCGCTGGATCCATTCGCCGAAGAACGGGAAGGGACAGACTGTGCACCACAGGCGCGATGCGAAGGGAACGAGCAGGCTGATGAGAAGGAACCACCAGAGGATCCAGACGAACACGATGATGACGTTGCGGTTCCCGACGGGCGTTCCGAAGACCCCCGCCAGCAGAAAGAGAGAGAAGAGAAGGAGGTTCGGGAGGACCACTGCAAACTGGAACCACCGCCTCCGTGTCAGCCACTGCAGCGCCGGCAAGAGCTGCAGGAGGTCGACCCGATATCCCATCGCGCCCGCGGCCGGAGAGCTCGTGCAGGCCGCCGAAGGCGCTGGGCGCAACTCTGATTGCGTCGACGCTTCGCTCATCTCGACCTTCCTTCCTCCCCTGGCTCCAAGGGTGGGAACTGGTCCCGGCCGCCAAAGCAGAACCGCTTCAGGTAGCACTTGCATCGCATGCATTCCCCCTGGCAGCCGGGGCAGTCCACTTCCCAGCCCCCCGACGGAATGCGCCTGCACGGCACGTGGATCTGACAGATCGGACACCAGAGGTAGTCCTGGTTGCGCATCAGCTGCGCCTTCTGGAAATCTTCGACGGGAGGCTTGTTCATGGGGCATCCTCCTCTTTGTGGGGCGCCGGCAGGACCACGAGACCAAAGGCCAGCGCCAGCACCATCCCCACGCCGACGGGAAACGGATAGTTCGGCTCGACGATCAACTCTCCCTGCATGAAGGGATGCATGAACCCGCAGGTCTGGGAGCAGCGGTACCGGAATTTCCCGGCCCGCGTCAGCGGGATGACCAGCTCGCGCACGCGCTCGGCGCCGTTGACGTCCTTCAAGGCCAGGCTCTCGACCGCCGTGGCATGGAGCATCTCCTCGCTGTGGACGGCCTCCGGAGAAGTCCGGGAAGGTCGCCAGACGTCGAAGTCCGGACGCTGCGACTGGATCCACGCATCGAGGTCGTAACCCTCGAGGAAGAAGCCGTGGACGACGTCCTGCGATTGCAGGCGGAGACGCAGAGTATCGCCCCGGCGGGCCCGGATCACGGGCGGGTCGTAGGCATACCGGTGAGCCCGGATGGTCACGAGGCGCTCTCGGGGAGCCGGGCCACCGGATGCCCACAGGCCCCCGAGAACCCCGCCGAGAGTCATCAGCAGCAGAATCCTCGGGACGGGGCGAGTGAGCCGCTTGCCCCATGCACCCAAACCGCTCAGGCGAATTCCTCTCATCAGGCGCCCCTTTCAGAAGGAAGCCCCGGGAGACCAGGGCCAGACGAAGCTCCACCCGGGCCCGCGGAAGAACGTCCCAATGATCGTCAGCAAGCTGGCGATCAGCACGAACCAGGTCATGATCCACTCGGGCAGCGTCACCTGCGCGAGCGCCCGAAGAACCGGCCCTCCCGCCTGTCCTCGGCGCGCGGCGAAGATCGCGCCGCCGGTGGCGAGCGTGGGCACCACGATCGGCCAGCATCCGAACGCGCCGAAGAGGACCACCAGAGCTCCCAGCGCCGAACCAATCCCCAGGGCGAGCCCCCGTCCCTTCCCGGCCCAGAGGGGCCCGGCGGTCAGATTGATCCGCGCGTAGGGGATTACGACGTGGGCGTCTCGACAGGATTGGCGATTCCCTGCAGCGGAGCGTCGATGAGGATGGCAGCCACAGCCAGGCCGATCACGACGAGCTGGAACAGGATGACCTCCCGGACGATCAAGTGCGGGAAGGTCATTACGTACTTCTCCTCCGTCATCCGAACCGCGGGCCGCAGATCGGGCCGGACGAGGGCAACGCGACGGGGCACCACGAGCGGGTCGACCGACTCGACGAGATCGATCGTGGGGGACATGCTCATCGGACCTCCTCGGGTTCTCCCGGTGCCTCCGGCGGTCCCTGCACGCCGCCGTCCTTTCGGACGCGCCAGACATGAACACCGAGCAGCAGGAGGAGTCCGACCGGCAGCACGACGCAGTGGAGCACGTAGAATCGCAGCAGAGCATTCTCCGAGACGATGTTGCCGCCGAGCAGGAGAAACCGGATCTTCTCGCCGACGAGCGGCGCTTCCCGCGCCATGTTGGTCCCGACCGAGACGCCCCAGAAGGCGAGCTGATCCCAGGGCAGCAGGTAGCCGGTGTAGGAGAGCAGCAGCGTCACGATCAGGAGGACGACCCCGATCACCCAGTTGAACTGCCGGGGGGGCCGGTAAGCGCGGTGGTAGAAGACCCGCAGCATGTGGAGGAAGGCGCCAAACACCATCAGGTGGGCCGCCCATCGGTGCATGTTGCGCAGAAAGAGGCCGTTGTCCACGACGAACTCGAGCTCCTTCATGTCGCGGTAGGCCTGAGGAACGGATGGGTGGTAATAGAACATGAGCAGAATCCCGGTGGCGATCAGGATCAGCGCCGAAGCGAGCGTGACGCCACCGAGCCAGTAGGTGTGCGAAAACCGCAGAGTTTTCTCGCGCACTTTGACCGGGTGAACGTGCAGGAAAAGGTTCTCGAAGACGAGGAGCGAGCGGTTTCGGTTCGTATCCGCCATGCCGTGACGGACGATCGACCGATAGACCGCGGAGTCGAGCAGCCAGTGCGAGAGGGCTCCCGTCAGCGGCACTCTCATGCCTTGAACACCTTTCCGCGGGGAACCACGATCCCCGTGTCCACGACCAGGAGACCGGAAGAGTCCGTGCCGACCTGAAGCCACGGCAAGGACCGGGGTGCCGGTCCCTCGACGACGACGCCCTCCAGGTCGAAGCGGCTCCCGTGGCAAGGGCAGGCGATCACGTTCTGGTCCGAGAGGAAGCGCGTGATGCAACCCAGGTGCGTGCACACCGCCGAGAGCGCGTAGACGCCACCCGGCCCGCCGATTACGTAGGCCTTCTTCTCCTTGTTGAACCGGACGGTTCCCTCCGGGTAGTCCGCCGGGTCTCCTGCCCGAAACGAGGTCGGCGGCTCAAAGAGGACCTTGGGGTTCAAGAAGTCGACCGTAACGATTCCGGAGCCAACGGCGGCCACCGCGCAAGCCCCGACTCCGATCCGGGTCAGGAAGTCCCGGCGGTCCGGCCGCTCCGGCGGCCGCTCCGGCGGATCCGGCTGGGTGTCGCGCGGATCGTCAGGCAACGGCATCCTCCTTGGCGTGAAAGCTCTGCATCGTGATGGTTCCGACCGGACAACGGGCGGCGCAAAGGCCGCAGCGGATGCAGACCTCTTCGTCCTTGATCAGGATCGAGCCCGCTCGGCGCCCATCGACGAGGATCGGGGCGAGCTCGCGGGCGAACGGCGGTAACGACTGCACACGCGCGGCCGGGACGATCTCGATGCAGTCCTCCGGGCAAATGTCCTGGCAGCCCCCGCAGAGGATGCACTCGGTCCCGAGATCCGGATCCTGCGCGAAGATCGTGTTGGTCCAGCAGTGCAGGCACCGGGCCCCTTCCAGGCGCGCCTCTCTCTCCCCGAAACATTCCTCGACCTCGGCGATGCCGATCCGGCGCGAGATGGGACGGGTCGGAGGCCGCTGGCGCGGGATCCCTTCGAAATCGAGCTGCCGATCGTACCGGCCGTAGGCATCGACCTCCACCACGATCTCCTCTTCCGGCCGGGGCCGGCCGCGCAGATGCTCGTCGATCGAGCGGGCCGCGCGTTTACCATCTGCGATCGCGCTGATCGCGATGCGGGGCCCGAAGGCGGCGTCGCCTCCGGTGAAAACCCCAGGCGCGGTCGTCTCGAGCGTGTCGGGATCGACGATGATCCGACCCTGTCGCGCTTGGACGCCGTCCTCGGGCCGCAGGAAGGAGAAGTCCCCGGTCTGGCCGATCGCGATGATGACGGTATCCGTGGGGAGTACCGACTCCGAGCCGGGCACGAACTGCGGTGCGAAGCGGCCCATTTCGTCGAACACGCGCGAGACCGCGAGAAACTCGATGCCCGCCACCGTTCCCTTTTCGCCCACGAGGCGCTTGGGCCCCACGCGGTGCCGGAACCGGATGCCTTCCCGAAGGGCTTCCTCGATCTCCGCCTGGTCCGCAGGCATCTCGCTCTCCGACTCGAGGCTGCAGACGATCACTTCACGGGCGCCGAACCGAATGGCGGTGCGGGCGACGTCCAAGGCCTGGACGACCGAAAGGTTCCGCTCCAGGTTCTCCTGCTCGCCGCCTCGCGCCGCGGTCCGCGCGACGTCGAGCGCGACATTGCCGCCGCCAATGACGACGACACGCCGGCCCATCTCGACCTTGTAGCCGAGGTTGATGTTCAAGAGATAGTCGATGCCGCGGAGCACCCCGTCGAGCTCCACACCCTCGACGGTCAGGTCCCGGCTGCGCATCGCGCCGACGCCCAAAAAGATGGCCGCGAATCCCTGCGTCTTGAGATCAGAGAGCGAGAAGTCCTGGCCCAGCTTCACATTCGTCTTGAGCTCCACTCCCAGTGACAGGATCGCGTTGATCTCGAGCTGGATCAAGGCCCGCGGCAGCCGGTACTCGGGAATCCCGAGGCGCAGCATTCCTCCCGCTACCGGCGCCCCTTCGAAGATCGTCACGGGGTATCCCATCAACGCCAGGTCGTGCGCGCACGAGAGGCCCGCCGGTCCCGACCCGATCACGGCCACGCGCTCGGGGTATCGGTCCTTGCGGCGGCCATAGATCTCGGTCAGGACCGAGAAATCCATCATGCTCTCGACCCCGAACCGCTCCGTGACGAAGCGTTTCAAGGCCCGGATGGAGATCGGAGCATCGATCTCTCCCCGCCGGCAAACCTTCTCGCAGGGTGCGGCGCAGACACGGCCGCAGATCGAGGCGAGCGGGTTCGGCCGGCGGGCCACGGCATACGCCTCCCGGTAACGGCCTTGAGCGATCATCGAAACGTACTTGCCCGCCTCGGTGTGGACGGGACATGCCCACTTGCAGGGGAAGTTGCGCTCCAGCCACTCGCCGCTGAACTGTGCCACGTTCGGTTACTTGGACATCTCGAAGTTCGTCTCCGTCGCTCCGGCCACGGTCACCGCCTTCTCGCCGGCTTTCAGTTTCGGGTGCCAAGTCTTGACGGTGCAGGCGCCGTCGGGAACGTCCGCGATCCGGAAGCTGCCGTCCGGCTTTGCCACGGCGAAGTACGGCGTGGAGACTGCGACGACGAAAGCCTCCATCTCGGGATGCACCTTGCACAGAAGGGCCGCGACGCAGTCCTTCTTGAAGGTGTAGCTGCGGATCTGGCCCTGGGGCCACGTGCCCAGGTTGAACTTCTCGGCGCAAGCGTCCGGCGAGAAGACGTTGTGCAGCAGGGCGTCGGAGTTCAGAAAATCCACGGTGGTGCCGACCAGCACCGGCAGCACGCGCGGAGAGAACACGAGGTTCTTCTGATCGATCTTGGCGTGCTCCTTCGGGGCGGGAAACGTCTTGCCCGGAATCGCCGCCACGTAGACAACCGCGTCGGCGCAGTCCCGAACGCCCTTGCAAGTGACCTTACCGTGCAGATCGCCGGCTGCAACCGGTAATGCGACAGCGACGGACAGCAGGGCGAGGAATGCCTTTTTCATCTTTCGAGCTCCTTTAGAACGCCGCGCGTAAGACGGCGGCGATCGTGTAGTTCAGCGAGTCGTGGAGGTCCCGGTGATACTCGACCATGAGCTTGATGTTGGCCGCCGCGAGGTAGCTGACGCTGGCGTTGACAAACCGGATCAAGGGGACCGCCGAGTCCGCGACGCGAAGCTGCTCGTAGCGCGCGGAAAGCTGAAAGGGCGGGACGATCACATAGTCCGCCTGGGCGAACCAGGCGTCGAAGCTGCGCTTCGTCGTGTTGATCGCGGCGCCGGTGTTGGGATTAAGAAGCTGCAGCTTGTCCGTGCCGTGGACGGCGACGCCGAAGAGGTTCAGATCACCGACATAGAGCGAGGCAAAGGCACCGATGCGGTTGTACCGCAGGTCCTGCATCTGGAAGGGGTTTCCCTCCTCGTCCGTCACGTCGAAAAGGACGTTCTTGCCGTCGCCCGTGTATCCGAGCACGCCGAACCGGAAGGACGTCTCCCGCCAGTTCTCGGGCGGCAGCTTCGCGCCGGTCGTGTCGCCGTCCAGCCCGAGGCCGCCGAACTTGTAGTCGATGCGGGCGTAGACATCCTTCTGACTCTTGTTGCCGAAGGCGTCGTTGGCTCCGCCGGGCCCGATCGGGCTCGCCACGCCCACCGTGTAGAAGAGCCGGTGCGCCGCCACGCCGTACATCTCGATAGCGCGCGCCCGCGCCGGAAGGCTGATCCCACCCTCCTCCGACAGGCCTGTGCCTCCGTGGAATCCGATCGGGTTGAACGTAAAGAGCGTGTCAACGCCGTTGTCGGTCATCAGCCACATCTCCTGGAACCCGTCGTAAAGGTTCGGGGCGAGCTTGCCGATCCGGAAGTTGAAGAGGTGCTCCGGTCCGAAGGGCGAGATGATGTCCAGCCGCGCGTGCTCGATCTCGACGTCCGAGCCGCCGTCGGGCCGCTCCTCGTAGGTCACCTCGCTGAAGAAACTGAAGTGCTTCCCGAGCGTTCCGGCCGCGAACAAATTGGCTTCCTGCGGGAACTGAAAGTCGTTGTGGATGATCTGGTGGCCCGTTTCCTCGTCGTGCGTGGACTGATACACGTCGGCGAACTTGACGTTCAGCGCAAACGGAGCGTTGCCGGGCAGCGTGCTCGGGTAGACCATCTGCGGCCAGAGCTTCTCGTAGGCCTCGGCCCCGAGCGACACCGGTCTTTGCTTGATCTGGTCCTCCGTTTCTCCCGGCAGGTGGTAGCCGTTCAGGCGGAAAGCCTCACCGAAGGGATTGAGTTTGGGAAAGATCGCGTGACAGGTCTGACACGACGTCTGATACTTGCGGGAGAAGGCCGGAACGGCATCGGCTCTCCGCACGCCTGCACCAAAGAGCGCGAACCCGACCGTCAAGAACCCGAACACCAGGCAGAGGCCTCGTCTCGAACGTTCCACGGCAGCCCTCCTTCTTATTGAACCCATGCTCCCCGGGCCCGCGGCGCGCCGAAATGCCTCATCCGCACCAAATCAGGTGGGGAAAGCTCACCAGGAGGAGGGAGGGGCTACAGGATCCGCTGCTGGAACGCGAAGGCGACGGCTTCCGCCTTGGAGTGGACCTCGAGCTTCTCGAGAATGTTCTGGATGTGATTGCGGGCCGTCAAGGTAGAAATGTGCAGGCGCTCGGCAATCTCCGGCGTCGGGCGACCTCCGGCGAGCATGCCGAGGACCTCGACTTCGCGAGCGGTGAGCTTGCGCGCCCGGGCATCCGGCGATTCCCTCGCGGAGACGAGCATCGGCCGCGGCGGAGGCTCACGAGCGGCTTCCTTTTCGGGCTGAGCCATCGCCCGCTCCATCGGCGTAAGGATGTGAACCAGGACAAAGTGGTCGGGCGGCCGTACCGTGACGTGGAGGACGCTGACGTCGACCGCGACGACGTGGCCGCCTCGCGCCCGCAACTGAAGGCCAAAATGGCGGACGGTCTCGCCCCGGGTCGCGATCTGGGTGACCGGACAGGACTCCGAGCAGTATCGGTTTCCGAAGACGTCGCAGCCGCTCAAGG
>WNGF01001404.1_pt1 | contig 35347 bp, 40 predicted proteins | sample 5400641 | NCBI WGS metagenome assembly WNGF01 (sample SAMN13153371, study PRJNA577476) | soil metagenome | isolation source: 80 cm soil or saprolite under grassland replicate 2 | place: USA:California | collected 2016-06-15 | reverse complement strand
AGTGCGTGCCCCCAACCTTCCGACGACAGGCTTGAGGTCGGCCGTGATCGTCGGTCAATTCCCCGAGCGTCCTTCGCTGCACGACTCCGCGGCCCGAGCGACGCGTGGAGGGCGGGAGAGAGGGGTGGGCCTTGGGAAACCCGTCGTCGTACGTCGTGACAGGCGTACCGCTTACCGACATTCAGGCGGACTGCTGGACGGTCCGATCGGGTTTCCGAAGGCCCACCCATCTCTCCCGCCCGGCGAACGGGCCGTCAGGGTTCGAACTGAGACACTACCGTTTTGACGCGACGCTTGCGCGAGAGACCGCCGGCGTACGACGATGAGGCCATGCGTGGGCGCGTCGGCGCGGTGTTGCTGATGGTGGCGGCGCTCGCGCCCGCCGCACCGGCGGCGGCGGAGGTCACGCTTCCGCCCGGCTTCAGCGTGAAGACCTACGTCACGGGCGAGGGCTTCGAGTCCGGCGGGGCCAGCGGGGCCGCGGGCTTTCCCACCACGACGACGGCGGCGGTCGACCAGGCCGGCGCGCTGTACCTGGCGCGAACGGGGCGACGTTACGCCGGCGGGGAGATCGAGGATCTCTGGCCCGTCTATCGCGTGCCGCCGGGCGGCGCGCGGATGACCGCGGCCACCGAGCCCCGCTTCCTCCATGGTCCTCCCCTCTGGAGTCCGCAGGTCTCGGCGGTCCGCGGCGGGCGCGATCTGTTCGTCACCACGTTCGACCGTGACCGCAGCGTCGGCGTCCTGTACCGGCTGACGGATGGCCGCGCGCAGATCGTGGCCGGCGGAACGCCGGCCACGGGCTCGTCGCCGCAGCTCGGTCAACCCGAGGGCGTCGCCGGCGACAGCGCGGGGAACCTCTACGTCGCCGACCGTCTGCGGAACGTCGTCGTCAAGCTGGACGCGTCCGGGCGCGTCGTCGATCCGCGTTACGCCGTCGTCACGCGACCGCGGCTGCTGGCCATGGACGACACCGACCGGCTGTGGATCGGCAGCGACGCGGCCAACGAGGCGCCCTGGCAGCGGGGGCCCGGCGAGCTCTGGAAGGTGAGTCCGCAGGGGGCACCGACGCTCGTCCTCACGGGGCCGATGCCGTCGGGCATGATGTTCGGGCCCGGGGGACGGCTCTTCGTGGCCGACCGACAGGCCGCGAGGATCTTCTACGTCACCCCCGAGGGCGCCGCCGTGGACTTCGCCACCTTCACCGACAACGATGCGCCGCGAACGCTCTGCTTCGCGCCGGTGACGCCGGAGACGCGCCGGGCCGGGGTCGCCGGCGATCTCTTCGTCGTCGCCATCCGGCGCGGCGTGTTCAGGCTGAACGAGGTCCTGCGTATCACCGGGCCGTTCGAGGCGCTGCGTACGCGATGACGCCACGACGATGGACCGGGGCGCTGCTGGTCGGCGTCCTTTCGCTGGCCGGCTGCCTGTCGGGACGATCCGAGGCGCCGCCGATCGATCACGTCATCGTGATCTTCCTCGAGAACCGCTCGTTCGACCACCTCTTCGGCCGCTTTCCCGGCGCCAACGGGCTCGCCCGACCCGGCGCCCGCGTCATCCAGACCGATCGGGAGGGACGGGCGTACCTGACCCTGCCGCCCGTCGTTCGCGGGGATTCGTCGCGCCCGACGGACATCGATCCCCGCTTTCCGCAGGGATTCCTGAACGCGCCCTTTGCCATCGATCCCTTCGTGCCCGCCGACCAGAAGACGCCGAACCCGATGCACCGCTATTACCAGCACATCCTGCAGATCAACGGCGGCCTGATGGACCGCTATGTCGCGTGGAGCACCGCGGGCGCCCTGCCCATGGGCTACTACGAGACGGCGAGCTTGCCCCTCTCCCCGCTGGCAAGGGAGTTCACGCTCGCCGACAACTATTTCACGGCCGCGTTCGGCGGTTCGTGGCTCAATCACGTCTGGTTGATCTGCGCCTGCGCGCCGGTCTTCCCGAACGCCCCCGCCGAGATGCGCGCCGAGCCGCGTCTGGATGCCGCCGGTCGGCTGATCGGGCTCGTGAAGGACGGCGACGTGACGCCCGACGGCTTCGCGGTGAACGACGTGCAACCCTGGGCGCCCCCCTACCAGGCGGGCACCCCGGACGCCCAGCGCGTGCCACCGCAGTCCGCGCCCACGATCGGCGAGCGCCTCGATGCCGCGGGCGTGTCGTGGGCGTGGTATGCGGGAGGGTGGGACGACGCGGTCGCCGGACGCCCGGATCCGCTGTTCGTGTTCCATCACCAGCCGTTCGTCTATTTCACGCCCTACGGTGAGGGCACGCCCGGCCGGGCGGCGCACCTGCGGGACGAGAAGGCGTTCGTCGAGGATCTGCGGACGGGCCGACTCCCCGCGGTGGCGTTCGTCAAGCCCATCGGCGAGGTGGACGAGCATCCGGGCTACTCGAGCGTCGTGGCCGGCGAGCGGCACGCCGTCGCGCTGGTCGAGGCCGTGCGACGATCACCGCTGTGGCGGCGGTCCGTCGTCATCGTCACGTACGACGATTTCGGGGGCTGGTTCGATCATGCGCCGCCCCCGCCCGGCGACCGCTGGGGACCCGGTGGACGCGTGCCCATGCTGGTGATCTCGCCGTGGGCGAATCACGGCCTCGTCGACAGCACCTTCTATGACCACACCTCGATCCTGAAATTCATCGAATGGCGCTGGCGATTGACGCCGCTAGGCGCCCGTGATGCCGCGGCGAACAATCTGCTGCCCGCCTTCGACTTCACGGGCGCCGCCGAGCGCGCGCGAGAGAATGCCCGGGTCAGAGACGGCCGGTCAACGCGAGAATGAGCAGGATCAGGACGACCAGCCCGAGGCCGCTGCTCGGGTAGTAGCCCCAGCCCGAGCTGTACGGCCAGGTCGGCAGCGCCCCGATCAACAGCAGAACCAGGATGATGATGAGGATTGTGCTCACAGCGCACCCCCCTTTCCACCTTCTGACATCCTAACAGCAAGCCACATACCAGCTTGCCTCGGGACGGCTGACGCCGTATGGTGCGCACCATGCCATCCAACTTCGTCACCTTGCCCGAAATCCGGCGCGCCGCCCGTAAGCGCCTGTCCCGTGACGTCTGGAACTTCGGAGCGGGCGGCTCCGAGACCGAGACGAGCATGCGGCGGAATCGGGCCGCGCTGGACCGCCTGGCCATCCGTCAAGACGTCCTGGTCGATGTCCGCGAGATCGACCTGTCGACGACCTTCCTCGGCCAGCCGCTGTCGATGCCGGTGGCCGTCGCGCCCATGGGCGGCCTCGTCCTCTTCCATCCCGAGGGCGACGTCGAGATGGCGCGGGGCGCCGGGCTCGCGGATACCCTGGTCGTGCTCAGCGGCGCCACCGGCTGGCCGGTCGAAGACGTGGCGGCGGCGAGCGCCGGCCCCAAGCTCTTCCAGCTCTATCACCATGGCGATCGCGCGTGGGTGGCCGACCTGCTGGCGCGCGTCGAGGCCTCCGGCTATCGGTCGGTGTGCCTCACGGTCGACGTCCAGCTCTACAGCCGCCGCGAGCGCGACATCGTCAATCGCTACAGCCCGCGTCAGGCCATGTCGGTGGCGCCGAATCCCCGGGGTCCGGATCCGACCTATCCGGCGCGGCTCACGTGGGACGACGTCGAGTGGCTCAGGAAGACGACGCGCCTGCCCGTCGGCCTCAAGGGCATCATGACCGCGCGCGATGCGCGCCGCGCCGTGGACAGCGGCGTCGAGATCATCTGGGTGTCGAACCACGGCGGCCGTCAGCTGGACCATACCCAGGCGACGATCGACGCCCTGCCGGCCATCGTGGACGCCGTCGCCGGGCGCGCGGAGATCGTGATCGACGGAGGGTTCCGCCGCGGCACCGACGTCATCAAGGCGGTGGCGCTCGGGGCGAGGGTCGTCGCGCTGGGCCGGACGATCCTGTGGGGACTGGCGGCCGACGGCGCGGCGGGCGTCGCCTGCGCGCTCGACATCCTGCGCTCCGAGATCCGCACGACCCTGGGCCTGTGCGGACAGACGAGCATCCGCGGCCTGCAGCCGGATTCGGTGCTCCGCCTCGACGACTGACATGGCCGGTCCGGCGTGGCTGGTCCTGATGATCAGCCTTCCGCCACATCCTTCGAGCTTGCGGGTGCGGGCGTGGCGGAAGCTTCGAGCGCTCGGCGCCGTCGCGCTCAAGAAGTCCGTCTACCTGCTGCCGTTCACGCCCGAGCACGTCGAGCAGTTCCAGTGGCTGAGCCAGGAAGTCCAGAAGGACGGTGGTGAGGCCACGCTCCTCAAGGTCGATCAGATCGAGAACATGGCGCGGGCCGACGTCGTCCGGCTCTTCCACGAGGCGCGCAACCAGGAGTACCGGGAGCTCATCGAACGGTACCGCAAGGTCGCGCGCGGGCTGCCGCGCAAGGGCGGCCCGTCGCGGCAGCACGAGGCCCTGGTCCGCCTCACCCGCGACATCCAGCGGATCCGCGAGATCGATTTCTTCGACGCGCCCGGCCACGAGGAGGTCAAGCGGCTGCGCGACACGATCGAGATGCGGCTGCAGCCGCCGCCGACGCCGGCGGCGGCGCCGCCACGCGTCGCGCTCGAATCGCTCAAGGGCCGGCGGTGGGTCACCCGCCCGCGTCCCCACATCGATCGTATCGGATCGGCGTGGCTCATCCGGCGCTTCGTGGATCCGAACGCGAAGATCCTCTTCGCGCCCCCGGATGACTTTCCGGCGGACGCCATTCCCTTCGACGCGCTGGGGGCGGCCTTCGGCCATCAAGGCGAGGACTGCACCTTCGAGACCTTCCTCAAGAAGTGCGGCTTGCGCGACCGGCGGCTCGCCGCCCTCGCCGAGATCGTCCACGAGGCCGACCTGCGCGATCAGAAATTCCGTCGCGAGGAAGCGCGCGGCGTCGACCTGGCGATCCGCGGGTTGCTGGCGCTCTCCAAGGACGACGACGAGGTCCTGGCGCGCGGCCTGGTGCTCTTCGACAGCCTGTATGCCGCGCTCGGCGGGGGCGGTCGGTCGACATGACGCGTGACGACGTCGCCCAGGCGATCTTCGGTTCCTTCGACGGTGTGGTCAGCGTCATCGGGGTGATGGTCGCGTTGCTGGCCCGGCCGACGCCGATCATCGTCGAGGCCGCGGTCGGGCTCGCCGCCGCCTCGGCGGTCGGGATGGCCGCGGGCGAGTACCTCGGCGATGACACTCGAAATCTACGGCGGGCCATCGTCATGGGGCTGGCCACGATCGTCGGCACCATGTGCCCGGTCGTGCCCTTCATGCTGTTCGCCAAGGAGCTGGCGATCGCCGTCGCCGTCGTCCTCGTGCTCGCGATCTCGCTGGCGATCGCCCGCCTCCGGGCGCAGGTCTCGGCCGCGCGCGCATACGTCGAGACCTTCGGAGTCCTGCTTCTCGCCGCCGGCGTGACCGCCCTCGTGAGCTGGCTCACCGGCTCGGTGTAGGCTCGGAGGGGGGCTTTGCCCCCTCCGACGCTCCGCGGGCCCGTCGGCCCGCTCCGCTGCCTCTCCCCAGAAACAGGATTGCGCGGGCAACGCCCGCGCGCGAACAACGAGTGCCTGACGGCTGTGCTCTAGATCGTGCTCGCGCGGCGGGCGCGGATGAGGCGGCGAACGAGGAAGAGGAGGGCGGCGAGGGCGATCAGGAGGAGGGCGAGGTGCTCGACCTTGCCGACGACGTGCTCGGTGCGATGCAGCCAGGGGCCCACACCGTAGGCGAGCGCGTAGCCGATGCCGACGGCGCAGGGCACGTACAGGAGCGCGCCCAGGAAGTTGGCGGCGGCGAAGTGCGGGGCGGGAAGGCCGCCGGCACCCGCGAGCGGTCCCGCCATCACGCGCACCCCGGGGATGAACCGTGCCGCGAACACGCCCGGGGCGCCATAGCGGGCGACGAATCGTGCGATCGCGTCCATGCGTTCGTGTGTGATCCCGACGCGGGCGCCGTAGCGCTCGAGGGCGGGCCGACCGACGCGGCGCCCGATCCAGTATCCGACGTTGTCGCCCACGACGGCGCTGAGGATCCCCACGGCGAGCGTGAGCGGCAGCCGCATCTGCCCCTCGTGCACGAGATACCCCGCCAGCGCCAGGACCGTCTCCTCCGGCACCGGCAGCCCCACGTTGCCCAGAACGACGACGACGAAGATCCCCAGATACCCCCAGTGCCGCAACAACTCCGAAAGATCCGGCATACGGCGATTATGTCCCCGGTTACGGGCACACGTCCTGGGAGGTTCAGCATGGCTGTTGTTCGAGCGCCGGCTTTGCCGGCGCAACTGTTCCTAGGGGGAGGCAGGCCGCGGAGCGGGCCGTCAGGCCCGCTCGCGGCCGTCGGAAGGGGGACGAAGTCCCCCTCCGAGCTACGGACAGGTCCCGAAGTTCGTACCCACGTCGGGGCGATACGCGCCGCCGCAGAACGGCGGCGCCGTGACCGCGGTCGTCGTGGTGATCGTGGTGACGGTCGTGGCGGGCGAAGCGGCCGGGCCCGGCACGACGGCGGTGGGTACCTGGGCGATGCGGGAGTGGATGTCGCCGGCGAGCCGCTGATGCTCGCGCACCGCGGCGAGCACCTTCGACGCCCACGCGCGCACCTCGGCGTCCTGACCTTCGCGGACCTCACGTTCGAAGACGGCGACATCGGCCTGGTGGTCCCTGACCATCTCGGTCATGTACGCCTGATCGAACTGAGCGCCCGTCATCGTCGCCAGCCGGTCGATCGCGGCCCGATGCTTCGCGTCGGGCTGCTGGGGCAGCGTCACGCCCTTTCGCTGCGCGAGCTGCATCAGCTCCTGGTTGGCGGCGCCGTGGTCCGTCATCATGCGCTGGCCGAACTGCCGGACGGCATCGCTACCCGCTCGCTGCGACGCGAGCCGGCCCAGTTCGACTTCCGCCACGCCGCCGCTCGCGGCTTCGAGCATGAACCCGCGGTCGACGGCGGACATGGCCATCTGGGCCTGCGCCGGCATGGCGACGAGCGCGAGGACGGCGGCGAAGATCACCGCGAAGATCGTTTTCATGGCTTCCCCCCTGCTTTCGGACATGGTCGTCGGCCGAGCCGACACGAGACCGAGAGGCAAAGGCAGTGCCGGCGAGGCCCGGTGGCTCTCTCTGCAGGCGGATGCATACGCTACGATGGTCGAGAGGTGGGCCATGACGAGGTTGGCGGCAGAGAATTGTGTGGCGTGCCCGCCGGATGCGCCGGCCATGACGGCGGCCGAGACGGAAGCGCTGAAGACCGAGATCCCCCAATGGGCTGTCGTGGAGCGTGAGGGGATGGCTCGACTCGAGCGGGTGTTCCGATTCGCGAACTTCGTCGAGGCGCTGGATTTCACCAACCGCGTGGGCGCCCTCGCCGAGTCCGCCGACCATCATCCGGCCATCACGACCGAATGGGGCCGGGTGACGGTGGGCTGGTGGACACACGCGATCGGCGGTCTACATCGCAATGATTTCATCATGGCGGCGAAGACCGACCAGCTCGTCTGAGCCGTCGATCGTCGCCGCCACGGGAGAGCGGGGGCCGCACCCAGACGGCGCCCCGCCCGACGGTCCGGCTACCGGATCAGCAGTTGCTGCCGCCCCTGAGCTGCGCGGTGATGGTGTCGCCGACCTTGAAGTCCCGGATCGTGTCCTTCGACGCCTGGAACTCGTGCGTCTTGCCGTCGGCGCCCTTGATCGTCACCTTGCCCTGGTTCGGGTCGACGGCCGTGACCTGCCCCTCGACCTTCTGAGGCGCGCCCGCCTTGACCGCATCACATCCTTGCTTGGGAGTCGTCTGCCCGAGCGCGGCCCCACTCCACGCCATCGTGCAGGCGACCAGCATCGCCAGCAGCGTCACCCAGATCTTCATACTTGTCTCCTCCCGAGGTACCTGTTTGCCCTGGACACGGGTGTCCTCGCGTGCTCCCTGCAAACCCTGCAATCGGCATACCCGTATGCGACGCCGCATCAGCCCTAGCGGCGGGCCGCGGCGGGATCTCGCAGCTCCAGCTCCGTGAGGACGCCATAGTGATCCGAGGGCCAGAGGAGGCTTCCATCCGGCAGGGGATGCGGCTGGTCGAGGATCACCCGGCTCCCGCGCACGCGGCCCCGGACGTCGTGACCCGGGACGAGGAACACGTAGTCGACCCGACGGGACGCCGTGGCCACGGGCGCATCGATCCGCTGCCAGACGGTGACACCGCGTGCGTCCGGGTTGGCTCGACGATAGGTGTCGATGAACCCCACCTCCTGCGTGAGCGCCCGGATCGCGGCCGAGGTCTCGACGCTGTTGAAATCACCCATGAGCACGGACGGCAGGCCGTTGCGGCGCCCCCCGACGAGCTCCCCGACACGACGGGCTTGGCAGGAGCCCCTCGACGTGTGCGCGGAGAACACGTCGAGGATTCCCCCCGGCGTGTCCAGCCGAGCATGCAACAAGATCCGGGGGTCCACGGAGCGTTCGCAGCGCGGCAGAACGTGCACGTCCCACCCGACGATGGGGAAACGGCTCAGGATCGCGGAGCCTTCGTGAAAGCCGAGCGCGCCGACGACGAGCCGACTGAGCAGGCCGTCGCCGAAGATGTGTGAGGTCGCCGGAGCGTACACGTGGTGCAGACCGAGCCGCCTGGCCAGACGCTCGGGAACGTTACCCAGCCGACGGCTCACGGAGGCCTCTTGGAGCGCGATGACATCGGGACGACGCAGGGCCAGCTCACCGGCGACGATCTCCAGCCGGCGCTCGAGGCGCTGACCGTCGCCCGCGAAGCCAGACCACGGACCGCCATGGAGCACGTTGAAGCTGACGACGGTGATGACGTCGGGCGGCTCGGAGGCAACAGCCGGCGACCAGAGGCTCGTGACGAGGAGCGCGACCGCAACCACCAACCTCATCGGACACGATGCTACCAAGCCTGCTAAGATCCACCACCGAGAGAGGGCATGCCATGCGGATCAGCAAGCGGTTGTGGAAGTTCATCGAGCGTGAGCGCCTCTGCCGGGTGGCGACGGTGAACGAGGACAGGACTCCGCACCTCGTCCCGGTCTGTCACGTCGTGGTCGACGACACGATCTGCTTCGGCTCCGGCAACGATGCGCGCAAGGTGCTGAACCTGCGATCCAACGATCAGATCGCCGTCACCGTGGATCTGTACGCCGAAGACTGGCCGCAGCTCAAGGGCGTCATGGTCCAGGGCCGGGCGCGTCTGATCGAGCGCGGACCGCGCTTCCGAAGGATCCGCGCGCGCCTGTACCGCAAGTATCCGCAATACGAGAGCGAGGCAGCGCTGGGAGAGTCGGACTCGGTCGTCGTGGCGGTCGTCCCCGACCACGTCTTTTCCTGGGGCTTCGAGGCCGGCAAATGAGCGGGCTTCGCTACGGCGCTCCCGCGCCCGATTTCTCGCTTCCCTCGACGGAGGGGGGGACCGTCACGCTTACCGGGCTCAAGGGGCGCGACGCCGTCCTCGTCTTCTACTGCTACGACTGGGGTGGGATCTGAACGCCCGAGCTGAGCGGCCTGGTCCAGGTCGCCGAGCAGCTGCACAAGCGGGGAGCGGTGCTCCTGGCCATCAGCGGCGATAGCCATTTTTCGCACGCGGAGTTCGCCAAGGCCCGCGGGTTTCCGTTTCCGCTCCTGACGGACATCCACCGCGCCACGATCCGCGCCTACGGTGTGCTCGACGAGGACCGGAACGTCGCCTACCGGTCGACGTTCGTGATCGATCGCGAAGGCGCGCTGCGCTGGGGCCAGACCGGGGACCGGCACATGGTCCGGGACGGCGCCGAGATCCTCCGCGTCCTCGACGTCATCGAGACGGCGAGGACCGGCGGCACGCGCTGACGCTCGCCGCGTCAGATGCGGCAGAGGCCCGGCTGCGGCCTACTGCAAGGGATACCGGAACGCCGGCCAGCCGACGCCCTGGATGGGCTTCGGCGCGTAGGGCTCCGCGCGCGCGGCGGGCGGGGTGCTGGGCCGGCGCTGGGACTTGACGCTGGCCGCCTTGGTCGGGGTCTTGGCGGACGCCGCCCGACCGGGCGCGGGCTTCTTCGCCGCCTTCTTCGTGGCACTCTTCGTCTTCGTAGGTCGTTTCATGGCGCGAAATTTACCCCACGCGTCGAACGCGGTCAATCCATCCTTCGGCGGATGACGGCCGGCGCGCGCATCGGCGTGGCCGCGCTCGCGCTCGCCACCGTGACGGCCGCCGCCTTCGCGGCGGACGATCCGCGGGTTGCCGACCTCGTCAAGGCGCGCGCCGTGCGGGTGGCCCTCGACGTTGCCAACCCGTTGCTCGCCGCGCGCAGCCCGGTCACCGCGGACTACCGCGGGCTGACCGTCGGCGTCGCGAACGCGCTGGCCGTTCGCATCGGCGTCGCCCCACGGCTGCTGCCTTACACCGAGCCACCCGAGATCATCGACGCGCTCAAGGACAAGGCGCTCGATGTCGGCTTTCTCGCCATCGATCCGACGCGCGCCGCCGTCGTCGACTTCTCGCCGGCGCTCGTGGAGGTCGACAACGCCTATCTCATCTCTCCGGGCTCGTCGGTCCGCGAGATCGGTGAGCTGGACGGCGTCGGCGTTCGCATCGCGGTCGTCAAGGAGTACGGCGCGGATCTGTTCCTGACCCGCGTGCTTCGGCGTGCCACCGTGATCCGCAGCCCCGACCTGACGGCGGCCGTCGATCTGGTCATCACCGGCCAGGCCGATGGCGCGGCCGGCCACCTGCCGTCGCTCCGCGCGCTCGCCCCCAAGCTGCCGGGAGCGCGGCTCCTCGTCGACCGCTTCATCCGCGAGTCCTATGGCATCGCGGTGCCGAAGGGCCAGCGGGACCGGCTGGCGTTCGTCACCGAGTTCGTGGAGGAGGCGAAGGCTTCGGGGTTCCTTCAGCGCGGGATCGACGACCTCGGTCTCCAGGGCGTTCGCGTGGCGCCACCCGCCCGATGACGCCCTAATAGGCCACTCGGCGCGAGGCCTCGCCGATGTGGATGTGGGCGCCGGTCGCCTCGCCGGGCACGGCGCCCCGGAACGCGAAGAACGAGAAGCCGGCGCTTCTCAGATAGGCCATGAGCGCGGCGCCCTCGGGGCTGTCGGGAACGATGGCGACGTCGAGCGCCTCATGGTGATCGAAGCCCAGGCGATCGTGGAGCGGCGTCTGTCCGAATGCGCTGACGGGAAGCGGTCGGCCGAAGCGGCGCTGGAAGAAGCTCTGGATCTTGGGCGCCTCGGCCAGCGACCAGCGGGCGGTCCCGTGGTATCGCACGAGCATCGGCGTCGTCTCCTGCCGGTTGGGAGCGGGGGCCGGCCGGTCGGTCACGAGTGCTTCCACGAGGGAGTGATCGGTCACGACCATCTCCCGACGGGTCTCGGCCAGCTTGGCCTGGGCGGAGGCGAGCGCCCGCTCGCTGTCCTCGACTTCCCGTCTCGACACGATGCCGCGGGCGAGAAGCTCGCGCCGTTGCTCGACCTGGGTCGCCGCGCGGGTCACCGCGGCCTCGTGAAACACGACCAGTCGCTCGAGCGCGGCCTGATACGCCCGGATGGCCGCGATCAGGTCCGCACGCGCGGAGGCGCGCTGATCGGCGGCGGGGGACGCGGGAGCGAGGCCCAGGAGTACCACGAGGATCAACCCGACGGAGGATCCCCCACGCCACCACATACTTGGATCTTCACACGCTTCGCGGGCGCCGGCTAGGAGCCCGGCGTCAGAACTTCGGGGACGGTTCGCCGATGTGGATGTGCGCGCCCGTGGCCGCCCCCGGCACGCCGGAACGATAGGCGAGGAAGGAAATCCCCTCGCTTCGAAGATAGTCCGTCAGCGCCGTGCCCTCGACGCTGTCCGGCAAGAGCGCCACGTCGAGCGCGGCTTGATGATCGAATCCGAGCCGGTCGTGGAGCACTGTCTGCCCGAACGCGCTCACCGGGAGCGGTCGCCCGAAGCGACGGACGAAGAAATCCTCGATCTTCCAGGCGTCGGCCAGCGACCAGCGGCCGTGGCCGCGATGCCGCACGAGCGTCGTGGCGCCGTCCCGCCAGTCCTCGGGGGTGCGACGTCCGGCCACGCGCGGCGTCGTCAGGACCTCCATGATCGCGTGATCGGCTTCGAGGATCTGCCGGCGAGTGGCTTCGAGCTTCTGCTCCGCCGCGGCCAGCGCGCGCTCGCGTTCCTCGAGGTCCCGCCCCGGGCTGCCCGCTCTCGGCATGAGCTCGCGGCGCCGCTCGATCTCCCGGCGGATCCGCAGCACGGTGACCTCGTCTTGCTCGCGCACACGCTCCAGCGCCTCGCGGTAATCGCGGATGGCGAGCACCAGCTTCACGCGGTTGCGTCGCGCCTCGTCGGCGGTGAGGGCGGCCGGTGCCGCGAGGAGAGCGATCAGCAGGAGGGCGGAGGCCAGCCGTGGCACGCTCCAATCTTGACATGTCCCGCCGCCGACGCCTAGATTCCCCATGCGACCGCTCCTCGAGCGAGATCCGGAGGGCCACGCTGAGTCTCTCACCGAAGCCGACCGTGACGGCCATGATGGCCGCGCTCGTGGCCGTCCCGCTCCTCGTCGCGCCGGGTCATGCCCAGCGTCCGGTGGAGGTCGCCCCCAAGTTCGTCGTCGATCCGTTCTGGCCCAAGCCGCTGCCCAACCGCTGGATCCTCGGACAGGTGTCCGGTGTCGCCGTCGATTCTCGCGATCACGTCTGGATCATCCAGCGCCCCAGGACCTTGACGCAGGACGAGCGGGGCGCGGCGCTGACCCCACCGCGCTCCGCGTGCTGCGTTCCCGCGCCGCCCGTGATCGAGTTCGATGCGGAAGGCCACGTGCTGCAGGCCTGGGGCGGCCCGGGCGTCGGCTACGACTGGCCGGCCAACGAGCACGGCATCTTCGTCGACCATCAGGACAACGTGTGGCTCGCCGGCAACGGCGACAAGGACCGCCAGGTCCTCAAGTTCACGCGGTCGGGGCGCTTCCTCTTGCAGATCGGCAAGCCGGGCGCCGGCGGACACGATGCGGACACGCACAACCTCGGCCGGCCCGCCGACACCCGTGTCGATCCGACGACGAACGAGCTCTACGTCGCCGACGGCTACGGCAATCACCGCGTCATCGTCTTCGACGCCGCCACGGGAGGCTACAAGCGTCATTGGGGCGCCAACGGCCGGCCACCCGGCGAGCCCGGCGTCAAGCCCTTGGGCACCCCGGTGCACTGTGTGCGCATCGCGAAGGACGGGCTCGTCTATGTCTGCGACCGCCGGAACAACCGCATCCAGGTGTTCCGACGGGACGGCGCGTTCGTCAAGGAGATCGTCGTGGCGCCCGACACCCGCGGCGCCGGCTCCGTCTGGGATGTGGACTTCTCGGTAGACGGCGCGCAGACCTACCTCTACACTGCCGACGGTGAAAACAACTACGTCTGGATCTTGCTGCGCGACCCCGGGCGGACCGTCGGGCGCTTCGGCCGCCATGGACGTTACGCGGGTCAGCTCCACTGGGTCCACAGCCTGGCCGTCGACTCGAAGGGGAACATCTATACCACCGAGGTCGACAACGGCAAGCGCGTGCAGAAGTTCCTTCACCGGGGCCTGGCGCCCCTCGAGCCCTGAGTCCGGCGGCGAGACGGGAGGATTCGCGTGAGAACAGGACGAGGCGGATGGTCGCGGGGGGCGATCGTGGGTGCGCTCCTCGTGGTGGCCGGTTGCGCGTCGGCGTCCGAGAACACGGCGGAGATCGCGCCCATCTGGCTGCGCTCTGCCTCCGGCATCCACGCGCGGTGCGGTCTGGAGATGATCCGGGAAGTCCAGCGCGCCAATGACCTGACCTGGTCCGAGCGCCTGGTCTACTGGTGGAGCGCGCGAAACGATGCGCGCCGCGCGGTACAGGACGAGGAGGCGTGGCGCCGACGCTGCGTCGAGCGATACCGGCAGCAAGGGTTCGAGGTCGTCTCGACGCCTCGCTGACGATTCCGCGCGACGTCATGTCATGCGGCAGTGTCCGTCGCGCGGCGATCAGGCGGCATCCGACGCCCGGGCCTCGGCGAACTCGGAGGCGGCCCCTCCCTCCAGAAACCGCGCGAGCGTGATCCACGTCCCGCTGCCACAAGCCGGGCACGCCGAGGCGCCGAGCTCGAAGCACTTCTCGCAGTCGAGGCACAGCGCCAGACGTCTGAGGGGTAAGTGAAGTTGCGGGCGAAGCGTCAATGTGTTGCGCCCCATCAAGCCGACCTCCTTCCGAGTCGTGGCCAGGCGGAGACTGTGTACCGCCGACCGGACGGGTAGGGAGTGCATTTTGCGAGCCACGCTTTCCGGCGAGGAACGTCCTGATCTTCCTAGCGATTGCTCGCGGGCGCGCGCCCAGCGTTCAGAGAATGTGGAAAACTTTTCAGGAACTCCGTGCCCGCGTCGCGAAGACCTCGGCGTAGAGCGCGTCCGTGAATCCCCGCACGAGAAGATCGTCGACCAGCAGCACGGGGACGCGCATGAAGCCGTCTTCGTGGACGAGATAGCGCTCCGCGGCGTCGTCATCCAGTGCTCCGCCATGCGCGTCGAGGCGAACGATCTCGGTTCCCGTCTTGATCAAGAGCCGACGCGCCCGCCGCGCGATGGCCAGCGTGGTGTCGCGATCGATGGGGGCGTGCTCCACGAGACGGCTCTCGTAGTCGACTGCGCGCTGCGAGAGGAACTCTCTCGCGCGTGTGCACGTCGGTCAGCCGTCGCGGTTGTAGAGGATGGCGCGCGTCATGGCGATGGAGCATGATAACGCGGGTGCTCGCGTCGGAGAAGGCGGGCCGAGCGCTCGAGGCCCAGCGCGACCGGCGCTTTCGTCGGACGACGGCGCTCCGCGTCCGGAACGAGCGACAGGCGCTCGCCTTCGTCGATGACGTCGGGTTCTGCTCGACCTTCTACTGTTTTCCCGAGGGCGTGCCCTGCCTGTGGGAAGCCGTCGCCGGCCGGCCGCGCCCGCGGTGGCCGCGCCGCTCGCACCACGACGCCGCCATCGGCCGCACCTGGGAGCTCAAGGACACGTTGCCCGCCCGGCAGCGGGTGTACTACGGCAAGCTCCTCAAGGGACGCCCGCTCCTCGTCGCCCTCGACGTGCTCCCGGCCTTCTACGCGCTCGTGCGCGGCCGCCAGCGCGCCCGCGACTATCGAACGGAGTACGAGGCCGGGCACATGTCGCAGACCGCGCACCGCCTCATGGAGGCGCTGGTGCGCGAGCATCCGCAGTACACGCGCGACCTGCGCGCCAACACCTTCATGCTCGGCCCGCACCGCACGCGCGAGTTCGAGCGGGCGATGGCCGAGCTCCAGCAGGGCCTCTGGATCGTGAAGACGGAAGAGCGGTACGAGCCGACGTTCTCGTACCGGTGGGATCTGCTGGAGGCGTGGCTACCCGAGACCGTCGCGGCGGGACGCCGCCTGTCCCGCGAGCGCGCCCTCGAGCATCTCGTCGCCCGCTACGCGAGGGCGGCCGTCTTCACCCGTGAGCGCCTGCTCCAGCGTCTCTTCGGCTGTCCCGCCGCCGACGTGACGCGCGCCGTCGGACGGCTCGTGGAGCGCGGCGCCCTCGTGGAGCGGGGCGTGGACGGATGGCCGGGACGGTGGCTCGTCAGCTCTTCTTCGAAGACTCGGTGACCTGGCGGTCGAACCCGGGCAGGATGGCCTTGAAGAAGGCGTTGCGGATGAGATTGGTGACGGCCTGCCACGTGCTCCCGCGCGCGCCCTGAAGCGGCCCGGAGATGTCGATCTTGGTCGCGACCTCCCGCCGCGGGACGTTCTTCAAGACCTTCGAGACCCCGCTGATGGCGCGCTCGTAGAGCCGACGCACGAAGCCCTTGTCGCGGTCTTGCTCGGGATCGTAGGCCTTGACGTCCTTGAACAGCGGCTTGATGTAACCGGTGAGGTAGCCGTTCTTGGCGTGCAGCTCGGAATAGAACGAGAAGTTGCCGGCGACGACGTCGAACCTGCCGTACGCGCGCAGCAGATCGTTCATCGCCGTCATGTCGGTGTTCTCGATCTTGATGTTTGCATCGAAGTCGGGCCCCTTCTCGTCGGGACGGAAGTTGGCCACGACGTGGGTCGCCCCGTTGCCCATGAACTTGCCGCGCAGCTCGATCCGACCGATGCCCTCGCTCAACCGGTTGCTGACGTTGCTGACGCGCAGATCGGCATCGCTGAGGAACATGCGGAACTCCGGGGTGACCGTCTTGTTCACGAGCCCCACGTTGGCGTGCATGACGTGGACATCGCGGATGCGGAGGATGAGATCGCCGCGGTTCGCCACTTGCCGCGTGGCGCGCTCGGACTTCACCGCCACCGTCTTGGTCACGCCCACCTTCTGCGGAGTGTGCACGTAGTCGATGCGGATATCGCGGATGACCGCCTGCTCGAGATCGACCATCTTGATCGTCGGCGCGTACTCGACGCGCCCCCGGGCCGCGAGCGTGCCGCCGTTGACGGTCACGTTCTGCCGGGTCGTCAGCGGCCGGAAGTAGTCGAGCTCGATGCCGTCCAGCGTGATGGCCGCCTTCACGCCGATTTGGGGCTCGGCCAGGAAATCGGCGTTGCCGTCGATGGCCAGCTTGCCCGCCTCGAAGACCTGGGCATCGGCGCGCAGCGCCGAGGGGTAGACACGGTCCCGCGAGTGGATGTTGCGGATGTTCTCGGCGAGCACGTTGACGCGTTTCAGGGTCAATGGCTTGAACGGGCCCTCGTCGACATAGGTGACCTGGCCCTCGATGATCTTCACCTGGTTGATCTTGAGGGGATAGATCGCCTCGAACGCCTGCTGCCAGCCGTGCTGATCGAGCGGCGTGGGATCCTGCGCCTCCTTCTCGACGTGCTTGCGGTCGAGGTAGAGGATGGGCTCCACGATCCGGAAGTTCGCCACCACGCGGCCGAAGATGAGCGCCTTCCACTGCACGCTGGCCTCCAGCCGCGGGACGTCCAGCACCGGCGGATCCGGATGCGCGTCCTGGATGAACACGAGCCCGTAGAGTGTCAGGGACGCCCCGATCGGGTGGAAGCTGGCGCGCTCGATCCGCGCCGAGTAACCCTTCAGGCGTCGGTTCATCTGGGTCTCGATCGCCCGACGGATCGGCTCGTCGACGAAGAACGAGGCGATGACGATGAGGGCGAGCAGGATGCCGACGCCGGCGAGCACCCGTCGCCCTCGCGTGCCGATCCGGGGTCGGCGCCAGCGGGGCAGCCATCGCCGGCCGGAGACTCGGGACCGGTGTCCCCGCCGATGATCGATCTCTGGCGGCGGCTCCGGCAACGCGCGTTCGGGAATGCTCATGGTTCAGTCTTCGATGGAGCTTCCGCCTTCCGGGTGCAACGTGAGTGCCAGCGGCGCGTGTTTGAACAATCGTTGACGCCGGCTCTGGTGGCGACATACGATGCGCCATGCCTCGCCGCGGCGGCGGCGCCTGATGTCGGGTTTGCTGATCCCGGAGATCGCCATCGTCGAAAAAATCGTGCGCGCCGCGGCCGTCTACGCGTTCCTGCTCCTGGCATTCCGGCTCACCGGAAAGCGTCAGATCGGTCAGCTCACGCCCTTCGACCTGGTCGTGCTGCTCATGATTTCCAACATCGTCCAGAATTCGATGATCGGAAACGACAACTCGCTGTCCGGTGGGCTGATCGGCGCGATCACGATCCTCGTCCTGAACTGGGCCGTGGTCGAGCTGACGTACCGCTTCAAGCCCATGCGCCGGCTGCTGGAGGCGCGTCCCACCGTCCTCATTCACGACGGCCGCATCCTGCACGATCGCCTGAGAGCCGAGCGCATCACGATGGACGATCTGGAGGCGGCGCTCCGACGGGCGGGCGTCGCCGATGTCACGCGCGTGCGCTTCGCCGTGCTCGAGGAGAGCGGAGGGATCAGCGTCGTTCCGTACTCGGAGGGGATTTCGCCCCCTTCCGACGCTTCGCGGGCCTAGCGGCCCGCGTCGCCGGAATCCTCGGTGGCACGGCATCCGCATATTCCACGGCGGGGGATGTTGTCCCGAGGAGGACACGACCATGATGACCGTCGTCGGGGTGTTTGGGTCGCGCGAGGCGGGCGAGCGTGCGGTGCGGCAGCTCGCCACGGTGGGTTTCACCGAAGATCGGATCAGCCTGTTGACGCCCAGCTCGTCAGAGCAAGAGATCCATGCGGTGCCCACGACCGAGGCCGAGCCGCCCGGCATTGGCCGCGCGATCGGCGCGGTCGCCGGCGGGGCCGCGGGCGCGTCCGGGGGTATGCAGGCGGCCGCCCTGCTCAGCATGGTTTTGCCCGGAGTCGGTCCCGTGCTTGTCCTGGGCGCCATCGGCGCGGTCCTCCTGGGGGTCGGCGGTGCTGCGGTCGGCGCGGCGCTCGACCGGAACCTTCGCGAGGGATTGCCACGCGATGAGGTCTTCGTCTACGAGGACGCGCTCCGTCGCGGCAAGACCGTCGTGATCGCGATCGCCGAGGACGAGATCCGGGCCGAGCGTGGCCGCAAGGTGCTGACCGAGGCCGGCGCCGAAACCATCGATGCCGCGCGCGAGCAGTGGTGGCTCGGGCTCCGCGACGCCGAGGCCGCGCAGTACGCGGCGACCGGTGGCGATTTCGTGCGGGACGAGGCGCGCTACCGCCGGGGCTTCGAGGCCGCGCTCAGCGTGGCGCGCGACGGCCGCACCTACGCGCAGGCCACGGAGGAGCTGCGCGCCCGCTACCCCGACATCTACGACGACGAATCGTTCAAGCAAGGCTTCGCCCGCGGTCGCGCCTACCTGCGCGCCGGCGCGCAGAGAGCCGCCTAGGCGGCTTGGGCGGCCGGCAGCGTCAGCTCGACGATGCGTACGGCGGGGCGGTCGGGCTCGGCGTGCTGCAGAAGGAGCGGGAGCGAGACGTTGTAGACGGGGGCGCCGTCGCGCGTGCGTCCCTCCAGGCGGCCGCGGTGGGCATGGCCGTGGAAGACCGCCGCGACCGGGTATCGCGTGAGCGGCTCTTCCAGTCGGCTCGAGCCGAGGAACGGATAGATCTCGGTCGGCTCGCCCTCGAGCGTTTCGTGGATCGGCGAGTAATGGAGCAGGGCGATGCGCAGTCCGGTGCGGAGCTTCGCCAGTGCCGTCTCGAGCTTGAGCGCTTCCCCCACGGCCTCGTGCACGAACGCCTTGATGCTCGGCTCGCCCCACGGCTGGAGCGCGCGCTCACCGAATCCCCCGGCGAACCCCTTGACCCCGGCGAATCCGACGCCGGCGATCTCGACACTATCGCCGTCGAGGATCTGAACGCCGACCTCCTTGAGAATGGCGACGACGGTCTCGGCCTTGCCCGCCTCGTAGTCGTGGTTGCCGAGCACAGCGATCGCCGGAGTCTTCGCGGTCGCGAGGTCCTTGGCGAGCAGGCGTGCCTCCTCCTCCAGCCCGTGATCGGTCAGATCGCCGCACAGGAGGAGCACGTCGGCGTGCTGCGCGGCGTGCGTGAAGAGCGACTGCAGAAGGGGGCTGGGCGACTTCGGGCAGTGCAGGTCGCCGATGGCGGCGATCCGGATGCGGCCCGTCCCGTTCATGCCGCGGCGGCGGGACGCTCGCGATCGATCGCGTCCGTCCAGCGCGCGATGTCCTGGGCCGTCATCGCCCCGAGCCTCAAGCGACAGTCGGCATAGCCCCACTGCTCGATGTCGGCCAGGTACTGCTCGCGCGAGAGGAACGTGCCGCAGCACAGACGCTCACCCGGGACCAGATCGCCGTCGGCGGCGAGACGTGCCGACAGCTCACGCATCACGCCGTCGGGAATGCGCCAGCGTTCGCCGGGATAGATGAAGCCGAACAGCACGAGATGGCTGAGCAACACCCGCCAGTGCGATCCGAACCGCCAGAGAAGACGCGCCCAGTCCAGGTGCGGGGCGCACGCGCGGAGCAGGTGCGCCACGTCGGCGCCGTCGAAGCGCTCGCGCTCCATGATGAAGGCCTTGGACCAGATCGTCTCCTCGGGCGGGCACAGCTTGACCGGCATGCCGAGCACGGTCGCCTCGACCGCGTGCTCGAACCATCCGTCGTCGACCACGGCGACGCCGTTGCCGGCGCTGAAGATGATGTCGATCACGCCCTCGGCGGTGACGGCCTTGGCCAGCCAGTGCGGGAACGTGATCTCGGTCCGGCAGCCGACCGTCGCGAACACGGCGAGCGCGGCCTCGAGATCGCGACGTCGCAGGAAGACGTCCAGATCCTTCGTGTCCCGCGCGATACCCGTGTAGCGCTCGAGCGCGAAGGCGCCGCCGATGAGGAACGGGACGCCGGATTGGGTGAGCTTCGGCAGGGCTTCGCCATACAGCCCGCAGACGGCCGTGCCGGGGGCGCTGGATGAGTTCATTGACGAATAGGGGTGCAGCTTCCATGCCGTCGAGACATGCGGCCGCGCCATCGAGGCATCTTGTTCTCGCGGTCGGCCTCTCGTACGCTGCCTGCGGTGCCGCCCGCCCCGCCGGTGGCCGGCCGAGGAGCGACCGTGAGGTTTGGCATCTTCTATGAGCATCAGCTTCCGCGTCCGTGGGGAGAGCGGAGCGAGTACGAGCTGCTCCAGAACTCGCTCGCCCAGATCGAGCTGGCCGACGGGCTCGGCTACGACTACGCGTGGCTCGTCGAGCACCACTTTCTGGAGGAATACTCGCATTGCTCCGCACCGGAGGTCTTTCTCGGCGCGGCGACGCAGCGGACCCGGCGGATCCGGCTCGGCCACGGGATCATCCAGCTTCCGACCAATCACCCGATCCGCGTGGCCGAGCGGGTGGCCACCCTGGATCTGCTGTCCGGCGGTCGCGTGGAGCTGGGGCTCGGAGAAGGTCAGGGGCCCGTGGAGCTGCATCCGTTCGGCCGCCGCGTGCGCGACAAGCGTGAAGCGTGGGAAGAGGCCGTGCGCGCGCTCGTCCCCGCGTTCACGCGGCAGCGCTGGGAATGGCACGGGCAGTTCTTCGACTTCCCGGCCCGGAACGTCGTTCCCAAGCCGTTCCAGAAGCCTCACCCGCCGCTCTGGGTCGCCTGCTCCAACATCGCGACCATCGCGAGCGCGGGGCGCTGGGGCATGGGCGCGCTCGGCTTTCAGTTCGTCTCGCCCGACGCCGCCCGCGCGTGGGTCAACCGCTACTATCTCGAGCTGACGACCAATCCCGCGAAGCTCGCGGAGTATCCGACGAATCCGAACATCGCGATGGTGAGCGGCTTCATGTGCGCGGAGACCGATGCCGAGGCGATGGACAAGGCCTCGGGCTGGACGTTCTTCGTGTTCTGTCTCAGCCATTACGGCCGTCACGGCATCCCCGATCCTGGCGAGGGAAACATGTGGGAGGCCTATCAGGAATGGCGACACACCGACAAGGCGCAGGAGACGTTGCGCAGCGGGCTCATCGGCTCGCCGGAGACGATCCGCCGTCGGCTGCGCGAGTTCGAGGCCACCGGCGTGGACCAGGTGATCCTGCTCAACCAGGCCGGCCGAACCACCCACGACGACATCTGCCGGAGCCTGGAGCTGTTCGCGCGCGAGGTCATGCCGGAGTTCCACGCGCGCGAGCCCGAGCACGAGCGCTGGAAGGCGGACGTGCTCGCCGGCCGCATCTCGCTGGAAGGGGAGCAGGCCGAGACCTACAAGCTCTACGCCCACCAGAACGAGGACATCGTCCGGCTCACGCCGGAGGAGCTGAAGGCCAAGATGGCCGCCAAGGAGCGCACGAGCGATGCCGCGACTCGATCGCCTGCCGCCGGTCAACCGCAACAACCTGCTCGCGTTCCCCGCGCAGGTCAATGACACGGCGCCGTTCGCGCCGCTTCGCCGGCCGCTCGGCGCGTGCCGTCTCGCCATCGTCACCACCGCGGGGTCGCGCGCGCTGACGGCGGTTACTTCGACGCGCGCTGGCCTGCGGTGAGACTCGCGAGGTCGAAGCGGCGGTGGGGGTCGAGGAGGGGGGACCAGAGGTCGCCGAGCTTGGCGAGGCGGGCGGGGACGTTGTCGATGCGGAAGTCGTCGATCGCGATTCCCCGGGCGACCTCGTCCCACGTCACCGGTGTGGAGACGCTCGCGCGAGGCTGGGGGCGCACCGAGTAGACCGACGCCAGGGTCCGGCCCCAGGCATTCTGGTTGTAGTCGACGAGGACGTGCCCGCGAGGCCGGTGGGCCCTGCGGTACTCCGCGGTGATCAGCCGGGGGTGGCTCCGCGCGAGCTCGAAGGCCAGGGCCTTCGTGAACGCCCAGACGTCCTTCTGCGTCGGCCCACGCACGATCGGCACGTAGACGTGCACGCCCTTCGAGCCGGTGGTCTTGGCGTAATTCGCCATGCCGAAGCCGTCGAGGGTTTCGTGCAGGATGCTCGCCACCTCCAGGATCTGCGCGAAGGTCGCGCCCTCGACGGGGTCCAGATCGAAGTGCAGGTAGTCCGGCCGGTCGACGTCGTCGCAGCGCGCGTACCACTGGTTCAGGTCGATGCAGCCGAGGTTCACCACCCACAAGAGCGAGGCGAGGTCCTGGACCATCGGGAACTCGATGACGTTGCCCGAGGCGTGCTCGATGGCGCACGTCTCGATCCATGCCGGGCGGGGGTGCGGCGCGCGCTTCATGAAGAAGAACGCGCCCTCGGCGCCACTCGGGTAGCGCTTCATCACCATCGCGCGGTCCTGGACGTGGGGCAGCAGCCCCGGGGCGACGTGGGCGTAATACTGCAAGAGGTCGCCCTTCGTCACGCCCAGGCTCGTCCAGAAGACCTTCCGGAGATTCGTCAGCTTGACCTGCCGGCCGTCGACCTCGATGACGGCGTCGTCGCCGTCGCGCGGGATGCGGACCGTCGGCATCGCCACGGTGGTCCGCCCGCGCCGGCGTGGCGACGCGGCCGCGGGGTGACGATCGCGCGTCGCGCGTGGCTCCTCCCCCTTCGCGGCGCGAGCCGGCCGGCGCGGCATCAGCGGTGCCCGGACGGCGTCGTCGCCGGCGGGGCCGGGCGCCCCAAGGGCGCGAGTCGGGGCGGCCGGGCGCCCGTGCGCACGGCGCCGAGCACGGGGCCATAGATCAGCTCACTCCCGGCGAGCACGCATCGCAGGAGCAGGCCGCCCCGGCTCATGTCGCCGCGTCCCACGAAGTCCAGCGGAAAGACGAGGCGCTCGCCGAAGATAGCGCCGAGGATGTCCACGTACTTGGCCGAGGCGATGCTCCCGAGGAGGACGACCTCGTCGCGGACACGGAGGCGCTCGGCGAGGGCCGCCGCCGTGGCCTCGAGGGGCCGGCGGTAGCGGGGATTGCGCGCGTCGATGTCGACGAGCGCCGCGCGGCGCAGGACGTTCGTCGTGAGCGGCGTGGACGGCGGCTGTAGCCCGGCGTTCGAGGTGATCACGAGGACGCCGGGCGCTCCCGCCGGTGGCCGGGCGAAGGTCTCCGCATAGGCGAGCTTGCCGCGGAAATAGAGACCGGACAGGAAGCTCATCACCTCGCCCAGCGGCGCGCCCTCCGGCGTGCGCAGGCGGCGCGCCAGCGCGAAGCTCGCGCGCGGGGACAGCACCATCTCGGCCCGCTCGCCGTCGCAGCGGGCCGGGGACAGCAGGAAGATGCGGCGCGACATGGTCTCAGTGTAACTGTTAACCGTTGACTTGCCGCTCGCCAGGGTGCGACGCTGCCGTCATGGACGATCGCGCGATCGACCGTGGCGGCGGCATCATCGAGTGGGAGCATTACTGCGAGCGATGTGGCGCCCGAATGGAAGAGCAGAAGTGCAAGATCGTCTGCACGAACTGTGGGCTCTCCCGGGACTGCAGCGATCCATGATTCGCAACGTCGACATCGCCTGGCTCGCTGGACTCGTCGAAGGCGAAGGTTCGTTCCACATGTCGACCCGTTCGATCGCGATCATACTGACCATGACGGACCGCGACGTCGTTGAGCGGGCGGCGACCCTGCTCAATGGGCGGGTGTACAAGCTCGCGCAACCTCATGTCGGGCGACCGCGAAAACAGGCATGGCGTGCGTAAGTCAAAGGGCCTCGCGCTGCCGGTTGGATGATGACGGTGTATTCGTTCCTGGGAATGCGACGCCGCGAGCAGGTCCGGCGAGCCCTAGCCGCCTGGCGAGCGATGCGGTTTGTTCGAACGTCTGCGCTCGTCGAACGCGGGATCGCCGCGGCGTTCCGAGCCGGCGCCCAGAATAAGAGTCGGCTCGCGCGACAATTCGGCGTGTCGCGCGTGACCGTCTACTTCGTTCTCGCCCGCTGTGGGCTCCTCGGCGAGCACACCTTCAAAGAGCCGACTCCGATCACGCCAATCGAGATCACCTGGCTTGCCGGCCTCTTCGAAGGTGAGGGTAACATCTCGATCAATGGGCGGTCGTTGACGATCCGGATCAAGATGACCGACAAGGACGTGGTCGTGCGGGCGGCAACCCTTCTTTCCGCCTTGGTGTATGAGCATGATCCAGGCGGCAGCCGAAAGCGGACGTGGGTAGCGCAACTGAAGGGTGACGCTGCCGCAGCATGGGCGATGACTCTCTACGCCTGGCTCGGCGAGCGCCGCCGTGCGCAGGTCCGCGGCGCGCTTGCGGTCTGGAAGACGCAGCGACGCGGTGTACTTTCCGAGAGTCTCGCAAGAGCGATTGTCGTTTATCGAACCGCCGGATTGAGCCAGGCCGAAATCATGAAGCTCTTCGGCGTCGGCAGAAGCACCATCTATCGCCACACCAAGGGCTGCGTACCTCGCTACTCCTGTCGTTGGATCAGGCGCGAGTTTCACAGCCCAGTTTCCGTCTATTGAGAGATTGCAGCGACCCATGATCTGTGCGTCATGATGTCCTGCTAGGTTGGCGGTGATGGCCGACTGGGACGACCCCGAGCTCCTGCAGCACGTCTTCGACGAGACGAACGTGTTGCGCAAGCCGTTGCGCGGCATCATCACCGGCTATCACGTGCTCCCCTACATCCTCGTCGGCGCCGACCACGCCGAACCCGGACACTCCGTCGAGGTGCGTGGGCGCATCAAGGTCTCGCCCCGCCTCGTGATCGCGCCGGGACGGGACGGTCCCACCTACGGCGAGCTGTTCGGCGAGCGCGAGCTCATGGATCAGCGGATCATCGCCCGCATCTTCAGCTTCAAGTACGCGGGGCGCGTCAGCCTGGAGAGCGACGATCTCAAGATCCGCCGGCAGGATCGCGACGCCGGAAGTCACGTCGAGCGCGTGCTCGAGGAGCTCTCGCGGCGCGAGATCATCGACACCGGCGTCATCGTGTCGCCGGATGCCCGCTTCTATCCCGTGTCCCTCGATCGCTTCATCCGCGAGATCCTCGACCAGGAATTCCGCGAACCCTGATCGGGGGTTCGGGCCGCGTCGTGGCGCGGCTCACCTTGACACCCCCGAGCCGACGATGCTAACTGTCATGCGTAGTTATCGGCCTCGGGAGGATTCTCCATGACTCGAAACGTCGTCGGTACTCTGCTCGCCGCCATGACCGTGGCGACGGCCGCCGTGCTCACGACCGCGCTGATGGTGGACGCGCAAGGGCCGATTCGCCTCGGCGCGTCGCTGTCGCTCACGGGCACCTACGCGAAGCTCGGCAAGAACCAGCACGAGGGCTACCAGCTCTGCATCAAGGAGCTCAACGCCAAGGGTGGATTGCTCGGCCGCAAGGCCGAGCTCGTCGTCTACGACGACCAGTCCATGCCCCCCACCGGCGTGCGCCTCTACGAGAAGCTCATCACGGAGGACAAGGTCGACGTGGTGATGGGGCCCTACTCCTCGCCCATCACCGAGGCCGTGGCCAACGTCACCGAGAAGTACAAGAAGATCATGGTCACCCCGCTCGCCGCGACCACCTCGATCTTCCGGAAAGAGCCGCGGCGCAAGTACATCTTCATGATCCTGTCGCCCGCCGAGGTCTATCTCGAGGGCCTCATCGACACGGCGGCGAAGCGCGGACTCAAGACGGTGGCGGTCATCAACGAGGACACCCTCTTCTCCAAGGCCGCCGCGGCCGGGGCCGTCGACCTCGCCAAGAAGAAGGGCCTGCAGGTGGTCTTCCAGGAGGCCTATCCCAAGGGCAACACGGATTTCTCGGCCCTCCTGACGAAGATCAAGTCGACCAACGCCGAGGTGATCGCCGCCGCCACCTACTTCGACGACGCCGTCGCGCTCACCCGGCAGATGAAGGAGCTGAACGTCAACCCCAAGATGTATGGCGTCACCGTGGGGGGGGACCTGCCGGAGTTCTACGACACGCTGAAGGGCAACGCCGAGTACATCTACGGGGCCACGCAGTGGGAGCCCGTGCTGAACTATCCTGGCAACAAGGAATTCTTCGAGAGCTACAAGGCGGAGTTCAAGCACGAGCCGTCGTACCACTCCGCGGCCGGCTACGCGGGCTGCCTCATCTATGCCGAGGGCGTCAGGCGGGCGGGAAGCCTCGAGGCCGACAAGGTGCGTGAGCAGCTCCTCAAGCTCGAGATGCGCACGATGTTCGGCGACTACAAGGTCGATCAGGACGGCTTCCAGCTCGCCCACAAGATGGTCACGTTCCAGTGGCAGAAGGAAAAGAAGGTCATCGTGTGGCCCGACGATCTCGCCCAGGGCAAGATCCTGTTCCCGACGCCTCCCTGGAACCAGCGCTGAGGAGACTCGGAGGGGGGCTTCGCCCCCCTTCCGACGGTCGTCGCGCGCCTGGGCGCGCGCTCCTCCCTGCCTTCCCCCAGGAAGATTGCGCCGGCAAAGCCGGCGCTCGGACGCGCGCAGTACCCGAGGGCAAGTGAATGAACGTCGTCATCACGCCGGCGATGGTGGGGCAGGTGGTGATCTCGGGACTCTTGTCCGGGGTGTTGTACGGGATGGTCGCGCTGGGACTGGCGTTGATCTTCGGTGTCATGCGGATCATCAACGTCGCCCACGGGCCGTTGCTCATGCTGGGCGCCTACACGACGTTCTTCTTCTACTCGAGCCTGGGGCTGAATCCCTACCTGACCGTGCCCCTGAGCATGCTCGTCCTGTTCGGCGTCGGAGTGCTGCTGGAGCGCACGCTCGTCTTTCGGGTCGTCGACGCGCCCGAGCTCTCGTCGCTGCTCCTGACGTTCGGCATCTCGATCGCCCTCGTCAACGCCGCCCAGCTCGCCTTCACCTCCGATCTGCGCGCCGTCGAATACCTCACCGGGTCGTGGATGGTGGGACCGTTCGCGCTCTCCAAGTCGCGCGTGATCGCTTTCGTGTTCGCCGGCGGCCTCACGGCAGCCGCGTTCCTCTTCCTCGGCTACACGCGTCTGGGCAAGGCCGTCCGCGCCACCTCGCAGAGCCGCGAGGTGGCGATGGTCTGCGGGATCGACGTGGGCGCGATTCACCGGCTCACGTTCGGATTGTCCAGCGCGCTGGCCGCGGCCGGCGGCGCCCTCATCGCCGTCATCGTGGCGATCCAGCCCGAGATGGGCCAGATCTGGACGTTCAAGTCGTTCCTCGTCATCGTGCTGGGGGGGGCCGGCAACTACCCGGGGGCGCTGCTCGGGGGCATGCTCCTCGGCCTGGTCGAGCAGCTCGCGTCGCTGTTCCTCACCACGCAGCTCTCGGAGGTCGTCGCCTACGTGCTCCTGGTGCTGGTGCTCCTGGTGCGGCCCACCGGGCTCCTGGGCGGCCGGCAGACATGAAGCGCCTCGCCGCCGGCGGCGCCCTGGGCATCGCGCTGATCGCCCTCGCGGTGTACCCGGCGTACGGCACGGGCTACGGCAACCGGGCGATGCTGCAGATCTTCATGTGGATCGCGCTCGCCGGGTCCTGGAACATCATCTCCGGGCTGACGGGGTACGTCTCGTTCGGCCACGTGGCCTTCTTCGGGGCCGGGGCCTATACCGCGGGGATCCTCATCGCCTCCCGCGCGTGGTCGTGGCCCATGGCGGCCGTGGCGGGGGGCGTCGCCGCCGGCGTGCTCGCGCTCGGCATCGGGGGGCCGTGCCTCAGGCTCAAGGGCCCCTACTTCGCCATCGCGATGCTCGGGCTCAACGAGGTGCTGCGCGCCCTCGTGTCGTACTTCGAGCGCCTCACCGGTGGCGGGAACGGGCTGTCCCTGCCCACGCTCGACGCCACCGTGCCGATCTACTACGCCATGGGAGTGACGGCGATCGCGGTGACGCTGGTCGCCCGGCTGATCATCGGATCGCGCTTCGGGCTTCGGCTGATGACGATCCGCGAGGACGAGGTCGCCGCGGAGTCGATGGGCATTCCCACCTTCCGTCACAAGCTGCTGGCGTTCCTGCTGTCGGCCATCGGCCCCGGCATCGCCGGCGCGCTCACGGCGCGCGACCAGGGCTACATCGAGCCGCTCAGCGTCTTCCCGCTCGCCACGACGATCACGATGATCGTCATGACCCTCTTCGGCGGCAAGGGGACGGTGTGGGGGCCGGTCCTCGGCGCCGTCGTCCTGTTCGTCGCCCAGGAGATCGTGTGGGCGCGTTATCCCTACATCCATCCGCTCTTGTTCGGGGCCATCATCATCGCGGTGGTGCTGGCCATGCCGCGCGGCGTCCTGGGGCTCCTGCAGCTGAAGTATCGCCTGCCGAGGACGATCTGACGCCCGGCGCGGCGCTCGAGGTGATCGAGCTTCACAAGCACTTCGGCGGCGTCCACGCCGTCAACGGCGTGTCGTTCGCCCTCGAGCGCGGCCGGATCTACGGTCTCATCGGCCCGAATGGCTCGGGCAAGACCACCCTGTTCAACTGCATCACCGGCGTGGAGCGCCGCGATTCGGGGCGCGTCCTGCTCGACGGCGTGCGCATCGACGGGCGCAAGCCCTATCAGATCGCGCGCTGCGGCGTCGGCCGGACGTTCCAGGTCATCCGCGTGTTCCCCGAGCTGACCGCGCTGGAGAACCTGCTCGTGGTCACCAGCGGGCCGCGCGAGGCGGCGGAAGCGCGCGCCCGCGAGCTGCTGGCCTTCGTCAAGCTCGAGGGCTTGGCCGGTGAGTACGCGGGGAACCTCTCGTACGGCCAGCAGAAGCTCGTGGAGTTCGTGCGGATGCTCATGCGTGATCCCTCGCTGGTCCTGCTCGACGAGCCCGCGGCCGGCGTGAACCGGACACTGCTGAACGACCTGCTCGAGGCCGTACGCCGCCTGCGCGATCAGGGCAAGACCGTCTTGCTCGTCGAGCACGACATGAAGGTCGTCATGGGCCTGTGCGACACGGTGTTCGTGCTCGACGACGGCGAGAAGATCGCCGAGGGCCCGCCGGGCGTGATCCAGACCGATGAGCGTGTCATCGAAGCCTACTTTGGGAGTTAGCGCCCTCCCCCCAGGACAGGATTGCGCGGGCGAAGCCCGCGCTAGGATCGGTTTTCTGGCCGCGTGGCTGGTCGTGGCGGGGTTGGTGGTCGTCGTGGGATATGTGGGGTGGTTGTCGTTGGGGTGGCCGTTGATCCACGATGCGCCGATCATGCATTACATCGCGTGGCGCATCGGCGACGGCGCGGTGCCCTACCGCGATCTGTTCGACATGAACTTCCCGGGCGTGTATCTGCTCCATCTCGCGGTGCTTCGCACGTTGGGGGCGGGGGACGTCGCGTGGCGGGTCTTCGACCTGGCATGGCTCACCCTGACATCGCTCACCATCGCGGCGCTCGCGGCACCGTGGGGGCGCCTGGCGGTCATCGGCGGCGCGCTGTTCTTCGCGGCCTACCATCTCGGGGGTGGCGCCTGGCAGGTGGGCCAGCGCGATTTCCTGCTGTGCCCGTTCCTGCTCCTGGCCGCGCTCGGTGTCGTCCGCTGGGGTGAGCGCCGCGACTGGATCACGCTCGTCCTCGGCGGCCTGGCGCTGGGCGCCGGGGCGACGATCAAGCCGCACGTCGTCATCTTCGCGCTCGTGCTCGTGCTGCTCCTGCTCCTGGCTCCCGGCCATCCCTCGCACGCCCGCTGGATGGCCGCGCTCGTGCTCGCGGCGACGGTGACCGTGGTACCGTTGGCCGTCGTCGCGTGGCTGGCCGAGAACGGCGGGCTCGAGCCGTGGCGTCGGATCGTCGTCGACTATCTGATCCCCCTCTATGCGCGCCTCGGCCGGCCCGCCGTCTGGAGCGTCTATCGATGGCCGCTGTGGCCTCCGATCGCCGCCGTCCTCGTCCTCTCGCTCGGCCACGCGCTCGTCACGTCCCGCCTCACTTTTCGGCACGCCGTGGTGACGGCCGGACTGGGCTACGGCCTGCTGCACTACGTGGGGCAGGGCAAGGGCTGGGAGTACCATCTCTATCCGCTGGCCGCGTTCGCCGCCGTCCTGCTCGTTTCGGAGGTGGAGGCGGCCCTGCGGGCCTCCCGTCTCGTCCTCGGCGTCCCCATGCTCGCGAGCCTCGCCTTGGTGGTCGTCGTGCTCGGCTCGACCGGCGCCACGACGGCGGAGGCGGCGTGGATCCGGGACAAGCAACGCGTCGTGCGGGACTTGACCTCGGACCTGGAGCGGCGGATCCGCGCCGGCGACACCGTTCAGGTGCTGGACACGACGAACGGCGGCATCCACGCGCTCCTCCGCGCGCAGGTGCGTGAGCCGACGCGGTTCCTCTACGACTTCCACTTCTTTCACGACACCGAGCACCCCGCGATCCGCGCGCTGCGGGCCGAGCTCATCGACGGACTCGAGGCCAGCCCGCCGCGCTACATCGTCGTGTTTCGCACGGGCTGGCCCACCGGCGGCGACGATCGGATCGCGCGCTTTCCCGAGCTGGCCCGGCTGCTGGCGACGCGCTACGTCGCCGACGTCCAGCGCCCAGCCTATATCCTCTATGCGAAGCGAGACCGTTCGTAGCATCATCCGCGCGTACGATGATCCCGTGGTCCGCGCGTACTGCTGGGTGCGGTTCGGGATCCTGCGCCAGCGGTTCCTCGACGAGATCGGCCAGTACCTGCCCGACGAAGGGGCGGTGCTCGACATCGGGTGTGGCTTCGGCCTGTTCTCGCTCTACTACGCGGCGACCGCGCCGCGTCGCTTCGTCCGGGGCCTCGACATGAATGGACGACGCATCGCGCTGGCCCGGCGGGCGGCGGCGCGTCTGGGCATCGACAACGTCGCCTACACCCAGGGCGACGCGCGCGACTTCAAGGGGGACAGCGAGGTGGCCGGCGCCTACATGCTCGACATCGTCCACCACATCCCGCCCGCGACGGTCCCCTCCCTCCTGCGCCAGCTCCGCCGGAGCCTGGCGCCGGGCGGCGTGCTCCTCGTCAAGGACGTCGACACGCGCCCGGCCGTCAAGCGCTTGTTCACCTGGGCTCTCGACAAGGCGATGGCGCCGACGGATCCCGTGCACTACTGGAGCGCCGAGATGCTGCAGGCCATGCTCGAGGCGAGTGGCTTTCGCGTGCGACGCCATCTCATGGTCGATGTGCTGCCGTATCCCCACGTGCTCTACGTGGCGCAGGCGCGCCCGTGAGCGTCGACGGCGCGCTCCTGCACGCCGAGCACGTCACGGCCGGGTACGGCCGGATCGACATCCTCCACGACGTCAGCGTCGCCATCCGCCCCGGCGAGATCGTCAGCATCATCGGCCCCAACGGGGCGGGGAAGTCGACGACGTTCAAGGCCATCGTCGGCGTCCTGCGGCCGCGCCAGGGTCGTGTCGTCTTCAATGGCGAGGAGATCACCGGGCTCCGTCCCGATCTCGTGCTCCGCCGAGGCCTCGCCTACGTGCCGCAGGGACGGATCGTCTTTCCGCAGATGACCGTCCTCGAGAACCTCGAGATGGGCGGCTTCATCGAGCGCGACCGGACGCGCATCGCCGCGGCCCTCGAGCGCGTCTATGCCCTCTTTCCGATCCTCTCCGAGCGCCGCCGGCAAAAGGCCGGCACGATGTCGGGCGGAGAGCAGCAGATGGTCGCGATGGGTCGGGCCCTCATGACCGATCCCCGCCTGATCCTTCTCGACGAGCCGTCCCTCGGCCTCGCCCCCAAGTTCGTCACCCTCATCTTCGAAAAGCTCGTGGCCATGAAGGCTTCGGGCTACACGCTGATGCTCGTGGAGCAGAATGCGACGCGCGCGCTGGCGATTGCCGATCGCGGGTATGTGCTCGAGCTGGGCCGCAACCGCTTCGAAGGCGCCGGCCGGCAGCTCCTTGCCGACCCCGACGTCAAGCGTCTCTACCTGGGAGGCTGACGGCGTTCCTCATCGGCCGAGCTCGGTTGCGATGAGGGTCTGGAGGGCTTTGAGACTGTAGGGTTTGGCGAGGACGGGACGGCCGGTCGACTCGACGAAGGCCAGGATCGAGGGATCGACGTTGCCGGTGACGAAGACCACGTGCGCCGCCGCCTCGGGATCCTTGTCGCGCAGCTCTCGCCAGAAATCGGTGCCGTTCTCCCCGGGCATGATCACGTCCAGGGTGATCAAGTGGAAGCGTTCGCACGCGAGCCGCTCCCGTGCCTCGCGCGCCGAGTGCGCGATCGTGACGCGGACGCCCAGCTCCTCCAGGAGATCCCCCAGCACCTGCGCCACGTGCTGCTCGTCGTCGACGACGAGGATCCGCGCGTCACGCGGAATCGGCGGCTCGTCGGTCTCGGCCACGGCCGGCGTCGCCGACCGCACGGGGAGCTCGATCACGAACCGCGCGCCCCGGGCCGGCGCTTCCTCCACCCAGATCCGGCCCTCGTGGGCGGAGACGATCCCGTGGGCCACGCTCAGGCCGAGACCCGTCCCCTGCCCGACGGCCTTCGTGGTGAAGAACGGATCGAAGATCCGCGTCCGGATCTCGGCGGGTATGCCCGACCCCGTGTCCTCGACCTCGACGTGCAAGCGCCCACCGAGCAGCCGCGAGCGGACCGTCAACCGGCCCCCGGCATCCGCCATCGCCTGAAACGCGTTGGTGACCAGGTTCAGGACCACCTGCTGGATCTGTCCCGGGTCGCCGGCCGTCATCGGCAGATGGGGCGCGAGGTCGCGGACGACGCTGATGCTCTGGGTGACCGCGGTGTTGGTCACGAGGGCGAGCACGCGCTCGATGACGTCGTTGATGTCCATGTCCTCGCGGCTCGACGTGAGCTTGCGGGCGAATTGCAGCAGATTGCGCACGATCTGGCTGGCCCGCTCGGCGCCTTCGCGGATGCCGTTGATGTGTCGCTGGATGCGCGGGTCGCTGGCCTTCGCCTCGGCGAGGTAGGCGTTGCCGAGCACGGCGGAGAGCGGGTTGTTGAGCTCGTGCGCGACGCCCGCGACGAGCTGGCCCAGCGCGGAGAGCTTCTCGCTGTGGATGAGCTGCTCCTGACTGCGCTCGAGGTTCTCGTGCGCCACGCGGAGCTGCTCGTGCACGCTCGCGTTGTGAACGGCGAGCGCGGCCTGGGCGAGAAAGCTCTCGAGCAGATCCTGATCGGCGGTGTCGAGGACGAACGGGGCGCGGCCGAAGAGCACGAGCACGGCGACGAGCGAGTCCTGAAAGAGGACGGGCAAGAGCAGGGCGCTCGACAGCCCGTGGCGTCGGCACCACGCCTGGGACAGGACACGATCGTCGGCGAGGACGTCCGGGACGTCGAGCGGCCGCCGGTGGACGGCCGTCCAGCCGATCGCGCCCTCGCCGAAGCGTCGTCGCACGCCGGGATGATCGTCGCCGAGGGTGTCGTCGGAGAAGGCGCGCCGCTCCAGCATCCCCGCCGGCTCGTCGGCGGTGTAGATCGAGACCAGCGGCGCATCCATGAGCTCGGCGGCGGCCCCCGCGATGGCCCTCAGCACCTCGTCCGTGTCGAGCGATGCCGACACGAGCTGGTGCAGCCGCGCGAGGGTGCGCAGGCGTGTCGCGCGGCTGCGCGCCTCCTGGATCAGACGATCCTTGTCGATGACCAGCGACGCCTGATCGGCGAAGGCGGAGAGCAGGGAGACCTCGTCGGGCGCGAAGCGTCGGTGCCGGAGGGTATAGACGTAGAGGCTGCCGAGCACGCGACCGTGCGCGCGCAGGGGAACCCCGAGAAAGCTGTGGAACCCGAGCTCGCGGGCGGCTCGGCGATGGGTCGGATCGTACCGTTCGTCCTCGCGGACGTCCTCCACCGCGGTCGCCTCGCCGGTCGCCACCGGCAGCCCACTCAGGCTCTCGCCGATCTTGAAGCGCGGCCGCGTGATGAGGCTGGCCGCGGAGGCCGTGCGAGCGCGCAGGACGAGGTCACTGCCCTCGAGCAGGCGCAGTCCGCCCGCGTCGGCGGCCAGGATGCGCATCGCTTCGTTGACGATGAGATCCAGGACTTCGTCGGTGTCGTGCACGGAGGCGACCCGCGCGGAGACCTCGGAGAGCACCTCCAGGCGCCGGCGCTCCTGGCGGACGGCCTCGAACAGGCGCGCGTTTCGGATGGCCACCGCCGCGTGGCTGGCGAAGAGATCGATGATCTCGCGCTCCTCGGGCGTCGGCGGGTCCCCCCGCGGGAAGTTGACGTTGAGCACGCCGAGGAGCTCGTCGGCGGCGTCGATGGGGACGCCGTAGTACGCGGCGAAGCCGCGCGTGGCGTACCAGTTCTTGGAGGCGGTGCGGGAGTCGACCAGCGTGTCCTCGACGAAGAGCGGCCGTCGGGTCCGCGCGACGACATCGGTCAGTCCCTCGCCGAAGCGGAGAAGGGGCGGGTTACCCTCGGCCGCCGCGCCGCCGGTGGCCACGAGACGATAGCCGCCCGCCGGCGGATCGACCAGGCGGATGACGCACAGCAGATCGGGGCGAAGCGCGGTGACCGCCGCGGTGACCCGGCTCAGGACGGCCTCGAGGTCGAGCGCGCTCTGGACCGAGCGCGCGAGATCCGCGATCTGGCGCAGGTGGGCGGGCCGAACCGTCAGGTGCTTCCCTCCCTTGCGGCGAGTCGGCTCCGATGAGGCCGGCGCAAGCCTAGCGGCCGGGCCGCGGCTGGTCAAGCCGGCGGCATGCGAATGTTGGAAGGCCGCTCGTGTGGACGGTAGGACTACGACCGGACGCAGCGGAACTTGGCGAACACGTACGGGTACCGCGCCTGGTACCAGTTCCGGAAGCTCCGGCGGATGAGCTGGGCGTCGGTCGCCCACGAGGCACCCTTGAGCACATAGTGCTTGCCGTCGAAGAAGTCCGCGGATGGTCGCCCGAGCACGCCCCGGCAGACATGCTTCCAGGCGAAGGCCGGCAGATGTCCGAGGTAGAAGATGAACGGATGGCGCAGGGCGATCGGCCGCTCGAGCATCGCGTCCGCGGCGACGATGGCGAAGATTCGATCCGTCCGCTCCCACACGGACTGAAATCGTTGGTCGAGGTCGAGGAGCAATTCGGGCTTCATGGCGGCGAGGAATTGTATCGGGAAATATCGCGATTCTAAATCGGGGATAGCGGAGAAAGAAAACGCGGCAGCCGACGGTGGGTATCGGCTGCCGCGGATGCTACGTCGTTAGGTTGGTGGAGCTGAGGGGATTCGAACCCCTGACCCCAAGACTGCCAGCCTTGTGCTCTCCCAACTGAGCTACAGCCCCACGCGAGGGGTCACGGTACAGG
>WNGF01003096.1_pt1 | contig 35348 bp, 27 predicted proteins | sample 5400641 | NCBI WGS metagenome assembly WNGF01 (sample SAMN13153371, study PRJNA577476) | soil metagenome | isolation source: 80 cm soil or saprolite under grassland replicate 2 | place: USA:California | collected 2016-06-15 | reverse complement strand
ACGGCTGGGAGATGCCCGTGGAGTACCCGGCCAATGCGCAGCGGCCCGCGGGCGGCCTGATCCGCGAGCACCTCGCCGTCCGCTCCTCTGTGGGCCTCTTCGACGTCAGCCACATGGGCGACATCCGCCTGCATGGGCCGCAGGCGCTCCAGGCCGTGCAGCAAATGACCTGCAACGACGCCTCGCACCTGGCGGCGAACCAGGCGCAGTACTCCGCGCTGCTGTACCCGGCGGGGACCTTCGTGGATGACGTCATTGTGCACCGCCTCGCCGAGGACGACTTCCTGCTGGTCATCAATGCCGGCACGCGCGAGAAGGACTTTGCCTGGGCCTCCGAGTCGGCCCGGCCCTTCGACTGCGCCGTCGAAAACCTCAGCGACGCCTACACGCAAATTGCGATCCAGGGCCCCAACGGTTGGCGCACGCTGCAGAAGCTCACCGATGCCGATCTGACGCAGGTGAAGTTCTACTGGTTCACCCACGGCACGGTCTGCGGCCTGCCCAACACGCTGATCGCGCGCACGGGCTATACCGCCGAGGACGGCTTCGAGGTCTACACTCCCAGCGACGAGGCCACCAGCGCCCGCGTCTGGAACGAGCTGCTCGCCGCGGGAGAGGAGTTCGGGGTTCTGCCCTGCGGCCTCGGCGCTCGCAACACCCTGCGGCTGGAAGGCGCGCTCTCGCTCTACGGCCACGAGATCTCCGACACCATCACGCCGTGGGAGGCGCGCCTGGACCGCTTCGTGAAGATGGAGAAGGGCGAGTTCACCGGCCGGGCCAGCCTGGCAAGCCAACTACAGCGCGGTGTCAGCAATATTCTGGTTGGCCTGGAGGCCGTCGAGCGCGGCATCCCACGCGACGGCTGCGCGGTGACTGGCCCCGATGGCCTGCGCATCGGCTACGTCACCAGCGGCTCACCCGCGCCCTTTCTGAAGAAAAACATCGCCCTGGCCTATGTCCCGATCGAGCACTCGGCCGAGGGCACAACGCTTGGAGTCGAGGTCCGCAGCCAGATCGTGCAGTGCAAGGTGGTGCCCACGCCCTTCTACAAGCGGCCGCGCAAGGCAAAGTCAGCATAGTAGCATTTCAGGATGCCGGGTGCCCCATTTCTGCCTTCTTTTGGCAGAAATGGGAGTTGCTCCTGTCTTTGTCGTTGCTCGCCGGGTGCCCCATTCAAGCCATCTTTTGGCTTGAATGGGGCAGTTGCTCCGGTCTTTGTCGTTGCTCGTACTCAACCACAAACGGGACATCGCCCTGTTTCCGCAGCCCACCTGCACCACCGCGTCCTACGTACCCCCCGCAGCGATCTAGTACAATTTCAAAGTTCACCTTTGTTCTGGTTGCAGGTATCGCAAGGCCGGTCTGCCGGCCCGCAATTCATCTCTGGAGGCGATCTCATGGCCTATCCGCAGGAATACAAATACACCAAAGAGCACGAGTGGCTCTCCCACGAGGGCAACACCGGAACCATCGGCATTACGCACCATGCACAGGACGAGCTGGGCGACATCGTCTTCGTCGAACTGCCCAAGGTCGGAGCCGAGCTCACCGCCGGCAAGAGCTTCGGCACGGTCGAGTCGGTCAAGGCCGTCAGCGACCTTTATGCGCCCGTCTCCGGAACGGTTACGGCCATCAACGACGAACTGGCCACCTCTCCCGAGAAGGTCAACAGCAACCCGCACACGGCCTGGATGGTGAAGGTCAACATCGCAAATCCGGCTGAGATGGACGGCCTGCTCTCCGCCGAAGACTACGAGAAGTTCATCGCCGAGGAGCACTAGAGCGACGCAGAGCCGAGCGATTCGATGGACTCACAATGCCCCTAAATGAGCTTGAATTTGAATCCGCAATCTGCAGGTGCTTCCCCCTCTTGCTGCCAGACCTGGCCCAAGCGGGGTACTCGCTTGAATCCCGGCAAGCAATTTTGCACCGTAGGCGCCTCGACCTTGTACTCCGTCGCGGAGAGGAGCGCATCATCGTTGAACTCAAAGTCGGTGCTCCGAATGTAGGTGAGCTGTTGAAGCAGGTACTGGATTATAGAAAGTGCTTTGAGGCAACCTTTCCTGGGCAAAAGGCCAGTGTGGTAGTGATCAGCACCCGGATTCCCGAAAGGACTCGAAAATCTCTTCAAGAGCAGCAGATTCATTCGCTCGAAATCACCGAAGAAGAGGTTCTGTCCGGACTGCAAGCGGCGCTACCATCGATTGAGGTTCGGAGAGGCATGAAACTGGATGGCGAAGATAGGGTCCAGGAGATTCGTCAGCTGTTGTCAGATGAAGAGTTTCTTCGCATTCCCGACGGAATGGATTTAGCGCCACCTTGGAACCAGTTTAAGATTTTTTTGGCATTATTCCACGTTCTCAAGCAGAAGACTAAGGACCCTTGGATGAAGAGTCCGTACGTGCAGCTCTACCCACAGCCCGCACGTGGAAACGCCGCATTGCTCTATCACGTTAGCGTTGAGAGCGCGGCAACGGCTCCCGTCCATATCAGGAAAGAGAGTTCAGGCTGGAGCGAGGACTTTTGGGCCAGGATCAAGCCATTCTTGTCTGAGAAGCCAGTAAGCCGCGACAAGGGCAAGCAAACCGCATTCGATCACTATGCTGTCAAAGATTGGGATGCCTTTGCGCAAGCACTTGGTCTGTAAAGAAATGAACCCAAAGGGCACTGTTGCTATCTGAGAACTTCCGAATCAGGATTAACGAATGCGCTATCTTCCCAAGTCTTCCGCCGAACGCGAACGGATGTTGCGCGAGACCGGCGTTGGCTCCATTGACGAGCTCTTCAGCCACATTCCGTCCGAGTACCGCCTCAACCGCGATCTCGCCATTCCGCCGCAGATGGCCGAGAGCGAGATCGTGGACTGGTTCCGCGCCCGCGCGGCCGAAAACGCCCGCGGCTACCAGGTCCTGCTCGGCGCAGGGGCCTACAACCACTACCGCCCGCTGGTGATCGATTCGCTGGTCTCGCGCGGCGAGTGGTTCACCGCCTATACGCCTTATCAGCCGGAGATCGCCCAGGGCACCCTGCAGGCCATCTTCGAGTTCCAGACCATGATCTGCGAGCTCACCGGCATGGAGGTCGCCAACGCCAGCGTCTATGACGGCTCAACCGGCGCGGCCGAAGCCGTGATGATGGCCATGCGCCTCACCGGACGTCACCATGCCCTTGTCGCTCGCAGCGTCCACCCGGAGTACCGCCAGGTCATCGCCACCTACGCCAAATATCAGGGCCTGCCGCTGGCGGAGGTGCCGTTCGCCTCCAACGGCCGTGTCCATCTCGCAGCGCTCGAGGCTGCGCTCAACGATGACATCGCGTGTGTGCTGATCCAGTCGCCGAACTTCTTCGGCACCATCGAAGATATCGCCGCGGTCGCCGACCTCGTGCATTCCAAGGGCGCGCTGCTGGTGGTCGCCATCGCCGAGGCCGTCTCGCTGGGCATCGTGCGCCCTCCCGCCGAGGCCGACATCGTCAGCATGGAAGCGCAGTCGTTCGGCGTGCCGCTCAGCTTCGGCGGCCCTTATGCCGGAGTCATCGCCACGCGCGAAAAGTACGTGCGCCAGATCCCCGGCCGGCTCGCCGGACAGACCACCGACCGCAACGGCAAGCGCGGCTTCGTGCTCACGCTCAGCACGCGCGAGCAGCACATCCGCCGCGAGCGCGCCACTTCCAATATCTGCACCAACCAGGCGCTCATTGCGCTGATGGCGACGATCTTTCTCGGCGTTTATGGCCGCGAGGGCATCCGCGAGCTGGCCGCGCAGAACCTGGCCAAGGCCACCTATGCTCGTCGCGCGCTGGGCGCAAAGGGCAACGTGCTCTTCGAGGGTGCGCCGCGCTTCAATGAGTTTGTGCTCGAGACCGCCGAGCACCCCGAGACCGTCGTGCGCCGGCTTACCAAGCACAAGATCATCGGAGGCCTGCCGCTGGGCAAGTTCTATCCCGAGCTCCGCAAGGCGACACTCTGGTGCGCCACCGAACTCACCTCGCGCGAGGCCATCGACACGGCCGCCGGCCAACTGAAGCGCAACGAAACGAAACGCCGCGAGGTGATCGCATGAGCGCCGGCCGAGGGTGCCCCACCTTCGCCGCTGCTTTTGCGGCTAAGGTGGGAGAGCAGAATGTTCGAACCAAGTCGCGCGAGGTGATCGCATGAGCAAAGACAAGGTCCGCAAGGCGAGCACGCATATCTCGCAGAACGAGGGCCTGATCTTCGAGCACTCCTCACCGGGCAAGAAGGCGTGGCGGTTGGCTCCGCTCGACGTACCCGCGGTCGATCCCGCCGCCGAGCTGGGTAATGCGTTTCGCGCCGAGCCCGCGCCGCTGCCCGAGGTGAGCGAGATCGAGATCATCCGCCACTTCACCCGCCTCTCCACCTGGAACTATGCGGTCGATAGCGGCATGTATCCGCTCGGCTCCTGCACGATGAAGTACAACCCGCGGGTGAACGAGGCCGTGGCGCGGCTCGACGGAATCGCCACGGCGCATCCCTATCAGCCCGAGCAGCTCTCGCAGGGCGCGCTGCGCATCATGAAAGAGCTCTCCGATCGCCTCCTCGAGATCACCGGCATGGATGCGATCACGCTCCAGCCCGCAGCCGGAGCGCACGGCGAGCTCACCGGCCTGCTGCTCATCCGCGCCTACCTGGAGTCTCAGGGCAATCCGCGCAAGAAGGTGCTGATCCCCGACTCGGCGCACGGCACCAATCCCGCCACGGCAGCCATGGTCGGCTACCAGGTGGAGAACCTGCGCAGCAACGCGCAGGGCATGGTGGAGCTCTCCGCGCTGGACGCGCAGATGAACGAGGACGTCGCCGGCCTCATGCTCACCAATCCCAACACGCTGGGCATCTTCGACGAGCAGATCGCGCGCATCGCCGAAATCCTGCACCGCAAGGGCGGCCAGCTCTACATGGACGGCGCCAACATGAACGCGCTGGTGGCCAAGGCGCGCCCAGGCGACTTCGGCGTGGACGTGATGCACCTCAACCTGCACAAGACCTTCTCGACGCCGCACGGCGGAGGCGGCCCAGGCTCGGGTCCCGTGGCCTGCAAGGCGCACCTGGACCCCTTCCTGCCCACGCCGCTGGTGCGCGAAGGCGCCGAGGGTAAGCTGCATCTCGACCGCAACCGGCCGCAGTCCGTTGGACGCGTGCGCGCCTTCTTCGGCAACTTCGGTATGTTTGTCCGCGCCCTTGCCTACATCATGGCCAATGGTCCGGACGGCCTGCGCCAGACCACCGAGGACGCCGTGCTCAACGCCAATTATCTGCGCAAGAAACTCGAAGGCGCCTTCGACTTGCCCTACTCGACGCCCACCATGCACGAGGTGGTCTTCAGCGACAAGCTGCAGGCGCGGGCCGGCATCCGCACCGGAGACATCGCCAAGCGCCTCATCGACTACGGCTTCCATCCCTACACCGTCAGCTTCCCGATGGTGGTCCCGGGCGCGCTGATGATCGAACCCACGGAGAGCGAGCCGCTGGAGGAGCTCGACCGGTTTGTGGAGGCGATGCGCGCCATCGCGCAGGAGGCGATCGACGAGCCCGAACTCGTGCGCCATGCGCCGCACTCCACTCGCCTCTCGCGCCTGGACGAAACCGCCGCCGCCCGCAAGCCCATCCTGCGCTGGCAGCCGGAGAAAAAGCCGCAAAACGGGTAATCCGGGAAGAGAAGTTCAGGGCGAAGAAACGATTCCGGTCACAAATAAGCTTCAGGGTGCCCCGTCCTAACCTTCCTTTGGTTAGGGCGGGGTAGTTGACTTTGCTCTTGGTTTTGTCCTTGGTGTCATCCTTCTTTTATAGAAGGATGACACTTCCAAATTTTTTTAATTGAACTTCGCGCCTAGCTGCAGGGCTAACTCTCTCCATTCACTTATTCATCCCTCGTTCTTCGCCCTCAAACCGGCCCTGCCCTAGCGTAGTCCGCTCCCAACTTGGTACCCTGAATACATGCGCAACGTTCGCGCCAGCCTTCGCCATCTTTTGCCGTTGACCCTGCTGCTTGGCCTACTGGGCGCTCCGCTCTTGTCGCAGACCTTCTTGCGGACGCTCGCCCCGCCTGCAATCACCGCTCCGTCTGCGCTCGTGCAGAAGAATAGCGATCCGCTGGGCCGTGCCACGCCGCGCGGAACGCTTACCGGCTTCATGGCGGCCGCACAAGTTGGCAACTATGATCGCGCAGCCGAATATCTCCAGCTCCCGCGGCAGGAGACCGGAATCGACTCGGCCCGAGTCATTGGCGACCTGAAGGCGCTGCTCGATCACGCCTATGTCGGCCGGCTAGGCACCGTCACGGACAATCCCGAGCTGACCTACGATCCGCACCTGGACGCCAACCATGAGCGCATCGGCGAGTTCTCCGTCAATGGCAAGGAGCTGCCGCTGCTGATGGTGCGCGTGCCCGACGGCAACAATGGGCACATCTGGCTGATCAGTTGGAGCACGCTGAGCAAGGCCGGAGAGCTGGCCAACGATGTTCGCGCGCATGAGGTGGAGCGGCGCATGCCTCCCGCGCTCGTGCATCACACCGTTCTTTCCATTCCGCTATGGGTCTGGCTGGCCTTTCTGCTGCTGATTCCGGTTGCGCTGCTGGCCGGGGCGGCCGCCGTGACCCTCGTCAGCTTCCCCGCATGGCTGCTGGGGCGCATCAAGCATCGCGCCGCGCAGTGGGAGGTGTGGGCCAACATCCGCGGCCCCGTGCTGCTCTTCGCCACGGCAGCCGCGCACGCCATCGGCATGCGCATGATCACCGTGCCGCTGCTCTTCCGCGAATACTACCTGCGCGTGCAGGGCACGGCACTTCTGTTCGCCGTGGCATGGCTGCTGTGGGACTTCGTCACAGTGTGGACGCGCCGCATGCGCCGCAAGGTCAGTGCTCCCGAGGAGCGCGGCACGCTTTCGCTCATTCTGCTGTTTCACCGCGTGCTGAAGGTCCTCATCGTGACCGCGGCTCTGCTCTGCGTGCTCTACCTTGCGGGCTTCAATCTCTCGGCGGCACTCGCCGGACTCGGCATCGGTGGTATCGCCGTCGCGCTCGCCGCGCAAAAGACGATCGAGAACCTCTTCGGCGGCATCAGCATCCTCACCGACCGCGTCATGCGCGTGGGCGACCTCTGCCGCGTGGGCGACACCGTTGGCAAGGTGGAGGACATCGGCCTGCGCTCCACGCGAATCCGGACCTTCGATCGCGGCCTGATCTCCGTGCCGAACGGCACGCTCGCCGCGGCCAACGTGGAAAACCTCAGCGCGCGCGACAAACTGCGCATCTTCGCGATCGTCAGCCTTAGCCAGTCCACCAGTCGCGTGCAGATCGAGGCGGTGCTGGCCGAGGTGGGCGCCATGCTGCGCGAGCATCCCCAGGTGGAGAGCACCAGTTGCTGGATACGGCTGGCGCGGCTCGGCACCGGCAGCATCGACCTTGAGATGCACGCCTACGTGCTCACGTACGAGTACTCAGAGTTCATCAATGTGCGCCAGGACATTCTGCTGCGCGTGATGCAGATCGTCGAGAGCTGCGGGACCTCGCTCGCCAGCACCACTCCCATCATCAATGTGGCCGGCGCGCCGTTCGCGAATACAACGGAAGCCACCGAGGCAAGGGCGATGGGGAGCGGCCAGCGGTAACACTTCACCGCTTGCGCACACGATATAAAACCAGCGGGCTTTCCTCGAAGATTCGGTCTGCGATCTCGCCAATTCCTTGCGCAAACCGCTGGTCGCCATAGCTCCAGATGTAATCGTAGCTCGCGGCGACCTGCCCCCAATCTGGCTCCGAATCGTAGCAGTGGTCCCAATAGCCGTCGGCCATATAGGAGTCATCGTGGATGCGCATCGGCGTCTGCCCGGGGATGTCGAACAGGTATGGCGAGATGGCGCCGCGCCGCACGACCGCATAGGCCCAGTAGTGCACGTAGTAGTAGTCGAGCGGGTCCTCGTCTTTGCAGGTGTCGACCAGCGGAAAGATCTTTGCACCGCGCGCGATCCGCTCGATGCCGCGATTCATGGCTGCGTTCCTCTGCGTCTCGTTTTGAAATCCGGCGGCGAGATTGAAGATGCGCAGCGCGGTGAGCGCCACGGCCAGCACGGCGATCCAGTTCGCGCGGCGGCCCACTTGTACGGTGACCAGCGAGAGCAGGCAAAGCGGAGCGATGAGGCGCACGTCAATGTCCGAGCTTGCTCCCCATCCATAGGGCAGAAGCAGATAGGCCGCGAAGAATCCCGCGCAGGCCGCCAGCCATCGCCAGTTCACGCGCAGTTCGCGATTGCGGACCACGGCAATCAGCACGCAAAGCACAAGTCCATAGAGCAAGATCCGGTCGAGTGTCTCGTCATAGCCCTGGGTGGGCAGGTCGCGTAGCGCATATAGCTTGTCGGCCAGGGGACGCCACTCCAGCCGGCTTGGGCCGCCGAGGCCGGGACGCGCCCATAAGAACAGCAGCGAAGGCACTGCGAGAAAGGCCATCAGGCGCAGCCACTCGCGCCAGTTCCGCGACGTCAGTTCATAGAGCACGAGAACAAACGCCGCCGAAGCGAAGCCCATCAAGTGCGCAAGATAAGTCAGCAGAGTGATGGCGGCAAACAGCGCAGCGCGGAACGGCGAAGGCTCGCGCCGGTACCAAAGCCAGGTCCCCAGCATCAGGAAGCAGAAGCCCACGCCGAGCTGATAGGCGGTGAATCCCCACAGATAGAGAACGTTGCAGGAGAGCGCGCAGGCCACCATCGAAAGCTTGATGGACCCGCGGTTTGCCTGCGAGAGAAACCACGCAGTAGCCAACGGCACCAGCACGGTGGTGAGCGCCAGCAGCAGTTTGCCTGCAGTCTCCACCGGCATGGCCTGTTGCAGCGCCACCAATAACACATCCCAGAGAATGTAGGGATACGGCTTCCAGTCGGCCGAATAGAAGCCGGCAAATCGGTATGCCGGGTCGTGCAGATGGTTCAGGACAAAGCCGCGCGCCAGGTGGTTGGGGTAGTCGAGCAGAGGAGGCTCGCGCACCAGCGGAAACGGCAGCGCCAGCGAGGCGGCCAGCAGCAAAAAGGCCGCTGTCCATGCGGCGTTCCACCCGGTCACGCCAGGAATATGCGCCCCCGGCACGCCTTTTTGCGGGCGCTCAATCCTGGGCAAAGATCACCCAGGACGACTGCCACAGCGAGGTGGGGACCTCTCCGCGAGGACAGGCGGTGACGATGACGTTGTATTGCCCGCCCGCGTCCGGCCTGGAGAGACTTGCGAGAAACGCATTTTCCTCGCGCGGCGCGGCCAAGGCAAGATATTCGAGAAAGCCGTAGACGTCCGCATCCGGCAGAAGCCCCGGCGCGGCAAAGCTGAGCCCGGTGTTCTCCTGGAAAAACCGCCACGCAATCGAGGCCGCAAGGTTGATGGCGCGCTCGTAATGCGCCTCGTCGAGCACGCCGGGCGCGGGGTTGTCGAAGATCATGCGCACGCTGCGCTCGTCCTCGCGCGTGAACTCGCGCACCTTAAGCTCGCCGGACTTTGCCGTGGCCTTCCAGTCGACGTGGCGCGCGCTGTCCTCCGGTTGATAGTCGCGGATACGGTAGAGGTCCGAGCCGCGGCCGCGCAGGTGGCTCTCCATCTCGCCGCTCAGGTTCGGCAGCATGGCCAGCATCTCGTCGGTCGGCTCTACCGAGGGGAAGACCAGCACCTCCTGGGTCAGGGCCACGGTGCGGGTCTTCTTCAGAAACGAGAACGGAAAGCGGGTTGAGATTCCAATGCCGCGCTGCGCGTAGCGTCCGCGCCGTGGAAAGCACAGCTCCAGCTCGGCGCTCTGGTGCTGGCGCGCCGGAATGTATGGGAAGTAGACGCTCTGCTCAAAGACGGGCGGCACGCGGCGAGGCGGCGCAACGGGGTCCCCAGCGCGCCCGTAGTTGGCGTGCTGGGGTGGAACCCGCGCCAGGACCAGGTCCGGCCAGCGCAGGAACGGCCTGCGCCCGCTTCCCGCCGCCGGATAGACGAACTCGGTGCGGCGCCAACGCCACACGGGGCGCTCTTCCTTCAATATCGGCGGAACAACTGAGACGGAGAACAGCGGTAGACGCCGCCGGTTGTGCAGCAACACCGCGCCGGCATAGCTCTGCCCGGCAAAGACATGGTGCGGAAGGTGCAGACCGACTTCCAGAGCGTTGATCATCAGCGCCGAGACCACGCCGCTCACCAGCACCGCGCCGAGCATGGCGGCCACCACGATGAACAAGAGATTGTTGCCGGTGTTGAGCGCGGCGATGGCGATCAGCAGCGTCAGTGCCAGGTAAATCAGGCCTTCGCGCGTGACTTCGTAATTCAGCGCATCGCGTACTCGATGGGTGACGACCCGCTTTGCCAGGTACGGGACCGCGAAAATTGCAACCAGTCCGGCCAGCAGCAGTGAAAGAGAGGCAAAGATGACGGTGGCCGCCATGTCGCCCGATTCGCGCGAAGCGGTGGAGAGCAGCGCCAGCACAAATGCCAGCGAGAGCCCGAAGATGGCGAAAAAGAAGCGGCGCCACGCATCCCGGGGTCCCCGGCGAGCCTGCAGTTGGCTCGCTGGGGTGGAGGCACTGCGTTCCGCGCGAAAGATGGCGGCCACTTGATGGCGGAAGCCCATCGCCGCCTACCTCTCCAGAAACTCCAGCAGGCAGCGGTTGAAGTCCTCGGGCGCCTCCTCGTATGGCACGTGACCGACGCCCGGCAGCACCTCAAGCTCGGCCTGGCGGAAGCATTGGCGCAGGCGCGGTCCCGAGTCGGCGGGAATGACTTGATCTTCCTCTCCCCAGAGCAGAAGGGTGGGAATCGCCGCGACCGCAGGCAGCGCATCCTCCAGCGTCTGCATGTCTTCGCGCCAGCTCTCGGCCACCTTCAGCGCGTAGTCATAGGAGCTCTCATCCTGAAAATTCACCGCGTATCCTGCGTGCGTCTCCGGCGTGATCTGCGCCTCGTCCGCGTACAACTGCGCCAGAGCGCTGCACTGTACCATTCCGCCGCAGGTGCCCACCAGCATCCTTCCCAGCGAGGTGGCGGCCGTGGCGCGACTCAAATTGTTCGACGGCATAAACGGGTTCGCCGGCGCAACCAGCGCCAGCCGGCGGATCAGCGGCCGGCCACAGCAGTAGTCATGGCTGGCCGCCAGCATGGCCACCGCGCCGCCATGCGAGGTCGCGACCACGTCGATCTGGCGCTCGCCCAGGCTGCGCAGGAAGAGCAGCAGACGCTCCGCCGCAGCCTCAAGGCCAAAATCTGCCTCGTCTTCCTCAGGCCGGTCCGAATGCCCAATCCCGAGCAGGTCCAGCGCATACACATCGCGGTGCTGGGCAAAGAATTCAAGATTATGCCGCCAGCTGAAGCTGTAGCCCATGAGCCCGTGGACAAAGACCACGGCTGGACGCCGCCGCGTCCACCACGACCAGAACCCGCGCCCGTTTTCGGCGGGGAGATGCAGATACCGCATGCGATGTTCGCCGCACGGGAACCACGACTCCCGCTCCTGCATGAATCGCTCTGATGTCCGCAACTGTACTCCTTGCTCCTCGTCCGCTGGGGGGCCGGCGGTTGGAGACCTATTCAATTGTATCGGAGCGCAGTGCCTCGTCGAGCGCAAAGCGCTGCAACGCGATCCATAGGTGTTTGTCCCAAGGTTTTGATATAGTCGCTGATGCAGCCGAGTTCTCCGGGCCGCCCCCATTTCGAATGGCATTCTCGCTTTCCGACTACGCGAAGGGCAACGTTCTGGCGGTGCAGGAGTACTCCGCGCTGGCTGCGCGCGCCGTTGCCAATCTCTTCAGCCACCCGCGCTACCTTGGCGACATGCTGGTGCAGATGGACGTGATCGGAGTGGGCTCGCTGCCGATCACAGTTCTCACCGGCTTCTTCACCGGCGCAGTGCTGGCCTTGCAGAGCGCCAACTCGCTGGCGCGCTTTGGAGCGCTCTCTTTTACCGGACAACTCGTCTCCATGTCCATGGTGCGCGAGTTGGGGCCGGTCCTCACCAGCCTGATGGTCGCCGGGCGCAACTCCAGCGGCATGGCCAGCGAGCTCGGCTCGATGGTGGTGACCGAGCAGATCGACGCCATGCGCGCGCTGGGCACCGATCCCAGCCGCAAGCTGGTGACGCCGCGGCTGACGGCCACCATGTTCATGCTCTTCTTTCTCACCATTCTCTCCGATCTGGTCGGCCTGGTCGGCGGCTCGGCCATTGCCGTGCTGCTGCTGCGCCTGGACCTGAACCAGTACTGGACTTCGGCCTGGCAGGTGCTGCGCTATGCCGATGTCTTCATGGGTTTGATCAAGCCGGTGCTCTTCGGCTTCATCATCGCCACCGTGGGCTGCTACTACGGCCTGAGCGCGCGTGGTGGGACCCAGGGCGTCGGCCGCGCCACCACGCAGGCCGTCGTCGCCGCCAGCGTGCTGATCCTCGCCGTCGATCTCTTCGTTACCCGTCTGCTCATGGTGCTGCTGGGTCCGCTGGCACGATGAACAACGCGGGCCACAACGGAAGCAGAAGCAACGGGAACGGCAAAACCGTAATCTTTGACGACGTGAGCCTGAGCTTCGCCGAGCAGGACGTCCTGAAGGACCTCTCCTTCGAACTCGAGGAGGGTGCAACCAAAGCGCTGCTCGGAGTCGCCGGCGCGGGAAAGACCAGCATCCTCAAGCTGACTCTTGGCTTGATGCGCCCCACGCGCGGGCGGATCGTGGTGCTCGGGCAGGAAATCACGAAGATGCGGGAGCGCGACCTCTTCGACCTGCGCCGCCACCTCGGCATCGTCTTTCAGGAGTCCGCCCTCTTCGACTCGCTCTCGGTGGAAGAAAATGTCGCCTTCCGCCTGCACGAGGAGTCCGTGCCGGAGGAGGAGATCGAGCATCGCGTGGTGGAGGCGCTGCGCTTTGTGGAACTGGAGCACACGATTGACCTCTATCCCGCCGAGCTCTCCGGCGGCATGCGGCGGCGCGTGGCCATTGCGCGCGCGCTGATCACCAGCCCTGAGGTGCTGCTCTACGACTCGCCCACCGCGGGCCTGGACCCGGTGACCTCGACCACCATCGTGGAGCTGCTGGTGAAGCAGCGCGATGTCAGCAAGTCCAGCGCGCTGCTGGTGAGCCACCGCCTGCAGGACGCATTCACCATGGCCACCCACCGCTTCGACCGCGAGCAGAACAAAATGATGGAGGTGCCGCCCGGCACCGACTGGGACCCGAAGACCAGCTTTCTGGTGCTGAAGGACGGCAAGAAGATCTTCGAGGGCAGCGCGGCCGAGATCGCCAACTCCGAGAACGATTACATCCGTGAATATCTGAGCCAGTGATTCCTTTTTGAAGTGTCATCCTGAGCGCAGCGAAGGACCCCTGCGCCGCTCAAATCTCGCCTGCCGATTGGGAGGCACTTCGGCCAACTTCTCTCTGGGCTTGGGTTGTTGAAATGCCTTTTGCGCCGAAGTGCCTATTTGTACGTCGCTGGGGTTCTTCGCTTCGCTCAGAATGACCCTCGAAAATGAGATGTAGGTGGTTACTTTACGTCTTCCCTGCCGCCTTGAGCGCCATCTCCGCCACATGCGCGGCGGCATCGCGATGCGCCAGCGCGCGGGCCTTCTCTCCCATGTCCGCCCTCCGCGCCGCATTGCCGAGCAACGCCGCCGCCTCCTGCACAAAGCGCTCCGCCGTAAGCTCGCTCTCCGCCATCAGCAGCGCTGCTCCGGATTCAGCGAGCAATTCGGCATTGCGCAGCTGATGATCATCGGCTGCGCCGGGAAAGGGCACGAAGAGCGCGCACTTCCCTGCCGCCGCGATCTCGGCTACCGTCGATGCGCCCGAGCGGCAGACGATCAGGTCTGCGTCGGCAAAGCGCTGCGCCATGTCGTCAAGAAAAGCGCGGGCCTCCACGGCAACTCCCGCGCTCTCGTAAAAGTCACGGAGTTCGGCGAACTCGCGCTCGCCCGTCTGGTGCACGATCTTGAGCCCAGGGACCCGCCGCAGCAGTTCTGCCACGGCTTCGCGCAGAATACGGTTCAGGGCGCGCGCGCCCTGGCTTCCGCCAAAGACCAGCAGCGACGGCGGCGTGCTGCGCCGCTCCGGAAGCGCGAAGAACTGCGGCCGCACCGGAACCCCGGTCACCTCATAGCGCGGAAACCACTTCCCTGTTTGCGCAAAGTGCACCGCTGCATTCGTGGCATGGCCTGCCACCACGCGGTTGGCAAAGCCGGGAACGACATTGGGCTCAAAGAGCACCACCGGAATGCGCAGCAGCACCGCGGCCATGGTTGCAGGGGCCGCGGCGTAGCCTCCCACGCCAATCACCGCCTGAGCGCCAAAGCCGCGCAGAATGCGCATCGCGCTGAACACCGACAGCGGCAGCCGCGCCAAGGTTGCCAGGCGCGTCGCCATGCTCACGCGATTGAATGCGCCGATATTCACCAGATGCAGAGGAAAGCCGGCTTTGGGCACAAGCCGCGTCTCCAGGCCGCGCGCGGTGCCCACAAACGCCGCCTCGTGTCCGCGTTGGCGCAGTTCTTCGGCGATGGCAAGCGCGGGAATCACGTGGCCGCCGGTGCCGCCGCCGGCAAGAACGATCTTCATCTCAATCTGTCTGCTGCGTGATGTTGAGCAGCACTCCCACGCTGGCCAGTGTGACGATCAGCGACGAGCCGCCGTAGGAGATGAACGGCAGCGGAATTCCTTTGGTAGGCAGCAGTCCCAGCACCACGCTGATATTGAAAAACGCCTGAATGCCGATCATGGCCGTGATGCCAACGGCCAGCAGGCGGGCGAAGTTGTCGCGCGTGTTCCACGCCGCGCGCAGTCCGCGGAAGCAGAAGAAGGCGAAGGCCGCGACAAAACAGATGGCGCCGAGCCATCCCAGCTCTTCGCTGACCACGGCGAAGATGAAGTCGGTCTGAGGCTCGGGCAGATAAAAGAGTTTCTGTGTGCCCTCCATCAGTCCGCGCCCGAAGACCCCTCCCGTGCCCACGGCGATCAGCGACTGAATGATGTGGAATCCCGCGCCCTGCGGGTCGGCATAGGGATTGACGAAGGCGAGCATGCGCCGCGCTCGCCAGGCAGTGCGGAAGAGCAGAAAATATAGCGGCGGAATCGCCAGCAGCGTTGCCAGTCCGATGTACTTCCATTCGATTCCGCAGACGTACAGGATTGCGAGCGTGATGAACGCGCAGGTCATCGCCGTCCCCAGGTCAGGCTGGGCGACGATCAGCAGGCAGAAGAGCCCTGTGGGAATCACCGCCGGCAGGATCGTGTGCCGCAGGTCGGTGATGGAGCGCAGTCGGTCCGCCAGGAAGTGGGCCATGAAGAGAATGATGGCGGGTTTGGCGAGCTCGGAGGGTTGGAACGAGAGGATGCCGAGTTTGATCCAGCGGTGCGTGTTGTGCGAGCGGTCGAGCAGAAAGACCGCGGCCAGCAGCACCGAAGTCACGCCGAGAACTGTGAAGACCAGCCCCTGCCGGTTCAGCTTGCGGTAGTCCAGGCGCATCATCGCAAACATCGCCGCCAACCCCGCGACAGCGAAAAGGATCTGTTTGCGCAGAAACTCGCTCTCGGAGCCGAACCTTGCTTTGGCCACAATCGCCGAGGCGCTGAAGACCATCACCAGCCCCGCCGCCACCATCAACAGGGTCACGCCAAACAGCCACCGGTCCGCGCTGACTCGCTTGGCCATTAGTTTCTCCCTCCGGGTGAGGCAGGGTGCCGGGCTTTGGATTTAGCCTCGGATTTTGTTTCAGGCGGCGCCTCCGGTGAAGGCGGCGCTGCCAGCGCTTGCACCAGTTGCTTGAAGACCCTTCCGCGGTGCTCGTAGCTGGTGAACTGGTCGTAGCTCGCGCATGCCGGCGCGAGCAAAACAATATCGCCCGGCACCGCCGACTGGGAGGCCTGCTGCACCGCTGCCTCCAAGGTCTGCGCGCTCGCCAGCGGCGCGGAATTGCCGATCTGCGCCTCAATTTTGCCGGCGGCCTCACCGATGGTGTAGACCCGCTTCACGCGCGCCGACAACAGCGAGTTCAGCTCAGTGTAGTCGCTGTCCTTGTCGCGGCCGCCGAGGATCAGGTGCACGTTGCCCGGAAACGACTCCAGGGCTTTGATCGTGGCATCGACATTCGTCGCCTTGGAGTCGTTGTAATACTGCACGCCGCGCACGGTGGAGACGTATTCGAGACGATGCTCCACGGCGCGAAAATCCTTCACCGCGCGCCGAATCGCCGCGGGCTCGATCCTTGAGGCCATGCCAATGGCCACCGCCGCCAGCACATTCTCCACGTTGTGCGCGCCCTTCAGCGTGATCTCCGAAAGAGGCATGATCTCCGTCAGCTGCTCGCCGTCGCGGAAGACGATCGCACCATCGCGAACATAGGCGCCGCGCTCGATGTCCTTCCTGCTGCCCTCGTCCCGGCTGAACCACAACACCTGCGACTTCAATCCTGAGGCCAGCCTGCGCGTGGCCTCCTGGTCGGCGTTCAGCACCGCGTAATCGCCTGCAGTTTGGTTCTCGAAAATGCGTGTCTTTGCCGCGATGTATTTTTCCATCGAGCCGTGGCGGTCCAGGTGGTCGGGCGTGATGTTGAGCACAGCCGCAATATGCGGGCGGAAGCGCTCGATGGTCTCGAGCTGAAAGCTGGAGATCTCCAGTACCACCCACGTGTCCGGCGAAGACTGCTCGACAAAGCTAATGGCCGGGGTGCCGATGTTTCCTCCAACCAGCGTCTTGCGCCCGCCGGAGGCGATGATCTCGCCCACCAGCGTGGTCGTCGTGGTCTTGCCGTTTGAGCCCGTGATGGCCACGATCTTGCCTTCGAGATAGCGCGCGGTGAGCTCGATCTCCCCGATCACCGGAATGCCGCGCTGCCGCGCTGCATGCAGTGGCGGCAGATCGTTGGGAACGCCGGGGCTTGCCACAATGAGGTCCTGCTCGCGGAACGTGCGCTCGCCGTGCTTTCCGGTCTCCACGGTGACGCCGCGCTCCAGAAGAGCGGGGATCTGGTCGCGCAGCTTGTCCTCGCGTTTCGCGTCGCTGACGGTGACCCGCGCGCCGCGTGAGGCCAGAAACAGCGCCGAGGCCACGCCTGACTTCCCAAGTCCCACCACCAAGATCCGTTTGCCTTTTACATCCATGAAATCATCCCGATTTCAAACCTCAACCATGTCTTGCCGCTGCAGTCTAGTTTCCACGTGCTCTATCGCAACTTCAGCGTGGTCAGCGCAAACAGTGCGAAGATCAGCGAGCCAATCCAGAAGCGCACGATGACCTTCGACTCCGACCAGCCAAGCTGCTCGAAATGATGATGCAGCGGCGCCATGAGGAAAATTCGCTTGCCGCGCATTTTGAACGAGCCGACCTGCAGCAACACCGAGAGCGCCTCCAACACAAAAATTCCCCCGATAAAGGGCAGCAGCAGCTCCTGCTTGATGATCACCGCGACCGTGCCGATGGCGCCGCCCAGCCCAAGCGAGCCCACGTCGCCCATGAAGACCTCCGCCGGATGTGCGTTGTACCAGAGAAAGCCGATGGATGCGCCCACCATGGTGCCGCAGAAGATCGTCAGCTCGCCCACCAGCGGCATCTTTTGCAACTCAAGGTAGTCGCTGAAGATTGCATGGCCGCTGACGTAGGTGAGCACGGTGAGCGCGCCGGCGGCGATCAACGTGCACCCGATGGCCAGGCCATCGAGCCCGTCGGTGAGGTTCACCGCGTTCGTCGAGCCCACCAGCACGAAGATCACGAAAATGATGAACGGCAGGAACGCAACCAACCACAGATGAGGCCGGCTGACGAGCGCGCCGATCGCCAGGTCCGGATGGACGTGCTTGAAGAATGGGACCACCAGGCGCGTGGAGTACTGTCCGCCCGCCTGCATCAGGATCAGCGTCACCGCCACGATCACGGCCATCAGCGTCTGCAGAAACATTTTGCTGCGCGCGTTCAGTCCCAGGTTCTGCTTGCGGACCACCTTCAGATAGTCGTCAGCAAATCCGATGGCGCCGAAACCCAGTGTGGAAGCGACCGCCAGCCACACAAACCCGTTCGACAGATCGGACCAGAGCAGCGTGGGCAGCACGATCGAGACCACGATCAGCAGACCGCCCATGGTCGGCGTGCCGGCCTTCTTCTGGTGGGAACGCGGGCCCTCCTCCCGGATGTACTGGCCGATCTGGAACTCGCGCAGTCGCCGTATCACCGCCGGGCCGATGATGAGCGCCATGAAAAGCGCGGTGAGGCTGGCGAAGGCCGTGCGAAACGTCAGGTAGCGGAAGATCCGGAACGGACCGACGTTGAAGTGGCGGAATGTGTATTCGTACAACAGCCAATATAGCAATGCGTCCCCGATCATTCGCCCAAACACGCCGAAGGTGGCCGTGCTGGGGACCTCGTGAACTAAACTTTGCGCCGCTCCTCAAAGGTTGCCAGCGCGCGCTCCAGGCCCACGCCGCGCGAGGCCTTCAGCAACACTGCGTCGCCCTCGCGCAGGTTGCGCGCCAGCCACTCGCCGGCCTGCTCGGGCGTCTCTACAAACTCCGAGGCCACTCCGCCCGAGGCCGCGCCTTCGGCAATCAATTCGCCGTTTCCGCGCACGCCCACCACGTAGTCGATCTTTTGCTGCGCCATCTTTCGGCCGCATTCGCGATGCAGCTCAGCCGCCGCCGGTCCCAACTCCAGCAACTCGCCGGCGATCACAACGCGGCGTTTTGCGGGCGTTTCCGCCAGCACCGCCACCATGCTGTTCAGTGCCTCTGGATTCGAATTGTAGCAATCGTTGATGAGCACCGCGCCGCCTGTGTGAATCACCTCGCCGCGCTTGTCACCGGGGTTCAGTGAGGCCAGCCGCGCAACCGCGTCGCCGGGCTTCACGCCGTGTTCGGTAGCGGTGGCCACCGCCGCCAGCGCGTTCAGCACGTTGTGGCGGCCGATCAAGGCCAGTCGCGCAGACTCGCGGAAGCCTGGGCCCACGACATCGAACTCCGAGCCCAGCACCCCGCGCAAGACGAGGTTCTGGGCGCGGTAGTCGCACGGATGGTCGATACCGAAGAGCGTGACCCGCCCGTGAAAGTCGCGTCCGAACTGCGACACGTACTCATCGTCGGCGTTGAGAAATGCGTGGCCGCCGGCAGGCAGCGATTCGATCAGCTCATACTTGGAGCGCGCAATGCCGGCCTGCGTGCCGAAGCTCTCCAGGTGCGCCATGCCCACATTGGTCACCACGCCCACATCGGGCGCCGCAATGCGCGCGAGAGCGGCGATCTCGCCCGCATGGTTCATGCCCATTTCGATCACCGCAAACTCATGCTGCGGCTCCAGGCGCAGCAACTGCAGCGGAAGCCCCCAATGGTTGTTCAGATTTCCCAGCGATTTCAGCACGTGGAACTGCTCGCCCATCACGTGCGCGATACACTCCTTCGTGGTGGTCTTGCCCGCCGAGCCGGTCACGGCGATCAGTTTTCCGCCCCACAGCCGCCGCGCCGCCGCGCCCAGCCTCTGCAGCGCAGACGTTGTATCGTCCACCACGACCAGCTTCGAATTTTCCACGAATCGTGAGAGCTGGCCGGCGGCGATTACGGCCGCGACCGCGCCCTTTTCCAGCGCCGCTTCCACAAAATCGTGTCCGTCCATGCGCTCGCCTTTGATGGCAAAGAAGAGCTCCCCGGGCCGCAGCGTGCGCGTGTCGATCGAATAGCCCTCGGCCACCGCAGCGTGATCAAACCGTCCGCTTGCCTGGGTGAACTCGGCAACCCTGCTCAACGGGAGCCTCATGAGTTGCGGCCTCCAATGGGGCTCCCGGCAGGCCCGCGGTTGGCTTGCTGGGGTGGGCGCCCATATCCCATCCGGTGCAGCTCTTCGCTCGCGACCTGGTGATCGTCAAAGGGCAGCTCGCCCTCGCGCGTGATCTGTGTCCGCTCGTGCCCCTTGCCTGCCAGCAAAACAATATCTCCTGCTTTGGCCTCGGCAAGCGCCAGCGCGATCGCCTTGCGGCGGTCCGGCTCGGCGGCATAGCGGGTGCCGGTCTCGCGCAGGCCCGCCAGCGACTCGGCAATGATCGTCTCCGGGTCCTCGCTGCGCGGATTGTCCGAGGTGACCACCACGAAATCGCTTCCCTCGCCCGCGGCGCGGCCCATTTTCGGACGCTTGCCGCGGTCGCGGTCGCCACCGCAGCCGTAGACGGTGACGACGCGCCCCTTGGCGTCCGCGGCGAAGTCGCGTGCCAGCCGCGTCAGGTTGCGCAGCGCGTCATCGGTGTGCGCGTAGTCCACCACCACGGCAAATGGCTGCCCCTCGTCCACTCGCTCGAAGCGGCCCGGCACCCGGCTGATCGCCGCAATGCCCTGCGCCATCTGCTCCGCGCTGCAGCCGCGGGCATAAGCCGCGGCACAAGCTGCGATCACGTTGTAGACATTCACCCGGCCGATCATCGGCGAGCGCAGCTCGACCACGCCATCCGGTGTACGAAGCGAAAAGCGGTTGCCCTGCGCAGTCATCTCCAGCCGCTCGGCGTGGAAATCGCCGCGCTCCAGCCCGTAGGTGAATACCTGCGAGCGGCGGCGCGAGAATTCCGCCAACTGGCGCCCGTGCTCGTCGTCGCGGTTGACAATCGCGCATCGGGGCGGCTCAGTCCCGCAGCCCTCGAAGAGAATTCGCTTGGCGGCAAAATACTGCTCCATCGTCTTGTGGTAGTCGAGATGGTCCTGCGTCAGATTCGTGAACACCCCTACATCAAAGGGTATGCCGAAGACGCGCCCCTGGGCCAGTGCGTGCGAAGACACCTCCATGACCGCCTCGGTCGCGCCGCGTGCCAGCGCACGAGCAAAGATCTGGTTGAGCTCGAGCGGCTCGGGCGTAGTGTGCGGCGCAGGCAGCGTTTCATCCGGCAGATGACACTCCACGGTGCCCACCAGCGCGTTCTTGCGGCCGGCGGCCCGCAGAATCGACTCAATGATGAAGGAAGCCGTGGTCTTGCCATTGGTGCCGGTGATGCCGGTGACGCGCAGCCGCTCCGCAGGACGCTTATAGAAGTTCGCACTCAGCCGCGCGAGCGCGCGACGCCCATGCGGCACAACCGCCCATGACACGCCTTCGCGCGGCGTTTCCGTGGCCGAATCCGTCACCACGGCCACTGCGCCGGCTGCAACTGCCGCATCGATGTAGCGATTGCCGTCCGTGCTCTCTCCGCGCATGGCGACGAAGACCCAGGCGGGGCGCACGCGGCGCGAATCGTAGTCCACGCCCTTGACCGCGCAATCGCCGCCGCTCTGCGAGAGCACCTCCGCTCCGTCGAGAATCTCCAGAAAATTCATCGCTGCAATACGTCCAATCCAGACACGCCGCGCGCAACATGAAAGCGGAGTTGAAATCTTCTGCCCGTCCCAGGTCAGCGCCGCAGAAGTCGCGGCGCGGGACCCCGGGACACCCGCTTATCTAATATCTAAAATATCTATCGCGCGAAGCGCACTGCGATCTTCGAGCCGGAAGGCAGATAGGAGCCGGGCGGCGGCTGCTGTTCGCGCGCCAGCCCGCTGCCCACGACCTGCAGCTCAAAGCCCGCTTTGTGGGCCGATTCGACAGCTTCGCGCATGGAAAGGCCCAGCAACGATGGTACCGTGGAACCGCCTCCCGCATCGAGCACCACCGATCCTCCGCGCGCATCGATCTGCGGCTGCTCCGGCGCAGCCAGCGGTTGCTCCGCGGGGTTCGGGGTCCCCAGCGCGCCTGGAGTTGGCGTGCTGGGGTAGACGGCAGCCATGGGCGCACCGGTGGACGGAATGACGCTCCCACCAAGGTCCATCGTCTGCCCTGGCGCATTCGGCTCCGCGTCCTCGATGTCTTTCTCCGCGGCCCGGGCAACGAGGGCGCGCCGCGCCGGAAGGTATTTGGGCTCTACGTCGTGCGGCACGCCAAGATAGGCCAGCACCTGCGCAGCGATGCGGTTGAACACAGGCGCCGAGACCTGACCGCCCTGGTGCAGCCCGCGAGGCGAATCCAGAATCACGGCAACCGTGATCGCGGCGCTGTTCACCGGCGCGAAGCCGACGAAGCTGGCAACGTAGTCCGTCTTCGAATAGGTGTGGGTGCGCGGGTCGATCTTCTGTGCCGTGCCCGTCTTTCCGGCAGAGGTGTAGCCGTCGAGTATGGCCCGGCGCGCAGTGCCCTCCAGCACGACCTCCTCGGTCAGCCGGCGCATGATGGCCGCTGTGTAGGACGAGATCACGCGGTGCTGCCCCTGGGGACGAAACTCGAGGCGCTGATAGCCCTGATCGGGCGGCGTCACTCCGGCCACAATGCGCGGCGGCGAATAGATGCCGTCGTTGGCGACCGCCGACATCATGGAGACCACCTGCAGCGGGGTTACGCCAACTTCCTGCCCAATCGCCATCGAACCAATCGATGAAGCCGCCCATTTACCGGGTTTGCGCAGCAGTCCTCGCGTCTCGCCGGGCAACTCCACGCTGGTCGATTGGCCGAACCCGTAGTCCTGGATGTGTTTATAAAAACGCTCCGGCCCCAGGCGCAGCGCCATTTTCACCGCGCCCACATCGCTCGATTGGGCATAGGCCTTCTCCAGCGTCACCGTGCCGATATGGTGCGCGTCGCGAATGCGGATTCCGCCTGTGCCGCTCACCGCCTGGGTCTCGCGCATCGCCTGCTGCAGCTCCTTCTCGGCGATGTACTGGATCTTTTCGTCGATTGTGAGCACGACGTTCGAGCCCGGCTCCGGCGGATGCTCGATGTGCCCGAACCACTTGCGCCGGGCATCCATCGTGATCTCCACCCGCCCCTTGGCCCCGTTCAACTGGTCCTGGTACTGATGCTCAATGCCCGCCAGGCCAGTGTCCTCCATGCCCACGTACCCCAGGACCTGCGCTGCCAGCCCGCGCTTGGGATAAAAGCGCTTCAGCTCCTTCTGGAAATAAATGCCGCGCAGCCCCAGCGAGCGCACACGCGCTGCCGTCTCGCTGTCCACCTTGCGCGCCACCCAGGCGAAGTTTCGCTGCGACTGCATGCGCTCCAGGATGCCTGTGGCATCTTCGCCGGTCACCCCGGCCAGCAGCGCCGCGGTGGTCTTCTGATTTTCTTCCCGGACTTCGCTGGGCACGGCAAAGATGGAATCGACCTGCACGGTCATCGCCAGTTCCTGCCCATTGCGGTCGTAGATGATTCCACGCTGCGGCGAGATCTCAACCGTGCGTTGCTGCTGGCGCTCCGCCTTCTGCACCCACTCGCGATACTCGAGTACCTGCAGCCACGTCAGCCGCGCGACGATGATCAGAATCCAGAGGAAGAGGAATCCAGCAAATTTGATGAGCCGAGACTTGATATCTACCGGCGGCCTGGCGCCCGCGGCCATCGCTATGCCCACCCCGCCCTGGAGAATGCGCGGATGCCGATACAGCTACCGGCAGCACCGGCGAGGAAGAAACCGAGCGGGAATTTCGAGAGGCACACGGGACAGCGACGTAGGCGTCGCTCGCTCAGGAAGTGACCGCAGCACTGCATTCCTCCAAGGTAATACAGTGCCGGCGGCCCGTACAGGAGATGTTTGCGCACAACCTCTGCCCCAGCAAGCCAACTGCGGGCTCGCTGGGGACCCCATTGCTGCAGGACCGCCATCTGCCGAAACCTGCCTCCCGTGTTTTCCTGAAGAATGCGGCTCTGCTTAGTTCGGAACCGAGATCACCGAGATGCTGTCGGCGCGGGCCATCACCGGAGCGCCGCCGTCGCGCACATCTCCTTCATCCATGCGCTGCACCTGTCCCACTGCAGGCAGGGCCAGTCCCAGGTTGGCCGCCAGCGCGTTGATCCGCTCCGGGTCCTTGAGCGTGGCCTCTTCCAGCCTGAGGGTGCGGTTCACCTGCGCAACCTGATCGCGTTTTGCTCGCAGGTCCTCGATTTTGTAGCCATACTCGATCGAGCTGCAGTGCTGGCCGAGATATACCAGCACCATAAACAAAGAGAAGCCAACGGTCGCGGCGAACAGCCGCATCTCGCGCTTCACCTTGGGATCGACCGCGCGCACCAGGCGCGAGTTGTCGATTGATTTGCGGAAATAGATCTCGGGAGCTCCGGGCATGAAGCGGCGCGTGCCCGCCGGGGCCGCATTCTGCGCCACGTCCTGCAATGCTGCGCGCTGGGCTGCATTGTGAGTTGCAATCCACGCTGTGCTGAATCTCACGCCGATCCTCGTTCCCAGCGCCGCGTTGGTCGCACTCAATGCCCTGTTCAAAGCCGCGCCCAGTGTACGGGCCGCTTTGGCGGTCCATGCTTCGCTCATCTTCTGCGGCCACGCCGCTGCCCAGCTCGCCATATCGGTACTCCTACCGCTTATCAAAGTTCTTCACAGCATCCACAGCTTTTTCCACATAATGCGAGAGATCTGTTTTAAACATAAATCGAAGAATTGTTTTTTACCAAGCTCTTTTTCTTCTTCGGGAGCTATCGCCTGTCCGTGCTTCTTTGCCCCAGCAAGCCAACCGCACGCTTGCCGGGAGCCCCGCCCCGCGTTTCGCCCCGCTCGGCTGCCCTCAACTTCGCCGAGCGCGCCCGCGGGTTCTTCGCAATCTCCTCCTCGGAGGCAATCACCGGCTTCCTGGTCAACATCTGCCACACGCCGCTGCGCGCGCCCTCCCGCACTGCGTCCTTCACCATGCGGTCTTCCAACGAGTGAAAGCTGATCACCACCAGCCTTCCACCCGGCCTGATCACCCGGGGCGCGCTTCCGAGCAGCGCCCGAAGGTCCTCCAGTTCGCGATTCACGTAAATTCGGATTGCCTGGAAAGTCAGGGTCGCCGGATGAATGCCTTTGCCTTTTGGCTGATTCATTGGCCGGGCCGCGGCCGATACAACTTGTGCTAGATGAGCGGTCGATTTTATCGGCCGCGCCCGAACAATGGCTCTGGCAATTCTCCGTGACCTCCTTTCCTCACCGAATTCGTAAATCAGGTCAGCGAGATCGCTCTCGTCGAACTGGTTTACCACCTGATCGGCGGTCAGCTCCGACAGCGGATTCATCCGCATGTCCAGAGGTCCTTCCGCCTGAAAACTGAATCCCCGGCCGGCGTCTTCCAACTGCATGGAACTGACGCCCAGATCGGCCAGCACGCCATCGGCGCTGCCGGCTGCGACGCGCTCGGCGATCTCCGCAAAAGACGCGTGGTGCAACGTGATCTCGGGCCAGTCCTGCTCGCGCCCTTCTGGAGCTGCGAGCCGCCGGCGGGCCATCTCCAGCGCCGCGGTGTCTTTATCGAAGCCGATCAGCCTGCCCTCGGGTCCCAGCCGTGCTGCAATGGCCAAGGCGTGTCCGCCCAATCCGAGAGTGGCATCGATATAGGTCCCGCCGCGCCTGACGGCCAGGAAGTCGATTGCCTCTTTGTAAAGAACCGGCTCGTGGCTGAAGCCTCTTGCGCCACGCGCGCCACTCACGGCGCCTTTTCTTCCCTCCGACTCGGAAGGGTCCTCCACTGCTTAACTCCTCGGTCGCGTCAAGTCATTCAGTTCAGCGATCGTCAGCGGGTTTTCCTCTACTGCCTTGCGGAACTCATCCATCACCCGAAGTTCGAGATGGTCCTGCTTGCCGATCACTGCCATCTCGCCTTTCAGACCGAACTTGTTGCGCAGCCATTCAGCGATCGTCAGCCGGCCCTGAGCATCCAGCTCAACCTGCTGGCCGTAATAGCTGGTGACTTCGGAGAACCGCTCTTTCGCCTCGTACGACCCCGCGCTGTTTTTCACCTGCTGCTCAAATGCTTCCCACTCGCGGAGGGGATACAGCTTGATAACTGCCCCGTTCAGGCTGGTGACGTAGAATTGGCCGTCGTAGCTTTTGTCGATTTCACGTTTGAAATCGGCAGGCAGCTTGAGGCGGCCCTTCTCATCCAGCCGGGTTGGACAGTTGCCACGAAACATGTGCAAAAGCCCGATTTGTGGGCTTAAATCCTTTTAGCCGGCTTGGTTTGGCCAGCGAGGCTTTTGGAGGTCAAAGAACGTAAGATTTACTCCACTTCAGTCCTTTTTGCTCCACTTCGCTCTACTTTACGCGCTTTCCATCCCCTGTCAAGAGAGAAGTTTCCGATTTCCGCCCCTCTTCACGCACTATTTACTTAGTACCGTCCAGCAACTCAGGTACGCTGGTACAGCATCTTTAGTAATATCCAGAGCTCCTGCTTCACGGGCCTCACGCTCTGGATGACGTCCCCGGTCAATTCAGTTTCTGCGGTTCAGGTAGGCACTCGTGTGGGTAGGTGGGTACCCCGGAGTGTCGTAGAAGGCCGGGTGACTGGAATGAGAGTGGTAGTCAGGCAGGAGCAACGTTTCATCATGGTGCTCAAACGAGCACGTTTTTCGAGCACGTTTTAAAAGACAGGAGAAACTTAAAATGAAGAAAGCAGCGGTTTTATTGACTCTGATTCTGGCGGTTGCAGGCGCCGCCTGGGCAGGCAATGGCAACGGCAACGGTCCTTGTGGAGGACAGAGCATTACCAATGCTAACCACTTCTCTTACAGCAGCCTGTCACTGTCCACATACACCTTCAATGGGACTGGCGGCAGTTCTGTGCAGTTCTCCTTCATTGTCACCGCCCCCGGCGGCGGACAGGTCTTTCCCGGCTGCAACACGCTCGATACCGCTAACTTCCTTGTTCAGGACATTACAGAAGTCGCAGATGCCAACGGCAATCCGGTGGATGTTGACCTGGATCCCAGCTCGGGAATCGGGGCGGGGATCGCGGGAGCTTTCGCGTTCAGCCCAACCTCATATATTTTCGGAATTGGCGCCAGTGAAACGGTGACTGTCACGCTGACGAACCCCAACGTCGCTTCCAGCGGCTACGGAACTTACGACGTCAAGTTGGCGGCGAAGGACACGGTTCCAACCAGCACCGGCATTGGGGTGGGCAGCGGTGCTCACTTGACCCTGGTTCTCGCCGCGCCCTTGTGCTCGGATACTGAAGCGCCCACAGTGACGCCGGTAAGTCCCAATGGCGCGGAGCAGAAGCTTGGTCAGGTCGGGGTTGTCTTTACAGCCATCGACCCTGACACGCCGATCGGCTGCGGCACTGGCATCGTCTACATGGGCTACAGCGTGAAGAGCGCAGGCGGAACGGACCATTCCAGTGAGCTTGGCGGCCTGTCTTATTCGGTAGGCGCACCAGCTCAACCCGCCACCCTGCCGCAACCGGCCGGCGTACTTGTGACTGCTACCGGCACCTTCAATCCAAAGGGCTGGAGTGGAACGGATGGCACCGTGAATGGCGCCCCGTTTACGAATAGCTTCCTGAGCGGGATCGGGACTTACACGATCACCGAGACGGCGTCGGATGGCACACATACCGGGACGAATACCGACACCTTCAGCGTGGACTACATCGTGAGCTTCACGAAGGAGCTAGTCACCGGAGGCAGCGGCCGTGGTAGCTGCGCCACCAGGACGGGCACCAATGGCCAGGGTTGCCAGGTCCACCTCGAGTTTGAAGTGAACCGTTCCAATGTCACTTCTGACGGCGCCTTTATGGTTGATAAGACCGTAGCTGTCGCCCTCAGGACTGGAGCCACTGGCAGCTCGCCAACTGCCAGCAGCTATGTCGCCGTGCATTACTTCAGCTCGACGTGCGACAATCCCCACAACTACGTGGACATTCAGACCACGACAGGTGTCGCGGGTTGCGCTGCCGGCGCCGACAACCTTTACGACACGATGTTCACCCGCGGTGATCTTCTTAACGGAACCATCACCAGCCCTGGACCGTACGTCGCCGATGTCTGGTTCCTGGACGTCGATGGCAACTGGGTGCTGGAAGGGACCAGCCCAGGGTTTACCTTCTGAGCCCTTCCGAGTACCAGGCTCTACCAATGTCACGCCCGGGACGCTATACGTCCCGGGCGTTTTTTTCTTCTTCGCACGCCAATGGACCTCGATCATGGTGGGCCCGATGAGTCCTTGACAATGTTGAGGAGCCGCTTCAGGCCAAGACTTGATTTGCGAACTGGCGGACTGTGTACGTCTGGCGCACGAAGCTACGCCGAGCGCCGCTCCAGCTCTTCCAGCGCGGCCGGGCGCTGCTCCTGGATGTCGCTGTAGCCTTTGTCGTGGAAGGCCGTGGTGTAGTAATGATGGGCGCGCTCCCACGCCAAATCATCGGGCTGCGCTCCGAATGTCTGCACATAAAGCGGCGAGCCCGGGAAGGGGTACATCGGCACCGGCTCGCTGACCCAGACGCCTTCGGCCTTGAGCCGCTCCTGCCAGCGCCGGATCTGGTCGCGGTCGTCGTGCTCGGTGAGGATCAGGTTCGCCTGCACCCAGGGGATGCGCCTGCGCGCATAGGTCAGAAGCTCGCTGATGCGCTCGGTGCTCATGCGGCAGTTCTTGTTCAGTTCCTCGCGCCCGGCTTCGGTGATGGACTCGATCCCGCACTCGATGGAGATGGTGTGCGCGCGGCCGAGCAGGTCGAGCTTTTCTTCGTCCCAGAGGTCGATGCGCGTCTGGAAACCGATGTGCACGTCGCGCCGCGCGATTTCCTCCAGCAGGCGGAGCACGTTTTTGCCCACACCGAAGATCTCGTCGATGAAATAGATGTAGTCCACTCCGCGCGCAATCAGCCGGTCGATCTCGAGCAGCACGGCCGCCACCGGGCGCTCGCGGAATTTGTTGCGGAAGAGCTGCTTGTTACAGAAGGTGCAGTTCCACGGGCAGCCGCGGGCAAACTCTACCTCCGCTCCTATGCCCTCCCCCTGGTGAAAGACGTGGTGACGATGCCAGTGCTTCTCGACGTTGTAGTTTGCATAGTCGAGCGCAGGGAGCGTCTGCATGTCCACCACCGCCAGGCCCGTGCTGTAGTGCTCACGTCCGTCATCGTTGCGGTAGCAGAGGCCGTCGATCAGCTCCCAGGGTTCGTTGGCCATTGCGGCCAGCGCCTCTTCGCATTCGCCGCGGATGAGCGCATCGGCGCCGCTCTTGTACAGCGCCGCTGCCGGCGTGGCCGAGCCGTGCGGGCCCACCAGGACCTTGGTTGCCCGGAGCCCGGTTTCCCTGAGCCTGCTCGCGCGCGTCCCGTGCCGTTCTCCGCAAAGGCCGGCGATTCCCTCGAACCACTCGCGCGGAACGCGCAGCTCCGGTGGCGGACAGCGCCAGAACAAATAGGACGGAGCCGAGGGGATGACGAGGAAATCCGGATCGTAGTGCAACACTCGCCGGCGCGTCTCCTCGAGCGTCAGCGCGTCGGTCTGTGCATCGACCAGCAGCGAGTCGTGCCCCCGGCCTGCGATCTTCTGCGCGGCGAAGAGCAGCTCAATCGGAGTGTGAGGATCGCGGCACCCGAAGTAGGTCGAGCCGGTGAAGTCCCAGTTAGGATTGACAAGCGCGTAGCGGGCCGCGCGATTCTGGAGCTCCAACTTCATCAAGCGCTCCTCGGCGCGGTTGCCAGCCATTCCGCCTGCTCCGCCCCGACCTCCGCCGCAGGAGAGGCGATCAGATGGCGGTGGGTGCGGTACCAACGGTAGATGTTCGCCAGAATCCCGTCCACCCCCGTCTGGGGCTGCCAACCGGTATCGCGCGAGAACTTGCCGTGGTCGGTGACATAGAAGAGCTGGTCGCCCGCGCGCTGTCCATCGAAGTCATAGACCAGCCGCTCGCCGGTGAGCTTGGCCACCTGCTCGATCAGCTCCAGCAGCGAGACCGTGTTCTCCGCGCCGCCTCCGATATTGTAGATCTGGCCGGCGGTCGCCTCGCGGTTGGCGTAGGCCGCCTCAAAGGCGTCGAGCAGGTCGCCAACGTGGAGAACGTCGCGCACCTGGCGCCCGTCGCCGTAGATCGTCAGCGGCCGGCCTTCCAGCGCCGAGTAGAGGAAGTGCGCAACCCATCCCTGGTCGGCCGAGCCGAACTGGCGTGGCCCGGCGATGCACGACATGCGGAAGACCACCGAGCGCAGGCCAAAGATGCGCGCGTAGTCGCGCACATACTGGTCGGCCGCCCCCTTGGAGCAGCCGTAAGGAGAGTAGAAATCCAGAGGCTGGCGCTCGTTCGAGCCGCGCCCATCGGCGGCCACATACCGTCCGCCCTCGACCGTCAACCGGCCTCCGACCGAGTCGCCGTACACTTTGTTGGTCGACGTAAACAGCATGAAGGGCTTGCGGCCATGCTGCCGGGCTGCTTCCAGAATGTTGAAGGTCCCGCCCAGGTTCACGTCGAAGTCGAGCCTGGGATCCAGCAGCGATGTGGTCACCGCAACCTGCGCGGCAAAGTGGTAGATCTCGCCCGCATGCGCGACCACGCTGTTGACCAGCGCGGCGTCGCGCACGTCGCCAATGGTGACCTGCAAACGTCCGCTGCCTCGGGCCATCTTCTGCAGTTCTTCAAGATTGTGGCGCGCGCCCGTGCGGGAAAGATTGTCAAACACATGCACCTTGGCCGCTGTGGTCTTCAGCAACCGCTCGGTCCAGTTGGAGCCGATAAAGCCAGCGCCCCCAAAAATCACGATGGACCGAACCTCTGAATTCTTCTTGCCCATTCCCCGTCCTCTACCGCATCTCGCCGCTCGATTTTGAACCACGCGAGGTGCGGTCCTTCAAAGGTTCAGGGTAAGTAGATGCGAGGGGTTGCTATGGCGTTGACCCTGGATGGATATTTCAGCCGGAAATCCAGCGGCCGCAATGGAATCGCTTATACTGAGTGCTATTCTCGGGGCCGCTTACTCCCGGGCTAAGTCAGGTGCGCCTGTTTGCCGCCGGGCAAGGAGTGTGGTTCCCAGCGCGAGCTTTGCGTGCAGGCGTTGACGTGGAGGCGTTGTGCGCGGGGCGTTGTGCGCGGGGCAAAAGCGGGGGCCCTGCGCGACTGTCGTTGGCGTGCAGGTGTCCAAAAAGTTTAGCGCGAACAGGAAGACTCATGTCCGCAGATGCGGCGACCGCCATGGTGACAGTTGACGACGTAAGAAAGGCGCACGCGCGAATTCGCGACGCAATCCTCCTTTCGCCCTGCTCGCACTCGGAAACTTTTTCGCAGCTCTCCGGCAACCAGGTCTTTCTCAAGCTGGAAAACCACCAAATGACCGGCGCCTATAAGGAACGCGGCGCGCTGAACAAAATTCTCGAACTCACTCGCGAAGAGCGGGAGCGCGGGCTAATCGCGGCCTCGGCCGGCAACCACGCCCAGGCGGTCAGCTACCACGCCAGCAAGCGCGGCATCCATGCGCAGATCGTCATGCCGCTCGCAACGCCGCTGAACAAGGTGATGGCGACGCGGCGCTTCGGGGGCGAAGTGGTGCTGCACGGCGCCAACTACGACGAGGCGTGCGAGGAGGCCCGGCGCCGCTCCGAAGAATCGGGGCTGACCTTTGTTCATGCCTTCGACGATGACGCGGTGATCGCCGGACAGGGCTCGCTGGGGCTGGAGTTGCTCAGCCAGACTCCCGATATCGACGTCGTCGTGGTCTCTGTCGGCGGCGGAGGGCTCATCAGCGGCATGGCTTGCGCGCTGAAGGAGATCAACCCGCGGATCCAGGTGATCGGTGTACAGTCCGCGCGCCTGCCCTCGATGAAGGCGGCGCTTGAGGCAGGGCACCTGGTGACGCTGCCCGTCGCCTCAACCCTGGCCGACGGCATTGCCGTGCGCCGCGCCGGTGAACGCACGCTGCCCATGGTGCGCAAATACGTGGACGAGATCGTCACGGTCGAGGAGGAAGAGATTGCCAGCGCCATCCTGCTGCTGCTCGAGCGCGAGAAGACCGTCGCCGAAGGCGCGGGCGCGGCGGCCGTCGCTGCCCTGGTGCATCAGAAGGTCCAATGCAGCGGCAAACGCATCGCGGCGGTCATCAGCGGCGGCAACATCGATGTCGGCATCCTCTCGCGCATCATCGAGCGCGGCCTGGCCAAAGATGGACGCCTTATCCGCCTCCGCATCCACCTGCCCGACTACCCCGGCGCGCTGCACACGCTGACCGGAGTGCTCGCCGAGCACCGCGCCAACATCGTCGAGACCGCCTACGACCGCAAGTTCGGCGTCGACCTCGGCTACTCCGCCATCGACCTCACCATGGAGACGCGCGGCAACGAGCACGTGGCAAATCTGCTCGCCGCGTTGGCCGGCGCGGGCTATCAGTTCGAGCGCATCGGGTAGTCGAGAGCAAGAAACCTGGGGTGCCCCACCTCCCGCCGCGATTTTTGCGGCTGAGGTGGGCGCAGCAAAGTAACATTGCTCCATGGCCCTGGTCTGGCTGGCGGAATGCAAAATCTGCGCACAGCGCTTTGCCCTGCTGCCGCGTGAGCACGTGGCAGGCAAAAGCACGGCTGCGCTGGCCCACAACACTGCCGTGGGACGCTTCGAGTGCCCGCACTGCCACGAGCTCGAAGACTACTCCACGGCCGATCTGATCCCCGGCGAAGGCCGCATCGTCACCTCACGTCATCCCGAATAGAGTCGCGGGTGCCCCACCTTCGCCGCTGCTGGTGCGGCTAAGGTGGGAGGGTGTTCGACCCACGCACAAAGGCCGGCGATATTCGCCGGCCAGTCTCACTCAGTTTCGATTACGAGGGCCGCTTGAGCACCGTGCAGACCGAAGCCACGGCCGTGCCGCCCACGTTGAAGGTCGCGGCGACCTCGGCGTCGGGCACCTGCAGTCCCGGCGTGGAGCGCTGCATCAACTGCTTGAAGCAGGTCCCCAGCATAGCGACGCCGGTTGCGCCCACGGGATGGCCCTTTGCGATCAGTCCGCCTGAGGGGTTGATGGCGCACTCGCCTTTTCCGCCCGGAGCAGCCTTGCCCTCCACCCAGTATTTTGCGCCTTCGCCGGGCTTTGCCTTGCCGATCACCTCGGTGGCAATGGCGCCCATGACGGTGAAGCAGTCGTGCACCTCCGCCACCTTCACGTCCTTCGGGCTCACGCCGGCCATCTGGTAGGCCCTCTTCATCGCGCAATAAGCGCCCGCGGGATGCAGCACATCGCGTCCCTGCGTCATCAGCGGGTCGGTGGCCTGCGCGTAACCGGCGATCTCGACCGTGTCAGCCTTGCTCACGCCCAGCTTCTTCAGTCCCTCTTCGGTCGCCAGAATCATCGTCGCGTAGCCGTCGGTAATCTGCGAGCACTCATAGGTCTTCAGCGGCAGGCCATCGATGATGTAGCGATTGCGCTCGCTGATGGTGACCACGTCGTGCAGCGTGACCTTCACCTTGTTCATCTGCGCCAGCGCGTTCAGATTGCCGTTGGCATACTCCTGTACGGCAATAGCGGCCAGGTCGGCCTCGCTCACCTTGTGGCGCTTCATGTAGCATTCCTGGACCTGGGCGAAGAGGTGCGGGAACACATACACTCTGCCTGGGCGTTCGTCCGGATGCGAGTAGACGCCCAGCGCGTGGCCGATGAGCTTGCCGTCCATCTTGCCTTCCGAGTCGCGCATCTTCTCGTAGCCAAGGGCAAAGCCCACGTCTCCCCAGCCCGCCTGTAGCTTCAGGATTGTCGAGAGGACCGCCTGTCCGCCGGAGGCGCAGGCGTTCTCCACGCTCTCGATCGGCTTGTGCTCCAGCCCCGGAACCGACGCCACCAAAGCTGAGACCAGTCCCTGCTCGTTCAGAGTCATGTTGCACGCTGATCCCACCGCACCCATGTCCAGCAAGGAGGGATCGGTGTTGATCTCCTTGCACACGTCCAGGATGGCGTTCTGCGCAATCTCCGGGACGGTCATGCCCATGAGCTTGCCGAACTTGGATTGATGAAAAGCAGCGATGTAGATACGCTTCATAGTATGAGTTCGTTCTCCGTAAAAATGTGCGCCGCTAAGAATCTAAGATAAGTAATGGATGCTCCAGCCTGCCGGTAATATTCAACTTTCAATGCTGGAGGGGGCATCTGCCTGCAAGTTATGATCTTGAAAAATATGAATTTCGCGCGCGGGCCCTAAAAAGGCCCGCAACGTCGCGGGCTGATCAGAGTTCCACTTCAGTGTACACCAGCTACCCGCGCGGAGTCGCGCATTTTCCGCGCTCGCCGGGCTGTCACGCTGCACGAAACAGCGGCGTTGGTCCACCACTGCAACTGTTGATCCTTACGTTTGTGTGAGATACCTGCGCAGTGCAGCGGGTGCTGAAAATCTGTATCGGTCCGCCCAGAGTTTTGGGACTTTATCGCGGCACACCACCACGTAAATCGCGCTGAGATTTACTCCCCGGCAAAGCGCTTTGCATCAAAAAAATTCATAGGGGACAAAGTGATGGCGGACCAGGAGAGCAACTCCTCGTTTCAGGACACGGTGGCAAAGAGCGCGGAGCTCGGGCGCCATGCGAGAGAGCTGGGGCGCGATACGAGGGAGACGAACCTCTCGTTTCTGAGGACTGAGATCGCGACAGGTCTGACCTTCGCTAAGGTCGCTATGGACTCGAAGGACGATTCAGCCAAACGAGTTCGCAATGAGGCCAACGCGCGGAAGGCGTACGACACCATTGTGAATTGGATGGCGCATTACTCCGGCTCAGAGGCCCTGCACATCGACATAGAGGAGCTCGAACCCGGGCTCACCGAGCTCAGAGAAGCACTAGCCGAGCTTGGCGAAGCACTGTAAATCACCCTCCTGCTGGCTACACTCGGGTTGAATAATTTGATCGTACTGCGGCAAAGTAAATTTTGTGGTGCCCTACTTCTGCCTTTCTTTGGCAGAAGTGGGTGAGTTCACTTTTATGCCCAGTACGTCCGGTCCAGCGTGCGGTACTGGATCGCTTCAGCGATGTGCTTCGTCTCAAGCTGTTCTGCGCCCTCCAAGTCCGCGACGGTGCGCGCGACCTTCAGGATGCGGTCGTGGGCGCGCGCGCTCAATCCCTGCTGCGTCATCGCGCGTTCGAGCAGCCGTTCGCACTCGGCGGAGAGCTCGCAGTGGGTGCGGATCTGCCGCGAGCCCATCTGCGCGTTGGCGAAGATCTTCTCTCCGGCGGCGCGGAAGCGCTGCAGCTGCCGTTCGCGCGCGCGCAGGATGCGCTCGCGGATCGCCGCCGAGGGCTCGGCCTGCACCTTCGAGCGCAGCTCCTTGTAGTTCACCGCCGGGACGTCGATGTGAATATCGATTCGGTCGAGCAGCGGCCCGCTAATCCTGGAAATGTATCTCTGAATCATCGGCGGCGTGCAGCGGCACTCGCGCGCGCGGTCGTTGAAGAAGCCGCACGGGCAGGGGTTCATCGCGGCGGCCAGCATAAAACGCGCGGGAAACGTCAGCGACATCGCAGCGCGCGCGATCGAGACCGTTCCGTCCTCCAGCGGCTGGCGCATCACCTCCAGCACGTTGCGCGGAAACTCCGGCAGCTCGTCCAGGAAGAGCACGCCGTTGTGCGCCAGCGAAACCTCGCCCGGCCGCGGCACCGCGCCGCCGCCAATCAGTCCCGCGTCGCTGATGGTGTGGTGCGG
>WNGF01003757.1_pt1 | contig 35383 bp, 32 predicted proteins | sample 5400641 | NCBI WGS metagenome assembly WNGF01 (sample SAMN13153371, study PRJNA577476) | soil metagenome | isolation source: 80 cm soil or saprolite under grassland replicate 2 | place: USA:California | collected 2016-06-15 | reverse complement strand
CGACCGTCGCAGGCCCCCCTACCCGGACGCTAAGTATTATGTCCGGCCTCCGGAGAGCCGAAGGATACGGAACACTGGAAATGGCGACGGAACAGGCCGTAAAAATAATGCCGACTGGCCTGTTCCGTCGGGTTCCGTATTCTCCGCCGGCCTCCGGACGCCGTGAAAATGTTTTGAGTCCCGCCTCAAGGCAGTTGGTTCGGATCATCGGGCGACGCCGCCTTAAGGCCAATGAGGCTAAGTTAGCGATTAGTGGCGCGGACTTTAGTCCGCGCGCCAGCCGTCAGCGCGGACTAAAGTCCGCGCCACTAATCGCGCCAGATGCCTAACTTAGCCTCATTGGCCTTAAGGCGGGACTCAAAACGATTTCAAACGATTTTCATTGAGGGGCGGCGATGTCGATAAACGGGCACAAGATGAAAGGGGCGGCCATCATCGCCAGGGATGGCTCGATCGGAGAGGTTGAGGACATCTACTTCGATGATGAGAAGTGGACGGTGCGGTATTTGGTGGTCAAAGCCGGCGCATGGCTTTTCCGGCGCCACGTGTTGATTTCGCTGATATCAATCAAGAAGGTGGACGAAGCGAACAATCAGGTCATCGTCAATCTGACCAGAGATCAGGTGAAAGACAGCCCCGACATTGACACGCAGAAGCCGGTCTCGCGCCGGCACGAAACTGCCTTTATGGACTACTACGGCTACCCGTATTACTGGGGGGGGCCGTATTTGTGGGGTGACTCGGCGTTCCCCGCGACTTTGGCCATGCCGCCGGCGGTCGAGTCGCAGATGGCGGCGGCGGCGACCGCCAGGCGGCGCGAGTCCGAAGATTCATACGACGAGCATCTGCGCAGCGTCAACGAGGTGAGGGGGTATCACATCGAGGCCGCCGACGGCGAAATCGGCCACGTGGACGATTTCATCATCGACGACAGAGACTGGGCCATCCGCTCAATCGTAATCAAGACCGGCGGCTGGCTTTCGGGACGAAAGACCCTCGTTTCGCCGCAGTCTATCGAAGGTATCAGTTGGACCGAGTCGAAAATGTTCGTGAATCTTACCAGGGATCAGATCGCCGGCGGGCCAGAATACATCGAGGATAGAGGATAGAAGATTGAGGATCGAGGACTGAGGATAGAGGATGGAAGATCGAGGATCGAACGGAAATGCGATCTTCGATCTTCCATCCTCTATCCTCGGCCACTAGGAGGAGCGATGGCTGAAGCAAGAAGAGTAATCGAGGTAAGGACGTTGAATGTGGCTAAGGACCTGCGCGGGATGTCTCTGCTCGCGGTGGACACGGGGGCGAAACTGGGCGAGATACGCGACGCGATCATTCAGCCGACCGAAGGCCGCGTGATGGGCGTCGTCGTGCGCACGCCCGAAGACGTCGAACTGCGGCTGCGGATAGGCGACATCATCATCGGGCAGGACGCGGTCATGACCTCCTGGGAATCTTTCGAGCATGCGGGCGACCGAGCCATCGAGATGGCGGGCGGCGTCAGGGCCCTCGACGAGATGATCGGCTCGAACGTCGTGACCGAGAACGGCGACCTGCTGGGGCGTATCAGCGAAATCTACATCCGCGTCGACAAGCCGCAGGCCGTCTACCGGGTAACGGAATCCAGAATCCAAAAGCTTTTTGGCGGAGGGTTCTTTTTGCCGGGCGACGCGGCGCGATCTTACGCGCCGGAAGGCTCCCGGATGATCGTGCCCGCCGACACCGAGGAGCGCTACGCCGCATCATCACTTGGCGAAGCGCTTTAGGATTGCGGATTGCGGTTTGATAGTTGTGAGCTGTCTCGAGTAAGAGGCGACGCAGTAAAAGCAGGATTCTTGGGATCAATAAATCCGCAATCCGCAATCCGCAATCCGCAATCAGAGAGCGCCCGCCCTTTCGAAATAGGCCTCCATCAGCCTGATGCCTTCAAGGCCGGGCAGGCTTCCCATCTTTGAATCTATCTCGCGCACGAAATTCCGCGCCGATTCGCGCGGGAACAGAGTCATGAAGAGTCTTTTGACCTCTTCAGGGCTTTTGATCCCTGCGCCGACCGGAACCCAGTTGAATTCGAGTAGCTTTCTCGCCAAAACCCGCGCCCCGCTCGATTCCAGCAGCAACTCGCGCGCATGATTGAAATACCAGGCGAAATGTCTGCGCTCCTGCTTAGCGATCCGTTCGCAGAGAATTTTGAGAACCGGGTTGTGAGTAAATTGTTGGAGGTGTTCGTATCCGCGTAGAGTCGTCATTTCCTGGATCGCCCCGAAAGAGAGATAGACTGCGGGGAATTGGCGCGAGAAGAGGCGCGAGAACAACGGGGTGAAGACCGCTTCGAGCCATTCGTTGAACCGGGCCTTGCGCGTCACGCTCTCGACGCGGTCCACTTCGAGAGGGCTGTCGCAGACGGCCAACAGCCTGCCAAGCTCGTAACCGTGAAAGAATTCTTCGTAGCTCCAGGTCGTGAGAAACGCCGAGACCGAAGGGGTGAACGCGATCTTCATCTGGAGAAGCATCTTCATATAGCGGATCGTCTGGCTTTCGACGTCCGAGAAATACGTGAGAACGAACTTCTCGTCATCAGTAAGCCCGGCCTCTCTGGCCTGGTCCCAGTCAATATCTGAAGTGTCAATTTTGGCGGAGACGGAAATGTATCGCTCAATGTCAGATTTCATATGTCTTGTCAGTAGGAGATTGTTAGACAGGGAAATATCTTCTGTCGTCGCCCTTTATGTACGCGTCAACATAGGAATTGGATGTCGTCCCACGCCAGTTGCGGTAAATTTAAGGCGCCGAGAGATCGATCATATGAGGAGCTAGCGCACGCCGAGCAACCGGATCAGTACTGCGAGCGGTAGCGAGCGGGCCGCGACCGATCATCTAAAAGGCTAGCGCACGCCGAGCAACTCAACCTCGAAGATCAAGGTCGAGTTCGGGGGGATTGGGTCGGAGCTGTCCGCGCCATAGCCGAGATCAGGCGGGACGATCAGCTTTCGCTTCCCGCCGACTTTCATAGTCATCACGCCCTCGTCCCAGCCTTTGATCACTTGCCCGACGCCGATGATGAACTCGAAGGGCTGACCGCGATCGACAGAGCTGTCAAACTTGGTCCCGTTTTCGAGCCGGCCGGTGTAATGAACTGTCACGGTCTTTCCGGGCGACGGGCTTTCCCCGGTTCCGACGACCTCGTCAACATACTTCAAGCCGCTGCCGGTCGTGGTTTCAGAACCGGCCGCCGAGAAATACTTCCAGAGAGCGACTCCTATAATCGCCAAGGCTACGCGCAGGAAGATGATCGTCCAGGTGTTCGATTTCGATGAGCTTTGAGTCGTTGCGCCGCGCCCTTTAGCAGAGCCCTGGCTCGGTTTCGCCGCCAAAGTAGAAATCTCCTTCGCTTACAGATTGATGTAGGGGATGTGGAGAGACATGAATGAATATACAGATTTGGACGGCGGGACACAACAGTTTGTCGTTGGTCATCGGTCGTGGGGCATTGGTCAATTGTAATTAGTCATTGATCATTGGACGCCGGCCATTAGTCATTCGCCACTGCCACCGGGAGCCATTAGGCCAATGACCAGTGACGAGTGACGAATGACGAATGACGAATGACGAATGACCAATGACAGTTAGGCGCCGAATTGCTCATGGGCTTGGCGACCATGAGTGTGCGTTTCGTGAGTATGCGGCTCGTTGGTATACCGATCTCGCGATGTTCTGCTGAACAGTCGTGACGCGGCGGCGGCTATGAGGCCGCCGGCCAGAAGCCGCCCGACGGTTGTCAGCCTCGATCCGGTACGCCCGCCGCGATTCCTCCAGAAGCCTTTTTGTTGCGGGATCGCCAGCGATCCCACTCCGGCGGTTACGCCTAGCAGTGCGCTGCGAAGCAAATCGCGTTTAACGCTCCTCCCGCCTATTAAATTGCTGATGAGCGGTGTAGAGAGGAGAGCGCCGGCCAGCGTCTTTCTGCCGAATGGATTTTGGAGCCGCCTTCTCCTGCTCAGAAAGCCCAGCGGCGAATAGCTCGGCCGCGCCCGTTTTGCCGTTTCACTGGTGAGCGTCGCGGCGGCCGCTCCGGCCAGGCCGTACCCCAAAGCTTGTACAAGAGCTGATTTATTCATTGCATTCATATTTCACATCCCATCTTTGTTCAATGCTCGGAAAAATCCGTGTTCAAAAGTGTTCAAGTTGTGTTCAGACGTATAGGCTAAGTATACGCAAAGCGCATGCCAACCCTCGTCGCGCGCGGAGATCCCGGCGTGGCCGCGCGCGGGAACGTTATCTCCTAAGGAAAATCCTTGGGCACGCATCGCCTCCAGAGCGCAGTCTCGGGCAGAAGGCTCATCGGAGGCCCGAAGCGCTTGGGCCGGATGCGCGCGAGCGCAGGCAATAATCGCCCAACACATGCGAGACGACTTCGAGGACTCATGATTCCGATCAATACGTCTTTCTCCACGACTGCGCGCTGAAAGCGATGCGTACCCCGGGGCGCTTTTTATTCCCTCGGGGCGCCGCGACCGGCATGAATGCTCATGCGGAAAATCTCCGGGAGCGTCACGAATTGGACATAATATGACTCAAAGGCCCCATAAGTCTTATTCATTGTGTACGGCCTCAGGACGAGCAATGATCGAATCTATTTGCCATATGACGTATGTGGATGATTTGACGCGCTCTGGCGCAGCGCAATACGACTTAATGTTAGCGCGCGCTGTTTATGTCCATCACGAGACCGACCGGGGCAGACTTTAGAACGCGGCAAAGGCCGAAACCAAGTCGCCGCGTCAATCAAAGAGCGAAACTGCGACCGGCAAATCAACAAAATCGGTCGCGATAAGATGATGGCATATTTGTCATCATTTTATGGAACGGAAGATAATAAGCCGGAAACGACGGCTGAGGAGCCGGCGGCGCCTCCCCGGCATGGCGGCGCCCCAAAAAATCCTGGCGGCCCGGCCAGAGGCGGCCAGGAACCGCCGTGGAGCCCGAAGTCGCGCGGTGATAACGGCTAAATCGGAACAATCAAGAGTGGGACAGACTTTAGCCTGTCTCACTCTTTCCCGCTCAACCGAGAGTGAAATAAACCGTAGTCCCGACGCCAACGCGCGATTCGACCCAGATGCGCCCATTATGGCGCTCGACTATCTTCTTGACGATGGTCAAGCCAACTCCAACTCCGCCGCCGAATTCCTCGCGCTCGTGCAACCGCCTGAAGATGCCGAAGATCGTCTCGTAATGTCCCTCCGAAATCCCTATACCGTTATCGCGGACGTAAAAGACAGGGGGGTAGGGGGTGGGGAGTGGGGAGTGGTGGAGAGTGAGAGAAGGAGACAAGGTTCTGCCTTTTTCCCCTTCTCCCTGTCCCCACTCCCCACTCCCCACCCCCCACTCCCTATTCTCCCCTCCCTCTTCCCATCCGATCTCGATCCACTTCAGAGGCTTGTCGTTGTATTTGATCGCGTTGACGATCAAGTTGTGGAAGATTTCGCCTACGCGCGCGTGGTCGGCTCGAACTATCGGCAACCGCTGCGGGCGACGAATCTCGGCGCAGCTTTCTTGCAACCGCGGCGCGATCATCTCCAGCGTTTCGCTGACGACGTCGTCGAGATCGACTTCATGCATGGCCAGGTCGGCTCGCCCGACGCGTGAGAAATGAAGCAGAGAATCGACCAGAGTCTCCATTCGCTGCGACAACTTGACGAGCGTTTGCAGCTTCTCCAAGCCGGCTTCATCCAGTTTGTCGGCGTAATCTTCTATCAGGAAGTCTGAATATCTGTGAATGCCGCGTAGCGGCTCCTTCAGGTCGTGTGACGCGACGCAAGCGAACGAATCGAGTTCGATGTTGCTGCGCTCGAGTTCGGCGTTGAGCCTGGTGACGCGCGCCACGTATTTGTGGTTCTCCGCCGCCTCCTTCGCCGCTATTTGCAGCGAGAGGTAATGCGACAGGAGTTCACAAGACATCCGCGCGTCATGAGACGCGTATTTCGGACCCGTGTGGTTGTAGAACATGAGCAGTCCCCACAGGCGGTCGTTTTTGGTGATTGAAATGAACATCAGAGCCGTCACGCCTGTCATCCTCAGGCGCGCGCTATAGGCCGGCGACAGGTCGCGCGTTACGGCGCAACTCATGTCGAGCTGCGCGCCGGCCACTGGATTGACCGGCGGGACCATGGAGACCGCTCGATCATTCATGTCAACTTTCATCAGCAACCGCCCGCTCCGATAGATCGTTTGCGCCTGTTGCGTTATGTTGGAGGCGGGGTAATGCAATCCCAGGCACGATTTAAAATCTCCGCCGAGCGATTCGGCGATCACGGCGCCGGAACCGTCTCCTTTGAACTTGAAGACCATCACGCGGTCGAAGCCGGTGAACCGCCTCGCTTCGTCAACAGCAGTCTGGCAAGCCTCGCCCACGCTCCCGGCGCGCCGCATCCGCGCGATCGCGCTGTTGAGCGATGATGGAAGATCTAGCCGCGTATTCTCGTAGTCGGGTTCCGGCTCACACTCCATGATCAACAGCCCGCCGCGCCGGTGAAGCGCAAGCTCGAAGAGTTTGTCGCCCTTGCCAATTCGAGCCGCTGGGAGATAATGCGGCTCGGTGTTGAGGTCTTTTGATAGGAACTCCTCGCGCAGGCGTTCGAATTCTCTCTCGCCGAGCAATAGCGACAGCGGCCTGCCGAGCAATTCTTCCGGCGCGAAGCCGAAATGCGGCCTGGTATTTGCGCTCACCTGAAGTATTGTCAAATCGGGTTCTTTGAACACGATCGCCACGCCGTGGGACTGGATCGATACTGCGGCGTCGCTTGGCTCTTCCTCGCCATTGATTAAATCCTCGTGGCGGCCGTCGATGTAATTATCATTGGCCATGGCTATCTCCTTCCAAGAGGTATGATCTGGGGGATGGCGTTGGTTTCGATGCAGGAATTGGCGTATGGACTTATATCGAGCTTGGCGGGCAGGGCGGTTTAATCCACTGCGGTTTAGCCCATTGTCACCAATAGTCCAGGTACCGTCAGGCGTGTTTTGAGGGGAGATTTGCTTGCCAAAGTTTAAACCCTTATTGCGCCTTTGCAAAGGCTCGCCGACAGCCCCGGTCAGGTATATGACGGCTGTCCCCCCATTTTCTCTGAAACTCATATACGAACTATCTCCATGTTTTAGTGGGGAACAGTGGACCTGAACGTTTACAGGCGCATCCTAGCTTTTTATACTTGAGCTTTACTTGAGTTTGTCGCCGTATCCGCTGAATTGATTTCCAATATGAAGATTCTGATAACAGGAGCGACAGGGCTAATAGGCCGTCGCGTTTGCCGATCGCTAATTAACGAAGGACATCAGGTTGTGGTCCTATCCAGGCGCCCGGCGGCGGCGACAGATTTGGCCGGAGTCATTGCGTTTCGCTGGGAGCCTGTGGCCGAACCTCCGCCGGCCGCAGGCTGGGAGGGCGTCGAGGCTGTCATCCATTTGGCCGGGGAGCCTGTGGCCGCAGCAAGGTGGACTGATGAACAGAAGCGGCGTATCCGAGATTCGCGCGTGAAAGGCTCGCGCAGCCTGGTCGCCGGAATGCGAGCGACGCCACGCCCGCCGAAAGTCCTTGTATCAGCCTCGGCGGTTGGCTTTTACGGCGATCGCGGGGATGAAATCCTGAATGAAAGCTCAACCCCCGGCTCCGACTTTTTGAGCGAAGTCTGTCTCGATTGGGAGACCGAGGCCGCGCGCGCGCGCGAACTGGGCGCCAGAGTCGCTTTCGTGCGAACGGGCGTCGCGCTCAGCCCGTCAGGCGGCGCTCTCGAAAAAATGTTATTGCCCTTCAAACTCGGGCTCGGCGGGCGTTTGGGCGGTGGGCGGCAATGGTTCCCGTGGATTCACATAGAGGACGTCGTGGGGATTTTTCTGCACGCGCTGATGTCGCCGGCTGTGGACGGCCCGATCAATGGAGCCGCTCCCGGCATAGTGACCAACGAGGAGTTCACCCGGGAACTGGCCGCCGTGTTGAACCGCCCGGCTTTCTTTCCCGTCCCCCAATTCGCGCTCCGCGCTCTGATGGGAGAGATGGCCGAAGTCGTGACGGCCAGCCAGCGCGTCGTCCCGCAAGTCGCCCTGGAGACCGGCTACCATTTCAAGTATCCGAATCTGAGACCGGCCCTTGAATCGCTTCTGAAAACGCGGAACGCGTGAAATATCGAAAGACGTGGAAAATCGACTAAAACGCATTGAGCTTGCGCGAGGCGCCGGGGCGTGATAATTATGGTCAGCGTTATCAGGGCTTGTAGCTCAGGTGGATAGAGCGACTGCCTCCTAAGCAGTAGGTCCCGCGTTCGAGTCGCGGCAAGCCCATCTTTCCTTTCAAACTCAACACTTTGCGGAAATCCTGCTATAACCGTGAAGGTGATTTGAGTGACTAACTTGTCCAATCTATTCGAGCAATTCCTGAAAGAGAAGCAGTACATTGACGGTGTGACGCCAAAGACGCTCAGGACGTACCGCGATTCGTGGAGCGCATTCGAGCGTTACCAGGGTGAGGTGTCGCCCGCATGGGTCAAAGCTGATGAGATCGGTTACTGGTCGGAAGTCAAACTCGACATCATCAGGAAATACGCAAAGACGGTGCGATGCTACGCCTGTCGGAGTGGAGGTTTCAATCTCCAGACGCGATTCGGTGGATGCGGAGTTGCGCGAAAAGGAAAGCCGGCTGGGGAGGGGATTCCCAGCCGGCCTTCCTTAGCATATAATCTCTCCAACTCGCAGTGGTATATCCAATGGCTGAGGACGCTGCGGAACCGGGGAACCGAAAGGGTCCCCAAAAGATCGAGAGCCGGTCAGCGGATCAACGCTGACCGGCTTTTCCTATATGGCTACCGCCGTCGAGAAAGCTTTTGACGGTCTCGCGCTCGTTCGGGAGCGCGACCGAAAGCTATATCTTGACACCCCATCAGGCTCAGCGCACAATCCTCCCAACTCGCAGTGGAAAATCTTCTTGCTGAAGATGCTGCGGAACCGGGGAGCCGAAAGGATCCCCCAAAAGGCTCCTAGGAAGCCGGTCGGCGAAGGCAACGCTGACCGGCCCTCCGTATCTAAACCAGGCTTAAATTCAAACCTTCTTCTTGACCGGCCTGCCGCCCGCTTCCGGCTGATAGCTCAATACCGCTCGTCGCGACAATAAGGGCAGCCCGAATTTACGAAAGACTTTCAGTTTCCCGCGTTTGATAAGATCGCTGATCGCCGCGCGCGACACACCCCGCAGGCGCGCAGCCTCCGCCTGCGTAATAAAATCATCAGAAGACATTGCCCGCATCTCCTTGAAGAAAATTACACTTGAACCGAAAACTACTTGACAGAGTTAAGTAGTTGTAGTTTATAGAAACATCTTAGCACTGTTAAGGAGTTTTTTGCAAACTTGTCTCGCCGCGTCGCCCCGGCTGCGGCCGGGACAGAAAGGACGTCGGCGATGGCCCTACCCGTGGTGTCATATGCGGCGCGTCCCTCGTCCACAGGCGACGCGCTCGAATTACCCTTCTCCCTTGCCTGCGTTCCGGCGGGATTCCCCTCACCCGCCGAAGACTATCTCGAAAACAGTTTAGACATTGCCAAATACCTCGTGAAGCGTCCGAAGGCCACATTCTTTATGAGAGTGGCCGGGGATTCGATGGTCGGCGCCGGCATATACGACGGCGACATGATCGTGATTGACCGCGCCGACCAGGTGAAGGACGGCTCGATCGTCGTGGCGCGGCTCAACGACGAGTTCGTCGTGAAGCGATTTCGCCTGATTGACGGGCGGCAGTGGCTCTACCCGGCAAACGAAGCCTATGAGCCGATCGAGGTCACAGAGGACACGGATTTTGAGATTTGGGGGCGCGTGACGTTCGCCATCACAACACTGCGATGATTGCCCTTGTGGATTGCAACTCCTTCTATTGCTCCTGCGAGCGCGTCTTCGACCCGACGCTCGTCGGCCGCCCGGTCGTCGTTTTGTCGAACAACGACGGAAATATCATCGCCCGCACGAGCGAAGCGAAAGCCCTGGGGATCGCGATGGGAGCGCCGGCCTTCCAGATACGGGACCTGATCAAGCGGCACGGCGTAATTGTGCGGTCGAGCAATTATGAGTTGTATGGCGACATGTCGGCGCGCGTGATGGGCTGCCTGTCGGATTTTACGGATGAGCTGGAGACCTATTCGATCGACGAGGCGTTCTTGCGAGTGTACGTCGGCGCTAAAGGCTCATTCGCCGATCTCGGGCGGGAGATCCGGGGCAGGGTATTGAAGCATACGGGCATCCCTGTTTCGGTCGGCATGGCGGAAACAAAGACTTTGGCGAAAGTGGCCAATTACCACGCGAAGCGGTCAGAGAAGGCTGCGGGCGTACTCTCGCTTGTGCGCTCGACCTACAAGGACCTGGCGCTTGCGCGTCTGCCTGTCGATGAGGTGTGGGGCGTCGGGCCTCGGTACACTGAGATGCTTCGACGGCGCGGGATTGAAACGGCGCTCGATCTACGTGACGCTCCGGATGATTGGGTTCGCGAGCGAATGACCGTCGTCGGCCTCCGCACGGTGACGGAGTTACGGGGAATCCCCTGCATCCCACTCGAAATCACTCCACCGAACAAGAAACTGATCACCGTCTCGCGCTCGTTCGGCGCCGCGACCGCGAGCCTCGACGAGCTGCGCGCGGCCATCGCCTTCTACACGGCGCGCGCCGCCGAGAAATTGCGCCGTCAGAAGCTAGCAGCCGGCGCCGTCACGGTCTTCATCGAAACCGATCGGTTCAAGCCCGGGCCTCAGTATTCAAACTCCGTGACGCTCAACGTCGCGCCGAAGTCTGACAACACTTGGGAATTGCGAGAGCTGGCCTTCAGCGGCCTGGCGCGAATATATAGGCCTGAATACGACTATCGTCGCGCCGGCGTCACACTAGGCGGCTTGGAACTGGCCGACCTGGTTGCGAAACGCCTGTGGGAAGACGAGTGGTATGAGCGTCAGCGGCGGCTGATGGCGGCCGTCGATCGCCTGAATGGCAAATATGGCCACGACACAGTGAGATGCGGACTCTTCCACACCGAAGGGCCGTGGCGCACGCGGTTCGCGAAGCGCTCGCCGCGATACACAACACGATGGTCGGAGATATGTGAGGTCGTGGCGAAGTAATGGACATCTCTTGACGCGGCGCGCAGGGAAGCGCACAACCCGCGCAACTCGCGGCGGGAAATATCTACTGCAAAATGTATGGCTGCTCGCCGCGGAACGGCCCGGCGAAAGCGCCGCCAAGATGTAAAAGAGCCGGCCGGGATGTGGCTATGTCGGTCGGCTTTTTGGCGGGTTGGTTGGTGTCGGTCATTTATCCTCCACAACCTGAAAACCCTGCGACCGCACCCACCAATCCAACGCCTCATCCGGCGTAGAGCCGATTTTCTCTTGGCCTTCAATCGGGCCAGTATTGCCCATCTTGTGATACCAAGCGCCAAACCATTCGTGCAGGCTATCGAAATATTTTCCGTCGAGATTGATGATGATCGCTTGTTTCCCGGCGCTGCCAGTGATGTCAGCCGTCATGCGGTGGGTTTTGGCGATCATTGCGTCTTTGAATTGTGGCATAGGGACGTCTCCTTTTGTCCGGCGCCATTGCTCGGACACATTACAAAACATAACATGTGATTCTCCTATGAGCATAACAACTTCAGGGTGGCGTTCGGGCCCCTCTTTCTTCGTTCAGACGGCTGCTTTCGTTTTTGCGCTGGCCTTGTTGAACGGCGTCGCTCTGGCGCAGCGCGCGGCCACTCGCCAGGCCCCGAAAAACGCCGAGCAGTTCTACGCGCAGGGCGTCGCGCTGTTGCGGAGGGGCGATTCGGTTCGCGCCGTCGCTTCACTCCGTTCGGCCCTGCGGCTGAAGCCAGACTTCGCCGAGGCGCACAACGCGCTCGGACTCGCGCTCGGAGGGCAAGGGCAGATCGAGGCCGCGATCAATTCGTTCCGCGAAGCGGCTCGATTGCGCCCAGATTTCGCCGAAGCCCGCGCCAATCTCGGCCTGGCCTTGCAGCAAAAAGGCGAACTCGACGCCGCGATCGTCGAGCTCCGCGCGGCGGTCGATCATCAGCCCGATTCAGCCGCGTTCCGCAGCGCCTTCGGATTCGCGCTCGGGCAGAAGGGCCTTCTCGACGGCGCCGTCGCCGAATTCGAGTATGCGGTGAAGCTCGATCCGGGTTTTCATGAAGCTCAATTTCGCCTGGGAGTGACTCGATGGCTGCGACAACAATACGACGCCGCCATCGCGCCGCTGCGCGAGGCGATCAAACTCAAACCGGATCACGTCGAATCGCATTACTACCTCGGCCTGTCGCTGCAGAAGACAGGCCAAATGCGTGTGGCGATTGACGAACTGGAGGAGGCGGCGAAATTGAATCCGAAGCTCGCCGACGTTCAGGCCGCGCTCGGCAATGCTTATCTGGCCGACGAAGATTTCGACAGGGCGGTTGAGGCCCTGCGCGCGGCGGTCAAACTCAACCCGAACCTCTTTCAAGCTCGCAACGATCTGGCGCTCGCGCTGATCCAGAAGCGCGAGGCCGACGCCGCGGTCGCCGAACTCAACGCAATTCTCAAACTCGAACCTGATAACAAGATCGCGCTTCACAACTTCGGCCTCGCCCTGATGCAGAAGGCCGATTACGCCGCCGCGATCGAGACTTATCGCAAGTTGATCGCGCTCGATCCGAGCGACGCCGAGGCGCATTACAACCTCGGGTTGGCGCTCAAATACAAAGACGATTTCACCTCGGCGACCGAAGCCCTCAAACGCAGCATTGCGCTGCAACCCGCCTTGCAGGAGGCGCATTACACGCTGGGGGTGATTTACTGGCAGCAGGGTAAACTCGATGAGGCCGTGACGGCGTTCCGGCGGGCGATCGCGGTCAACCCGAATTTCGCCGAGGCGCATTACACGCTCGGAACCGTCTTACAGCAGAAAGGCGAGACCGACGCCGCAATCGCCGAGTTCCGCGAGGCCATCAAACTCGCGCCGAAGAACCCCGAAATCCGCAACACGCTCGGCAATGCGCTCCGCGCGAAAGGCGATATCGCGGGGGCGCGGATCGAATTCGCCGAAGGCGCGCGGTTGCAGAAGCTGAAATCGAACAACCAGGCCGCAACCTTCGCGACGAACACCGGAATTCAGAGGCTGAAAGAAGGCGACGTCGACGGCGCGATCGAGATGTTCGAGAAGGCGATAGGCCTCGATCCGGAATACGCCCCGGCTCATTACCAACTCGGGCTTGCGCTGAGAAAAAAAGGCAGGCAGGCCGAAGCGCGGCAAGCTTTCAATCGCGCGCGCCAACTCGATCCGCGACTGAGGAAGCCATAAAGGTCGGTACGGTACAGGGAGCGGTAGCGACCTGTGGGGCCTCGTAAGCTGTACATCCCAGTGGTCGCACAGGTCGCTACCGCTCCCTGTACCGTACCAATCGTCTAACCTCCGGCTGACGCCTAACCGCGTTCCGCAATACGAAATACCAGGCCACATTCAGCCAGTCGCTCATTGCGTCAAATCGATGTAATAACAAGGCCATCGTTCCGCATCGTGGAATGAGGCGCGCGGAGGAATTTTCAGCTTGTTCCGATCACGATGAATTACTACCTTCGCGTCGAGTCAATCCCCAACCAAACCTTGAAAATTTAACAGTGATCGCATACGCGTTTCGGACAAGGCGCCTCAGCGCGGCGCCCGCGTTCGACGCGACGCAAGGGTCACTGCGACTGACGTTGTAAAGTGATCGCTTGGTAGTTTGCAAGATTACGTAAGCTGGACAGCGGTTCGCCCAAGGGAGCGCGTCCTCTCCATCCCATCCATCTCCAATCGAAGCCGCCTCTGAATCGCCGCCCAAAGCGCTGCAAGGCTGAGATTGGAACCTTCTTTGAGGGTTGTAAAATGAAACACAGAAAAATTGCATCCATCCTGAGCATTTTGTACCTTTGCGTAGTGGCCTCCTATATGGCGCCGGCGGCTCGCATGTGGCAGTCGTCTACCGGGCCTTCTCTGATGGAGAATCTCGGTCGCGGCGTCGTGGCAGTCCGCTCGACGACGACGGAGGTTTTCGTAAGCTGGCGCGTGTTGGGGACCGATCCGCCGGACATCGCCTTCAATCTCTACCGCTCGACCGGCGGAGGAGCGCCCGTTCTTCTCAACGCATCGCCCATCAATGGCGCGACCTACTTCGTTGACAGCGGCGCGGACCTGACTAGAACGAACGCTTACTCCGTGCGTCCGATCATCTCCGGCCTCGAGCGATCGCCGAGCGCGTCTTTCACGCTGACTGCCAACGCCCCAGTCCGGCAATACCTGCGCGTTCCCTTGCAGGTTCCGCCTTCGGGCGTGACGCCGGCGGGCGAGAATTACACTTACAGCCCGAACGACTGTAGCGTCGGCGATCTCGACGGCGACGGCGAGTACGAGATCATCGTCAAATGGGACCCCTCGAACTCGAAGGACAATTCGCAGTCCGGCTACACGGGCAACGTCTACCTCGACGCTTACAAGCTCAGTGGGACGCGGCTGTGGCGCATCGACCTCGGTCGCAACATTCGCGCCGGCGCTCACTACACGCAGTTTCAAGTCTACGATCTTGACAGCGACGGGAAGGCCGAGGTCGCCTGCAAGACGGCCGACGGGACCGTTGACGGCGTGGGCACAGTAATTGGAAACCCGAACGCCGATTTTCGCAACACCTCTGGCTACGTCCTCGCCGGGCCTGAATTTCTGACCGTCTTCAATGGACAGACCGGCGCGGCTATGGCCACCGCTAGCTACGTCGTCCCGCGCGGGACTGTCAGCAATTGGGGCGACAGTTACGGCAATCGCGTGGACCGCTTCCTGGCGGGCGTCGCTTATCTCGACGGACAGCGGCCCAGCCTCGTTATGGCCCGAGGTTATTACACTCGCACCGTGCTCGCGGCCTGGAACTGGCGCAACGGCGCGTTCACCAGAATCTGGACCTTCGACACAGGCGACACCGGCACGTCCGGACTCGAAGTTTTCCAACCGCACGAAAGCCCCACCAATTATGGCGCGAACGCCGCCGAGTTCCGCGACGCGCGGACCGGGGCGCTGATCTTCGGCATACAAGGATCGGGCGACATCGGCCGCGGCCTGGCGCTCGATGTCGATCCGCGTTATCGCGGCTACGAGATGTGGGCTTCCGGCAACACCGGCGGCATGTACACAGCGCAGTCGTCCACGCCAAACGCCACGCTGGGGCCGCGCGGCGTGCAGATTTCGGCGACCAAGCCTTCGATCAATTTCGGAGTCTGGTGGGACGGCGATCTGCTACGTGAGTTGCTCGACGGAACCACGATCAGCAAATGGAACTGGCTCGCGGGAAACACGACGACGCTGCTCTCCGACTCCGGAATCTCCTCGAACAACGGCACGAAGGCCACGCCGTGTTTGAGCGCCGACATCCTCGGCGACTGGCGCGAGGAGGTTATCTGGCGCGAAACGGGCAACGCGGCGCTGCGCATCTACACGACCACCATCCCGACCACGACGCGCATCTACACGCTGATGCACGACCGGCAGTACCGCGAGGGCATCGCCTGGCAGAACACCGCCTATAACCAGCCGCCGCATCCGAGCTTCTTTTTGGGCAATGGCATGATCGCTCCGCCGACGCCGAACATTGTATTGGCCGGTGGTCAGCAGCCGGGTTCTACAACATACCAGGCGGAATCGGCGCAGTTCGGCGGCGGCGCTGTTTTTGAATCTACCAACGGCGGATTCACCGGCACGGGTTACATCAACTTCTCGGCAAATGGCGGCTTCCTGCAGTTCAATAACGTTGACGGCGGGGCGAGCGGCGCCACAACCTTGCGAATACGCTACGCGTTGGGCGTGACCAGTTCGCGCACTGGTCAGTTGACCGTCAACGGAGTGTCCCGAAGCATCACCTTTAACCCGACAGGTTCGTGGACGACCTGGGCTGTGTTAACAGTGAACGTGAACCTGGCCCCTGGCGGGGGGAACACAATCATCTTTCAATCTACCGGCCAAGACCTGGCCAACATTGATCAAATTCAGGTTCCGTAACGACAAAACGCGGAACACGCGGAAATTTCCGCGTGTTCCGCATTTCTCATCTCGTCATTCCAAAAGAGGCGCGCTCATTGGCGACGGACAGACTAAAGTCTGTCCCACTCTTGCTCATTTCACGAAGTTCAGCCCATGCGGCACCGCCGATTTGAAGATGTAAGCGAAGAGCATCACGATCAACCCCACAATCGCCGCGAGCGCGATGCTGTGCCGGACTAGGGCGCGCAGAATCTTGCCTTCGCTGCCGACCTGATTCGTGGCCGCCGTGGCCACGACGATTGATTGCGCGTCGACCATCTTGCCCATCACGCCGCCCGCGCTGTTGGCCGCGGCCATCAGGACCGGGTCAATGTTCAACTGCTGCGCCGTGATGCGCTGCAGGCTGCCGAAGAGCGCGTTCGATGAAGTGTCGCTGCCGGTGAGCGCCACGCCCAGCCAGCCGAGAAAGGTTCCGAAGAAAGGGAAGAGCCAGCCTGTGCGTGTGAAGGCCAGCCCGAGCACCGCGTCCATTCCCGAATACCGCGTGACGAATCCGAGTCCGAGCATGCAGACGATCGCGAGCGCCGCGAACCGCATTCGCTTCAACGTCTCGCCGAAGATTTTAAGCAGGCGCGCCGGACTCAAGCCCAGCAGCAGCCCCGAAACAATCGCGGCCAGAAACGCGGCCGTGCCGGTCATCGTCAGCCAGTTGAAATCGTATCGCGCGGCTTCGGGCGTGCGATCAGCGACCACCGGTTTGTCGCGGTAGACCCGGTTGTGCAGCATCGGCACGTCCCAGCCCGGAGGTCCCGGGCGCGGCTTGCCGTCGGGCAGCGTGACGGCGAACGAGGGCGTGGTCGCGCGGTTGAGCGTGTTCTTGATCGAGGGCAGTCCCCACAGCAGGACGAAGACGGTCAGGATCACGAATGGCGCCCAGGCCTTTGCGATCTGCGCCCGTGTGTAGTTGTTATTATGCGTCGTCGCCGCTTCGTCCTTTGCGAACCTCCAGACGTTCTTCGGCTGCCAGAACCGCAGGAAGACGAGCATCGAGGCGATGCAGGCGGCGGCCGAGGCGATGTCAACCAGGTTGCTGTCGACGTAATTCGACCAGACGAACTGTGTGATGGCGAACGACACGCCGCAGACCAGGATCGCTGGCATTACTTCCAGCGTCGCGCGCCACGGCGCCATCACCCTGACCAGCCAGATCGGGACGATGATGCTGGTGAAGGGAAGTATGCGCCCGGCCATCGCCGACAGATCCGACTCGTTCAAGCCGGTGACCGCCGCCAGCGTATGAATCGGCGTCCCGATTGACCCCCAGGCGACGGGCGCGGTGTTCGCGATCAAATTCAACACAGCCGCATAGAACGGATCGAAGCCGAGTCCGATCATAAACGCGCCCGAAATCGCCACCGGCGCGCCGAAGCCCGCGCAGCCCTCGACGAAGGCGCCGAACGCGAAGGCCACGAGCAGCGCCTGCAACCGGCGGTCTTGAGAAATCGCCGCGACCGAGTTCTTCATAATCTCGAACTGGCCCGTGAAGACCGAGATGTCGTAGAGAAAGACCGCAGCGATGACGATCCATGCGATCTTCAACCCGAACGCCGCGCCGAACGCGAAGCTCATCGCCGACATCTCGAGCGGCATTGTAAAGACGGCGCTCGCCAGCAGCGTCGCCGTGATCGCGCTGATCATCGCGGCCCAATGCGGCTTGGTCCCGCGCACGGCCAGCAGGTAAAACAGAACGGCGATGGGAATGGCCGCGACGAGCGTCGAAAGCGGCCAGGAGTTCAAGGGATCGTAAACCTGTGTCCAGTTCATTGTTTGATTTGAGAGCGAAGGTTAAAGTCACAGAGCCACCGCAGCCACAGAGTCGGAGAGGGAGGAACTGAGAGACGGAGGGACCGCGGCGGCATTTTTCTCTCTATCTTTCTTTCCCTTCATCTCTCTTTCTCTTCCACTCTGTGTCTGCGGTGTCTCTGTGGCAATATCTATGTTACCAAGCTGTGCGCTTTGATTCAGCGGCGGATGCGGCTCCGTTGTTCCGCCGCCTTTTCGACCAGCCGGCGCAATTCCTTGATCGGCTCCGGGTTGTCGTCCACTTGCAATCTCAACACTGTGTCGTTGCGCAGCCAGACGCCGCCGTCTTTTTTGACGATGAGCATAGCCGCCGATTGCATGCCGCGTTTGTCGCCGCCCGCCGCTTGTCCGGCTTCGAGCGCCGCGAGCAATCGCAGTGACAGATGCCCTTTGGTCGTCTCGAAGCCCTCGATCATTTTGTTCACTACCTCTTCGCTCGCCAGGATGTTGCCCTGCGCAGCGCAGTATTTGCCAAGCTTGTGTCCTGCCCAGGCGGTAGCTTTCGGGCCGGTGAAAGCGGCGGCTTCGCCTTTGGCGTTGATGACGGCGAATTGACGGCCCTGTTTGGTCCAGTCTTGCGGACGCGGGTCGGGATCGGATTCCCAAATCTGTTTGATGATCTCTTTCGGCGAGACGCCCTTCTTGAGCAGCGCCAACGCCTGCGGGCCATAGCTGACGTCCACAATCGCCTGCGTAGCCACCGCTCCCACATCAGCCTCGGCCCACAGCACTCCGTTACCGACCGAGAAGACGCGCGATTGCACTGCCCCGCCGACCTCGCCGGTGTCCGGATCGAAACCGAGGATGGAAAAAGTCGCGACGGGCGGCCACGGTTGAGTTTTTTGCTGGGCTGCGGCAATCAGGCTCAGCGCGATGCAGAACGTGAGGATCGGAACGCTTCGGCGCATAATTCCTCCCGATGGATTGGAAATCGAATTAAGACGCTGGACTTCGTTTGTGGCGGGTTAATCTAATGCCCGTCGCGCGGCATTGCAAGGTTTGGGCGAGGGGCGGGCAAGGCTTGGCGGTTTTTTCGACTATTGGTAACCTCAACCGTGATCCGGCGTATTTGTTTGCGATAATTCCAGCCGAATTTCGTAAAGAGTCGTTCAGGTCGCAATGAATGACGCCTAGAGAGGAGCATCCATGTCGCATTGCGACGCCCCGAAAGAACGAAAATCGCGGCGCAAGGGTAGGGCAAACTACCTGGGAGCGCAGGCATCCTTGCCTGCTTGCTCCGACCAGTCGGTCATTGCCGGAAACCACGCAGGCAAGGATGCCTGCGCTCCCAGGAAATTTGCCCTGATTCCTTCGGCGCGGTCTTTCTGGAAAACTAGGCAAACTGGCAGTTTGCCCTACCTTTTCGGAGGAGAACAGGTTTTATGAATTTCCGCCTGAAGCTGGCTCTCGCGCCGGCCTTGCTGGTTCTGGCTCTGAATGTTTTCGCCCAGGAGCGCGAGGCGCGACCGCAGGAAGACCCGGCGCAGCAGCGCATCCGCGCGCTCGAAGAGCGGTTGAACTTCCTGGAGCAGACGCTCGCCAAAGACATTGATGACCTGATGTGGTTTCGGCGCATGGACGACATCGCCGTGGTGGACAAGGTCAGCTACACCGGCCCGCCGCCGCGGGTGATCCCGAACCCGACCGGGCAGGGCGCGGGCAATCCGGTGATCGTCCGCGCCTACACGTTTCTGCCGAAGCGGAATCTCTCGGCCGGCAAGCTTCCGCTGATCGTCTTCGTTCACGGCGGCGTACATGGCGATTTCAACAGCGGCTCGCTGCACATCGTCCGCGAGCTTGTCGAGCAAGGCTACGCCGTGATCGCGCCTGATTATCGCGGCAGTACGGGCTATGGGCGCGGCTTTTGGCAGTTGATCGATTATGGCGGCTTGGAGAACGACGACGTACTGGCCGGCAAGCGGTGGATGGTCGAGAACCATCCGACCATCGATCCGCAGCGAGTCGGCATCATCGGCTGGAGTCACGGCGGGATGATCACGCTCATGAACGTCTTCGACCATCCGGAGGATTACAAAGTGGCTTACGCCGGAGTGCCTGTCAGCGACCTGATCGCGCGGATGGGTTATAAGAGCCAGAGCTATCGCGATCTCTATTCCGCGCCGTATCACCTGGGCAAGACCGCCGAACAAAACGTCAACGAATACAAACGCCGCTCGCCCGCCTGGAATGCCGAGAAGCTGCAGACGCCTCTGCTCATCCACACCAACACAAACGACGAAGACGTGAACGTGCTCGAAGTCGAGCACCTGATCCAGGCGTTGAAGGCGGCGGGCAAGAAGTTCGAGTACAAGATTTATGAAAACGCGCCGGGCGGCCACGCCTTCAACCGCATCGACACAAAGCTGGCGAAGGACTCGAGGGCGGAGATTTGGCGCTTTCTGGCGCAGTATCTGACCCCCCCCAATCCGGTGAAATGAAAGGAGATCACTACCGTGAAAGCATTGCGATTTTTCCTGATCGTGTCGTCTTTGTTCGCGCTCGCGCTCTTTTCCGCCAACGCCCAGGGTCGTAGAGGCGGCGGACAACCAGGAGGTCAGGGAGGCGAACAACGCCCCGAAGGTGGACCGCAGGAACGGCCCTCCGATCCGATGTCTACGCCGACCTTCGCGGGATTGCGCTTCCGTCCCATCGGCCCGGCGATCACTTCCGGGCGCGTGATCGCCTTCGCCGTCGACCCTAATGACCGCGCCAAATATTTCATCGCCGTCGCTTCGGGCGGCGTCTGGAAGACGGTCAACGCCGGAACCACCTGGACGCCGGTCTTCGACAATTACGGCTCTTATTCGATTGGCGCGATCGCGCTCGATCCTAAAGACACGTCGGTGGTTTGGGTAGGAACGGGCGAGCGCAACAGCCAGCGCAGCGTCGGCTATGGCGACGGAGTCTACAAGTCCGAAGACGGCGGACGCAGTTTCCGCAAGGTCGGCCTGGAAAAATCCGAACACATTGGCCGCATAGCGATCGACCCGCGCGATAGCAAAGTCGTCTACGTCGCCGCGCAAGGGCCGCTTTGGTCGTCGGGCGGCGATCGCGGCCTTTACAAGACCACCGACGGCGGCAAGACTTGGAAGGCCGTCTTGAGCTTCAGCGAGAACACCGGCGTCACCGATGTCGCGCTCGATCCGTCGAACCCCGACATCGTTTACGCGGCGAGCTGGCAGCGCCGCCGCCACTTCTACACACTGATCAACGGTGGCCCTGAAAGCGCGATTCATAAGTCCACCGACGGCGGCGCGACGTGGACGCGGCTGCGCGCCGCTGCTGGCGCCTTGCCCGCGGGAGAGTTGGGGCGCATCGGATTGGCCGTCTCGCCGGCCGATAACAACGTCGTCTACGCCACGGTCGAGGCCGCAGGGCAGGGAAGCGGCGTCTTTCGCTCGAACGACAAGGGAGCGACCTGGGAGCGTATGAGTCCGAACATCGCGCAGGGGATGTATTACGGCCAGATCGTCTGCGATCCGAAAAACGTTGACCGCGTCTACATCCCTAACGTCGTCCTCCAGGTTTCGGACGACGGCGGCAGGACGCAGCGCCCGCTGGGCGAGCGGCTGAAACACGTAGACAACCACGCCATCTGGATCGATCCGAACAACACGAACTATTACCTGGTCGGCTGCGACGGCGGCTTGTATGAAAGCCACGATCGCGGCGCGAACTGGAACTTCAAAGCGAACCTGCCCATCACGCAGTTTTACGACGTGGACATCGATCAGCAATCGCCGTGGTATTTCGTCTACGGCGGCACGCAGGATAACAACTCGGTAGGCGGCCCGGCCAAAACGCGCAGCCAGTCTGGCGTAGTCAACGCCGACTGGTTCCAGACCAACGGCGGCGACGGCTTCGTCTCGCGCGTCGATACCGAAGACCCGAACACCGTCTACGCCGAGAGTCAGAACGGCGGTCTGGCGCGCTTCGACAAACGCTCGGGCGAACGCGTCGGAATCGCGCCGATCCCCGGCAAGGCCGAAGAGTCACAGCGCTACAACTGGGACTCGCCGTTCATCATCAGCCCGCACAACAGCAAGCGGCTCTATTTCGCCGGTCATAAGCTCTTCCGCAGCGACAATCGCGGCGACGATTGGCGGGCGGTCAGCGGCGACCTGTCGCGCGGGCTGGATCGCAACGCGCTGCCGGTGATGGGTAAAATCTGGGGGCCGGACGCGGTCGCCAAACATCAATCCACGGCGCTCTACGGCAATGCCTCCACGCTTTCGGAATCGCCGAAGAAGGAAGGGTTGATCTACGTCGGCACGGACGACGGATTGATCCAGGTGACCGAAGACGGCGGCAAGACCTGGCGCAAGATCGAAAAAGTCCTGGAGATTCCCGAAAACAGCTACGTCCAACGCGTGCTCGCTTCGCGGCACGACGTCAACACGGTCTACGCGCTCTTCAACAATCACCAGAACGGCGATTTCAAACCCTACGCGGCGAAGAGCGTCGACGCCGGCAAGACGTGGACGATGATCACGGGCAACCTGCCTGAACGTGGGTCGCTTTACGCCGTCGCAGAAGACCACGTCAACCCGAACCTGCTCTTCGTCGGAACGGAGTTCGGACTGTTCTTCACGGCGGACGGCGGCGAGAAATGGATTCAACTGAGGGGCGGATTGCCGACCATCGCCGTGCGCGACATCGCGGTTCACCGGCGCGAGAACGATCTGGTGTTGGCGACGTTCGGGCGCGGCTTCTACGTGCTCGACGATTACTCGCCGCTGCGCGGCGCGAGCGCCGAGACGCTGGCCCAGGAATCGAACCTCTTCCCCGTGAAAGACGCTTTGATGTATGTGCGGTCGATCGTCAATTTTTCGGGAAGCCAGGGAGCGTCGTTCTTCACCGCCCCCAATCCGCCCTATGGCGTCACGATCACCTATTACTTGAAAGACCCGATCCGCACCAAACGGCAGCAGCGCCAGCAAGCCGAGCGCGAGGCGGCGCGGAAGAATGAGCCCATCAAATATCCTACGCGCCAAGAACTGCTCGCCGAGGCGGAAGAGGAGCCGCCCGCGATGCTCTTCACGATCAGCGACGCCGAGGGCAAAGTCGTGCGACGCTTGAGCGCGCCCGCGACGTTCGGCCTACAGCGTGTGACCTGGGATTTCCGATACGCGCCGCCCGTCGTGCAGTCCGCGCCGCAGCTTCCGCCGGGAATGGAAGGGCTTGACCTGGCCGCGTTAGGCGGCTTCGGCGCTCAAGGTCCGCAAGGTGAGCTGGCGATGCCCGGCAAATACTCCGTGACGATGGCGAAGCGGGTCGGCGGTGTGATCACTCCGCTCCCCGGTTCGCAAACGTTCAACGTGGTCGCCGAAGGCGCAGAGAAGATGACTCCGCAAGACCGCAACATACTTGCCGAATTCCAGCGCAAGGTGATCAAGTTGCAGCGCGCGGTGACCGGCGCGCTCGACGCGGCCAACACGACTAAGACGCGGATCGGCTTGATGAAGCGGGCCGCGCTGGAAGCGCCGGGATCGAATCAGACGTTGTTGAATGAAGTCAACGCGCTCGATGACAAGGTCGATGAAGTGTTGCAGTCGCTGCGCGGAGGCCGCGAGTTGAGCGACATCCCGCCGCCTTCGATTAACCAGCGAGTCAACGCCATCGTTCAGCGCATCCGCCTCTCCGCGCTCCGCCCGACCCAATCGCAGCAGGAGCAGTACGGCATCGCGGCGGAAGAATTCAAAGCCACGCTGGCCAAACTGAAGACCATCACCGAAGTCGATCTGACGAAGCTGGACAAGACGTTGGAGACGGTTGGCGCGCCGTGGACGGCCGGGCGCGTGCCGGTATGGCAGGACAAATAATTTGTCCTTCGTCATTGGTCACTTGCGGTAAAGCCACAAGCGACAAATGGCGGATGTCGAACGACAAATAACAAATGACAAGAACCAATGAGGGTCGACGGACTAGTCAGATTCTTTAACCACGTCCGGTCGCAGTTGCAGGCCGGGTTGACGCCGGACGAGGTCGAGCCGTTCAAACAACAGGTGAAAAAGATCGTGGGCGACGTCGAAGCGATCTGCCGGCGGCACGGCGCGGAGATTGAGCGATTGCCCGCGCCTTCGCGCCGGGCTTACGTGTTTTTGCGAGACCTCGATCTCGACAACCTGCCGATGCGCGAGGCCGGCGAGCCTGCGGCGGCGAAGACCGGTTTCAGGATCAAGAACGTCGTCAAGACGGGCGAGTATTTCGCCGACCGACTCTGGGGTCAGTTGAATTCGTTGTTGACCGAACCGGCGACGCGCGGGCGGTTGATCTTGGAGATGGCTGTGCAGGCGGAATCCATCGAAAAGATTTGCGCGCGACATGGGCAGACGCCTGCCGTGCTGGAATCCCCGTCGCGGCGCTTCTACTGTTGGTTGAAGTTTCTCACCGACGAAGACCAATTGGCCGCGCATCTGGAAGCGCTCGAACGAGCGCGCGAGATCGCCCGCCAACATCCCGCGCCTCCTGAAAAGCCATTGTCGCTTCACCTGGTCAGCCTGAATCATCTCTGGCGACGGCGTGATTATCAAAACTCCACTTTGCTCAAGGCTCACATCGGCTTTCAGAACGCGGATCGGCGAGTTTGGCAATCGTTGCTGCAAAGTTCGCTGGGGCGGCCCACTCCCGCCGTCGAACAACCGTACCGCGAATTCGCCACTTCGGAAGATTTCAATGAATCGCTCTTCGAGCTTGAATCCTTCGCCGCGCCGCCCCCGCCGCCGTCGCGAGGGCGCGCGCACGATCTGAACGAAATTTTCGCGCGAGTCAACGCCGCTTACTTCGGCGGAATAATGCCGAAGCCCACTCTCACCTGGAACCGCACGCTCACGGCTCGCAAGTTCGGCCATTATCAGCCCGGCCGCGACACCGTAATGATCTCGATCACTCTGGACGATCCCGAAGTTCCCGCCTTCGCGCTGGACTTTGTGATGTACCACGAATTGCTGCACAAAAAACACGGGAGCATGACCGTCAACGGCCGCCGATTGTCGCATAGCCAGGCTTTCCGCGCGGAGGAGCGGCAGTTCGCCCAATATCACGAGGCGGATCGCCTGATCCACGAACTGGCGCTGCGGCAGCGCGGAGTGGATGGGTTGAGCGTTGACTATGAGGACGAATGAGCGATGACACGAGGCGCCATACTTTTTATGATTCTTACAGCGGTTTCCAGATAAGTGTTCAGGGTCAGATACTCGTCAACCTCTTGTAGGACCGGCTAAGATTCGTCCGCCGCGTCAGCGGCGCCTGATTTTAGCCGTGGGTTTCAACCCACGGATGAGAGGTGATTTGCTCGCGTCGCGTCAGCGACGGTTGAACCGGGGCGGTGCGGATAGTTCAATCGTCGCTGACGCGACGGGATTTGTTCTCGTCCTCTACCGTGGGTTGAAACCCACGGCTAAAATCAGGCGCCGCTACGCGGCTAAAGAAGACTGCAAATCGCCATCAAACCTGAACACCCAAGAGTAAAGCGCTGTAAGCGCTGAGATAGAGCAGATTGTCGTAATCAATGACGCCAAGTTTTAGGTTCCGCATAGTCTTCAAATACCAATCGGCAGCGGCTCGTCAGGCGAGGTTATGCGGTGAATGAGCGGTAGCTTGGCGCCATCGGCTTTGATGGCGGCGCTGATTTCCGCGCGGATAGGACTGGCCACTATCAAGCGATCGCCATCCAGCGCCACCCACTGCCCGACGTATTCGTGTTTGTGTTCCTCGATCCATTTCATTTCGCGCGTCCTGTCCTTCATCGGTTCGCAAGGCGCAAGCCTATCGAGCTGCGGTTTGGCTTTAGCGAATTCGGCTTGTTTTCCCGCCAGTAACTGATTCAGCCGGATACGTTCGGTTGGCGGCAACTGTTCGATCAGCCTTAGGATGCTTTCAGCAGTCAATGTTGACATAACGGAGCTCCTTTCTGACGCCTCATTATATCCCGATAGGGCTGCAAAGGTCACCGGCCAAGGGCCGTGCGGATGCGCGCCAAGTGATGCCAACTATGCCGTAGCGCATGGTCCTCAATGACGAACTGCGCGGTGACAGGCGCGCCGAAGCTCAGCGAGAAGGGAGCCGCCCGGTCCAACTCGTCATCCGTGAACGCGCGTACCGCGGCGGCCGCCTCACGACTGTTACGGCGCAAGAGTTCGAGCGCGGCGGCCTTCGTTACACCCGCCTGGTCCTGGGCGTGCTTGGCGTTCAATTCGGCGACAACCTCCCACGTGACGTCCGTAACGGCCTTGCCGCTGGCGATTGTTCGCGCGAGATCAATCTCAATCGGATAGACGCTGGCGACGTGGCTCACGATAACGCCGATTGAACGGCCGTCACTACCCGACACCGGCGCACGCCATTCCGCTTCCGAGATTCCTTCAGCAAAGGCAGCCAGGGCGGCGGCGCCTTCTTCAATGCGATCAGCCAGTAATTTTGCGCGACGGCTCATTGGGCTTCCTATTCTGTGAGTATCGCTGGTAACGGGCGGGTCCAGAATGCTCGGGCCGCGAGTCGCAATAACCTCAAGGTATTCGGCATCGACTTTGGTGGTATAGCGATCGGAATAGTTATGTGCGGACCATAGGCGAACGAGTTCACTCCGCAGTTTCTCCTGCCCGTTCACGTCGAGAGATGTGAACGCGCGCGACATTGGACCGTAGTTGGTACGGTAGAAATCCACCACAGCATCCGGTGAGAATGGATAGTCAAAGTGGTTGATGCGAAGCGCAAACTTCAGATCGGCAATTCCTTCATGTAGACGATCGCGTACAGTGGCTTCATCTCCCCATAGCGCGGGAGCAGGCATGCCGGAGGGAGCGAGATGCTTTGAAATCGTAATAAACATTTGCCCGACGAACCCGCCGGGTGTCCAATTCGCCATGGCAATCATACCGCCTGGCCGGCAAACGCGGGTGAGTTCGGCCGCCACGAGGTTGGGACGAGGCGCGAACATCGCTCCGAACAAACTAGTCACTACGTCAAACTGAGCGTCTGCATAAGGCAGCGATTCGGCATCCCCCTCTTCAAAGGTTATCTCAAGTCCCTCGGCGGCCGCGCGGCCTCTGGCTTTCTCGAGCCAGTTAGTGGAAATGTCGCAGCCGATGACCTGTGCGCCCGCCCTTGCCGCAATCAGGGCCAGTTGCCCGGCGCCGCAACCGACATCCAGCAGCCGGGTTCCCGGTGTGACGCCGAGCTGCTGGAAAAACCGCTCCGCGTCCTTTTCGAGATAGCGAGAGAAAAGGTCGTAGTCTCCCGTCATCCATGTCGTCTTCAGGCGAGTCTTGAGTTGCTCAAAATCTTTGGTCGTCCGCATCTCTTTTGCAATGGTATTAGCGTTCATGCTGGCAGTCTCCTCTCATACTTGTTTTGGATATGCGCTTCTCGCGATCCGATTCCAATATACGTGGTAAATGCCCTGCCAAGTGGGCAGGTTTGACCCTAGAATATGAGCACTTGCCCTCAAATATGAGCACTGGTACAAAACCTCCTGGGAAAACTGCTCTCCATCAGGTGTACCTTCTCCCAAAAGTGTAAATTGTGTTCCTCATCGAGAGATTGACGAACCGTTGGAATGCGGAAGGCGGGGTTGCTAATGGTCGCGCCGGCAGTCGAAGGCATTGATCTGTTCAAAGTAGCGGGCCGCTCCACTTCAGGATGGATTCCGAGCCTCAAAACGGGCGTCGCTGTCAGGCAGCCGTTCTGTAGCCAGCTCGGAGAACTCCTCATGCTTTGGCTTGAATTTACAAAATGTTGATGGAAGAAGCCAGATACAGAGCACTTTTCCTTGCCATGTTCATGTTAATGCTCATGATCGGAGGCAAATGCTCAACATGTTTGAAGGCCAAACTTGCTCACTTGGCAGGGCATTTACCAGTTGGATCTAAGCGGCTACGAGGCTTTTGCACATTGATGGTACAAGATGTTGGGGGCTTTCACGGCAATTCCCAAAGAACCATTTTTCTTCTATTATTTCTACACACCATAACGACCAAATTTGGCTATCAATGCGGCCAGTGACCTTATAATGCGCGATATCGACATGTTAGGCCGCACGATGGGTCGCGAATTCAATGACAATGGAACTGATAAGAGAAATGGCCCCGCTCGACTTTGTGCGCCTTACAGAGCGCCCGGACGCCATTCCCCAAGTGGCACGTTGGTGGTGTGTCGAGTGGGGGCTGCCCCAACGCCACAAATCGCTAGATGCCTATTTGAGCGAACTAGCGAGCCTCAATCCAGATAAGTTACCGATCCATATTCTGGCTCTAAGTGGGAGACCCATAGTCGGAGTTGCAACCCTAAAGGACCAGAGCGCGTTACAGAATCTGTTCCCTGACTTCCAATATTGGTTGAGCGGCGTCTATGTTCCTCCAGCACTTCGCGGCAGAGGTATCGCAACAGCCCTCTGCCTCAAGATGGTTGACATCGCAAAAAGTAGAGGGGTCACGAGATTGCATCTTATGACTGAAGCCCTGGATGGAGGGCTTTATGCCAAGGTTGGGTGGAAGCCTGTCAGGCAAGTTCATGTTGACGGCCTTGACTTATTGGTTATGGCAAGGAATGTTCCTTAGCAGGAGTGCGGCCTAACCCGAACGCTAGATGCTCGCGGCGAAAGAAACAGATAGGGAAGGAGACGATTTACCGGCTGTCTGCATTACAGTCTTAAGTGCGTTTGCTGTTCCGTTGCTCCCCACTCTCGAAACCCGCCAGTGAGATTGCCAAAGCCATTTAATGTTCACGTTGCAACGATCCACCGAGTGTCAGCCGCCCTGTCTTAAGGCGGTTTTCTGTTCCGTTAGTACTCAACACCGCGGTTCGTCAATCTCTCGATGAGGAACACAATTTACACATTTTGGGGAAGGTATACCTGATGGAGAGCTGTTTTTCCAGGAGATTTTGTACCAGTGCTCACATTTGAGGGCAAGTGCCCATGTTTGAGGGTTAAATCCGCTCACTTGGTGGGGCATTTACCATGAAGCTCCCGATGGCGGCATCTCACTTTCTTCGCTCCGGGATAAGCCGAAACAGGATTTCGTCCGTGACCGCGTTTGACTGACGCCGACTCGCCGCTGGCGCTTCCATCCTTTTCATTCCTCGGCTCGCGACTCTGCTCTCCAGACTCGTCATCTCCTGAACCGCTCTCTGATGTCTGATCCCCGCCTTTTCCGGCTTTCTCTTTCTCTTTCTTATTCTTTTCGCTCTTCCGTCCGAAGATCATGTCTTTGATTTTGAGCAGCGTGATCTTCTTTTCCTGCAACTGAGCGACTATATACAGGAAGGTCCTTAACAGAGCCACGATCAAGCGCCGCTCTCGCTCATCAAGTTTGTTCTGCTCAATTTTCTGGATCAGTATTTCAATTTCGGTCGGATCGATCTGCGGGATCTTGTCTGACTCGGCCATTTCTTTCGCGCCTCTCGTCTTCTTCGGGGCGGGAATGCTCGGCCGACTCTTTATCATAGCTGCGCGTTTATGTCACTATCCATTGTCAAACACTTTTGCCGAAGGGGTACGCTTTACCCGATCTCCCCCGATTTTTTTCGGTCTCCAGGGATACAAAGATTGAATTCGGCGCGGCGATGGCCCGAAATGTGAAGTGGTCACGCGCCTGAATCAGGTGTTGGCCTCGGAAGCGACATTCTCGCGAAGAGCAACCCACCTAGTGATAAACACAATAAGCTCACTATCTGCGCGATAGTCATACCAAAGAAATGGCGCGGATTGAGCCTAATAAATTCAACAAAGAATCGAGATGCGCCAGTAAGTATGAGGTACTGTGCGAATACAAAGCCAGGCGGCCTCAAATGGCTCCACAGACGCCGCAAATACAAGAAAATAAATAAACCAATGGCGGCTTCATATATAGGAGTAGGATGTACTAAGTCGTTAGTAGGAACTAGGCCATTCGGGAACCTCATCCCCCAGGGAAGCGTTGTCTGAGCGCCATAACAACCATCTCCTGAAAGCAAACAACCTATGCGACCGATAGAATAGCCTAGAGCCGCCGCCGGGCTTGCGACGTCCATCATAGTCAGGATTGGAAGTTTATACATTCGTGCGAGAAAGGATAGAATTGCTATTCCCCCTAAAAAACCTCCAAACCAAGCATGACCTTGTGTTATGTTGAAAATTTTGAGTGGATTGGCTAGTAAGTTGGCGGGGGTTTCTAATTCATGATACAGCCTCGATCCCAGCACTCCCGAAATCGCGAGGAGTAGTATAATGAGCTCACTACGAGGCTTAAATAGCTCACGGCGTCTCATGTCGATCTCAAACGCCTTCCAAGCGCATAAAAACGCCACTCCCATCATGATTCCATAAGTTCCCAGCGTGAGTGGGCCAAATTGAATGTATGGACACAAGAAACACCTTCTCAATTTTCACTACCGGTCGAGTGAGAACTCATAGTTCATGTTGGAGACGAGCAGGCTCGACTCTGTCATGTCATGTCGATGCGGATTTCTGATTCATTCGGGTACTCACCATTGTAGATGCTACTGGCCCGGATATTTCTCAGAACTTTTCTGAAGTCTTGACCGACTATTAAGGCATACTTGAGGAATGAAACGCTCTTGATTACAGCGAGCGCCTTGTCCCGCCATTAGCAAACTCAGCGGGCAAGTCATGCGTGACCGCCGGACGGCTTGTTTGCCTTGGTTGCAGGCCTTGCTGCACAAGTTCATCCAGCGCCCGGCGCTGATCGCGCTGCCTCTCTGGCTGCGGCTGTTAGCCCTCGACGCTTCCGAAATCATCGCGCCAGGTGGACGCGGCGCTTGGCGCTTGCACGCCTAATGGATGTGGTGAGCTTGCAACTGGTCGGCTTGCAGTTGATTGATATCAAGAGGTCGGCGGAAGCGGCGCTTGCAAAGGCTGCCGCCATCGGACGTTCTCTGGATGCAAAAGCTGCCAGTGCCAAACCAAACCAGTCAGCAATTCTCGGTTTAGAAAATTGGGCGTCCGGTGTATCGTACGCGGATGCCACGTAACTATAAGCGACTACAAGAGAAAATCACCTTTGATGACCTGATGGAGACCTTGAGCGAAGAATTTGCGCGACTGCCGGATCATCGGCGCGCCACATGCCAAAAGGCGTTTCCAAAGGGCTTTTGGCACTTTTACCAAGAATATTATCACCCACTACTAATAGAATAGCTAGTAGCTAATCAGAGTGTTTCTAATGTTTAAAAAAACAGCCACGGAGGGCCATGACACTCTCTACCAAACACACGTACAAGTACAGGTGGACGAATCGAACATACAACCCCTGGTGATGCAAACCTGTTCATCTGTCGGATCACACCCCTGCTGGATAGGACCAACGGCCAAGAATGACCAGCCCCCAATATCCTCGTAACCACCTCCTTGAGTGCGATTACTCACAATGAATGTGTACTCTCCTATACCCAACCTTGGAATCCAGACATTCCCACTCATCCATGGATCATCACCTGGTGTAGGTGAAGATCCACAGGAAGTGGCCTCAGCTTCAGCCATTAAGACGCCAGAAGAGCTATAGAGAAAGATTTTAGGCATTCCATATGTGTTACTGATCCCTGGGCCTGTGACTGTCATATAGTTGTAAGCTTCTACGCTTGGATTCTCAGGAGAAGCGGAAAATCTTCCTCTAAGAACTCCTATTGCACATGCAAGAGTCGTATCTTTGTATGCGTGTGCTTTAGCGAGAACTGACTGCGTCCCACAAGGATATATAGGGAGTTCCGCTACTGTAAATCTCCACTCAGCAGGAGTACGCCCATCTAGTATATAACAAGGCGCATTACAGGCAAACCCGAACCCGCCAACTTCTGATCCCGTTGCAGGGGGTTCTCCCGGGAATATAGGGTATAGGTCCCTTACGTGCTCTAATTCAAGATATGGGTGATAAGGTTCAAATACACCTGGAAGTCTTTCATAAAGAGTCACAACGCCAAATCCAAATGCTGGCGTTGAATCATCGCACCCAAGTATTGAGGGGGTCAATGCCAACACAAAAACCATCGCCAATCTCGCTATATATGTTTTCATAACAATTATCCTTTCCATTTAATTGTTAATTGAAGGCTCAATCAAGCGATTTCAATAACTTACATTCAAGATGAGCGAAGCAGGGATTATCATTTACGGCTCGATCCCCAGATCGTCCAAAAACTTTCTAGCCACATCGTAGACATCTATTCTAGGCGTTGAATTAACCCTGCCAATGAGCTTAAGACGATTTCTCATTTCATCGTGTCTTTGATTGTCAAGAACGCCGAACGTAGCAGGCCCTTGTTGTCGCCCCTTCTTATTCTCGATCAATTTACTTACCTTTTCTTTATGCTCATTGGGAGTTGATTGATAGAGGTCACTATACAATTTCTGTTGGAATAAAATTGTAGCTATGCATATAGATTCAGCAGGTGACATTTCACTTGGAATCGCGGCCCCAATTTTCCTGTCTGCTGCATGGTTAGGGTTCCTATCTACTTTACCGATAAGAGTCGGGATAATGGACATGGTATTAATTCGCAACATTCTTACTTGCGCACGATAGGTTTTAGCATACTCAGGTAAAGCAAGTTTTTCAGCAACATTATTAAAGGCCTTCACTAGATCATGTTCGCTAATTCTTTTATGTTTTCCCTCCCTAAACTTTAGCTCGGACCTTATGAGACGGTTTTTTATGGGTGCATCAACTGGCAAACGGAATTTATTAAATGACACGCTCGCAAGTATTGAGTCGTATAATTTCTCAATAGATTCTTCATCACCTGACACCTGAAGCTCAGTTTCTCTTTTCAAGGCGTCTTGACTAGCCAGGTTTATCTGGTCATAAGGGCTTACGAATCTTGAATGGTCTTGAGACGGATTCTGATTTACTCGATAGGATTTGACCAAGGAACTGGCATGATAACTCTGAAAATAGAAGGCGGCTAACACAACAAATAAACACGCTGATAAAAGCACCAATCTCTTACGCATATGTTTTTCTCCTTTAAAGTTATAGCTTGTTGTGGCTTTGTTGCACGAAACTGAGTGAAGAGTTGCGGATGAAGTGACGTGATATGCTTTTTCTGCCATGAAGAAGCACACATACCGCATCCGCAACTGGAGCGAGTATAACGCCTCGCTCAAAAAACGGGGAAGCCTCACCGTCTGGGTCAGTCCGGAAGCCGTCGAGAATTGGACGACCGATGAATTTACCGGAGAACAGGGCGCTTCTCCAACTTATACCGACCTGGCGATTGAGACTATGGCCACTGTCCAAGCTATTTACGGATTAGCTGGCCGACAAACTCAAGGCTTCCTCCAATCGGTCTTTGAATTGATGAAACTCGATCTCACAGTGCCCGATCATTCGACGCTCTCACGGCGCAGACGACAATTGACGATCACCTTGCCAGTCAAAGATTGGTCCAGGTCACGTCATCTGATTATAGACTCGACTGGAGTCAAAGTCTACGGCGAAGGCGAGTGGAAAGTCCGCCAGCACGGTGTCGGGAAACGACGGACCTGGCGCAAACTCCACTTCTGCGTAGATGAAGCGACGCTCGAAATCGTCAGCGTTGTGGCCAGCACGAACGATGTAAGCGATGCCGAAGCGCTGTCAGACTTGCTTCAGGACGTGCCCGGAACAATCGAACAAGTCAGCGCCGACGGCGCCTATGATCAGCGGAAATGCTATGACACACTCAACAAGCACGGCGCGAAGGCTGCCATCCCACCGCGCAGGGGCGCAAAGATTTGGCAGCACGCAAACTCAAAAGCCGAACGCCATGCGCGTGACGAGAATATACGGCGCATCCGAAAAATCGGACGAAAAGAGTGGAAAAGGGAGAGCAACTATCATCGCCGAAGCCTGGCGGAAACTCAGGTCTTCCGTTTCAAGACAATCTTCGGCGATCGGTTGCAAACCCGCCAGATTGATAATCAATTCAAAGAGCTGATGCTCAAGAGCGCGATTTTGAATCGGATGACACATCTCGGAATGCCGGATAGCGTCAAGGTTGTTGGATAACAACCCGCTCAAAGCAAAGGTTCAATATTCGTGCGACAAAGCCGCCGATTTCTGTAGCCTTCCGCCAATGACCGAAACGATAATTAAAGCCCTCTTCAGGGTTGATTCGGGTTTGGTTTGATTTTATTTGCCTTTCATATATTTAGTGTCGTCCAAAAGGGACATGTTGATGCACTATTGAAAATATTTTTCAGGCCTCGTCCCCGTGAGTGTCAAATCTAATGGTTGTCTCTGATGATCTTCCTGAGCTTCTCTATCACAGCGATTATCTCCCTGGAGATCGATCTTTTCTTGATCCCCATCTCTTTTGACATCTCCTCCACACTAAGCTCCTGAAACCAAAGAAACAATAGCTTTCGCTCATGCCCGGTCAATCTACTGAAAGCCGCCTGTAATATCGCTTCCATTTCTTCTGCGAGCAGTCTTTTCTCCTGGTCGGGCTGGACAATGAAAGTGGAAGAGTCCGGCGGTATATCATCTAACCTCTCCATCTTGCTCCGCTTCTGAAGCTGATGAAGGATATGCCGCCTCACGATGGTGTATAGGCAGCAATTCTCAATACGGAGAACTCATTCAATCTGAAGACGATAGAGAGAGGCCATATGCCGATAGAGGGCCTCCATGGATTTAAAAACAAGGACATTGAAAAGGTGTCGTATCGAAGCCCAGAGTTTTACCTTCGTGCGTAACCCTTGATGCAAGCTACGAAAGAAGCGACAACATCGCTGTTGGATTTGGTCGATGGTAAATGCCAGGAACATCAACAACGCCAGAACCGTCGCCAGATGCTGTATGCCGTGCCCGTAATTATGTTCGAAATGGTAGTCCTGATTTTTAAGCGTGTTGAAAGTTTCGTTCTCGATCTTCCACCTCGCTCGACCACCACGCATCCCAGCTTCGACTGAGCGCGCATTGAGCGGGATGTTAGTGATCCAGGTCCAGCGGGTGATCTTCCCCTGCTTGTCGGTCTGCTCGTAGAGCAGGTAGTTGACCTTCACATCTATTGCGCTCTCGCACAGGCAGAGGTCGCCCGTCCAGGCAAAGTAATGTTTGATCCCCTGCGGATCAGTTATTCGTAGCTCTTTGACTTGCCCACTGGTCCGTCGCCCGGCAAATTGCCTTTCCAGGCTCTCGTGCGAATCCGGCTTGACGTTGAGAATGAAGCGCCAGCCGTAGCTGGTAATTTGCCGGATGTGCGGCGCATTGGCGTAGAGCGCATCTTCGACCAGGATGATCTTCAAATCCGGATAACGGGTGTTGAGCGCCTTGCATAATCTTTTGGCGGCGTTGCGTTCGCAGTCGTTTTTTTGCGCGCCGTCCTGATTGAGAATCGGTTCGAAATCCAACGGAAAGACTTCCTTCTGCTCCGGATGTACCAACACGGCGGCTAGTCCCGAGTGATGATAAGAAATCTCTCCGTTACGATGTTTGCGTGTGGTACAGCTAGAGCAATGTACCTTGGTCGAAGAAAAATGTTCGACGCCGTCTATCG
>WNGF01004045.1_pt1 | contig 35388 bp, 43 predicted proteins | sample 5400641 | NCBI WGS metagenome assembly WNGF01 (sample SAMN13153371, study PRJNA577476) | soil metagenome | isolation source: 80 cm soil or saprolite under grassland replicate 2 | place: USA:California | collected 2016-06-15 | reverse complement strand
TCGGCGCCGTACTGGCTCATGCCGACGCCGTGACCCCAGCCGTGGCCGGTGATCAGGAACTGGTTCGCCTGCGCAGCGGCGGGAGCCGCAAGCGCGAGCACGATGATCGCCCCAAGACGCCGCATGTTGTCCCTCGAGGCGCGCAGGCTAGCGCACCCGAGGCGCGGCTACAATCCGTCCTCCCCGCCGACGTAGCTCAGCTGGTAGAGCACTTCACTCGTAATGAAGGGGTCCGCGGTTCGAATCCGCGCGTCGGCTCTTCCGATTTCCAGGGACTTCTCGCTTGAGCGGCAACGCAGCTAAGGCAGCGTGGGGCGTCCTTCTGGTCGGACTGGTGTCCATGCCAGCGGGTCATCCTCGAGGTCGGCGATGCCAGCGGCGTGGAGTGCGCCCGAAGCGATGGTTCGACGATAGGCAGAGTAGGTCAGGACATGCGCGATCATGCCGCCGTACGTGAAGAACCGCGGTGTCCCTGACGTGGTATCGACGAACGTGTCGTCGAGGTGACCGCTAGTGCAGGCCCCGCGGACGTGCCCGAGGAACGCGGGGCCGCACTCGGCCAGCCGGTCGCGCATCGAACTGATGCTCTCGTTGCGCTTGACGGCGAAGTCATACGGCTGATTCGCGACCGCATGGTTCCAGATCTCCATTTGGTCGACGAGCCGGGAGAGCACTGTCCGCAGCGTTGGGTCGTCGTCGATGCTTTCGACGGACAGCTGGATTGGGGTGTCGAGTTGCGCGTCGTCCAAGCGGGACGCGCGTTCGATCAGCTGGCTGACATGCCAGATGTGGTGCTCGGTCATTGTCACGATGAGATCCATGGAGGTCACCTCTTCGAAGGCGGGCAGCCGCAAGCCGCCCGGTGGATGGAAGTGGACACGGTTGGGCGCGGATACGTGGATCGGGCTCGGCTTGCCGCGCCACGCGGAAGGGGCGTCGCCGTATGCGCGACGAAATGCGCGGCTGAACGCTTCGTTTGAACCGTAGCCGGCCTCGAAGGCGACTTCGAGAATACGAAGCTTCCCCTCGAGCAGGCGGAAGGCCGCGCGCTCAAGCAGGATCCGGCGCAGTAACCGAGCAGGAGCCTCGCCGCCGGCGGCGATGACCACGCGATCCAATTGAGGCCGGGACAGATGGAGGCGCGCAGCGAGCTGGGCAGTTCGGGCAGGCGCGTCGAGGCTCGCAGCTACCGCTTCAACAAATGCCCTGAAGTGGTCCGGCGTCGAACTCATCGTGATCGATCTTGCCGACCGCTCGCAGCCGCGACTTGATCGTTCTCCTCGTCTTTGCGACGGAGAGCCTCGCGCGGTACCGCCGACGAAGCGGTACCGCCGACGAAAGAGGCGTTCCGGAACGCACAGCGTTCCTTGCGTCGGGGGAGGTTAAGACTCGGAGAGCCTCTTCAGCTGGCTCGAGCGCTTACTCGCTGCGCCTTCGCGCGACTCTGCCTCGTAATGAAGGGGCCCGCGGTTCGAAACAGCGCGTCGGCTCTCGCATAGCTCACCGACATTCAGAGCCGGGTGACGACGAAGTCGTCGAACTCCGCGTCGATCGCGTTTGCTCCCTTGCCGCCCGTCGACACGACGAGGCCAACCGTCCCGGTCCGCAGTGGATTCTCGTCGTCCGTGGTGCGGGCGACCTCGATTCCGTTCACCACGAACACGAGGTGCACCACGCCGGCGCCGTCCGTCGTGCAGGTGGCCTGCAGGTGATTCCTGCCGTTCGGGCGCACGGCATCGGCGGGTTTTGATCTCAACTGGTCATAGAAAGGATCTTCCGGAAAGAACTTCTCGATCGAAACATGGTCGCGCCAAATCCCGAATTGGTAGTAGCTCGTGCTCCCGTTCGCGCGACACGCGATGCCATACGCCGCGTCTGAGTCCCCGCCTGACAGCCGGCGCGCGATCACGTCGACCCGGACGTTTTGAGGCGCGGTTGGATACACGGCGCTGACGTTGCTCGGAAAGCCGTGGTCGCTCCAATGGTCGCTCGCCCACGTCGTGGCGAGACGGTAGGCGCCGTTCGCGTACCGGCCGCCGTTCCGCTGGTTGCCTGCATCGTCCCAGCCGCCTCGCCGAGTCGAGAAATCGTCGCGGAAGACGACGGCCGCGTGACTTGACGCGGTCGCCGGCGGATTCGAACCGGACGTGAAGACGACGGTCCCCGCCGCGACGAGCCCAGCAGCGAGAGCTCCGACGCCTGCGAGCAGTTGCGCGCGCTTCGAGACGCGCCGGCGCGTCGCCGGGGACTCGACGGGCGTCGAGCGCACCTCTTCCAGCGCCCTGTCCAGCGTGTCGAGCAGGCGGTTCGTGTCGAAGTTGAAGCGGCTCGGGCTGAGCTCGAGCGCCTGGCGGCGCGCGAGCGCGGCGAGCGTGGGCGGCAGCTCGTCCGCACGCGGCATCGTCGCCCCTTCGACGAGCACGGGAATCACGCGAACGTCGCGCGCCAGCGCGGCCTCGATCTCCAGCCGCACGAAATCGTCGGGATCGTCGAGGCGACGCGCTCCCGCCGCGTCGGCGACCGAAAGCCACCGGTTCCCGATCAGCGCGAGCAGGACGTCGCACGAGCCGACCGCCGTCGTGATGACCTCGACGAAGTCTTCGCCGAGCTCGATCGAATCGACGTCCTTGAAGATCTGACCGCGGCCGAACCGGGCGGCGAGGCGGTCGAACAGCCAGCCCGCCGGGTAGGCGGTCTCCTCGCGCCGATAACTGATGAAGATCCGTCCCCGGCCTGCCGAACGGGACCCGGCCATGTGCAACCCCCTGCTCCGATGGTCGCACGCCCACCCGCGAATGACAAGATCAGGACATGACGACCGGCGAACCGACGCTCGAGCGTCTCGAGGATCTTCAGATGCTCGCGGCGGCGACGATCACCGTCGTCGCGACGATCGGTGTCAACGCTGCCGTCCCGGCTGCGCTGGGCGCCGTCATCGTGGCGCTCGAGGGGTTCATGCAGCTGAACCAGTACCAGCAGAACTGGATCACCTTCCGGTCGACGTGCGAGGCGCTGAAGCACGAGAAGTTTCTCTTCCTCGGACGGGCAGGCCCGTACGCTGGCGCCGAGGACCCGCTGCCGCTGCTCGCCGACCGGATCGAGGGCTTGATCTCGCAGGAGCACGCCAAGTGGGTCTCGACGCGCGAGGAGAGCGCGTGGCTGCTGCGGGGGCGCGAAGCTGCGCGTCGGCCCAGGACATGTAGCCGTCGACGAAGTCGTACGCGCATTCCTGCTGGCCGACCTCGCCCGTGACCACCGGCACCTGCTTCGCAACCGGGACGATCATCGAGTTCCAACACGATTCCTCGTCGCAGACGTTCGTCTTGTAGACGTGCACCGACGCGATGAGCTGCCGAGCCGGATCGCGCGGCCGCCAGCGAAGCCAGCCCGAGAGGTCGTTCGCCCAGCGGAGGCCGCCGAGCAGGAGGGGGCGCTTCGAGCCCGTCGACCGGACGGCGTTCACGAGCTGCTGCATCCCGGCGATCTTCCAATGCGCCGGCGTGTTGCAGCCGTTGCGCCAGCAGCTCCACGAGATGTCGTGCGGCTCGTTGTAGAGGTCGAAGAGAACGGCGCGGTCGGTGCGAAAGGCTCGCGCGACGGAACGCCAGAACGCGGGCGAATGGTCGGCGTCGGCGTCGAGTTGCTGGTCGAGCGCGCGCTTCTGTCCGGGCGCATTCCAGTGGAGGTCGAGGATCACGTACAGACCGGCGTCGTGCAGCCTCCGGACGTAGGCGAGAACGGCCGCGCGGTAGGTCGCGCCGCGGTACTGCGGCTCGACGTTCGAGAGCCCGAGCCAGCACGCCTCGTTCAGCGGCAGCCGAACCGTGTTGATCCGCCACGCCTTCATCGCCGCGACCGACGCCTGGTCCGTCTCTCCCTCCCAGAGGGCCCAGCCCTGCGCGCACGCGTACTCGAAGCTCGACCGATTCACGCCGACGAGACGGACGGCGTGCCCGTTGCCGTCGACAAGTCGATTGCCCTGGACCTTGATCGAGAGGCCGCTCGCGGCGGACCCCGATCCCGCGAGCGACAGCACGACGAGGGCAAAGGCGAGAAATCTCATCCTGCGTCCGGCTCGTCGCTAGTACAGCAGCGTGATCGATTTTTGGTAGCTCGCGACGCCGTGGACGTATCCCCAGCCGTTGATCACGCGGTCCCAGGCGTTCAGGAAGAACGAATGGGCACAGTGGATCGAGGTCGGGTCGCCGGCCACGGTCGCGTCCCACGGCGCCGCGCTCGGGCCCGGCGGCGGGACGACGGCGCCCGTGACGCCGGCCCAGAGACGTGACGGCGAGACGTGGTTGTTGTAGTTGTCGGTGGAGATGACCTGGGACTTGTTGTTGCCCCAGTACGCGATCAGGTTCCACGCGAGCAGGTGCGACTGGGGAGCCGAAGCGGTGATGCGGAACGTGAACGTGGGCGTCCCCGTGCCGACGATCGCGCAGACGTCGACAGGAACGCTGCCCGGCTGGTGCAGGATCTGCTGGAGGTTGACGACGGGCACGGTGTTGTCGACCATGACGCTCGCGAAGCGGCCGGGATCCGTGTCGGTCCCGATCTCGAAGGCCGGGTCCTCGGCGGAGAAGAGCTTGATGCTGATCTTGTTGAGCCCGTTCGGCCTGCCGGTCGTGTCCAGGAGCAGGCCGAGCCAGTAGTTGAGCCAGATCTGCCCGGGCGAGCGCAGCGGGTAATAGCCGCCCGTCGCCGACGTGGTCACGAGCTCGAACTCGTTGAGAGGGACGCTCCAGAGGTAGTCGCCGAACGGCTGCGTCAGCTGCAGCGGCGGCCCCACCGGTCCCTCGATGAACACCTGGTAGAAGTTCGCGCCCACGCTCCGCGCGTGCTCCCAGTTGATCATCAAAGGCAGGGTGCCTCCGAACGGGCAGTCCTTGACCTGGAAGAAATACGTCGGGTCCATGGTCGTATCGGCAAAGCCGTTCGGGAGATGCGTGGCGTCCGCCGGGACGAAGCCGATGCCGAGGAAGACCGGGCCCGCCGCCGAGTACACGGACGCGGTCAGATCGACCTCGTCGACCTCGGTCGCGCAGGCGATCAGCAGCTGGTTGGACGAGAGGACGGCGACGCTGTACGGCGCGAACGCGGTCGGGGCGGCGTTCGTGTGCGTCACGAGGTCGAAACGGGTGATCCTGCCCGCGTCGTTGCTCACGTAGAGGAAGCGGCCGTCGCCCGTCACCAGCACGCCGCGGGGATTCGAAATCGTCGCCGCGACGATCTTGTTGCCGGTGCTCAGGTTGATCCGCTGAATGTGGCCGCCCGTGAACTCCGCGACGTATGCGAAGCCGTGAGCTTCGTCCAGTGCCACCTGGTCGATGCCGTTCATGCCCGACGCCACGACCGTCGCGGCGGCCCGGTTCATGTTGCTCAGGCTGAGGCGAAGAAGCGTCCCGGGGTTTTCGGTCACGTACGCATGAATGCCGTCGACGCTGAACGCGACATCGGACGGGCCGTTGTAGCCGGTGCCGACGACGGTCTTGACGTGCGTGTGCGCGTTGACCGCGTTGATGGTGCCCGCACCGGCGTCCGCTGCGTAGAGCTCGTCGCTGCCTAGGCGATACGAACTTCCGACGAGATCGGCAAAGCCGGTTGCGATGGCTGCGGGCACGGGTGGTGGCATCTCAGGCTCCTTTGCTCATGGTCGTCTTGTAAGCTCGTCGTTGCCGCTCCCTCCGGGCGACATGGCCGACGGACTCGACGCAGTACTCAAGCAACGCCTGCGAGCCGTGCTCGACGGGCGGCCCTGCACCGAGGCCGAGCTGCGCAAGCTGTTCGAGGAAGGGCAAGCCTGCACGCGGATCTTCGGCGCGCAACTCGCGCGGGCCGAGCGGGAGCTGGCCGCGCGCGAGTCCGATCCGGACAGCTCGATCACCGATCTCGCCGCGGCGGTTCGTCGCGTGAACGGTTTGCGGCCGGAGCTCGACGAGCTCCACTCGCTGCTCGACGCGCTGGAAGCGCGGGCGCGGGCGTTCCGCGCCGCGTGGGTCGCGCCTCGGGGCTGAATCAGGCTCGTCATCTCGGCGACGGCTCGAGTGGCCGGAGCGGCTGCCTCACGCGCAGCTGTCGCGGCGACCGAAAGCCTCCATGCTCGGCACACCGGCAGCGGTGAGCCGCGAGCTGGACGACGTCGCCGACGACGTCCAGCGACACGAATCTCGCCGTCCCGCCGCCGACCTTCAGGTGGAGGTGCTCGAGCACGAGCGTGTGGCCCGACACGGATTTCTCGTGCGTCTCGCCGAACGCGTGCTCGTACGGCCCCTGGAGCCACGACGTCTCGACGTCGCCGACGTCGAATGTGTTGCCGCGCATCGGTGCGAAGCGCAGGTTGAGGTCGGGGATGATTCCGAAGTAGTAGGCGAACTCCCCCGACTCCGAAGCGCCGTTCCCGACGGAGCCGTCGCAGACGACCCACCCGTGGCCGGGGAACCAGAGCTCGCACCAGCAGTGACCCGCGTCGAGCCCGGTCCACGCGCCGCACGTCGTTCGCGCCGCGAAACCGATGTTGCGGAACAGCGCGACCAGCAGGATGCTGAACCCGCCGCAGTCCCCGAAGCCCTTTTCGAGCATCCCCTTCGCCGTCGTCGGACGAAGGTCGGGCTGGCCCGGCTGCGGGTAGTAGTACGTGATGTGCCCGAGCACGGCCTGGAAGAGCTTCCGCGCGGCGTCGTACGGCGTCATCTCCTGGCGGTAGCCGGTGCCGAGCGTGTCGTGGACGAACGCGGCGACCTTGGCGTCGTTCGACTCGATCACGGCCTCGGGTGACGCGTAGAACGCGAACGGCTGCGCCTTGCGCGCGTCGTCGAGTTGCTTCCACGTCACGCTGCGGAGCTTCGCGCGGTCGACGCGCACGTTCCGGAGCGTCAACCCGTAGGTCGCCGTCGCGCTGAGGGCCTTCGGCGGCAGGCTCGCGTGATCCCAGAAGTAGACGGGGTAGTGGGAGGGATTGTCGACGCCGCGCTGCGTCAGCGTCGCCGATCCGGCGCCCCACTGGACCGAGCAGGTCGCGGACTCGACGGTCTGCCAGCCGTCGCTCGACGGCCGGCCGAACATCAGCACCATCCGCTCGACGTTCGGGCCTGTCGGAAACGTGACCTCGAGCGACTGGTTCGCGAGTGCGGTGCGTGCGTCGTAGTAGTCGATCGACGTCGGCGGCGGCGCGGGCTCGAAGGTGCCCTTCCGCGCCGCCTTCGTCAATGCGAAGGCACTGCGGCCGATGCGGACCTTCTGGCTGGTCCCGCCGCCGTAGATGTCGGGGAACGTGTGCGGGATCGGGCTCTTGACCGGGTCGACGCCGTCCGCGTAGTGGTACGGGTCGACGTCGACGTCCCAGGGGATCGGTCCGTCGAGCGGCAGGAAGAAGCTCTGCGAGACGCGCTTGTGACCCGGCGTGAGGTCGGACATCTCGACCGTCGCCCAGCGATCGGCCATGTGGAAATCCACCGGGTAGGGCGCCTTCGGCGTCCCGACCACGTCGAACTCGGCGGTGAGCCGGTACCACTCGCCGACCATCGGCGTGTACTTCGTGTCCTTGCCGCCGGCGTACTTGCTCGTGTAGACCTCGGTGATGTTGAAGGTCGTCATCAGGCCCGCTCCTCCCCCAGGTAAAGGCCGTGAGGAGCGCCGCCGGCACAGCCGGGCCGGCATCCATTGATCGGCCGCAGCGACTCGCCTTCGGTCGCCACTGTGTCCCCCCTCCGGCGCGGGCGCGCCGTGGTTCGACGCTAGACCTCTTGGCGAGGCGTGTCAATCGCCGAAAAACAAGCCGCCCTAGGCGCGGCTGTGCCGCGCCGCCGCGGCGCGCGACCGAAGGAGGCAACCTCGCGAGAAAGGTAAACCCGCCGAAAGTGCTTGCACTTTCGGCGGTAAAAAGGGTTCACCGAGCCGGTGACGCTTTCGTCCATCGCCCCCGCTGACTTTCCGCCCTCAGCCTTGCGGCTTCCGCGTACAGCCTTCGGTGACGACTTCGACCTAATCGCGTCCCGTACTCGGTGCAAGGGAGAACCTATGCATCCGCGGCCCCCGGTTCAAGCGGCGCGCGGAACAAAATCCGCACGGAGCGCGAATTTTTGTTCGCCGGCCCGCTACAGGTCGGCCGCGAGCGCCTGCTCGAGCGAGTCGTGCACCGCGAAATGGCGGTCGAGGCCGGAGATCTCGAGCGCGCGGCGCGTCTCCAGGCCGGGCGCGGCGAGCAGGAAGGCGCGCCGGTTCTCGAGCCGGGTGCGCGCCTCGATCAGGACGCCGAGCCCGGTGGAGTCGATGAACGTCACCTGTGACAGGTCGACGACGAGCCGGGCCGGCGAGCGCTCGGCAGCAGCGAGCAGCTCCTCGCGGACCGTGTGTGCGTTGTAGAGGTCGAGCTCGCCTGCGAGTTGAACGACGACCGCGCCGTTGCGCTCAACGACGCCGCTCACAGGCTCCTCGTGAAGAGGTCCGCGCTCGTCCACCCGCGCCCATTCAAGCACACTAAGATTCGCTGCCCTGGGATGACGAGCGTCGAAATCCCCTATTCGGTCGCCGCGGTCTTGCCGTCGCTCGTCGTCCTCGACATCACGAACGACGTCGATCGCGGGATCGCCGAGTCGGAGCTCGACCACGGCATCGCGTTCGTCAGCTCGACGGCCGACGCGCTCGTCCGCGTCAACGAGCGGGAGTCGGGATTCTTCGCGGACCTCGAGGGTCTGCTCGGCCGGCTCGTCCCGCTCGACCTGCCGGGCCGGACGCAGCTCGTCTCGTTCCTGCTCGGCGCGCGGACCGAGCAGGTGCCGTTCGCTGCCGGCCGGCTCTGCCTCGGGCGCTGGCAGCGCGTCCTGCTCTGGGGCTTTGACGAGGACGTCGCCGCCGAGTGGACGCTCACGCTCGTCGGTTGAATCCCGCGCCCGCTGTCGCCACACTTCACGGGATGGAACGCGCGCGTGCGCACCGGCGGCTCGCCGGGATCGGCGCCTTTGCGCTGCTCGCGCTCGTCGCGGAGCTGGTCGGGCGCAGCCTGACGGTGCGGCTCGACCTCGGCCGGCACGTGCCGACGCCGAGCTATGCGGGCGCCGACTACTACCCGGTGTTGCTGATGGCGGTGAAGGGCGGCGTCGCGCTCATGCTCGCGGCGCTGACGTGGCGGTTCGTCCGCGCGCGCGCCGCGGCGCGCGCCGCTCGCCGCCTGCTGATCGCGGTCGGTTCGCGTCCGGCGACGACGCCGCGCATGCGCGTCGAGCTCTCGGTCCGCAGCTGGCTGCTCGCGTTCGCGCTGACGTCCGGCTTCTACCTCCTGCAGACGGACACCGAGCGGCTTTCGGCGGGACGCTGGCCGCTCGTCTCGCCGTGGCTGCACACGTCCGCGCTCTCCGTCTTCGCCGTCCTCTCCGTCGTCGTCGCCCTCCTGTACGGCGCGGTCTCACGCTGGCTCTCGGACTACGAACACTTCGCGCGCACGACCGCCGAGACGGCGCTGCGGATCGTCGGGCGACTGCGCGCCGCGCAGCCGCTGCGGCACGGCCGCGCCGAGCAGGCGCCGCCGCGCCGGCTCTTCGGCCTCGCTTTCGAGTGCCGGCCTCCTCCCGCGCGCGCATAGCCCGCGGCACTTTGTCGTTGTAACGCCCGCGGGCGTCGTTCGACGTTCGACCGTGGAGGAGGCAAATGAGCTCACAGACCGCAACGCAGGTTCAGACGCGCACCGCGACGCTCGCGTGGCGTCCGCGCGTGATCGCACTGCTCGGACCGCTGACCGTCGCGGCCGGGATCGCCTGGGCGATCCTGCAGCCCTGGCGCCTGACGCTGCTGCACCCGCACGGCCAGGGATTCTGGTTCCTCGTCGTCGAGCCGCCGCTCCTTGTCGTCATCGCGGGGGTCGCGTTCCACACGCTCGTTGCGCGCACGTTGCTGCGCGATCTCGAGGAGTCGTGATGCAGCCGCCGGCGGAGCACGTCCACTGGATGTTCGCGACGGGCTTCCTGCTGCTGTCGCTCTTCCTGTTCGCGGAGGCGATCGTCGGCGAGGAGGTCTGGCGGCGCCGCGCGTGGCGCGCGTACCTCTGGCCGTCGTTCGCGTTCCTGATGGGCGTCCTGATGTGGCCCGTGATGACGTTCTTCACGAACTCGACGATCCACATGGTCGCCCACGGCGCGTGGGCTCAGGTGATGATGCTCGCGGGCGGCGCGGAGCTCGGCATCGTGCGCGGCAAGCTGCAGAGTCCGCTGTGGCGGCTCGCGACGCCGTTCGCGTTCGTCGTCTCCGGACTCGCGTTCCTCTTGCACGAGCAGAACCCGTGGCTGTTCCAGCGCTCGGCGTTTCTGCATCACTTCCTCGGCTGGACGCTGCTCGTCGGCGCGGTGTTCCCGCTCGCCCGCGCGGTGCGGCCGAGCTGGGCGGTCGCGCAGGCCGGCTTCGCGCTCGTCTTCGCCGTCGCAGCCGTCGCGCTCTACTGCGACCGCGACCTCGCGCCGGTCTTCGGCCATCTCTCGCCGCTCGCAGGGGAGCCGCACCGGTGAGACGTGCGGTCGTCGTCGGCGCACTCGTCGCGCTCGCGGCGCCGGCGTCCGCGTTCGCGCACGCGAGCGTGACGCAGACGCACCCGAGCTACCGCGAGCGGCTGGACGTCGCGCCGCGGGCGGTCTGGGTGCGGTTCGACCAGGCGGTGGAAGCGTTGCCGGGCTCGATCGTCGTGACGACGGACGACGGCGCAATCGTCTCCGGCGCGACGCGCAGCGAAGGCGACCCGCACGGCATGGTCGCGCCGCTGCGGCAGCTCGTGAAGGGCGCGTACACCGTGCGCTGGCACGCGCTCTCGTCCGACGGCCACACCGTCAGCGGCGTGTGGACGTTCGGCTACGGCGTCGCGGCGCCGCCGCCGACCGAGGCCTACGGCGCGTCGGGGCCGACGCGGAGCGAGGACTTCGTGCGCTGGGCGTACTTCGTCGCGCTCGCGCTGTTGATCGGCGGGCTCGCATTCCGGCTGGTGGTCATGCCGGGGCCGTGGCCGGCGCGCGCGGAGGCGCGTTTCTTCAAGGTCGTCGGGCTCGGTGTTGTCGCCTCGCTCGAGATCGGCATCGTCGCCTTCCTGCTGCGCTCGGAGGATGCGCTGCAGCTGCCGTTCTCGAAGCTGCTCTACGGCGACCTGTCGCCGATCGCAGGCGGCACGCGCTTCGGCATCGCGTTCATCGCGATGACGCTCGGCTTTGCGCTCGTCTCCGCCCTCGTCTATCTCGCGTGGCTGCTCGACCGGCGCGTGTTCCTCTGGCTCGCGTTCCCCGTCGCGCTCGGCTTCGCGTCCGGGCTGTCGCTGTCGGGCCATTCAGCCGCGGACGCCGGCTCGTCGTGGCTCTCGGAGCTTGCGGACTGGGTGCACCTGTCCGCGGCCTGCCTCTGGCTCGGCGGCCTCGTGCAGCTTGGCGTCGTCGTGTGGCCCGCCGCGCCGGAGTTGCGGCGCCGCGCCTTCCTCCGCTTCGCGCGCACCGCGCCGGTGCTGATCGCGTGCCTGCTCGCGGCGGGGATCTACCTGAGCGTGCTGCGGCTGCCGCACGTGCACGACCTCTGGACGGCCGGCTATGGGCGCGTGCTGCTCGTGAAGATCGCGCTCGTCTGCCTCGCGCTCGCGTGGGGCGGCCTGCACCACACGCTCGCGCGGCCGCGCATTGCGCGGGACGACGGCCGCGTCGTGCGGATCCTCTCCCGCAGCCTGCTCGGCGAGGCGTCGGTCGGGATGGCGGTGCTCCTGCTCGCGGCGATCCTCGTCGACGCGAAGCCGCCGCCCGCGCAACCCGTCGTGCCGGGCGCGCCGCAGGCCGTTAGCCTCACCCCATAGCGACGTACGCGATCTCAGGCGGCGCGGGCTTCCTCGGCCTGCACCTCGCCCGGAACCTTGTAACTCAGAGTTACAAGGTTCGGACCCTGGACCTCGTGCCGCTCGAGGAGCCGCTCGACGCCGTCGAGGTGCGCGGCGACATGCGCGACCACGGCAAGGCGCGCGAGCTCTGCGCGGGCGCCGACGTCGTCGTGCACGCCGCGGCCGCGCTACCGATTCGCGGCTCGCGCCGCGAGATCATGTCGACGAACATCGAAGGGACGGCGACGCTGCTCGCCGCGGCGCGCGAGGAGGGCGTGCGGCGGTTCGTATTCGTCTCGTCGACGTCCGTGTACGGGGTGCCGAAGCAGCACCCGATCGACGAGGACTTCCCGCTCGTCGGCGTCGGCGCGTACGGCGAGTCGAAGATCGCGGCCGAGGCGCTCGTGCGCGCGTCGCCGCTCGAGACGGTGATCGTCCGGCCCAAGACGTTCCTCGGCCCCGAACGGCTCGGCGTGTTCGAGATCCTCTTCGACTGGATCCGGGAGGGACGGCGCATCTACGTGCTCGGCAGCGGCGACAACCGCTACCAGCTGCTCGCGGTCGAGGATCTCGTCGACGCGATCGTGCGCGCGTCGCAGGCCGACGTCGCAGGCGAGACGTTCAACGTCGGCGCGACCGAGTTCGGCACCGTGCGCAGCGGCCTCGAGGTGCTGATCGCTCACGCGGGGACGGCCTCGCGGGTGACGCCGGTCCCGGCACGGCCGGCGGAGCTCGTGCTGCGCGCGCTCGAGCTCGCGAGGCTGTCACCGCTCGTCGAATGGCACTACAAGACCGCGTCGCGCGACTCCTACGTCGACGTCTCGAAGGCCGAGCGGCTGCTCGGCTGGCGGCCGACGAAGTCGAACGTGCAGACGCTCGTCGAGAACTACGATTGGTACGTCGCCAACCGCGAGCGGATGAAGCGCGCCGGGGTCACGCATCGCGTGCCGTGGAACCAGCAGGCGCTCGCGTGGCTGAAGAGGCTGTCCTGATGCTGGTCCTGTCGGCGCGCGAGGTGGAGGAGCTGCTCGACCTCGACGCGCTCGTCGACGCGCTCGCGGCTGCGTTCGTCGACGTCAGCTCCGGCGGCGCGTCGATGCCGCCGCGGATCGCCGCGTTCTCGGGCCACGGGCTGCTCGGCGTGATGCCCGCGTATCTCCCGTCGTCCGACGTGCTCGAGGTGAAGCTCGTGACGCTCTTCGAGGGAAACGCCGGCACCGAGCTGCCGACGCACCAGGCCGCGATCGCGGTCTTCGATCCCGAGCGAGGGAACATCGTCGCGCTGATGGACGGGACCTACATCACCGCGACTCGAACTGCGGCCGGCGCGGCGCTGTCGGTCCGCACGCTCGCACGCGACGACGCGCGCGTGCTCGCGATCTGCGGCACCGGCGTGCAGGCGCGCACGCACGCGCGTGCGGTCGTCCGCGTGCGGCAGTTCGACGACGTGCGGGTCGCGGGACGCGACCCGGCGAAAGTCGAGGCGCTCGCCGCCGAGGTCGGTGCGCGCGCCTGCGCGTCGTTCGAGGAGGCGGTCCGCGGTGCGGACGTCGTCTGCGCGACCACGCATTCGCCGTCGCCCGTGGTCGAGGGTGCGTGGCTCACGCCCGGCGCGCACGTGACGTCTGTCGGCGTCAATCCGCACGGCCGTGAGCTCGCGGCGGACGTGCTCGACGACGCGCTCGTCGTCGTCGAGTCGCGCTCGGCGGCGTTCGCGCCGTTCCCGTCCGGGGCGAACGACCTCGAAGGACTCGCCCCCGAGCAGACGGTGGAGATCGGCGAGGTGCTGAGCGGCGCGCATCCGGGCCGCGAGAACGCACAGCAGCGCACCGTCTACAAGTCCGTCGGCGTGGGCGTGATGGACGCCGCGGCCGCCGCGCTCGTCCTGCGCGCCGCGCGCGAGCGCGGGGTCGGACGCGAGGTAGAGCTGTGAGGGTCGAAGGCTCGATCGAGATCGACAAGCCGCAGGAGCTCGTCTACTCGCTCGTCCGCGACCTGCGGCGCGCGCCCGAATGGCAGGAGTCGCTCGAGTCGGTCGACGTCGACGGTGCCGTCGAGGTGCGGCGCTTCGCCGGCCGGCGGCAGCGTGCGACCTTCTTCGTCGTCGACGACGATCCGCCGCGCCGGCTCGTCATCTCCTCCGAGGGCGGCCCCGCAAAGGGGCGCGCCGAGTTCGCGCTCGAGCCCGACGGCGACGGCACACGCATCACGTTCGCGCTCGAGCTCGAGCTGCGCGGGGCCGCACGCTTCGCGGGCGGGGTCGTGCGCGCCGCCGCGCAGCGCGAGATCGCGGCGAGCCTGCAGAAGCTGAAGGAGCTTGCGGAGGCGTGAATCTCCTCGACTACCGCGACCGCTTTCCGATCCTCGAGCAGACGACGTACCTGATCAACCACTCGCTCGGCGCGATGCCGGCCGCGGTCGAGGAGCGGATGCACGAGTACGCGCGGACGTGGGCCCAGCGGGGCATTCGCGCCTGGGGCGAGGGCTGGTGGACACTGCCGCTGACGGTCGGCGACCAGATCGCGCGCATCGTCGGCGCGCCGCCGGGCACCGTCTGCATGCACCAGAACGTGTCCGTCGCGGAAGCGGTGATCCTCTCGTGCTTCCAGAGCGACGAGCGCCGGAAGATCGTGTACGAGCGCGAAAACTTCCCGTCGGTTCGTTACGTCTACCAGGCTCGCCGCGACCTCGAGGTCGTCGCGACCGACGACGTGCTCGGCGCGATCGACGAGCAGACGCTCCTCGTGCCGACGCAGCACGTCCTATTCAAGTCGGGAGAGATCCAGGACGTCGAGGCGATCGTCGCGCGCGCGCACGAGGTCGGCGCGTATGTCGTGCTCGACGCGTACCAGTCGGCGGGAACGGTGCCGCTCGACGTGACGGCGCTCGGCGTCGACTTCGCCGTCGGTGGATCCGTCAAGTGGTTGTGCGGCGGTCCCGGCAACGGCTGGCTGTACGTGCGTCCCGACCTGATCGAGCGGCTCGAGCCGGCGGTGACGGGCTGGCAGGCACACGCGCGTCCGTTTGCGTTCGAGCCCGAGCTCGAATACGCCGAAGGGATCGCCCGCTTCCTCACCGGCACGCCCAACGTGCCCGCGCTCTATGCAGCCACCCCGGGCTTCGACTTGATCGAGGAGATCGGCGTCGAGCGCATCCGCGCCAACTCGCTGCGGCAGACGCAGCTCCTCATCGACGGCGCCGACACGCGCGGGTTCGAGGTGCGGTCGCCGCGCGAGCCGGCGCGGCGCGGCGGGACGGTGACCGTTCACGTGCCGGATTTCGAGGCGGTGCACCGGGAGCTCGGCGAGCGGCAGATCCTCTGCGACTTCCGTCCCGGCGCCGGCATCCGGCTCGGCCCGCACTACTTCACGTCGGACGAGGAGCTCGGGCACGCGCTCGACCAGATCGAGGAGATCCTCGCAACGGGCGCGCACGAGCGCTGGCTCGGCGCGACGGCCCGTTTCTGATGCGCCGGCCGTCCCCGTACCTGCGCGAGATCGTCGTGCTCGACCCCGTGCGCGACTGCCAGCGGATCGTGCGTCTCGACACCGTCTACGAGTTCCCGTTCGACACAACGCGATCGCTCGAGCTCGCGCTCTTCCGCACCTTCGCCTCGCCGCGCATCTCGTCGCTCCTCGATGAGACCGGTGAGTTCGCGCGCCGCGCACAACGCCGGTACGACGACACCGACCTGATCCTCTCGACGATCGCGGAGGCCGGCTTCGACAGCGACGAGGGCAAGCGCGCGATCCGCCGGATGAACCGTCTGCACCGCCGCTTCGAGATCGCGAACGAGGACTACCTCTACATCCTCTCGTCGTTCGTCTTCGAGCCGATCCGCTGGAACGAGCGCTTCGGCTGGCGGCCGTTGCACGACAACGAGCGGCTCGCGTGCTTCCACTTCTGGCGCGAGGTCGGACGGCGGATGGCGATCAAGGAGATTCCGGAGACGTATGACGAGCTCGAGCGCTACAACGTCGACTACGAACGCGCGAACTTCGTCTTCGCCGAGTCGAATCGTCGCGTCGCGCTCGCCTCGCGCGACATGTTCCTCGCGTGGTTCCCGGGCCTGCCGAAGCGCGCCGGTTCGCACGCGATCGCCGCGCTGATGGACGACCGGCTGCGCCAGGCGATCGGCTTTCCGCGTCCGCCGCGCGCGGTCGCGCGCGCAGTGCGCGGCGCGCTTCGTGCCCGTGCGCGCGTCGTCCGCCTGCTGCCGCCGCGCCGGCGGCCGAAACTGCGCACGAAGCTCCGCCATCGCACGTACCGCGACGGCTACGCGATCGAAGCGCTCGGGCCTATGCCGCCCGACGCAGCCTGAGCCGCTTCCCCAGCTTCAGCAGCTGGGCGCGCGGCTCGACGAGCTCCACGCGGAGCGGCGCGGCTTCATCGCGGCAGTCGTGGCACCGCAACGAGCCGCCGCGCGCGAGCGTCGCCGGCAAGGGCGTGCCGCAGGCCAGACAGGACTCGGGTGTGCTCGCAGTATCGATCGGAGATCTTTCGTCCGGGGCCCGGCTTCTCCTCGTCGTGGACATCGGCAGATTGGCGGTCGCACCGGACGGAACGTCACTCGAACGAGCGATGGGATCGCTTACACGGCGAGCTCGAGCCCGTCGTAGGCGAACTCGAGTCCGCCGTCGGACGGCAACTCCGCCGGCCGGTGCGTGACCAGCAGCCGCTTCGCGCCCGCGGCCTCGAACGCCTCGAGCGCCTCGTCGAGCGCGAGGTGCCCGCGCGGCTCGCCGTCGAGCTCGCCGCGCAGGAGGGTCGCCTCGCACACGAACAGGTCGGCGTCGCGCGCGCACTCGACGAGCGCAGCGCTCGGTCCCGAGTCGCCGGAGTACGCAATCGTCTTGGCCCCGTCGGCGACCCGAAGCGCGTGCGCCTCGAGCCGGTAGTGCGGCACGCGCGTCGCGACGACCTCGTGCTCCGCCGCGAAGAACGGGACTCCCGGCGTGTACTCGTGGACGCCGAAGACGCGCTCGAACATGTCGGGGAAGCCGAGCCGCGTGCCGAAGTCCTCGAGCTGCGCGCGACCGCCGAGCGGCACCCACAGCGCCGCGCGGTGTGGTGCGTCGCCGCGCGCCTCGAGGTACATCGAGCCCCACACCCACGGCACGAGGTCGCCCCAGTGGTCGAGGTGGAAGTGCGTGATCACGATCGCGTCGACGAGCGGCCACGGCGCGCTCTCGCGCAACCGCGCGAGCACGCCGGGACCGCAGTCGAGCAGCACCGTGCCCGAGCCGTCCACGAGGTATCCGGACTGCGCGCCGCCGGGATTCGGCCACGCGGGAGAGCACCCGACGACGGTCAACTTCACGCTTCATATCTTCGCATCCTTTGCTCTATGCTCCGCCGCATGGCCAAAGCACCCGTGGAATTGATCAAACGCGTCCCGCTGTTCGCGGATCTCGACAACCGCGAGCTGCGCGAGGTCGCCGATTCGATGAAAGAGCGAATCTTCGACGCCGGCGACACCGTGACCGAGGAAGGCAAGGGCGGCGCCGGCTTCTTCGTGATCGACGAGGGAACCGCGAAGGTGAGCGTCGGAGGCCGCGAGGTGCGCACGTTCGGCCCCGGCGACTACTTCGGCGAGATCGCGCTGATCGCCGACATCGACCGCACCGCGACGATCACCGCCGACAGCGAGTTGCGCTGCTTCGGGATGACGTTTTGGGACTTCCGGCCGCTCGTCGAGTCGAACGCGTCGATCGCGTGGAAGCTGCTGCAGGCGATGGCGCAGCGGCTCAAGGAAGCCGAACAGACCCGGTAACGGAAGAGAGACCACTCCCAGCCTGGTCCCTCCCGGCCGACGCGGTCGACCGGATCGCACTCGACTTCGAATGGCCGGAGCGGGTCACACGCGAATGGGCGCTCGAAGGAGCGACGGGAAAGGGCGTTAGCGTCTGCGTGCTCGACAGCGGCATCGACGCGGACCATCCGCGCGTCGGCGGCGTCGCGACGTCGGTCGCGGTGACGCTCGGCGAGGACGGCGAGCCCGTCGTCGCGCCGGACGACGCGGGCGATACGTGCGGGCACGGCACCGCGTGTGCCGGGGTCATCCGCGCGCTCGCACCGGACGTCGAGCTGACGAGCGTGCGCGTGCTCGGCGCGGGCTTCACGGGCTCGGGTCCGATCCTGCTCGGCGGGTTGCGCTGGGCGGTCGAGCACGGCTTCGAGGTGATCAACATGAGCCTGTCGACGACGAAGCGCCAGTTCGCGGAGGTGCTGCACGAGCTGGCCGACATCGCGTACTTCAATCGCACGATCCTCGTCGCGTCGGCGCACAACATGCCGGTCGACAGCTACCCGTGGCGGTTCTCGTCGGTCGTCTCCGTCGGCAGTCACGCCGTCTCGGACTCGCTGACGTTCTTCTACAACCCGGACCCGCCGGTCGAGTTCTTCGCGCGCGGCGTGGACGTCGAGCTCGCGTGGACCGGCGGCGGCACGATCCACGCGACGGGCAACAGCTTCGCGACGCCGCACATGTCCGGGATCTGTGCGCTCGTGCTGTCGAAGCATCCCGAGCTGACGCCGTTCCAGCTGAAGAGCGTGCTGCACCTGATCGCCGACAACGTGGGAGGCAGACGATGACCGAAGGGGAGTTCAGGGCCGCTGTCGCGGCGGGAGTGCTCGGCGCGGACGAGGGATACCGCGCGCTGCTGCGGTCGATCGTCGAGGTGGCGCGCGCGATCTTCTCCGCGAAACGCTCGTCGATCTTCCTGCTCGACGAGGAGGCCGACGAGCTCGTCTTCGAAGCGCTCGCCGGCGAGGACGAGCAGGGACTGCTCGGCACGCGGATCCCATCGAGCACCGGTGTCGCCGGCTGGACGCTCGTGACGCGCCAGCCGCTCGTGATCGAGGACCTGTCGGGCGACCCCCGCTTCGCACGCGAGGTCGCGGAGCAGACGGGCTACGTGCCGCAGGGGCTGATGTCGGTGCCGCTGCTGCACGACGAGGCGGTGCTCGGCGTGCTCCAGGTGCTCGACCGGCCGCAGCGCCCGGGCTTCTCGCTCGAGGAGATGGACCTGCTCGGCCTCTTCGCGAACCAGGCTGCGATCGCCCTCGACCTTCTGCAGCGCTCGCGCCGCGCGAAGGCGGCGCTCGAAAGCGCCGACGCGGACGTCGCTGTCGTCGCACGCGTCGCGGCGGCGCTCGACGCACTTGTCGAGGACGACCGCGCCCGCGCGGTCGCGCTGCTCGAGGCGCTCGAGGCCGTCCTCCGCGCCTAGTTCCCGTCTAGGAACGAGAAAGGGCGCCTCGCGGCGCCCTTCCGGCGGAGAAAACGTCTCCGAAGCTATTCGGCCTTCTCGGCCTTCTCGTGCTTCTCGGCCTTGTCGAAGACGTGACCCTCGACGTCCGGCTCCTCGTGCTTCTCCTGCTTCTCGGCCTTGTCGAAGACGTGACCTTCGACCTCGTCTGCACGCTCGACCTTTTCGTCCGACACTGGAGTGCTCCTTTCGACTTTGGGCTCCGCCGTTTTGGCCTTGCGACCCTCTAGACGGGCAACCGCCGACAAATCTTCCCTGTGATGCTTCAAAAACACAAGCGGCCGTGCCAGGATCGTCAGGGATGGTAGGCCTGCGGAAGCGGCTGGGTGAGTCTGGGCGGGCGTTCGCCGAGGTCGCGCGCAACCGCGAGCTGCGCAAGCTCGAGCTGGCGCTCGTCGGCTCGGTCACCGGCGAGTGGGGCTATCTCGTCGCGATCGCCGTCTATGCGAACGCCCAGGGAGGCGCCGGCGCGGTCAGCCTCGTCCTCGTGCTGCGCTGGGTCGCAGCGGCGCTGACGGCGTCGTGGCTCGCGTACTTCGCCGACCGCTACCCGCGCGAGCGGGTCATGCTCGCCGCCGACCTGAGCCGCGTCGCGGCGATGGCGTTGATGGCCGCCGCGGCCTTCGAGGACTGGTCGCCCGCGCTCGTCTACGGGCTCGCCGCGTTCGTGGCCGTCGCGTCGAAGACGTTCCGTCCCGCGCAGGCGGCGCTGCTGCCGCGGCTCGCGCGCTCGCCCGAGGAGCTGACTGCCGCGAACGTCGCCTCCACGGCGATCGACAGCGTCGGCTCGTTCCTCGGCCCGGCGCTCGGCGGGCTGCTGCTCGCGGCGACGAGCGTCGGCTGGGTGTTCGTCGCCGACGCGGCGACGCTCGTGTGGTCTGCGGTCCTCGTCGTGCAGATCCGCGCGCGTCGGGAAGCGCCCCGCGTCGGCGTGGAGCGGGCGAGCGTCGCGCGCGAGCTGAGCGAGGGATTCCGCGCGCTCGGCGGCGAGCCGGACGCGCGCCTGATCGTCTTCCTCTACTGGTGCCAGACGTTCGTCGCAGGCGCGCTCCGGGTGCTGATCGTCGTCACCGCGCTCGACCTGCTCGACGTCGGGACGTCCGGGCTCGGCTTTCTCAACGCCGCGATCGGCGTCGGCGGGCTGATCGGGGTCGCGATCGCCTTCGCGCTCGTGGGGCGCAAGCGGCTCGCGAACGACTTCGGGCTGGGGCTCGTGCTGATCGGCGCCGGGCTCGGTCTCGTCGGCGTCTGGCCGAACGAGGTCGGCGCGCTGCTGCTGATGGCCGTCTTCGGCGTCGGGAACACGCTCGTCGACGTCAGCGCGGTGACGCTCATGCAGCGCGCGGTGCGCGACGAGGTCCTGGGTCGCGTGTTCGGCGCGCTCGAGAGCCTGCTCGTGGCGGGACTGGCGGCCGGCGCCCTCGTCGCGCCGTTCGCGATCGACGGGATCGGGACCCGCGCGACGCTGATCGCGACCGGCGCGCTGCTGCCGGCGCTGACCCTGCTCCTGTGGGCGCGGCTGCGGGCCGTCGACGCGCGGGCGTACATCCCGAGCGAGCGGATCGAGCTGCTGCGAGCGAACCCGATCTTCGCGCCGCTGCCGCCGTCGACGATCGAGCACCTGGCGGTGAAGCTCATCCCGCGCCGCGTCTCCGCGGGCGAGCTCGTCTTCCGCCAGGGCGACACCGGCGACCTCTTCTACGTCGTCGAGAGCGGCCGCGTCCGGATCGAGATCGACGGCGAGCAAGTGAACGACCTCTGGCCCGGCGAGGCGTTCGGCGAGATCGCGCTCCTGCGCGACGTGCCGCGCACGGCGACGGTGGCGGCGGTCGAGGACACCGACCTGCTCGCGCTCGAGCGCGACGAGTTCATCGCCGCGGTGACGGGTCATGCGCCGAGCAGCGAGGCGGCGGACGCGGTGATCGGTGCGCGCATCGCCGCCCTGTCAGGAGTCGCGCCGGTTTGACCTCGTCGGAGCTGTCGGACGCCCAGCTCGTCGCGCGCTGCCGCGCGGGCGACGAGGGCGCGTGGGCCGAGCTCGTGCGGCGGTACTCCCGCTACGTCTACGCGATCGCGGTCCAGGGCTTTCGGCTCGCGGAGCACGACGCCGAGGACGTCTTCCAGGAAGTGTTCGCGCGGACGTACCAGCGGCTCGACCGGCTCCGCGACGACGCGGCGATCAAGCCGTGGCTCGCGCAGCTGACGCGGAACCTCTGCGTCGACCGGCTCCGCGAGACGGCGCGCGAGCAGCCCGCGGGCGCGGACGACCTCGAGACGGCCGAGATCGACGAGACGCTCGCGGCACTCGACGACGCCCTGACCGTCCAGGAGGCGCTCGCGGCGCTCGGCGAGCCGTGCGCGGAGCTCCTCGACCGCTTCTTCTGCCGCGACGAGAGCTACCGGACGATCGGCGACGAGCTCGACCTGCCCGCGGGCACGATCGCGAGCCGCATCTCCCGCTGCCTCGCGAAGCTGCGCGAGCGGCTGGAGGGAAGAAACGAGGCCCCATCCCCGTCTGGAGATCGATGAGCGAGCGGATCCACTGGAACGAAGAGCGCCTCGCTGCGCTGCTCGGCCTCCTGAAGCCTGCGCCGCGAGGCTGGGTCGAGGCCGCAGCCGAGCTGCCGCGCCTGGGCGCCATCCTGGATTCGCTCGTCGCGCGGGCCGAGGTCGACGCCGAGTTCAGAGCCGCGCTCGTCGCCGACCTCGAGGCCGCGCTCGCCGCCGAAGGCCTCGAGCCGACCCCGCGGGTTCTCGACGAGATTCGCGCCAGGCTGTCGCCTGAATGAGATGATCGCGCGCGCCGGTGGCGCGCGATTTCCTGACCCTGACGACCGAAGAGCTGCTCGACGAGCTCGCGCGCGAGACGCGCGTTCCCGGAGCGGGTCCCGCGGCCGCGCTCACCGTCGCCGCCGCCGCCGCGCTCGTCGCGATGGCGGCGCGTTTCTCGCGCGGCGAGTGGCCGGACGCGGGGACGACCGTCGCGCAGGCCGAGGCGCTGCGCCGTCGGGCCGTCCAGCTCGCGCGCGAAGACGCGGACGCGCTCGACGCCTACCTCGCGGCGCGCGGGCCCCTGACCGAGCCCCGGTCGGAGGTGCGGGACTTCCACCTCGGCCGCGCGCTCGAGGTCGCCGCCGACGTGCCGTTCGCGATCGCCGAGTCGGCGTCCGACGTCGCCCTGCTTGCGGCCGAGGTCGTCGAGCGCGGCAACGGCGACGTCCGCGCCGACGCCGCGACCGCCGCGCTGCTCGCGCACGGGGCCGCCCGCTCCGCCGCCCACCTCGTCGAGGTGAACCTCGCATTGCGACCCGACGACGAGCGAGTCCGCCGCGTCCGGGACGTCGTGAAGGCCGCCGGCGAGGCGGCCGCCCGCTCCGCGAAGGTCTAAACGACAGAGGCCCGGCGGGTGCCGGGCCTCTGTCTGTCGCGCAGGAGGGTGGGTTCCTACGGCAGCGTCGCGACTGTCGTGGTGGTCGTGGTGGTCGTGGTCGTCGTGGTCGTCGGGTCGGTTCCGTCGAGCGGGGGCAGGACGGACGGATCCGGCGCGAGCAGCGGGTCGCTCGTCAGGTCGACCAGGTCGGCCGTCCCGAGGTCGTACTGACCCGAGTCGCTCGTCGCGTCGCCCTCTGCGACGTCCTCCCACGAGGCGTCGAGCCAGGAGGCGTCGAGCCAGGAGGCGTCGAGCCAGGAGGCGTCGAGCCACGAGGCGCTGTCCCAGGAGGCGTCGAGCCAGGAGGCGCTGTCCCAGGAGGCGTCGAGCCAGGACGCGGTGTCCCAGGAGGCGCTGTCCCACGACGCGCTCGTCTTCACGGCGTCGAGCCAGCTTGCCGTGTCGAACGCCTGCGAGGACGTGCCCGCAGCGAGGACGAAGCGCTCGAGTGCGGCGTTCGGGTTCGCCGAGCCGTTCTGGCGGACCGCCTTGCTCGCCGTGACCTCGCCGACGCCGCCCGACGTGATGCCGTTCGGGAGCGGCCGCGCCGAGATCATCAGCGCGCCCTTCACCTGGTCCGGCGTCCAGCTCGGGTGCCGTACGAGGATCTGGGCCGCCGTGCCCGAGACGACCGGGGCTGCGAAGGACGTGCCCGAGAGCTGGATGTAGCCGGGCGCGACCACGTTGCTCGCCCGCGTGATTGCGAGCGTCGACGTCGCCGGCACCGGGCCGATCATGTAACGGCCGTCCGCCGAGACCTCCGGCTTCCGGAAGCCGTCCATGGTGGAGCCCCACGCCGACCACGGTGCGATGGCGTCGTCGCCGAGCTTGACGGTGCCGCCGAGGTCAGCCGCGCCGACCGTGATCACGAACGGGTCGTTGCCGGGGCTGTACTTGACGCCGCTCGGCCCGGCCGCCGTGCCGTAGTTGCCGGCAGCCGCGACCACGGTGACGCCGCCGAACCAGAGCTGTTCGACGGCCCTGTCGAGCGGGTCGTAGTAGAACGGCGCGATGATCGACGAGTGCAGCGAGAAGTTCGCGACCTTGATGTTGTACTGAGCCTTGTGGTCGAGAATCCACTGGCACGCGTTGATGATGTCGCTCGTCGACCCCTGGCCGTTCGCGTCCATCACCTTGACCGACACGAGGTTGGCGGACGGGGCCGCACCTGCGTAGCCCGTCGCCGAGTCGGCGGCGATCCCGGCCACGAACGTGCCGTGACCGCGCTCGTCGTTCAGGGACTGGTTGGTCGAGCTGGAGCTGAGGTTGACCGACGCGAGCAGACGCGAGCCGAAGTCGGCGCGCGCCTCGACGCCTGAGTCGACGATCGCGATCGTCGGCATCGACGACGCGTACTTGTTCGCGTCCTCGGCCCAGAGATTCGCGTTGCCGGACTCGTACGGCCAGAGCTGCTTCGAGTTGAGCGCCCCGTCCGCGTGCAGAGGCGCGTCGGGCGTGACGATCAGGCCGCTCGTCTCCGCCAGCTTGGCGAGCTTGCTCGCCGGGATCGTGACTGCGACGCCGCCGACGAGGTCGAGCTTCTTGACGTTGCCGAGCCCGTTGCCGAGCCCGAGACTGTTGGTGGCGTCCAGCGCGCCGGCGACGCCGCCGGAGCTCTGGATGATGACGCTGACCTTGTCGCCTCCGTTGTGGGTCGCCGCGAACTGCGTGAGCGACGGCGCGACGTAGGTCGAGCCGTTCCCCTGCTTCTTCGCGGAGTCCCGGGTTGCGGACGCAGCCAGCGGCAGTGCCATGGCGAGAGCCGCAACGATCAGCATGGCCGCGCCGCGCCCGCCCTTGCCCCAGCCCCAGAGGGCACTGTTGCGATCCTGCCTACCGCGTTCGAAATTCACTATCTCTCCCTCTGTTGCCGCAGTTACCGAGCGGAGCCGCTGAAAAGGCCGCAGTGCTGCTCCGTTGCGGACGTAACCTAGGCCGGTTCGGGCGGTTGGGACTTCCCCCTGATGGGGTAGCCGCCCGGGAGCTCGATCAAGTTCCCTCTATCGGGTGACTCCCGTCCGATTTGCGGTTTGCAAGCAGGATTTGCAGCCGCTCGGCGTGGGCCGGGGCCGTCGCCTCGTCTTCGTGCCGGAAGTAGACGAACGCGGGCGGCCGCAGCGCCGCCGCGAGCCGGCGCAGGTCGTCGTCGGAGTAGGGCGGTTCCCGCAGCCGGACGTACCGGAACGGCTCGGCGTCGAGGTCGTTCACGCGGACGAGGCCCTCGGCGTCGTCCCAGGAGGGGTGCCGGAAGTCCCAGGCGAGGAGGAGCTCCGGCGGCAGCGAGCCCCGCAGGAAGGCGAGCACGCCCTCGTCGCGGGCGCTCTGCACCGTCAGCCGCAACGGTCCGAGCCGGTCACCGAGCGCGCGGACGCGCTCCACGAACGTGCCGACGCGGTCGAGCCGGCCGACCGGCATCTTCACCGCGAAGGTGAAGCCGTCCGGCACCTGATCCGCCCAGCGGCGGAACTGCTCCTCGGCCGGGAGCCGGTACCCGGTCGTGTTCAGCTCGACCGTGTCGAAGCGCTCCGCATAGAAGGAGAGGAACGTCTTCGGGTCGGCCCGCTCCGGGTAGAAGCCACCGCGCCAGCTCGGGTAGCTCCAGCCGGACGTGCCGACATGGACCCCCGTTACAGTGGTCGCCGTGGCGGTCATGCCGGAAGTCGTAGCTGAGAACATCGTGCCCGTCCTCGACCACGGCTTCGTGGCGCTCGACGCGGCGCTCGCCTCCGATCTCGCCGTCGTCAACGGTGCACGCGTCTCGTTCAATCAGGCGGCGCAGGAGATGACCGAGCGAGACGAGGGATTGATCCGTTTCCTCATGCGCGACAGGCACGGATCCCCCTTCGAACATGGGTACTTCCGTTTCCTCGTCAAGGCTCCGATCTTCGTCGTCCGGGAGCACCATCGGCACCGGGCCGGTCACAGCTACAACGAATGGAGCGGCCGCTACTCGAAGCTGGAACCGGAGTTCTACGTGCCGGACTACGTGCGAACGCAGGTCGGCAAGCCGGGGGCGTACACGTTCGAACCGGTCGACGAGACGACGCGCGACGCAGCCCGGAAGGAGATCGAGGACAACGCGCTGCGCGCCTTCCAGGCCTACGAGCGAATGCTCGAGCAAGGAGTCGCGAAGGAAGTCGCGCGCGCGGTCCTGCCGCTGTCGACGTACACGAAGTACTACTGGAGCTGCAACCCGCGCAGCCTCATGCACTTCTGCTCGCTTCGGAACAGCGAAGACGCACAATTCGAGATCCGCCAGTACGCGGCGGCCGCGGAGTCGTTCCTCGAGAAGCTGATGCCCGTCACGCACGCCGCATTCGTCGACCGCGGCCGCACTGCTCCGTAGCTACGCGTTCGCAGAGTCGTCGCCTCCGAACGCGCGTCGCGCAGGGTGAGGCGCAGACGTCTGCGGAAATGCCACGGTCTCCTCCTCCTTCTCCTCGGGACTCCATCCGCCAACGGTCGTCGTTGCCTGCGTGCGGATACGCCGTATCCGAGGACTGTCGGAAAGCGTTGCCTCAGCGCGCGTCGACGGCCGCGCGGGCGGACGCTGGCGGCGGTACGTCGAAAGCCAGGACGGCGACTAGAGGCAAAGCGAGTGTGAGTGTGCTCGGAGTCGCGAATGCTACGACGACGAGACTCCACCCGATAGTTCGCAACATGTCTGCTGTCCGTCGCGCGGACGTCGCCAGGCCAACGACATACAGCGTGTATCCGCTGGCGGCAAGCAGGACGAGGACATACCCGAGTATCGCGTCTCGTGGATTCGGGTGGCGGTGAATCACGTTGATCCCTGTCGCGAGGACCACAATTGCCAAGATCGCGACGATGGCGTAGACGATTCCTCGCAGCCAATGACCCCGTCGGCTCGTTGCCTGAGAACGCCATGCGATCGCCACAATCACAATCGAGATGACGTACGCAAGCCAGACCACGGTCTATCCGGGTGAGATCTGATCATGCCAGTGCAAGGGGAAGCAGGAGGTCCAGCTGTACGAGATGTCGCCGTTGATGTGCCCGGACTGTGCACTCGTGTACCACCCGCGGATCGAGATGTCTTGAACATGAGTTTCGACCCGCCAGCCGCAGAACGACGTGTTCGAGAAGTATCCGCTCGCGTGCGTTTCCTCGTAGTTGCATCCGTCATATGTCCGCCACGCTGAACCCGAGTCAAGGTTCCATCCGGTCCCTGTATTCCACCACCAGTAACCGGATCCCGATACGAAGACGGCGCAGGATCCGTTGTATTTCCACGTGAGGTTCGCGCGAGTGTCATCGAGTGCGATCTCTACGGCGTCATACCAAATGATCTCGTAAGACGCGCTGCGCGTCGTGTAGCCCCCGCCTCCGCCGCCGGGATCCTCGTTCGCACGATTTGTGATCGGCTGTGACTTGCCGCCGCTCATCGATGCAGGCGTCGTGAGTGGTGTTCCTATTTCGACCGTGGTCCTGCATGTGCGGGTATCGACGGCGATCTGCCGTCGTTCGATGGGGCCAGCGCGACCGCGCGGTAGTACGAGCGGCGGGACCGAAAAGTCACACGTATCGACACCGGCCCACGTGCCTTGAATCGTTTCGAGGTGCGAATTGAAGGCGCTTCCGACGATTGCGGCGAATCCAGCGAGAGCCGCGGCGAGCACTCGCGCAGAACGCAAGCCTTTCCCCTAACTACGGGCGATCCAATAGGGTCAATGCGACTTCTCCGGGGCGACGCTATCAAGTCAACAACGGATTGTCAATTGTTAACGCTGACTTGATCAGCCGCCCGTTGTTCGGAGAGGAGAGGAAAGGGAGGAAACCGGTGGTCTCGGCATCTCTTGTTTTGTCGTCGGTATCCTTCTCTGGCTGACAGTGCTGCCTGCGCTCGGCTGGATGTTGATGGTGATCGGCGCGCTCCTCGTCGTGATCGGGCTGCTGCTCGGCGTGGTCTGGGGCTTCAGTCGCGCGGGGCGACGCGCTCCCGTCTGCTGAACGCGAAACTGACGGTGGAGCGCCTCGCGGGCGCTCCACCTTTATTCTCTAGGTCGTCATCACAGTCGCCTCGGGCCGGTGTGGCCCGAGCCAGCGCGTGACGACCCAGCCGTCGAAGCGCTGCAACCGGTACGCCTCGGTGAACTCGACCGTCGTCGTCGCGTCGCCGTGTGCTCGGAACGTCCCACAGGGGGCGATCGGCTTGCCGTCGCGCGTCAGCCAGACACCGTAGTAGCCGCCGGGAGGCAGCTGCGGAAGGTTCGAGACGCGGACGCGCATCGGCCAGTTGCCCTTTTCGTCCGTCGAGCCGATCTGGACCGACGCGAGTGCGTCGGGCGCGAGCCCCGTGCCGTGCAGGCGGATCGTCCGGACCGCGGAGAAGCCGCCGCCGCCGCGGTCGCCCGCGAGGTAACCGGCGCCGAAAGCAGCCGCGACGACCGCGGCCGCGGCGATCGCGAGCACCGCGGAGCGCCGCCGGTTGAAGAACGGAACGACCTCCTCCGGCGGCGGCGCGACCGGGCGCTCCAGATACGGCGGCAGCTCCGGCAGCGGTCCCGCGGCGAGCAGCAGCTCGTGCGCGTGCTCGAGCCGCGCGCGCTCCTCCTCGGGGAGGTCGGCGCCGACGAGCTCGTCGAAGTCGGGTGTCAACGCAACTCTCCTTCGAGCAGGTCGGCGAGGCGGGCGAGTCCGGTACGGGTGCGCGTCTTCACGGTGCCGAGGGGGATGCCGAGGAACTGCGCGATCTCGCTCTGCGAGAGGCTGCCCCAGTACGCGAGCTCGAGTACCTCGCGCTCGCTCGCCGGCAGCTCGACCACGGCGCGGTGCACGCGCCACGCGACGTATGCCGATTCGGCGCGTTCCGGCGGGCCCGCGGTGGGCGAGGCGGTGTCGGGAGGCTCGGCAAAGGTCGTCTCGCGACGGGCGCGCGCGCGGTCGACGATCGCATTGCGCGCGACGGCGTACAGCCACGGCGCGCCGGGGCCGCGCTCGGGCCGGTAGCTGGCAGCCGAGCGCCAGATCGCTGCGAACGTCTCCTGGACGGCATCCTCGGCACGGCCGCGGTCGCGAAGCAGCCGCAGCGCGAGGCCGAGGACCGGCCGGGCGAAACGGTTGTAGAGGGTCTCGAACGCACGCGTGTCTCCATCGGCAACTCGCTGCAGGAGGTCTCCGTCCGTCACCCGCTCGTCGCGCCGGCCGGCGGCCGCAGCCTCGAGACGCACGGGCGCAGTGGTTGTCGCCTCGATCTCCTGGTCCTCTTTACGCATCGGCAGCGCCCTTCGGTTTGCGGTCCGCGCCGTTGATTCTGCCGATTTGCAAGGCCGCTGTACGGGTTCCGTAAATCTCCGTCGTATCCCGAGGTAAAAGGCGGCCGTTTTCGGAAGAAGAAGGCATCGAGCGAGGAAGTCGAAGGAGGCATCGCCCATGCGCAGGCTCATTCCACTCGCGTTCGCCGCGCTGACGTTCGCCCTCCCGGCGAACGCGTTCGCCGCGACGACCGCGGTCAAGATCACCGCGACGGCGTTCTCGCCGAAGAACGTCACGATCGCGTTCGGCGACACCGTCAAGTGGACGAACAGCGACACCGCGAACCACCAGGTCGTCGCCGACAGCGGCGCATTTGCGTCGGCGGTGCTGAAGCCTGGTCAGTCGTACTCGTTCACGTTCAAGGCCTCAGGCAAGTTCCCGTACCACGACGCGCTGCACCCGACGATCAAGGGGCAGATCACCGTCACCGGCCCGCCGCCGTCCGTCACGCTCGGCGCAGGCTTGCCGATCCTCGTCTACGGCCAACAGACGACGATCACCGGCACCATCTCGAGCGGAGCCGCGAACGAGCCCGTCATCATCAGCGCGCATCCGTTCGGCGTGGCGACCGCGCAGCAGCTCGCGACCGTGACGACAGGTACCGGCGGCGGCTTTGCGTACACGATCACGCCGACGATCCTCACGAGCTACGTCGCCACCTGGAAGACGGCGTCGAGCCAGCCGGTCACGGTTCAGGTCCGCCCGAAGCTGACCTTCCTGCCGTACGCGGGCGGCCGCTTCATCACGAAGGTGATGGGGCCGTCGTCGTACGCGGGTCACACCGTCTACCTGCAGCGGCGCTCGTCGTTCGGCCAGTGGGTCAGCGTCAAGAAGCTGACGCTCGGCTCGCAGTCCGGCGTCGTCTTCTCGCTGCCGCGCTTCCACGGCACGCTGGTCTTCCACGTCTACATCAGCACCAACCAGGCAGGCCCCGGCTTCCTCGACGGCTGGAGCGGCACCCAGCGCGTCCGGCGCCGGTAGGCGTCCATCCGGTCGGGTCCCGGGCTCCGTCCCCGGGACCCGACCGTTTCGCTCATTTCGCTGCGTCGAAGCGTTGCTGGACGGCGTCCCAGTTGACGACGTCCCACCAGGCCGCGAGATAGTCGGGGCGGCGGTTCTGGTAGGTGAGGTAGTACGCGTGCTCCCAGACGTCGATGCCGAGCAGCGGCACGTCGTCGGTCGACAGCGGGCTGTCCTGGTTCGGAAGCGAGTAGACCGCGAGTCCGGTGCCGTCCCAGACGAGCCACGTCCAGCCGGAGCCGAACCGCTTGACGCCGGCGTCGTTGACCTGCGACTTCAGCTCGTCGAGCCCGCCGAAGGTGTCGTCGATCGCGCCGGCCAGGGAGCCGGAGGGCGCGCCGCCGCCGTCCGGCGACATGATCTCCCAGAAGAGCGAGTGGTTGGCGTGCCCGCCCGCGTTGTTGCGGACCGCGGCGCGCTTGTCCTCGGGGAGCGCGTCCAGGTTCGCGAGCACCTGCTCGAACGTCTTGTTCGCCCAGTCCGTTCCCTTGAGTGCTTTGTTCGCGTTGTCGACGTACGCCTGGTGGTGCTTGTCGTGGTGCAGACGCATCGTCTGCTCGTCGATCGTCGGCTCGAGCGCTGCGTAGTCGTATGGCAGCGGCGGGACCTCGTAGGCCATCGCTACCTCCTTTCGTCCTTTGGCCTGGACGATATCCTCCGGCGCGATGGCACTCGTCTACGAGTTCGAAGCGATCAAGCCGCGCGAGTTGAAGCCGGCGCTGCTGGAGCTCAACGGCATCTCCCGGGCGGCGGTCGAGGCGCACTACCGCCTCTACGAGGGCTACGTCAACAAGCGGAACGAGATCCTCGGCAAGCTGGCGGACGCCGACGCGTCGGCGGCGAACCAGGTCTACTCCGACCTCCGCTCGCTCAAGGTCGACCTCACGTTCGCGATCGGCGGCATCAAGAACCACGAGATCTACTTCGAGCATCTCGGCGGTGACGGCGGCGACCCAGGCGGCGCGATCGCGCGGCTGATCGAGCGCGACTTCGGCTCGGTCGGAGCGTGGCGCGACGACCTCACGGCGACGGGGATGGCCGCCCGCGGGTGGGCCTGGGCTGCGTACGACTGGGACGAAGGCCGTCTCTTCAACTACATCGGCGACGCGCAGAACACGTTCCCGGTCTGGAACGCGACGCCGCTCGTCGCGCTCGACGTCTACGAGCACGCGTACTTCATCGACTACCAGACGGACCGCGCGTCCTACATCGGTGCGTTCTTCGACAATCTGGACTGGGGCGTCGTGAACGACTGGGCACAGCGCTACCAGATCCCGACGAAATAACCGTCCTACTCGCCATCGTCGTCGGCTACCTCGCCGGCTCCGTGCCGTCGGGCTACTGGCTCGTCGGCGCGCTGAAGCACCAGGACATCCGCAAGCACGGGAGCGGCAACATCGGCGCGACGAACGTGTGGCGCACGTACGGGCGGTGGTACGGCGTGCCGGTCGTCCTGCTCGACACGGCCAAGGGATTCGCTCCCGCGCTCGTCTTCGCGCTGACCGTCTCGCCGCTCGCCGGTGTGCTCGCGGGAGCCGGCGCGATGCTCGGGCACGCGCGGCCGCTCTTCTTGAAGTTCGAAAAGGGCGGGAAGATGGTCGCGACGACCGGCGGCGCGTTCCTCGGCGTGGCGCCGCTCGTCGGCGGCGTCGGCCTTGCCGTGTGGATCGCCGCCTTTCTCCTCACGCGGTACGCGTCGGTCGCGTCGATGCTCGCCGCGGTGTCGCTGCCCGTCGCGTCAGCTCTGCTCGGCTACTCGTGGCCGGTGATCGCGTTCGCGGTCGTCGCGGCAGGGGCGGTGATCGTCCTCCACCGCGCGAACGTCAAGCGTCTGCTCGCCGGAACCGAGAGCCGGTTCGCGTTCAGGCGCCGAGTCCGTAACGCCTGAGCCGTCGCCGCGACTGTTGCTCCGACAACGAACGGAGGAGTGGACATGACAGGTGTGTTCGTGCAGACGAACGAGACCAACGCGAACCGCGTGCTCGCCTTCGCGCGCGGAGACGACGGCACGCTGACGAAGCTCGGCGAGTACGCGACGGGCGGCGCCGGCGACGGCGTGCCGCACCTGACGTCGCAGGGCTCGGTGGTGCTGTCTCGCGACGGGCGGCAGCTGCTCGTAACGAATGCGGGGAGCGGCGACGTGAGCTTCTTCGCCGTGGAGGAAGACGGTCTGCGGCTCGTGGAGACCGCGCCGACAGGTGCTGCGCCGAAGAGCCTCGCGGAGTACGACGGCCTGATTGCCGTCCTCAACACCGGCGATCGTTCCCTGACGCTGTTGCCTGCCGGCGAGACGATCGCGCTCGAGGCGAAGGATCCGGCCCAGGTCGGATTCTCGCCGGACGGGCGAACGCTCGTCGTCACCGACCGCGGCACGGACGCGATTTACACGTTCCCCGTGCGGGACGGGCGGCTGGGCGATGCGCTGGCGACGCCGTCGTCGGGCCCGACGCCGTATGGCTTCGCCTTCACGACCAAGGGCACGCTCGTCGTCACCGAGGCGTTCGGCGCGCAGCGCGGCAAGGCCGCGGCGTCGTCGTACGTGCTCCGCGACGGCGGTGTCAGCGCCGTGACGCGGTCGGCCGGCAACGGCCGTAGCGAGATCTGCTGGGCGGTCGTGACGACCGACGACCGCTACGCGTTCACGACGAACTTCGCCGACGGCGCGGTGTCGCGCTACGCGATTGCCGCAGATGGAAGCATCGCGCTCGAGGACGCGGTCGCCGCGAGCTCGGTCGAGGGCAGCACCGGGTTGCGCGACGAGGACCTGACGGCCGACGGTCGCTTCCTCTACGCGATCGACGCCGACGCGCAGCGCATCTTCGGCTGGCAGGTCGGCGACGGCGGCTCGCTCGCGCCGGTCGGATCGTGGGACGGCGTTCCCGCGACGGTCGCGGGAATCGCGGCCGCCTGACGAACGGCGCCGCTCGGGCTAGCTCTGCTCGAGCGGCGCCATCGTCAGGCCGAAGCCGCGCAGCTTCTCCCAGTACAGCTCGGCGGGCTCGCGGTGGCCGCTCCACACGATCGCGCGGCCGGAGTTGTGGATGCGGTCGGCGAGCGCGAGGCCGTTGTCGTAGCTGACGCCGGGGATCGTCGACGAGAGGGCGAACGCGACGCCCTGGAACGTGTTGTGGTTGTCGTTGAGGACGATCACCTTCCAGGGACGGCCGAGATCGGTCCCGGACTCCGGGCCGCGCGTGAGCGTCTCGGTCATCGCAGCCAGTCGGACAGCGTCGTGTGCCGGGCGGGCGGCGTTCCGGTCCCGAGCTCGGACCTGAGCTCGCCGACGGTGCCGTAGCGCTCGGCGAGCACGTCGTGCGTATGGATGGTCTCGAGGTTCACCTGCTGCGAGTAGACGAAGTCGTCGTCGGTGAGGTCGGGGTAGCGCTCGAGCGTCGACGAGAGCGCGGCGCGCACGGAGTCCTCGACGAAGCGCGGCCGCAGGTGCGCGTGCTCGACGACGAAGAGCTCGTCCGGCCGCTTCAACAGCTCGTAGACGGGTGAGCTCATCGACGACTCGACGATGTCGACGAGGTGCTCGGCGTTCAGCTGCTGCGCCGTTCCGACGTAGAGCGTGCCGCGCCCGCGCTGGTTGTGCGTCGCGAGCGGCACGAGCTCGAGGATGCGATCGACGTCGCCCGCGTCGAAGCCCGCTGCGAGCAGTCGCTCCTCGGCCGCGCCGCGCACGAGACCCTGCGCGCAGGGACAGGCGTTGATGCCCGTCGCCTCGACGCCGACAAGGCGGCGGACGCCGCTCGCTCCGGCCGTCGCGATTCCGATCAGCGCGACCATCTCCTGCGTCGCGAGATTCGTCACCGGTGTCCGGCGCTCGAGCGGATACTGCGCGCGGATCCGGACCTCGGCGCGCAGCGCACGCTGCCGTTCCGCGATGTGCAGGGCGATGTGCTCCGCGAGCGCCTCGACGACGAGCGCCTCGTCGTGCACGACCTGCTCGATCGCCTCCTCGAAGAGCTCGGGGAAGCGCGACATGTGCACGCCCTTCTGCTGCGCGCCGAGGTCGACCGTGCAGTCGATTTCGGCGGAGACGACGCGCTCCCACGTCCCCCAGCGCAGCCTGATCGCCTTTGCGACGCCCTTCACGCCGGCCCGCGAGAGCCCGAGCTGCACGTCGGGCTCCGAGGCCTGAAGATCGTGTGTGACAAGCTTCGCGTCGCGCACCATGTCCGCCCAGGATACGTCCTTCCCGCTGCTCACCTCGCTCGCGTGCCACGACCTGCGCACGCCCCTCGCGACCATCTACGGCTTCGCGCGGACGATCCAGCGAACCGATCCCGAGCACGACACGCTCGTGCGCTACGTCGGCATGATCGTCGCGGCGTCGCACGAGATGACGGAGCTGCTCGAAGAGCTGGCGGTCGCCGCGCGAATCGAGTCGGGACGCTACGAGCCGTCGCTCAACTCGACCGACACGCTCGCGCTCGCCCGCGACGCGGTACCGCACGCCGACGGCAGTGGAGAGACGATCGCGACCGACACGTCAGCGGTCGTGCGCGCGCTCGGGTCGCTCGCGCTCTGCGCCCAGCGGCACGGGCCCGTCGAGTCGGTTGCCGTGCGGGTGGACGGGAGAGAAGTGGCGATGTCGCCGATCACGCCGGCCGCCGCGGCGGTCGTCCTCGGCGAGGAGCTGAAGGATCTCGGCGCCGCTGTCGCGGTGCGTGTCCTGCGCGCGCTCGGCGGCGACGTTCAGCTCGACGGCGAGACGCTGCGCGTGACGCTCGCCGCGGGACCCGCCTCGTAGCACGACCGGCAGCGCGCCTCGTATGAGTCGAGCGCGCCAATCTGCACCGTCTCGCCGTCGAACGGCGCAGGCAGTCCGTTGACGAGCCGCTGTGTGAGCGTGCCCGGGCCGCCGCAGCGATGGCACACGGCCTGGAGCTTGTCGACGAAGTCCGCGACGCAGAGCAGCGTCGGCATCGGGCCGAAAGGCAGGCCGCGGAAGTCCTGTGCGAGGCCGGCCGCCACGACGCGGGTCCCTCCCTCGACGAGCCGCTCGATCACGTCGACGATCCCGTCGTCGAAGAACTGCACCTCGTCGATGCCGATCGCCTGGTAGCCCGCCGCGAGGTGGAGGACGCTTTCCGAGGACTCCGCGGTCACCGCGCGCATCTTGGCGCCGGCGTGCGAGACGACGTGACCGAGGTCGTAGCGGTCGTCCACCTGCGGCTTCACGACGAGCGCCCGCAGGCCCGCGATCTCCGCGCGCCGCAGGCGGCGGATCAGCTCCTCGCTCTTGCCGGAGAACATCGGGCCGCAAACGACCTCGAGCCAACCGCCGCGTTCGGGCGCAAGATGGATCACGGCGCAGGACCCTAGTCCCCGCCTCAGACGGCACGTCAGCGAAGCAAGCGCGAGAGCCGCCGGTCCTTCAGGATCCGGCCGCCGGTCTGGCAGTCGGGGCAGTAGTAGACGGTGTGCTCCTCGTAGTCGACGCGCGCGATCGGCGTGCCGCAGACGTAGCACGGCTCATTGAGCCTGTCGTGGACGCGGTAGGTCTTCGCGTCGTTCGCGCCGCGCTCGCGCAGCTCGAGCCCGCGTTCGAGCTC
>WNGF01001400.1_pt1 | contig 35396 bp, 39 predicted proteins | sample 5400641 | NCBI WGS metagenome assembly WNGF01 (sample SAMN13153371, study PRJNA577476) | soil metagenome | isolation source: 80 cm soil or saprolite under grassland replicate 2 | place: USA:California | collected 2016-06-15 | reverse complement strand
GGCGTGGAACGGGAGACGAACGACGCCACCGACGCGTACGCCGGCTTCGAGGACCCCGAGCCGACGAGCTACCGCGACAGCTGGCTGCCCTAGCCCGGCGCGGGCACTGGCTCGGCGTGACGGGCGAGGCGGCGCTGCTCTCGGGCGTCCGGCCACATCGCGATCAGCGCGCCGAGCAGAAAGACCAGGCCGGCGAGCCAGACGAACGGGACGAGCGGGTTCACGAGCACCTTCAGGACGACGGACCCGTCCTTGTTGAACTGGTCGCCGATCACGAACAGGTCCTGCAGGCGCAGCCAGTCGGTGTGAATCGAGACCTCGTTCGAGACCTGCTGCTCGGCTGGGTAGTCGTTCTTGCCGGCCATCAGCAGTGTGGCCGGGCCGCGCCCGCGCGAGACGGCGAGACGGGCGCGCTCCTCGATGTCGTTCGGGCCGCGCCGCACGACGGTCTTGAGGTAATGGAGCCGGTAGCCGCGAATCGTCATCGACTCGCCCGGCTTCAGGTGCTGGACCTTCGTGGCGCCGTAGGCGCCGCCGGCGACCCCGATCGCGAGCAGGACGATCGCCGCGTGGACGACGTAGCCGCCGTAGCGCCGGCGGTTACGGCTGACGAGCGAGTTGAACGCTCCGAGCCAGGTGCGCTCACCGAGCGCCTTTCGCGCGCGCGTTCCGCGTGCGAACTCGAGCACGATCGCCGCGAGCACGAAGACCGAGAACGTGTAGGCGACGAGTCCCGGGACACTCGAGCCTGCGCCGAGCCCGACGAGCACTCCGCCGGCGACGAGCGCCGCGGCCGCCGGCCAGAGCAGGCTCGAGCCGAGGGCGCGCAGAGAGCTTCGGCGCCACGCGACGAGCGGCCCGATCCCCATCAAGAGCAGCAGCGGTAAGCCTAAGACGCGCAGGAAGAAGTCGAAGTACGGCTGGCCGACGGTGAACTTCTCGCCGCGCACGGCCTCTGAGAGCAGCGGGAAGGCGACGCCCCACAGGACGGTCAGCGTGAAGGCGACGAGAAGCAGGTTGTTGTAGAGGAACGCCGCCTCGCGCGAGGCGAGCGACTCTAGGCGCGTCCGGGTGCGCAGCAGTGGCAGCCGCCAAAAGATGAGCGCGATCGAGAAGGAGGCGGCCGCGACGATGAAGCCGAGGAACCAGGGGCCGATCGACGACTGGGCGAAGCTGTGGATCGAGGAGAGCACGCCGCTACGGGTGAGGAAGGTCCCGAAGAGCGACAGGCAGAACGCGAGTGAGACGAGCACCGCGTTCCAGACCCGGAGCATGTTCTTCTTCTCCTGCACCATCACGGAGTGCAGGAACGCGGTCGAGGCGAGCCAGGGCATGAGCGCCGCGTTCTCGACCGGATCCCAGGCGTAGTAGCCGCCCCAGCCGACCTCCTCGTAGGCCCACTTCGCGCCGAGCAGGATGCCGATCCCGAGGGCGGCCCAGGCGAGCAGCGTCCAGCGGCGCGTGGCGACGATCCAGCGCTCGTCGGTGCGGCCTGAGAGGAGCGCGCCGGCCGCGAACGCGAACGGGATCGTCATCCCGACGTAGCCGAGGTAGAGCAGCGGCGGGTGGATCACCATGTACGCGTTCTGCAGGCTAGGCGTGAGGCCGGAGCCGTCGGCGGGCGCGACCTGGCGGGCGAACGGGCTCGCCACGAAGGCGAGCACGAGCGCGAAGAAGGCGGCGACGGTGCCCAGCACGGGGACGGTCCAGGGCAGCAGCCGGCGGATCAGGCCGCGGTTGAGGAGCACGGCCGTCGAGCCGAGGCCCGTCAGGACGAGCAGCCAGAGGAGGAGCGAGCCCTCCTGTCCGCCCCAGAAGGCCGTGAACGAGTACGGGAAGGGCAGCTTCCGGCTCGAGTGCTCGGCGACGTATGTGAACGAGAAGTCGCGCGTCCGGAAGGCGTTCAGCAGGACGAGGGCGGCAACCGCAGTTGCGGCGAAGACGCCGACCAGCGCGTTCCGGGCAGACTCGTGCAGGCGCCTGCGTTCTCCGTACGCGGCGAGGCCTCCGGCGACGGCTGCGTAGAGCGCGAGGCCGAAGGCGACGATCAGGGCGGCGCGGCCTAGGTCAGCCACGGCGCCGAGTGTAGCCGTGACCCGGCGAGCTTCTGCGATCATTCCGGCGGTTTCGTGCTCCTTCGGCTACGCCAGCTCCCGCTCCCCGCGCTCTCGGGTGCGACCGTCCTCCTGATGGGGACGGCGCTCGCGCTCGTCTTCTTCTACGCGCCGATCGACGCCGACCAGGGGCTCTCGCAGAAGATCTTCTACATCCACGTCCCGATCGCCCTGACGGCGTATGCCTGCTTCGCGTGGGGGGCGGCGAAGGCGTTCCTGCACCTCTGGAAGCGGCCGCCCGGGGCCGATCTGGAGAGCTACGCGGCCATCCACCAAGGTGTGATCTTCGGCTCGCTGACGCTACTCACCGGCTCGATCTGGGCCAAGATCTCGTGGGGCCACTGGTGGACCTGGAGCTCGAACCAGCTCGTCACGTTCCTCGTCCTGTTCCTGTTCTACTCGGCGTACTTCATGCTGCGCTACTCGGTCGAGCCGGGGCCGGCGCGGGCGAACATGTGCGCGGTCTACGCCTTGTTCGGGGTCGTGCTGATCCCGATCAGCTGGCTCTCGATCCGGATCGCCAACGACTACATCCATCCGACGGTCTTCACGACGAACGGGCCGCAGATGTCGGCTTCGATGTTCCTCGCGTTCTGCGTCTCGTGGGCTGCGCTGTTGGCGCTGGCGGGGACCATGTACCGGGTTGAGCTCGCGGGCAAGCGGCTCGACGCGCGCCTGCGGGAGCTGCGGGAGCTCTTGGCATGAGGCGCCGCTCGCGATGCCGACCTCAGGACGTGCGAGCTTTGCTCGTGCGTCCGTCTGAAACGACCGGTCGACACGTCGGACGTCAAAGGGTGCGGCTGTGAGTGCTTCCGAGAAATACGTTGCCGCTGCATACCTCGTCGTGTTCGTGGCCGTGCTCGCGTGGGTGGCGATCATCGCGACGAAGCTCTCCAGGCTCGAGCGGGAGGCGGACGAGCTGGCGGAGCTGGCGAGGCGGCGCCGCGACCGCGTCGACGAGCGGGAGAAGGTCTCCGCCTAGAGGCGATTACGGTGGGAAGGGAAATCGGACTGCCTCCGACACAGGGCGTTAGACGGCCGCGCCGCCCGAGCCGGCACGGCCTCTTTGGTCGGCGTCGCAAGCGAGCGCCTTAGGTGCTGGTGCGGGTCGGCTCGCGCGGCTCGCGGCTCGCGCTGACGCAGGCCGAGCTGGCGGCGTCGCGCCTGCGGCGGCCGGGCGTGGAGATCGCCCTTGTGCCGATCACGACGGCCGGCGACCGCGACCGCTCGAAGCCGTTCGGGGAGATCGGCTCGCGTGGGGTGTTCGTGAAGGAGATCGAGGAGGCGCTCCTGGCCGGCCGGATCGACGTGGCAGTGCATTCGGCGAAGGACATGACCTCGTCGGACACGGAAGGACTGGCCATTGGGGCGTACCTGGCGCGTGCGGATCCGCGAGATGCGCTCTGCGGGGCGTCGGAGCTGCGGCCCGGGATGCGCGTCGGGACGGCCTCGGTGCGGCGGCGGGCGCAGCTCCTGGCCCTGGAGCCGGAGCTGTCGATCGAGCCGCTTCGGGGGAACGTCGAGACGCGCCTCCGCAAGCGTGGCGAGCGCGGCCTCGATGCGGTCGTGCTCGCTGCCTGTGGGCTCGACCGGCTCGGGCTCGGCGCGGAGATCGCGCGGCGGCTCTCGCCGGAGGAGATGCTGCCGGAGGCCGGCCAGGGGGCGCTCGCGCTGCAGGTTCGTGCCGGCGAGGAGGAGCTCGTGGCCGAGGCGGACGACGAGGAGACGCGCCGTCGCGTCGAGGCGGAGCGAGCGTGCGTGTTCGCGCTTGGCGGCGGGTGTCTGGCGCCGGTCGCCGCGCACCACGACGGGACAGTGCTGACGGCGATGGTCGCCGCCGAGGACGGCTCGTGGCTGGAGCGTCGAAGCGGGCAGGACCCGGCGGCACTCGCGGCGGAGCTTTCGCCGCTCGTCGCCTCGTGAGGGTCGAAAGTCACAGACTCGACACACCTCCGTCACAGACACGTGCGCGTCGGCCCGCTAGCCTGATTAATCCCCGGGTCGGTGGGGGTTAGGGATGGGTCCCGCCTCTAAGCGGTTGCGCGTCATCGTGACCCGGCCCCGCGAGCAGGCCGAGCCGCTGGCGAGCCGCCTCGAGGTGCTTGGGCTCAAGGTGGTGCGGTGCCCGTTGCTCGAGCTCGAGCCGGTGGGTCCCGACACGGTCAACGTCGACGGCTACGACTGGGTCGTCGTGACGAGCCCGCGTGGGGCCCTCGAGCTGGCGCGGCGGCTCCGCGGCGAGCCCGCGAACGTTGCCGCGATCGGCCCCGGCACTGCCGCCGCCCTGCGGGAGCACGGGCTCGAGCCCGACCTCGTGCCGCAGGTCTCGACGCAGGAAGGCCTCGTCGCGGAGCTCCCGCGTCCACCGGGCCGCGTCCTCTTCGCGGGCGCCGAGGACGCCAGGCCGTACCTCGCCGAGGCCCTGGGAGCCGAGACCGTCGTCCTCTACCGAACGCGCCCGCTGTGTCCCGTCGAGCCTCCAAGTGGAGACCTAGTCCTGCTCGCCTCGCCTTCGGCCGCAAGGGCGTTTGCCGAGCTCGGCCTCGACATCCCCGCAGTCAGCATCGGCCCCGAAACCACCCGCGAAGCCCGGTCACGCGGCATCGACGTGATCGCCGAGGCGGAGACGCACGACGTCGACGGCCTCGTCGCCGCGGTCACGCGCATTTAGCATCTTGCGCCGTGTTCATTACGTTCCTGTCTGACTTCGGCCTCCAGGACGACTTCGTCGGCACGTGCCACGGAGTGATGAAGCGGATCGCGCCCGAGGTCGAGATCCTCGACATCACGCACGGGATCCCGCCGCAGCACGTCCTCCAGGGCGCCCTCGTCCTCTGCAACACGCTGCCGTATATGCCCGAGGGCGTTCACCTCGCGGTCGTCGATCCAGGAGTCGGGAGCCAGCGCCGCCCGCTCGCCTTGCGAACTGGTGACGAGCGCCTCCTCGTCGGCCCGGACAACGGGCTCCTGATGCCGGCTGCGGAAGCGACCGGCGGGATCGAGGCCGCGCACGAGCTCGCCAACCCGGCGTATGCCCTCGACACCGTCTCGCGCACGTTCCACGGCCGCGACCTTTTCTCGCCGGCTGCCGCCCATCTCGCGCGCGGCGTCCCGCTCGATGAGCTCGGTCCACCCATCGACCCGCAGGCGCTGGTGCGGCTCGACGTGCCGAAGCCCGAGATCGGCCAGAATCGGATCCGTGCGACCGTCCTCTACGTCGACCACTTCGGGAACATGCAGCTGAACCTGACGCGTGAGGACCTCGAGCAGGCGGACGTGCGGCCCGGCATCACCGTCGAGCTCGAGCTTGCTCTCGAGCGCTACTACGCGACCACGGCGCGCACCTTCGCGGACGCCCGGCACGGCGACATCATCCTCTACGAGGACGCCTACCGGAACATCGCCATCGCGATCAACGGCGGGAGCGCGGCCGAGCTGTTCGGGGTCTTGGCGGGGCAGGACGTCCGGATCCACCTCCGCAAGCCGTGAAGCTGCCGACGGCCACCGAGCTCGGCCGCCGCTTCGCGCGGCTCACCACGAACGTCGTCGTCCGCCGGCCGCGGCTCTGGCGGGTGTTCCGCTGGGCGACGCGTCTGCAGTTCGACCGCCTCGCCCCGATCTGGGACACCATGCGAAGCCCCGAGCACCTGGCGCCGTTCGAGCGGGCCCTCGAGGCGATCGACGCGGCCCCGGAGCGTGCGCTCGACCTCGGCACGGGGACGGGTGCTGCGGCGTTCGCGATCGCGCGACGGTTCCCGGAGGCCGAGGTGGTCGGCGTCGATCTGTCGGAGGGAATGCTCGCGGAGGCTCGGCGCAAGACGCCTCCCGAGCTGGCGGCACGGGTCCGGTTCCAGCAGGCCGACGGGGCCCGGCTGCCATTCGCGGACGGGGCGTTCCAGCTCGTCGGTCTGGCGAACATGATCCCGTTCTTCGACGAGCTCGAGCGCGTGATCGCGCCCGGCGGCTGGGCCGTCTTCTCGTTCTCCGCCGGGCCGGAGACGCCGATCTGGGTCCCGCCGGAGCGGCTCCGGCACGAGCTGGCGGCTGTGGGTTTCACGGACTTTGCGGACTTTCGCGCCGGCAACGGCACGGCACTCCTTGCCCGCAAGGCCGAGCCGGTCTAGCCTTCAAACGCAGAGGACGTTCGCGGCGCGGTAGCACCGGCCCGGACGTCCTTTTTTGCGTGGGAGGTCCCGCCCGGCACGGCTACACTGGCGTCGCGGCGAGGTAGCTCAGTTGGTAGAGCACACGGCTGAAAACCGTGGTGTCGCCGGTTCGATTCCGGCCCTCGCCATACCATCGAGGCTCCCGTGATCTACCAGCACCCGTTGGCGTAGCTGCTCGGCCTGCAGGGTGTCGCTCTGCTGCGGGCGTTCTCGGGCGCCTACGACCGCGACTTCACGCACGCTCGCTTCGACGAGATCAGGGCGCTACTCGACTCCCCCGACGAGCTGGGCGACGGGGTCGAGGCGCGACCCATCACGACGCCCGAGGGCTACGCCCGCTGGGCCTCCAGGTCCGCCGCTGCGAGGAGCCGAGGAGGCCGTCGCCGCTGATCGGCGAGGACGGGACGGACCTCCACGACGGGACGCCCTGCCGGAGGCGCTTCATCCGTTTTGCATCGCCGCCACAATCCGGCCTGGCGCGGGAATCCCGGCGCGATCATCTGGCACTTCCAGCTTTCCGCGTAGCGGCCGCTAGCCGTCGACTCGGCGCGCCTGCGCGAGGCGCTCGAGGAGCACGCCGACGAGCTCGTCCTTGAGCAGCACCTCGTCGGCGCCGGCCTGGCGGACGGCTCGATGTAGCGCAGGGGCTTCGTCACCCGTGAGCGCGATCAGGCACACGTTCGGATGGTCCCGGCGGAGGCGCGCTGCAGCGGTCACGCCGTCGAGCCGCGGCATGTGGAGGTCGATGACCACCGCGTCCGGGTCGAGGGCATCCGCCAGCTCGATTGCCTGCAGCCCGTCGGCCGCGGCGCCCACGACGGACAGCTCGGGCTGGCGCTCGATCAGGTCGCGTAACGAGTCGAGGAAAGGCCGGTCGTCATCGGCAATCAGGACGCGGATGCCGCTCTCCGCGACGACGTCGGGGGGATTCGTCATGGGGAGTCAAAGCTAGCCTTGCCCGGATGGCCGCTCAAGGAAACGGGCAAGCGGTGGCGATCATCGGCGCGGGCCTCGACCTCGGCTCGGGCCGGCGCGGGGTCGACATGGGCCCGTCGGCGATCCGCTACGCCGGGTTGGACTCGCGACTCGTGGGGAGGAGACATGCGAGCGCGTCGCGGAGCTCGTCGAACGTGCGGTCGGAAAGGGCTTTCTCCCGCTGGTGCTCGGCGGCGACCACTCCGTCGCCCTCGGCACGCTCGGCGGGCTGGCCCGGGCGAAGGGGCCCGGCGGCGTTCTCTGGCTCGACGCCCACGGCGACCTCAATCGCCCGGAGACGTCTCACAGCGGAAACGTCCACGGGATGCCGCTCGCCGGAGCGCTGGGCCTGGCTGGGCCGGAGTTCGAGAGCCCGGCGTTCGGGCTGCCCGCTGTCGACCCGGCGCGTGTGGCGCTGGTCGGAGTCCGGTCGCTTGACGCGGCGGAGCGCACCTTGCTCGCCGAGCTCGAGGTGGGCGTCCACACGATGAGCGACGTCGACCGGCTGGGAATCGAGCGCGTGATCAGGGAGTCGCTCGAGCAGGTCGCCGGCGACGGCTTCGCGCACGTGAGCCTCGACCTCGACGTGCTCGACCCTGAGGTGGCTCCCGGGGTCGGAACACCGGTGCGCGGCGGGCTCTCCTACCGGGAGGCACACCTGGCGATGGAGCTCGTCGCCGAGTCCGGGCTGGCCGGCTCACTCGAGGTGGTCGAGGTGAACCCGATCCTCGACCGCGAGAACGAGACCGGCAAGCTGGCGGTGGAGCTCGTCGCGAGCGCCCTCGGCGAGCGCATTTTGTGACAGTCCCGGCGGCCCAAAAATTCCTGTGCCCCCGGGGGACCCCCTTTATGGCTTCCCCCGCTGACGAGCGTAGCGGGGAAACCGTCACGTGTGGGTGACGTCTTCGTGACGAATCAGAAACTTCTCCAGCGCGTCGGCCGTCTGCTCGTACGCGTCCCAGTAGACGATGTGGCCGCCGGGCACGCCGACGACCTCGAGCCGATCGCCGAGCTCCGCCTGGTACCGGTCGAGCTGTTCCGGGCGGACGAGCCCGAAGCGCAAGGCGTGAACGAGCAGCGCCGGCATCTGCAGCACCGACGGCGGAGGCGGCTCCGTGCACATCTCGCTGTAGGCAGTGACGACCGCCGCGTTGCAGTAGCGCCAGCGTAGGCGTCCGTCTTCAGCCGGCTCGAGGTGCTCGCGCGCCTCCTCCTCGACGAACTCACGCGGGGTTGGGGCACCCGATGCCAGCCGTGCCTCGATCGCCTCGTCCTCGTTCGCGAACGTCCGCTGGTGTGCGGCGTCCTGGGCGAAGTCGAGCCCGACATGCGCCAAGATGTGGATCGCCGGGTCGAGGAGCACGGCCCGCTCGACCCGCTCCGGCGCTTGGGCGCAGAGCTCCAGGACGAGCCGTCCCCCGAAGCTGTGGCCGATCCAAGCCGCTCGCTCGACTCCGGCTGCCTCGACCGTCTCGAGCACATCCGCGAGATGCGTCGGAATGTCCCACGGCGGCTCGTAGCCGGAGAACGCGTGGCCGCGCAGGTCGGGTGCGAGCACGTGAAAGCGCTCCGCGAGCCGCTCCTCTGCGAGTCGCCGGAAGCGCCGGCCGTGCGCCGACACGCCGTGCAGGCAGACGAGCGGCGGGGCAGCAGCGTCGCCCCATTCGTGCAGGTGCAGCCGCATCAGATCGCGCCGGAGAGCGAGGCGGCGAACGTGGGCAGCGTCTCTCGCCAGGCTCCGGCGATCGCGACGTCGGCGGTCCCCGTGACCGGGGCGTCGGAGCTCTTGAAAACGACGATCACGTCGGCCTTCACCGACGCCGCCGCATGCTCGAAGTCGCCCTCCGTCTCGACGGCGACGTAGAGGCGCGGGGCCACCGCTCGCCCGAGCAGGCCCAGCTGGCGGCTGGCGGGGACGAGCCTGCTCTCGCAGGCGCCGCGGTCGCCGCCGAGTGCCCCGCCGAGCTCCGCGACCAGCCGGCGCAGCTCCTCGATCGCGCCGGCATCGCCGACGCCTGCTCCCGCCGCGACCACCACGTCCGCCTCGTCGAGCTCGAACGCGTGCTCCGGTGCTCGCGAGAGGAGCCGCGAGCCGGGCTCCGGCAGCTGCTCGAGGGTAAAGGACCGCACCTCGACGTCCTGGCCGTCGCGCGGGTCGAGCGGCTCGAACATGCGCGTCCGCACGGTCGCGAGCTGCGGCGTAGTCGCGCCCATGATCACGGAGACGATGTTGCCGCCGTACGCCGGCTTGAACTGGATCAACCTGCCCGCGCGATCGATGCCGAGGTCGACGCAGTCGCCGGTCATCCCGAGCTCGAGCGCCGCGGCAGCACGGGGGCCGTAGTCACGGCCTCGGGCAGTCGCGGGGATCAAAAGCACGTGCGGCCGCTCACGTCGCAGCACCTCGACCAGCGCGCCGGCCCAGACCACCGGCTCGTACTCGGCGAGCCCGGCGTCGTCGACCACCACTATGGTCTCCGCGCCGTGTCTCGCGGCCTCGCGAGCAGGTTCCTCGACGCCGTGGCCGAGCAGCAGCGCGACGTTGCGTCCGCCGAGCTTTCCCGACAGCTCTCGTCCCTTGGCGAGAAGCTCGAGCGAGACACGAGCAGGGCGTCCCTCCACGAGTTCCACGAGCGACCAGCAGTCGTAGGAGGCGCCGGGCTTCTCCCCGAGCCGCTCCGGCTTCTCCCACGCGGAGGCCGGGCGCGGTCGTTCGGCGAGCAGTTCCCGCACGCGGCCGGCCGCCTCGGCCGGGTCGGTGACCAGCTCGCGCGCCCGCTCGGGTGAGACGTCGCGTACGGCCAGCACGCGCGTCGGCGAGCCCGTCTGCCCGAAGCGCTTGTCGTTCGGGTGTGCGTCCTCGACCAGGTCGGATGCGGTCCAGACATCGATCTTTCCGTCCGTGCTCTCGACGGGCTCGACGTCGACGCGGGCGCCTTCTGGTGGGAGCGCGACCGAGCAGACGGCCGGCAGCTCGAGCTCGTACTCCTCCTCGGCGTCGTCGCTCAAGCGGTGGACGCGCAGGCCGTCGTCGCCGCCCTCGAGCGAGACGACGCTCGTCGCCTGCGAAACGCCGAGGAAGGCCGCCACCTCGGGCGGGACCTGCCAGGTCTCGGAATCGAGCGTCTTCCGCCCGCAGAGGACGAGGTCCGCCCCCTCCTTGCCGATCGCGAGCGCAAGCGTCCGCGAGGTCCCGAGGGTGTCGGCGAGCGCGAACGGGCGGTCGGAGAGGTGGATGCAGCGGTCGGCGCCGAGGGCGAGCGCCGCCCGGAGCGCCTCCTCGGCCTGAGGCGGGCCCATCGTCATGGCCACGACCTCGCCGCCGAGCTGGTCGCGCAACCGCGCCGCGTGGGCGACGGCATAGGCGTCGGGCCGGTTCAGCTCGAGCGGCACGCCCTCGCGCTTCAGCGACTTCGTCTCCTGATCGAACTCGATCGCGTCGCCGCGCGGGACCTGCTTTACGAGGCAGACGATCTTCACGTCCGTGAGACTAAAGACTGTGCTCGGGCTCCTGTACGACATCCATGGGAACGTCCCGGCGCTCGAGGCAGTGCTCGACGACGCCGAAGCGGCGGGCGTCGACCGGTGGCTGCTGGGCGGCGACTACGGCACGCCGAGCCCCTGGCCGCTGGAGACGCTTGCGCGCCTGCGTGAGCTTCCGAACGCGACCTGGATCCGGGGAAACGGGGAGCGCTGGCTCCGTGAGCCGCCGCACGACCGGCCCGAGGTGATGGAGGTCTACGAGGTCTTCCTGGGCGGCCTGCCCGAGGAGGAGATCGACGCCCTCTACGCGCTTCCGGAACGGGCCGAGCTCGACGGGGTGCTCTACGTGCACGGCTCGCCGCTCTCGGACGTCGAGAGCTTCGCGCCCGAGCCGCAGGAGGGCGAGGAGCGCATGCTGGCCGGGGTGCGCGACCGGGTCGTGGTTTTCGGCCACAGCCACCAGCAATTCCGCCGGCCCGGGCCGGACGGCACGACGCTCGTCAATCCGGGCAGCGTCGGGATGCCGCTCGACGGCGACCGCCGCGCTGCCTGGGCCGTCAGCGCGAGCCCCGGCGAGTTCGAGTTCCGTCGCTGCGAGTACGACGTCGAACGGGCTGCGTCCGCGTACAGGCGGATGGGCGGAGACTTCGGCGAGTTCGCGGCCCGCCGGCTCGAGCGCGGCTCGGACTAGGGCTCCTAGGCCAGGCCGGCGTCGAGCGAGAGCTCGACGTTTCCCTTCAGCGCTTGCGAGACAGGGCAGTTCTCCTTTGCGTCCTCGGCCGCGGCGCGGAACGCCTCCTCGTCCATGCCCTCGACTTCGCCGCGGATGGTCAGCCGAACCGAGGTCAGCTTGAACCCATCGCCGACCTTCTCGAAGGCCGTCCGTGCTTCCGTCTCGAGCCGCACCGGCGGCGTGCCCGCCCCGGCCAAGCCTGCCGCGAGAGCCATCGAGACGCAGGTTGCGTGCGCAGCTGCGATCAGCTCCTCCGGGCTGGCGCCCTCGGCCTCCTCGGCTCGCGCGGACCAGGTCATGTCCGCGTCGACGGAGCCGGTGCCGGTCGTGACGTGCCCGGAGCCGCGAAGAAGGTCGCCCTCCCACGTCGCCCTCGCCGTCTTCTCAGTCGCCATCGCCGTTCCCCCCTTCTTCGCCGGAGCCGGACGGCCGATAGTACCGGCGCCCCTTGAGCGCCTCGGGTAGGTGTTCGACCTCGAAGCCGCGCGGCTCGTCGTGCGGGTAGACGTAGCCCTTGCCCCGGCCGAGCTTCTTCGCGCCTGGGTAGCCGGTGCCGCGCAGCGCTTCCGGTGGCCGGATGTGCCCGTGTTCGCGGACGTCGGCCGACGCCTCCGTGAGCGCGACGTAAGACGCGTTCGACTTCGGTGCCCGCGCCAGGTAGATCGCGGCCTGCGCGAGGTTCAGACGGGCCTCGGGCAGACCGACGTGCTCGACGGCGTGCGCCGCCGCGACCGCCACCAGCAGCGCCCGCGGGTCGGCATTGCCGATGTCCTCGGACGCGAGCACGATCATCCGCCGCGCGATGAAGCGCGCGTCTTCGCCGCCCTCGAGCATCGCCGCGAGGTAGTAGACGGCCGCGTCCGGATCGGAGCCGCGCATCGACTTGATGAACGCCGAGATGAAGTCGTAGTGCGCGTCGCCGCCCTTGTCGTAGACGAGCGGCCGCTTGCGCGCGGCGTCCTCGACCTGCTCCGCGCTCGGCGCGACCTCTTCAGCCCGCGCGGTCTGGACGGCCAGCTCGAGGATGTTAAGCGCGTTGCGCGCGTCTCCTCCGGCCCGGCGTGCGACGAGCGCGGTCAGAGAATCGTCCAGCTCCACGTCCAGCGCCTCCGCACCGCGACGCGCGATCAGCGCCAGCTCCTCCTCGGAGAGCGGCACGAGCTCGTAGATCTGGCAGCGCGAGAGTAGCGCCGAGTTGACCTCGAAGTACGGGTTCTCGGTGGTGGCGCCGATCAGCGTCACGAGGCTTTCCTCGACCGCAGGCAGGAGCGCGTCCTGCTGCGCCTTGTTGAAGCGGTGGATCTCGTCCAGGAAGAGAATCGTCCGCTGGCCCGAGCCACCCAACCGGTCGCGTGCCCGCGCAAGCACGCCCCGCACGTCGGCAACGGTCGCGGACACGGCCGACAGCTCCTCGAACGCGGCGCCCGTCGTCTCGGCGACGATCCGCGCCAGTGTCGTCTTCCCGCTTCCCGGCGGCCCATAGAGGATCATCGAGCCGACCCGGTCCTCGGCGATAGCGAGACGCAGCGCCGAATGCTCGCCGAGCACCTGCTCCTGCCCGACGAACTGCCCGAGCGTCCGCGGGCGTAGCCTCAGCGCCAGAGGCGCGAGCTCGCTGATCCGTTCACGGGCCGCGTCGGCGAACAGGTCGCTCATCGACGAGAAAGTATGCTCCCTCGCGTGAGCACCGCCGTCGAGCCGCTCGTCCGCGGGATCAACGTCGTCTACTTGTACGTGTCGGACATGGAGCGCTCGCTCGCCTACTACCGCGACCTGTTGGGCATCGCGCTGGAGGGCGACGGCGACTGGCAGGAGGCGCGGCTGGGGGAGACTCGCTTCGCGCTGCACCTGGCACACGAAGGCGTGGGAGAGCTCTCCGCCGGCACGGTTCACCTCGATTTCGAGGTCACCGACGTCGACAGCGCCGCCGAGCGGCTCCGCGCGGCCGGCATCGAAGTGAAGGAGACGATGCGCGACGAGTGGGGCTCGGCCATCGAGATCGCCGACCCCGACGGCTACCGGCTCTACCTGTTCCAGCCGCCGCGCTGATGGCGGTCGAGGACTACACGCAGCCGATCCTCCCCGGCGAGGGTGCGAGCGACTACGAGCGCTACCTCCGCACCGACGAGCTGCTCGCGCTGCAGAAGACGCCTGACGAGCGGGTGCACCGGGACGAGCTGCTCTTCCAGACCGTGCACCAGGCCTCGGAGCTGTGGCTCAAGCTCGCCTGGAACGAGGCCGACGAGGCGACACGCCTGATCGAGGGCCGCGATCTGGGCGGGGCGCAGCGGCTTATTCGCCGGGCTGTGCTCGCGGTCCAGTACGTGATCGCCCAGCTCGACATGCTCGAGCACATGTCGCCCTGGGAGTATCAGACGATCAGGAAGGTGCTCGGCCACGGTAGCGGCTTCGACTCGCCGGGCTTCCGCGAGATCCGGCGCGTGACCCCGGGGCTCGGGCAGGCGTTCTCTGCGCTGCTGCGGGAGCGCGGGCTGACCATCGTCGAGCTCTACCGGCAGGGGCGGGAGCAGGAGGAGCTGTACCAGCTCGCCGAGCTGCTGATCGCCTGGGACGAGCATGTCTCGCTCTGGCGGATGCGCCACTACCTCGTCGTGGCGCGCGTGATCGGCGACCAGGTCGTCGGCACCCAGGGGACTCCGGTCGAGTTCCTGGGCGGGCTGATCAAGCAGCGTTTCTACCCCGAGCTGTGGCAGGCGCGCAACCGGCTCACGCAGCTCGCCGACGAGGAGTGACCGAGTCCGCCGCCGAGCTCTGGGGCGCCGCGGATTACGAACGGATCGCCGAGCGCTTTGCGCCGGTGCACGAGGCTCTGCTCGAACGGCTGTCGGTGAGGCCCGGCGAGCGGGTCCTCGACGTCGCGACCGGCACGGGCGAGGTGGCGTTGCGCGCGGCGAGGCTCGGCGCCCGGGTGAGCGGCCTCGACCTCGCGCCCGCGCTCCTCGAGCAAGCGGGCGCGAAAGCGGAGCGGGAGTCGCTCGCGGTTGAGTGGATCGAGGGGAACGCGGAGGCGCTGCCGTACGACGACGGCAGCTTCGACGCCGTCAGCTCGTGCTTCGGCGTGATCTTCGCGCCGGACGCCGAACGCGCCGCGCGCGAGCTCGGGCGTGTCTGCCGGAGCGGCGGGCGGCTCGGGCTGACGACGTGGCAGCCGAACGCGGGCCTGCACCGGATCTACGCAACGTTTCGCCCAGGCGGTGCCGACCCGACGGAGCATTGGGCCGACGAGTCGGGCCTGCGGGAGCTGCTCGGCGCGGACTTCGACGTGCGGATCGAGGAGCGCTCATGGACGCTGGAGGGCGACTCGCCCGAGGACGTCTGGGAGCTGATGACAACTGCCGCCCCGCCCGTGAAGGCGTTCGTGGAGAAGCTCGGCCCCGATGAGCTCGCGTCCTTCCGGGCCGAGATGCTCGAGTTCTGGGGCGGCTTCGAGCAGGACGGGCGCGTCGTAGAGCCGCGTGGCTATCTGCTCGTCTCGGGGCAACGGCGTTGAGCAGTCTCAAAGACGAAGTCGTCGAGTTGCTGCAGCGCCTGATCCGGCTCGACACCGTCAACCCACCCGGCAACGAGACCGCCGCCACCGAGTTGCTGCGCGACTACCTCGCGGAGAGCGGCGTCGAGAGCGAGCTGTTCGCGAAGATCCCCGAGCGCGCGAACCTGGTGGCACGCCTGCCGGGACGCGGCGGCGGGCCGAGCCTGCTGCTGCTCTCGCACACCGACACGGTCGTGGCGAACGCCGCTGAGTGGCAGGTCGACCCGTGGTCTGGCGAGCTGCGCGACGGCGAGGTCTGGGGCCGCGGCGCGCTCGACATGAAGGGCGAGGTTGCGGCCAGCGCGGTCACGATCGCCTCACTCGCCCGTGAGGGCTTCGAGCCGCGAGGTGACCTGATCTTCGTCGCCGCGGCCGACGAGGAGGTCGGCGACGACATCGGCCTGCCCTGGCTCTGCCGCGAGCACCCCGACGCCGTCCGTGCCGACTACGCGCTCAACGAGGGAGCCGGCGAGCGCGTGGAGCTGGCCGGCCGCGTCTTCTACCTCTGCGCGGCCGCCGAGAAGATGAGCTCGCCGTTCCGCCTCCGCGTCCGCGGACGCGCCGGCCACGCGTCGATGCCCGGGATCGCCGACAACGCGCTCGTCAAAGCCGCGGCCTTGATCGAGCGTCTCGCCGAGTACGAGCCGGAGCTGCGGCTGCAGGCCGAGACCGAGGCGCTGGTCGAGGCCGTCGCCGGAACGAAGCTGGATGCCGTCGAAGCCCTGAGGCTCGCGCGCGAGGCCGACCCGTTCCTGGCGGAGATGCTCGAGCCGCTGCTCTCGTTCACGCTCGCGCCGACGATGATCTCGGCCTCCGAGCAGCGGAACGTGATCCCTTCCGTCTGCGAGGTCGCGGTCGACTGCCGGCTCCTGCCGGGACAGTCGCAGGCCGAGGTGGAGCAGATCGTTCGCGGCGTGCTCGGCGAGGACGACTACGAGCTCGACTGGCTGGAGGCCCGAGGCGGCACGCGCTCGCCGCTCCAGACCCCGCTCTGGGACGCGATCCAGAGCTTCGTCTCCACCGCCGAGCCCGACGCAGAGGCGGCTCCGATCTGCGTCCCCGGCTTCACCGACAGCCACTGGGTGCGCGACGCCTTCGGGACGGTCGCCTACGGCTTCTTCCCGATGCGGACGATGGACGCGCAGCTGGCCACGCGCCTCGTCCACTCGGCCGACGAGCGGATCGCGGTCGACGACCTTGCCTTCGCGCTCGACTGCTTTCGCCACGTCGCCAAGACGCTCTGTGGCTAGGCTCTCGGCAATGGCCGAAGACCGCGACAAGATCCGCCTCGGCGGGATGGCGCTCCTGAACGGCGTGCTCGTGCACGGGCCCAACGCGTGGGCCTGCGCCGTTCGCACCGAGGACGGAGAGCTCAAGGTCGCCGCCGAGTACAAGCGCCTCCGTGCGAGCGAGGTGGAGTCGGCGCTCCTTCGCGGCCCCGCCCGCCTCGCGGAAGTCTTCGCGCTCCTCCCGGCGCTCAGGCGGCGCCTGCCGGAGGCCCGGCTGCCCTTCCAGCGCGCGCTCGTCCTCGGGGGGATGCTCGCCAGCGCAGCGACCGTGCGCGCGGTCAAGGCGTCGAGCTCGCTGACCCCGCTCGCGCGGGAGCTCTTGAGCGGGATGCTCTCAGCCGTTCCTGCCGCGCTCGCGCTGCGCGGCTCCGACCTGGCCGCCTACCACGGAGCCGAGCACATCTCGATCGGCAGCTACGAGCACGACGCGCCGCGCAAGCGCGAGCACGAGCGCTGCGGATCGCACATGCTCGGGCCGCTGATCGCGACGTCTGCGATCGGAGGCGCGCTCGCCACCCGCGCGCCCGTCGCCCTGCGCGGGCCGGCGCGCATCGCGGCGCAGGTGGGTGCGCTCGCCGCCTCGACCGAGATCTTCAGCTGGATGGTGCGCAACCCGGAGAATCCCGTCGCCCGCGCGCTGGCGCGGCCCGGCCACGAGCTGCAGCACCGCTTGGCCACGGCCGAGCCGACGCCCGAGCAGCTCGAGGTCGCTGAAGCCGCGCTCGCGGCCTGCCTCGAGCTGGAGAGGGCAGCAGATGGAGCGGACCAAAACTAAGCGCCTCCCGCCAGAGGTCTTCGAGCTCCCGGTCGAGAAGATGCGGGAGGGGTACTACACCGACGCGTACTTCAACCACACGCGCGAGGTGCTGCTGCGGGACGGCCGGCGCCCGCGGGTCGTGATGCAGGTCTTCCAGAAGCGCAGCTCGTACCTCGGCGGGGTCGACGAGGCGATCGCGATCCTCAAGCTCTGCGCCGAGGACTGGGACGACCTCACCGTCCACGCCCTCTACGACGGCGACCCCCTTGAGCCGTACGAGCCGGTGCTCACCATCGAGGGCGACTACACCGGCTTCGCGCACCTGGAGACGGTCTACCTCGGGGTGCTCGCCAGACGCACGCTGATCACGACCAACGTCGTGCGCGTGCTCGAGGCGGCCAACAGCAAGCCGATCATCTTCATGCCCGCTCGGCACGACCATCACCGCGTCCAGACGGGTGACGGCTACGCCGCTCACGTCGCGGGACAGATCGTCGGTGCCGAGATCGGCGTCACCTCCGACGCCCAGGCCTCGTGGTGGGGCGGCAGAGGCGTGGGCACTGTCCCGCACGCGCTGATCGCCTCCTACGGGGGGAACACCGTCCTTGCGGCGACCAAGTTCGCCGAGCACGCGGACCCGGACATCAACATCACCGTACTGGTCGACTACGAGAACGACTCGGTCAAGACCGCGCTCGAGGTCGCCCGCGCGCTCGGCGCGCGCCTGTGGGGGGTGCGTCTCGATACGTCGGAGAAGCTCGTCGACCGGTCGCTGTGGGACGAGATGGGCGACTTCGACCCGCGCGGGGTCAACGAGCGCCTCGTCCGGCGGGTGCGGGAGGCGCTCGACCGTGACGGCTTCGAGCACGTCAAGATCGTCGCCTCGGGCGGGTTCACCGCCGAGCGGATCCGCGAGTTCGAGCGGCGCGGGGTGCCGGTCGATTCCTACGGCGTGGGCTCGGCCCTGATTCGCGGCGAGAACGACTTCACCGCCGACATCGTGATGACCGACGGGCGGCACTCGGCGAAGGCCGGGCGCCGGTTCCACTCGAATCCGCGCCTCGCGCTCGTCGAGTGAGCCGGCTCCAGATCGCTCCCGTGACCGAGGAGCGGTGGCCCGACCTGGTCGACCTCTTCGAGCGCCGAGGCCCGCGCGGCGGCCACCGGAACGTGCCCGCGTACGGCTGCTGGTGCATGTACTGGCGTGACCGGTCGCTCGAGCACGGGACGCCGAAGAAGCGCGCCATGCACTCGCTCGTGCGGGCGCGGAACGAGCCGGGCCTGCTCGCCTACGACGAGGACGAGCCGGTCGGTTGGATCTCGGTCGCGCCGCGCGAGCAGTACGACGCGCTGCTCCGCTCGCCGCAGTACCGGCCCCAGGACGAGGACGAAGGAGTCTGGTCGATCGTCTGCTTCGTGGTCGATCGCCCACGCCAGCGGCAAGGCGTAGCTCCCGAGCTGCTGGAGGCGGCGGCGAAGCACGCGCGGCGGCGAAGCGCGCGGGCACTCGAGGCCTACCCGCACCGTGTGAAGAAGGACGACTACATGGGCCACGTCGACCTCTTCCTCGAGCACGGCTTCGAGGTCGTGCGGGAAGCCGCCAAGCGAGCGATCGTCCGGCGCCGGCTCAGGACGGACTAGGTGCAGCGCGAGCTTCCGACCGGCACCGTCACCTTGCTTTTCACGGACATCGAGGGCTCCACGCGCCTGCTGAACGAGTTGGGTGCGGAGGCGTACGAAGAGGCGCTCGCCGAGCACCGGCGGCTGCTCCGCGCAGCGTTCGCCCGTCACGGTGGCGTGGAGGTCGACACACAAGGCGACGCGTTCTTCTACGCCTTCGCGTCTGCGCCCGAGGCGATCGCGGCGGCCCGCGAGGGCCAGGAGGCGCTTTCCGCCGGTCCGGTCCGCGTGCGCGTCGGTCTGCATAGCGGGAACCCGCTCGTCGGCCGGGAGGGCTATGTCGGCGAGGACGTGCACATGGCGGCGCGCATCGCCGCCGCAGGTCACGGAGGCCAAGTTGTTGTTTCGCAGGCGACGCGCGCGCTAGTCGACGGGGAGCTGGCGGACCTGGGAGAGCATCGTGTAAAGGACTTCCCGGAGCCGGTGTGGATCTTTCAGCTCGGTGACGAGCGCTTCCCGCCGCTGAAGACGATCTCGAACACGAATCTGCCACGCCCGGCGTCGTCGTTCGTAGGCCGGGAGCGGGAAGTGTCCGACGTCATGAGGCTCCTTCAGGACGGCGCGCGACTGGTGACGCTGTCCGGCCCGGGCGGCTCGGGGAAGACGCGACTCGCGATCGAGTCGGCTGCCGAGCTGGTGCCTGACTTCAGGAACGGCGTCTTCTGGATCGGGCTCGCTGCTCTGCGCGACCCGGCCCTCGTTGCCGAGACCGTGGCCCAGACGCTGGGCGCCAAGGACGACCTCGCCGAGCACATCGGGGAACGCGAGCTCCTCCTGCTACTGGACAACTTCGAGCAGGTCGTGGAGGCGGCGCCGGAGCTCGCCTCATTGCTCGAGTCATGTCCGAATCTCCGCCTCCTGGTGACGAGCCGGGAGCTGCTGCGTATCCGGGGCGAGGTCCACTACCCGGTAGAGCCGCTGGCACAGCCCGACGCAGTCGAGCTCTTCTGCGCCCGCTCACGGCTGCAGCCGAGCGACGAAATCTTCGAGCTGTGCCGCCGGCTGGACAACCTGCCGCTGCCGGTGGAGCTGGCTGCAGCAAGGACGAGCGTCCTCTCTCCGGCCCAGATCCTGGCGCGACTCGCGCAGCGCCTCGATCTCCTGAAGGGAGGAAGAGATGCCGAGGCGCGCCAGCAGACGCTGCGGACGACGATCGAATGGAGCTACGAACTCCTCGCCGAAGAGGAGAGGCGCCTCTTTGCCAGGCTCTCGGTCTTTGCGGGTGGCAGCACCCTGGAAGCGGCGGCAGAGGTTGCTGGCGCCGACCTCGACACGCTTCAGTCGCTGGCCGACAAGAGCCTTCTCCGGCACACGGGCGAGCGCTTCTGGATGCTGGAGACAATCCGCGAGTTCGCGCTCGAGCGCCTCGAGGACTCCGGGGATGCGGACGAGCTCCGGCGCAAGCACGCCGAGTTCTTCCTCGAGCTCGCGGAGGTCGCGAAGCCCGAGCTCCTGGCCCGGAGCTCGTCGATCTGGTTCGACCGGCTCGAAGCGGAGCACGACAACGTCCGTGCGGCGCTCGGCGAGGCGCTCGAGCACGGACGTGCCGACGTCGCGCTGCGGCTCGGCGGCGCGATCTGGCATTTCTGGTGGACGCGGGGCTACTGGAGCGAGGGCAGTCGCTGGCTCGATTCGGCGCTTGCAGCCGGCACGGAGAGCGGTCCACACCTTCGCGGAGACGCGCTGGTAGGCGCCAGCATGCTTGCCCTCTGGCGAGGGGACGTCGAGCGGGGGAGCGCCGTGGCGGAAGAGATGCTCGCCCTTGCCGCGGAGGCAGATTCCGGGCGGGCGGGGGCCATTCTCCTCGCGGGGCTCGTCGCTGATAGGCGCGGCGACGAGGATCACGCGGCGGAGCTCTGGGAGGAATCGGCCCGGCTGGCGCGCGAGGAGGGGGATTCGAGGCTGCTCGGCATGGCCTTGAACAATCTCGGCACCGTCGCGCTTGGCCGCGGCGAGTACGAGCGGGCGCTGGAGCTGTTCGAAGAGAGTCTGGCCATCGGCCGGGAGCTGCAGGATCAGGACCGACTCGCGCGTACGTTCGGGAATCTCGGCTTCACGACGTTGATGCTCGGCGACGTCCAGCGCGCTCGCTTGCTGCTGCGCGACAGTCTCGTTGCGGCGCGCGAAATCGGGCAGGTGGAGGGAATCATCGGCGGGTTGGTCGGGTTGGGGGCGGTGTACGCACGCGAGGATCCGGCACGCGCGGCGCGCTTGCTCGGCCGCGCGGACGTGCTGTGCGAGGAGGCAGGGTCGGACCCTGAGCAGATGGAGGATCGTGTTCGCGCGGAGACGGAAGCGGAGCTACGGGCGAGACTGGGGGAGGACGCCTACGCGGCGGCGTACGCGGAGGGGCGCGCACTCACGCTGGAGGACGCCTTGGCCCTTGCCCTGAGCTAGGCCCGCGCCGAGGCCGCGATTCCGGGCCAGCTCTCGATCGGGTCGGTCGAGCGGACGACGTGCATGCCTGCCTCGGCGAACCGTTCGAACGCCGCGTTCGCCTCGTCGGTGTAGTCCACGACACCCGGGACGACCACCGGCGAGGTGCAGTCCTCGAGCAGGTAGACCTTCTCCGCGAGCCCGGGGTACGGCGAGCCGAGCAGGTCGTCGATCGTCCACGCGACGCAGTGGCTCTTTGCCTGGCCGGCGATGACGACGGCGTCGAATGCGAACAGCTTCTCGAGGAGCGCGGAGTTCTTCTCCCCGAGCACCTCGCCGTCCGGGCCGCGCGTGACCTCGGGGCCGAGTACCGAGTAGTGCTCCGTCAACGGCGAGCGGCCCTTCGGCTGGAAGTCGGCTTGCGAGCGGCGCGCGATCGTGTGGAAGAAGATCGCCTCCTCGACCGCCGACACGAGTGCGTGCCCGATGCCTCCGATCAGCGCGTGGTAGGGCCAGATCGTGAGCTCGTACTTGCCGGTCTCGGCGTGCGCGCGCGTGTAGTAGGCGAGGTGGCGCCCCGCGTACTCGGGGTCGAGGCCGAGGCTCTCGGCGACCGCCGGGTCGACGTGCCAGCGGCCCGAGGCGACGTCCTCCGCCGACACGAGCGTGTACGGCTCGGGGTGCCTCCCGTCCTCGTCGACGAGCCAGACGGCGTGGAAGACTTGCATCGCCTGGTGCGTGTCGAGCGTCGGCACGACCTGCGTGATCGCGTCGAGGTTGCGGTACAGGAACTCGCAGAGCCGGCGGTTGTCGTCGACGGCGCCGGTGCCGGAGCGGCCTGCGACGAACAACTCGAAACCGGGGACGCAGAACGTGTTCTGAACGTCGACGGCGACGAGGCAGATCCGCGCGGCGTCTTCCGCGGCCGGGCGGAGGGCGTGCTCGCGGGCCCACGCCTCGGCCCCCTGGGCGCGCTCCTCGTAGGGCACTCGCCAGACCTCGCCGACCGTCTCGGGATCGAAGTGGGCTGGAACCGGGAGCAACGGCGCCTAGTCTAGAGGCGTGCGCCCGGAGGCCCGACCGAGCGAGCCGCCCTTGGTGACGCGCGCGCTCGAGCTCGAACGGCGGCTCGGCTTCGAGCGCTCGTGCATCCCGGACGTCGGGTTGCTCCTGCACGTGCTCGCGGCGCAGCGCGGCCGGGCCCGCGTGGGGGAACTGGGCACCGGCTGCGGGGTCGGAGCGGCCTGGGCCGTCTCGGCGCTGCCGCCGAGCGTCCCGTTCGTCACCTGCGAGCTCGACCCGGCCCGGGCCGCCGCCGCGGTCGAGCTGTTCGCGGACGACGACAACGTGCGGGTGCTCCAGGGGGACTGGCACGAGCTGATGCCGCCCGAGGCGCCCTTCGACCTGCTGTTCCTCGATGCCGGCAAGCAGCACCCCGAGCTGGACGGCGAGGAGGTCGTCAGCCTGCTCGCTCCCGGCGCGACGATCTTCATGGACGACCTCTCACCCGACTATCCCGCGCCCGATCCGGTGCGGGAGTTCTGGCTCAACCATCCGCGGATCACCGCGGTCGAGCTCCTCACCACGCCGGCGACGGCCGCGATCGTCGGCACGCGCACTGCTTGACGCGGACGTCAAACGCGGCGATAACGAGACTGGATGGACTGGCTGGTGGTGTTCCGTGACGAGTTCGCGGCTTGGCTGCCGCTGCTCTTCGCCGTGCTGCTGCTCCTGATGGTCTACATCCTCTGGCGCACGCTCCAGGTGATGCCGAAGGTGACCGCCGCGAAGACGATCACGTCTGACTCGAACGTCTCCTGGGACGACGTCGCCGGCCTCGACGAGGCCAAGGAGGAGCTGCACGAGGTGATCGACTTCCTCCGCGACCCGGTCCGCTTCGGCCGGCTTGGGGCGCGCGTCCCTAAGGGGATTCTCCTCTACGGGCCTCCGGGCACCGGCAAGACGCTGCTCGCGAAGGCGATCGCCAGCGAGGCCGGCGCCAAGTTCTTCGCCCAGAGCGCCTCGGCTTTCGTCGAGATGTTCGCCGGGCTCGGTGCGGCGAGAATCCGGAAGCTGTTCGAGGAGGCCCGCAAGAACGCGCCGGCGATCGTCTTCATCGACGAGCTCGACGCCGTCGGCGCCCAGCGCTCAGGCCACGGCTTTTCGCGCGAGCAGGACCAGACGCTGAACCAGCTGCTGGTCGAGCTGGACGGCTTCGAGGCGCGCGAGCAGGTGATCGTCATGGGCGCCTCCAACCGGCTCCAGGATCTCGACACGGCGCTGCTCCGGCCGGGCCGCTTCGACCGGCAGGTGCTGGTCTCGCCGCCCGACCTCGCGGGGCGTGAAGAGATCCTCCGCGTCCACACGCGCGGAAAGCCGCTCGCGGACGATGTCGACCTACGCTCGGTCGCGCGTCAGACGGCCGGCCTGACCGGCGCCGATCTGGAGAACATCGCCAACGAGGCCGCGATCTTCGCCGGTCGCGCGAACCAGGAGCTGGTCCGCCAGCTGGACTTCGACGACGCGATGGAGCGGGTCGTCGCCGGCCTCCAGCAGCGGCGTGTGGTGACGGAGAAGGAGCGGCGCATCCTTGCCTACCACGAAGCCGGCCACGCGGTCATGTCCCATCTCACGGGCGACCTGCTGCCCGTCCACAAGGTGACGATCGTCTCGCGCGGGCAGGCGCTCGGCTACACGCTCAATCTTCCGAACGAGGAGCGCTACCTGCACACGACCGAGGAGTTCGAGGACCTCCTCAAGGTCTACCTCGCCGGCCGCGCTGCCGAGCAGGTCGTCTTCGGACGCATTACGAACGGCGCCGCGAACGACCTCGAGAAGACGACGGAGCTCGCTCGCGCGATGGTCTTCGAGTACGGGATGTCGAATGCCTCCGTCTCGCGGACGATGCGCGCTGACAACTACGCGCTCTCCGAGGAGACGAAGCGCGCGCGTGACCAGGAGCAGGCGCGGCTCACGGACGAGGCATTCGCGGAGGCGGTGCGCCTGTTGCAGAAGCACCGGCGGGCCCTCGACCGGATCGCCGCAGCGCTGCTCGACAAGGAGACGCTCGACAAGGACGAGCTGGCGGAGCTGATGGAAGGCGTCGAGCAGGAGTCGAGCTCGTCCGAGACCGTCGGCACCGTAAGAATCGTCGCCGCGGACTGAGTCGTTAGCATCGGCGGCGTGGAGCCGCGCGGAATCCATCACCTCGGCGTCGCGGTCGAGGACCTCGACGAGGCAGTCGCGACCTACGAGCGGCTCTTCGGCGCCGAGGTCGAGCATCGAGAGACCGTCCCGGACCAGGGCGTCGAGGCGGCGTCGCTGCGCATCGGCGCCGACCGGGTCGAGCTGCTCGCGTCCCTCGGCGCGGAGACGCCGGTCGGGAAGTTCCTGGCCAAGCGGGGCCCGGGGATGCACCATGTCGCCTATGAGGTCGAGGACGTCGGCGAGGCGCTTCGCGAGCTCTCGGCGGAGGGTGCGGAGCTGATCGATGAGCACCCACGGCAAGGCCTGTTCGGGCTCGAGGTCGCGTTCGTACACCCGGATGCCGTCCACGGCGTGCTCGCTGAGGTCGTGAGCGGTGGCTGACAACCGCGTCCGGGTCGAGATCGCCTTCGACGGCGGCCAGGTCCTCGCGGCCCTGGTCGAGCCGCGGGCCGCGCAGGAGCTCGAGCACGCCCTCGATCGCGGTGGTGACGGCGCCTTCACGCTCGACGCGGAGGAGGGGCTCTACACCGTCGCCCTGGGCAAGGTGGTCTACGTCAAGCGGTTCACGCGCGAATCCCGCGTTGGTTTCACCCCTGCGTAGTTAGAAGCACGTCCGCCGGGGGCATGCCTGGACCATGTCGGTCTCCGTGCCGAACGGCCCCCCGCGCACGGCCGAGGTGCGCGAGCTCGTCGAGCGCGGCCAGCGGGGCGAACGAGCGGCCCTCGAGGAGCTGTACCTGATCCACTTCGACCGCATCTACGGCTACCTGCACCTGAGCGTCGGGAATCGCCACGACGCCGAGGACCTGACGACGCAGACCTTCCTCAAGATGCTCGAGGCGATCGGCCGCTTTCGCTGGCAGTCCGCGCCCTTCTCGGCCTGGCTCTTCCGGATCGCCCACAATCTCGCGATCGACCACTTCCGCGCCACCCGGCGCTGGCAGCCGGAGGAGGAGGTACCGGAGCCGGAAGGAGCCGAGGAGACATCCGCAGAGGAGGCGGCCCTCCAGTCGATCGGCCGGCGGAGCATGCTCGAGCTGATCGAGAAGCTTTCGCACGAGCAGAAGCAGGTGCTCACGCTGAAGTTCGTCTTCAACTTCTCGAACGGCGAGGCCGCGACGATCCTCGGCAAGACGGAGGGCGCGGTGAAGTCGCTCCAACACCGCGCGCTCGGCTCCCTGCACAAGCAGATCGCGTCAAGCTAGGGCACGTGCTTGAGATCGGCATCGTCGGCCTGCCGGGGTCGGGGCGTTCGACGCTGCTCGCGGCGCTCACGGGCGGGCACGGGCCGGTCGGGACCGTGGCGATTCCGGACGAGCGGCTGGAGCCGGTGGCGCGCGCGGCGGGGTCGCCGAAGTGGACGCCGGCGGCGATGCAGGTCGTGGAGGTCGCAGGAACTGGGCCGGCCCTGCTCGGGAACCTGCGCCAGGTCGACGCGCTCCTCGGCGTGGTGGACGGATTCTCGGGGATGCGCGACCCTGCCGCCGATCGCGAGACGCTGCTCCTGGAGCTGATCGTCGCCGACCGCGATCACATCGAGCGCCGGCTCGAGCGGGTGCGGATGCAGGCGAAGTCCGGCGACCCGCACGTCAAGGAAGAGGTCGCCGAGCTCGAGCGCGTGCTCGCTCACCTGGAGAGCGGGCGGCCCTTGTCGGAGCTCGCGGAGCCGTTGCCCGCCGAGCTCGAGCCGCTCACGACGAAGCCGCTGGTGGTGCTCGAGAACCGCCCGCGCGGGATCGACCTGAAGCTCGAGGCCGAGCTCGCCGAGCTGCCGCCGGAGGAGGCGACGCAGTTCCGCGAAGGGCCCTCGGCGCTCGAGGCCGTGCTCCGCGAGCTCTTCGAGGCCGCGGAGCTGATCACGTTCTTCACCGCGAACGAGAACGAGGCGCGGGCGTGGACGCTGCGCCGCGGCAGCACAGCGCTGGACGCAGCCGCGACGGTTCACACCGACCTCGCCCGTGGCTTCATCCGCTGCGAGGCCGTTCGCTGGGACGAGCTCGTCGAGGCGGGCTCGAGGGCGGAGCTCGCCCGCCGCGGCCGGGTCCGCGTCGAAGGGAAGACCTACGTCGTCGAGGACGGGGATGTCCTGAACGTCCGCTTCAACGTGTAGCCACGGGTTGGCCGCTCCACCGTGAGAACATCACGCGTGGTGGTCGTCGAGCGATCAGCGGCCGAGCTTGCGGCGGCGGCCGACGACTTCGGACACGTGCTTCGCGGCGTCCCGGTGGGGATCGTTCGCCCTCACTCGGTGGAGGATGTCGTGGGGGTGGTCGAGAACGCGCGGTCGGAAGGGTCTCGTCTGACACTACGCGGACTCGGCCACAGCGCCGGCGGCCAGGCGCTGCCGTGCGAGTCGGTCGTCGTCGACCTCAGCGAGATGAATGCCGTACATCCGGTCGAAGAGGGACGCACGACCATTGCCTGTGAGCCCGGCGCGACGTTGAGGCAGGTCGTCGCGGCAACGCTCGAGCACGACTTGTTGCCTCCGACCTTGACGAATCTCCTGGACCTGAGCGTCAGCGGGCTGCTCTCCGTGGGCGGTATCGGTCCCGGAGCGCATCGGCACGGCCCGATCATCGCGAATGTCGCATCGTTGACGGTCGTGACCGCCGACGGCTCGGTCCTCTCCTGCTCGCGGACGGAGCATCGCGACCTCTACGACGCGGTCCTAGCGGGCCTGGGACAGTACGGCATCATCGTCTCGGCGGAGCTCGAGCTGAGGCCGGTGCAGCCGCACGTGCGGACCTACCACCTGCTCTACGACGACTTCGGACAGTGGCTCGACGACCAACGGACGCTCGCCCGCACGGAAGGCGTCACGGCGATTGAGGGCTTTTGCTCGCCCAGCGCCCAGGGCTTGCGCGGCATCGGCGGTCGGCGCAGCCCGTTCGCGGAGTGGTTCCTTCCGGTGCAGGTCTCGCTCGAGTTCGATCACTCGGCGCCTGCGCTTCCCGAGGCGATCGCTCCCTACAGGACGCTGCACGTCGAGGACGATGAGATGCGCTTCTTCCCATCCCGTCATGACCTCCGGATCGAGGGAATCCGGCAGCTCGGAGGCTGGGAGCGCCCCCATCCATATATCGGCGCGCTGATCGACGCCGACGCGCTCGCCGAGGTCCTCCCGAAGGTGCTCGCGACCCTCCCGCTCGCAGAAGGGCACCGCGGCGTCTTCTTCGTCGCCACCGACGACCTCCCCCCGCTCATGGCGCTCCCCGGCTCCGACGACGTCGTCTTCTTCGCGGTCATGTACCCGCAGGTGCTGCCGCAGTTCCTGGAGGGCACGCTCGAGGCATCACAGCACGCAGCCGATCTCCTCGTTCACGCCGGTGGCAAGCGCTACGTCGCCGACTGGCTGGGAAAGCCGGAGCGCTTCGACTGGGCCGAGCACCTCGGCCCGCGCCACGGACGGTGGCTCGAGTGGAAGCGGACGTTCGATCCGGACGGCGTCTTCTGCTCGCTTCTGCTGCCGTCGCTCTAGCAGCAGGCGGCCTGGGTCTCCGCGCAGCACGCGCTGTCCTCGTGCTGCGGTTCCTCGACGTCCTCGAGGACCGTGTAGACCTCCCAGCGGTTGCCGGCCGGGTCGCTGACCCAGACCTTGTCCTGGCGGGCGTAGCAGCAGGTCGTGTCGCGCTCGTCGAGGGTGATCAGGCCGCTCCGAGCGAGACGCTCCGACGCCTGCTCGAGCTCGGCGCTCGTTTCGTGGCGGATGCCGAGGTGGTTGAGGCCGGGGCTCGTCGAGGTGCTGAGCGCGAGCGCGACGGGCGGGTCGGCGAGCTCGAACTTGGCGTAGTCCGGCTTGCGCTTCGCCGGCTCGACGCCGAAGAGCTCGCGGTAGAAGCCGACCGCCTGGTCGAGATCAGGAACGGTCAGAGAGAGGTGGAAGGTGTTCATGCGAACCTCCTACATCGATGATTGTCGATGCAGACCGTAGCTGTTATATTGATGACTGTCAATGAAGAGGAAACTCAAGCTCCTCAAGCAGCCCTGCTGTGTCCCCGGTGCGCCGCCGCTCCGTCCTGAGGCGGCGGAGGCGCTGGCGGCACGATTCAAGGCGCTGTCGGATCCGGCCCGCGTCGCGATCGTGAACCGGCTCGCGGGCGCCGAGGACGTCTGCGTCTGCGAGTTCCGCCTGGGGCTCTCGCAACCGACCGTCTCGCATCACCTGAAGGTCCTGCGCGAGGCGGGACTGATCGAGGTCGCCCGCAAGCGCGGGACGTGGGTCCACTACAGGCTCGTGCCCGGCGCGATGGAGCAGCTGGCGTTCGCGCTGGGCGGAGGAGCAGTCGCGTCATGAGCGAGAGGCTTCCGCGTGTGCTCTTCGTCTGCGTGCAGAACGCCGGCCGGTCCCAGATGGCGGAAGCGCTCTACGAGCGCCGCGGCGGCGAGGGGCGATCAGCCGGGTCCAAGCCGGCCGAACAGGTGCACCCGGAGGTCGTGGAGGCGCTCCGCGAGGTGGAGATCGATGTCTCTGATCGCAAACCGCGCGGCCTTGACCGGGAAGACGTCGAGTGGGCCGAGCTCGTCGTGACGATGGGTTGCGGGGATGCCTGTCCCGTCCTGCCCGGCAAGCTTTACGTCGACTGGGAGCTGCCGGACCCGTCCGGGGCCCCGCTCGAGGAGGTGCAGGCGCTCCGCGACGAGATCGAGCGCCGTGTCAGTCGACTGGGCGAGTAGCTGCGGCGGCGTCGAGCTGGTTCGCGTGGTACAGGACCGTCGCTTCGGCGGTTCGTGCTGCGCGTGCATCGTGATGCGACGCGACGGCGTGCAGGAGCTCGGCCCGAACCTCCGCTTCCACGCCGCCCACCCGCTCCTCGATCAGGCGCAGGCCGAGGTGGACGTGGCCGAGCAGGCGCCCCTCCTCCGTTTGGCCGAACGCGGGCCCGCGCTTGAGCTCGACCGTCCGCCCGACGTCGTGGAGGAGCGCGGCGGCGAGAACGAGATCGGACCGGAGGCGCGGATGGAGCTGCGCCACTTCGCGGCAGAGTGTGGCGACGCCGACGGTGTGCTCCAGCAGCCCTCCCGCATATGCGTGGTGGCTCTCGGCGGCGGGTAGCGCTCTCAGGTCGGCACGCAACCGGGTGTCTCCGACGAAGCGGTCGACCACCCCGCGCAGCCCGGGATGGCTGATCTCCGCGGCGAGGAAGTCGAGGAAACCGTCGAGCTCGTCCGCGTCCCGGCGCAGCTTGGGCGCCAGCTCCGCCGGATCGGCCTCGGCGGCCTCGAGCGAGCGCACCTCGAGCTGCAGGCGGTCGCGGAAGCGTTCCACTCGCCCCAGCACGTGCACCGCGTCGCCCTCGGCGAAGCGACCGTCGAGCAGCTCGACGTCCGACCAGACGCGAGCCTCGATCCGGCCGCTCGGGTCGACGAGCTCGAGCGCCAAGTACGGCGAGCCTGAACGGGTCCGCCGCCGCTCCTTGCGCGCGACGCCGTAAACCCCCTCGACTACGCGGTCTTCGGCGAGGGAGGCGATGGCACTCACGCGCCGAGTCTAGGGGCGAAGACGGATGGTAGGGTGGCCCGCGATGGCCGAAGTGAAGCCGTTTCGCGCCGTCCGCTATGGCGAGCAGGCCGGGCCGCTGGAGGCCCTCGTCGCGCCACCGTTCGACGTGATCTCGCCGGCTCAGCGCGACGAGCTTCGCGCCCGCAGCCCGTACAACGTCGTCAACCTGACGCTGCCTGACGACGAGGCCGATGCCGGCCGCCTGTGGCGCGAGTGGCGCGGCGGAGACGTGCTCGCCGACGAGCAAGAGTCCGGCTTCTGGTGGCTATCGCAGGACTACGTCGGCCCGGACGGCATTGCGCGCGCGCGCCAGGGGTTCGTCGCCGCGCTCCGCGCGGAGCCCTACGAGAAGCGGGTCGTCCTGCCGCACGAGCTGACCCACCGCGGGCCGAAGGAGGGCCGCCTGCGCCTGCTGCGCGAGGTGCGCGCGCAGCTCGAGCCGCTGTTCTTCCTCTACGAGGGAGCGCCGCCGGCAGCGCGTCCGGAGAGCACGCCTGATGTCGAGGTCGAAGGTGTCCGCCTCTGGCGCCTGCCGCCGGACGGGATCGCCGAGGCCTTCGCCGACCGCCAGCTCTTGATCGCGGACGGGCACCACCGCTACGAGACGGCGCTCGCGTACCACGAGGAGGCCGGAACGCCTGAGAGCGCGTACGTGCTGGCGGTCCTCGTAAGCCTCGACGACCCGGGCCTGACGATCTTCCCGACGCACCGCCTGCTCGAGCGCGTGAACGGGCCGGCTCCGACGCACGACGACGTGCAAGCCGCGCTGGGGGAGCTCGAACGGCAACCGTCGGAAGAGGCGAGCGGCGTCCTCTACCGGCGTGAGGGGCGCATCGCGCTGCTCCACGGCGAGGCGGGCCAGCTGGACGTTGAGCTGGTCGAGGCGCTGAGGCCCGCAGGCGTTACTTACACGGCGTCGCTGGAGGATGCGGTCGGGGCGGTGGATCGCGGCGAGGCGGAGGGCGCGCTGCTCGTCCGGCCGACGCGCGTCCAGGACGTGTACACGCGGGCGCAGCAGGGGCTCGTGATGCCGCAGAAGACGACCTACTTCTACCCGAAGCTTCTCTCGGGCCTCTTGTTCCTTCCCTTTGGCTGAGTGGTTGACCGTCTGCCGCGAGGCGGTCGAGGACGTGCACGGCGTGCTCGCGGACCTGCCGACGCGGGCGGAGCGGGAGCCGGTCGTCGGAGCGGGCGTCGGCGGAGACGAGACGACGGTCGTCGACGCCGAGGCCGAACGCGTGATTCTCCAGCGCCTGCGCGCGATCGACGGCGCGACGATCGTGTCCGAGGAGGTCGGCGAGCTGCGCGGGGACGGGCGCCTGCGCGTCGTGGTCGACCCGATCGACGGCTCGTTGAACGCCAAGCGCGGGATCCCTTTCTTCTCGCTCTCGATCGCCGTGGCGGAGGGCGAGACGATGGACGACGTCGTCTTCGGGTTCGTACACGACTTCGGCTCCGGCGAGGAGTGGACGGCCGAGCGCGGAGGTGGCGCGAAGCTGAACGGAGGAGATCTCGGCCCGACGCGTCCGCGCGAGAAGATCGAGATCCTCTCCTTCGAGGCGACGCTCACGTCGTCGGTGGCCGAGAAGGCCGCTGCGATGGTCGGCATCGCCTACCGGTTGCGAATCATGGGCTCGCTCGCGCTCTCGCTCTGCCACCTCGCGGCGGGCCGGGTCGATGCCGTCTGCTCGCTCAAGCCCGCCCGGGCCGTCGACATCGCGGCTGCCCAGCTGCTCGTGCGGGAGCGCGGCCTTGCGATCGACCTGCCGGAGGCACCGCCGTTCGGCGCCGCGCCGCTCGACACCGAGGGGCGCTCGCGCGTCGTCGCCGGCGCCACGCCGACGGTCGTCGCGGGTCTGTTCGACGCTCTCAGTTGATCAGGATCGGCTGCTCGGGCTGGAACTACCAGCACTGGCGGAACGGTGTCTTCTACCCGCCGCGCCTGCCGCCTCGGCGCTGGCTCGAGTTCTACGCCCAGCACTTCGACACCGTGGAGATCAACTCGACCTTCTACCGGCTGCCGCGGGAGAGCGCGGTCGCGAGCTGGGCGCTGGAGACCCCGGCCGGGTTCCTGTTCGCGGTCAAGATGAGCCGCTACGTCACGCACCTGAAGCGGCTGCGTGATTTGCCGCCGAGCCTCGACCTCTTCTACTCCCGCATCCGCCCACTCGCGGACTCGCCGAAGCTGGGGCCTGTGCTCTGGCAGTTTCCCGGGAACTTCCATCGCGACGACGAGCGGCTGGCACAGGCGCTGGGGGTGCTCCCGCTCGGGCAGCACTGCTTCGAGTTCCGCCACGAGAGCTGGTTCGTCGAGGACGTGTACGAGCTCCTGCGCCGGGCCGGCGTCGCGCTCGTGATCGGCGACACACCGGAGCGGCCGTTTCAGACGCACGAGCTGACCGCCGACTGGACGTTCCTGCGTTTCCACCACGGCACCCGCGGGCGCCTCTCGAACTACTCGGAGCGAGAGCTTGAGGAGTGGGCGCAGCGGATCGAGCGGTGGGCGACCCGCGTCGACGTCTACGCGTACTTCAACAACGACCGGAACGGCTACGCGGTGCGCAACGGCCTCTGGCTCAAGAAGCGGCTGGGGGTCTAGCATCTTCACGTGCGGCTGGGTCTTGGTCTCGCGGTGGCGGTTCTGGTCGCGGGCTGCGGGGGTCATGCGAAGACGGCTCCGTCCGTCCGGCTGAAGCCGCCCCTCCACGTGTTGTTGATCGCCGACTCGCACCATCCTCGGGTGGGCAGGCCGTGGCACTACGAGGTTCGCGTGACGGACGCGGCCGGCCGGCCGGTGGCGGCGCTGGTCCACCTGCAGATCCTGTTCGGCGGCGTGCCGGTCGGGCAGGTCGGGCGGCACCGGGTCGCGAGCGGCGTGTGGCGAGAGACGATTGGGACGGGCCGAAACGCGCCTTTCCCGGCGTCGGCGCGCGGGCAGCCGCTCGTCTTCGAGGCGGTCGTGACGGCGCGCGGGCAGACGGTGAAGGCGGACTACCCGATCACCGTGCGATGAGTGGCGCCGAGGTTGTCGCCGAACACGTCCGGAAGTCGTTCGAGGGCGGGCGGATCCGGGCGCTCGAGGACGTGTCCCTGCGCTTGGAGCCGGGGGAGCTCGTCGCTCTCACCGGCGCGTCCGGCTCGGGCAAGAGCACGCTGCTGAACCTGATCGGGGCGCTCGACCGGCCGGACGCGGGGACGATCCTCGTCGACGGCGAGCCGCTCCGGTTCGACAGCGACGGGACCGAGTACCGGGCCGGGACCGTCGGGTTCGTCTTCCAGTTCCACAACCTGATCCCGGTGCTCTCGGCCGGTGAGAACGTGCAGGTGGCGATGCTCGGACGGGGGCTCTCGCGGACAGAGCGCGCGCGGCGGGCGGCGGAGCTTCTCCGCGAGGTCGGCCTCGCGGAGCGGGAGCAGGCGTTCCCGCCGACCCTCTCCGGCGGCGAGCGCCAGCGGGTCGCGATCGCGCGAGCGCTTGCGAACGATCCGAGGCTACTCCTCGCGGACGAGCCGACCGGCGCGCTCGACTCGACCACGAGCGGTCAGATCCTGGCGCTCCTGCAGCGCCTGCGCGAGGCGCGGGGGATGACAATCCTGCTGGTCACGAACGACCGCGCGCTCGCGGCGAGCGCCGACCGCGTCCTGGAGCTCCGCGACGGCCGCCTCGGGGCTACTCCCGACGAAGCGCCTCGATCGGCGTGAGCCGCGCTGCTCTCCAGGTTGGGTAGACGGCCCCGATCAACCCAACGCCGAGCGCGAAAGCGAGGCCCCAGGCGAAGACGCCGGCGGTGAAGTCGGGCTCGATCAGGGCGCCGCTGTTGTCGCCCGCGGTGAACAGCTCCGCTGCCGCGTAGCCCAGCGCCAGCCCGATCGCCAGCGCGAGTAGACAGATCGCCAAAGCCTCGCTCACGATCAGAGCCGCGATCCGGCGCGCCGGCCAGCCGACGGCCCGCAGGATCCCGATCTCGCGGACCCGCTCGAAGACCGACATCGCCATCGTGTTCGTGACCGCGATCCCGCCTACGATCAGCGCGAGCAGCGAGATGATCCAGCCGGTCGTCACGATCAGGCGCAACGAGGTGTCGATCTTGACCGCCTGTCCCGGCTCGGTGATCGCCACCGTGTTGGGGAAGTCACGCTCGAGGCGCCTCGCCACGTCCTTCGGCCGTGCGCCGAGCGATGCGGTGACCGCGATCGTCGTCACCTCGTGCGGCCGTCTCGCCAGGCGCTGCACCACGCGCAGCGGCAGGACGGCGCCGTTGTCGACGAACGCGTTGCCGCTGTGGTAGAGGCCGGCGACGCGGAACGAGTCTCGCCCCAGCTGGAGCGACCCACCCGGCCGTAAGTGGAGCCGCCGCGCCGCCGCGTCACCGAGGAGCGACTCGTCCCCGGACGCGAGCCGGCCGCGCACGACCACCGTCCGCCGGGCCGGAAAGTCCTCCCGCGCGTACCCGAACACCAGCAGCCGCTTCGTGCTCAGCAGGAAGATCCGCGCCGTCCCGGCGATGCCCGGCTCGCGGGCGACTTCGGCCGCCATGCTCTCCGGCAGCAGCGACTGCGTCAGGTCGGAGGTCCCCGCCTGAAACAGCCCGAAGTCCGCCCGGCCCACGTGGATCAACTGACCCGCGGTCCGCTTCGCGCCGTTCGTGACCGAGAGGAGAGCGACGATGAGGCCGACGCCGATCGCTACGCCGGCAGCAGTCAACGCCGTCCGCACCGGCCGCCGCCGCAGGTTCCTGAGCACGAGTCCGCCCCAGGTCATGCGGCGTATCTTCGCTACGCTCAGTGGCGGATGGAACCCTCGCGCGACGAGATCCTGAAGGCTCTCGAGCAGGTCATCGACCCCGAGCTGAAGCGAAACGTCGTTGAGCTCGACATGGTCCGCGACGTGCGGATCGAGGGCGGCGACGTCACAGTCGGAATCGCACTCACCGTCGCCGGCTGCCCGCTTCGGGCGAGCTTCGAGGAGCAGGTCGCGAAGGCGCTCGCGCCTATCGGCGCCGTCCAGCGGATTCAGCTCGAGTTCGACGTGATGACGCCCGAGGAGCGCGCGGCGCTGACCGCACGCCTGCGCGGCTCCGTCACCGAGCGGACGAAGGGCATCGCGCTCGACCGCTCGACCCGCGTGCTCGCGATCGCGAGCGGCAAGGGCGGCGTCGGCAAGTCGACCCTCAGCGCCAACCTCGCCGCCGCCTTTACGGAGCTCGGCCAGCGCACGGGGATTCTCGACGCCGACGTCTACGGCCATTCGATCCCGCACCTGCTGGGGATCGACCAGAAGCCGGTCGCCGTCGACCGGATGATCGTGCCGCCCGTGCGCGGAGAGCTGAAGCTGATGTCGATCGGCTTCTTCCTCGACGAAAACCAGCCCGTGATGTGGCGCGGGCCGATGCTCCACCGGGCGCTCGAACAGTTCCTCACCGATGTCCACTGGGGCGAGCTCGACACGCTCGTCGTGGACATGCCGCCCGGCACCGGCGACGTCTCGATCTCGCTCGGGCAGCTGCTTCCGCGTGCGGAGGCTGTGATCGTCACGACTCCGCAGCCGCTGGCGCAGGAGGTTGCC
>WNGF01001776.1_pt1 | contig 35401 bp, 31 predicted proteins | sample 5400641 | NCBI WGS metagenome assembly WNGF01 (sample SAMN13153371, study PRJNA577476) | soil metagenome | isolation source: 80 cm soil or saprolite under grassland replicate 2 | place: USA:California | collected 2016-06-15 | reverse complement strand
GGGAGCCCGAGGGGGGACTCGAACCCCCGACCTGCCGCTTACGAGGCGGCTGCGCTACCACTACGCCACTCGGGCTGGGCGCCTGGAGGAGCGTGCTCCCGCTCCCTGGCAGGTGGCGAGTGTATCGGAGGCGGGTCCGGCGCTTCCAGCGAGGCGGGGCGGCGCAGCCGGTGGGTCGACGGGTGGGTCGGCGACAGGTCGGCGACGGGTCAGCGGATGGCGAGCCGGGTCATCTCGGAAGGCGCTCCGCGCAGGGCGGCCTGGACCGCGAGGAAGGCCGCCTCGAGCGTGAGCTGGGGGGAGGCGCCGATGGCCAGGCGGCGGTCGGCCTCCTCGAGCGCGGCGGCGGCCCGGATCGCCACGGCCGGGCCGGCGGTCCCGGCGACCCGGGCGCTGGACGCGGCCCGGTCGGGGTGGACCAGCGAGGAGCCGGCCACCTCCCCGCCACCGCGCAGCAGGGCCATGTCACGGTAGAGCCCGAGCAGGTCGGCCAGGGCGTCGCGGATCGCGTCGAAGCGCACGCGCCGCAGCTCGCGGCGGTGGCGGGTCTCGATCCGCCTGCGCAGCGTGGCGCTGCCCCGGCCCTTGCCATAGGTGGCCTCGAACTCCGCCAGCTCGACCGCCTGCCGTTCCTTGGAGGCGGCCATGGCCTCGTCGGCCTGGGCCAGCACCGCGCCGGCGGCGGCCAGGGCGCTGGAGGCGCGGCCGCTCGCGAGCGGCTCGGCCAGGTCGAGGACGCTCGCGCGGCGCAGGCGGGCACGCTCGTCGGTGAGCAGCGAACGGGCCCTGCTGAGACGCCCGTGGCTGGCCGCGGCGGCCCAGGCGGCCTGCTCGGCCGAGATCCCCCGCTCCGCCGCCAGGGCCGCGGCCAGGGCGGCCGGCGGCAGGCTCGCGAACCCGAGCGTGCGGGCTCGCGACGGGACCGTGCCGACCAGCCCCTCGACGCTGCGGGCCACCAGCACGAACACCACTCCCGGCTGGGGCTCCTCGAGCACCTTGAGCAGCGCGTTGGCGGCCGCGTCCGTCATGCGGTCGGCCTCGTCGAGAATGAACACGGCCACGCGGCCCTCGTGGTGCGTGCGCGAGGCCTCCTCGCGGACGGCGCGCACATCGTCGACCAGCAGGTTGTCGCCCTCGGGCATGATCAGGTGCACGTCGGGGTGGACGCCGCGGAGCACCCGGCGGCAGACGTCGCAGGTGCCGTCGCCGCCGGCCGGGCAGTTGAGGGCGGCGGCGAACACCCGCGCGACGTGCAGCTTGCCCACGCCCGGCGGGCCGGCGAACAGCCAGGCGTGGATCACGCGGTCGGAGGCGAGCGCCTCGCGCAGCGCGGCGACCTCCTCGGCGTGCCCGACCACCTGGTCCCAGACGCTCGGCATCAGTCCCTCCCGATGCGACGCAGCACGGCGGCGCGGACCTGGAGCGCGACACGGTCGACGGGCTGCGCCGCGTCGACCACCGCGAAGCGCTCCGGGTCGGCGGCGGCCAGCTCGAGGAACGCCCGCGCCACCACGCGGTGGAACTCGAGGTCCTGGGACTCGATGCGGTCACGGCCCCCCCGCCCGCGTGCGAGCCCCTCGGCCGGGTCGAGCCGCAGCAGCACGACCAGATCGGGCACGAGCCCGGCGGTGGCGAAGCGGTTGATGGCCGCGACCGGCTCCTGCCCAAGGCCGCGGGCGGCCCCCTGGTACACCAGGGACGAGTCCAGGTAGCGGTCGCACAGGACGACCTCGCCCCGCTCCAGCGCGGGACGGATCACCTGCTCTACGTGCTGGGCGCGGGCGGCGGCGAACAGCAGGGCCTCGGCGCGAGGGTGGACGGTCGCCGCGGGGTCGAGCAGGATCGACCGCACCCGCTCCCCCACGGGCGTGCCGCCAGGCTCCCGGGTGGCGACGACCTTGCGGCCCGCCTTCTCGAGCGCCTGCCTGAGCAGCTCGAGCTGGGTCGACTTGCCTGCGCCCTCGACGCCCTCGAAGACGATCAGCCAGCCTTGGCTCGGGGGGGACACGGGCGGGCCCGCTCAGGCGCTGGCCAGCGCCGCCACCGCCACCTGTGTGCCGCACTTGGCGCAGGTCGCGGTGTCGGGGTCCTTGTCGGGCACGAGCAGACCGCCGCATTCGGGGCAGGGCTGGCTGAGCGGCGCCTGCCATACGGCGAAATCGCAGTCCGGGTAGCGGTTGCAGCTATAGAAGGTCTTGCCGCGCTTGGTCCGCTTGGTCACGACCTGCCCCTGCCCGCACTTCGGGCAGGTGCCGTACTGCTGCTCGCCGAGGTTCTTGATGCCGCGGCACTTGGGATAGTCCGAGCAGCCCAGGAACGGGCCGAAGCGCCCGCTGCGCTTGACCATCGGCTTGCCGCACTTGGGGCAGGCCACGTCGGTCAGCTCGGGCTCCGGCCGCTCCGCCTGCTCCGCGGGCTGCTTGGCGTTGCGCCGGTAGCGGCAGTCCGGGTAGCGGCTGCACGACAGGAACCACCCGTACCGGCCCCACTTGCGCACCAGCTTGGCGCCGGTCTCCGCGCCGCACTCGGGGCAGGGCTCGTCGGTCGGCTCCTCCGGCCGGGAGACCTTCTCCTGGCGCTCGGCGATGGTGTCCTCGACCTCCGCGAAGAAGGTCCTGACCAGCGGCTCCCACGCCTTGGACCCGCTGGCGATGCGGTCGAGGTCCTCCTCCATCTCGGCCGTGAAGCCGAGGTCGATCACCTTGGGGAAGACGTCCGCCAGCAGGTCGGTCACGACGATGCCGACGTCCTCGGGACGGAAGCGCCGAGCGTCCAGCCGCACGTACTTGCGCTCGAGCAGCGTCGAGATGGTCGGCGAGTAGGTCGACGGCCGCCCGATGCCGTGCTCCTCCAGCGCCTTGACCAGGCTCGCCTCGGAGAAGCGCGGCGGCGGCTCGGTGAAGTGCTGCTCCGGGCGCAGCTCGACGAGGCGCAGGCCCTCCCCGACCTGGAGCTCGGGCAGCGTGCCGGCCTCCTCCTCGGCGGTGTCGTCACGGCCCTCGAGGTACACGCGCACGAACCCGTCGAACCGCATGACCGAGCCCGAAGCGCGGAACACCAGGTCCCGCGGGTCCTTGGCGGACGGGTCGGCGGAGCCGCGAGCCTGGACGTCGACCGTGGTCTGGTCGTAGACCGCCTGGGCCATCTGCGAGGCGACCGTCCGCTTCCAGACCAGCTCGTACAGCCGCTGCTGGTCACGGTCGAGGTGGCCGTTCAGCGACTCGGGGGTGCGGCGGGTCTCGGTCGGCCGGACCGCCTCGTGCGCCTCCTGCGCCGACTTCGCCTTGGTCTTGTACTGCGTCGTGCGCACGTAGCGGTCGCCGTAGCGCTCGCGCACGAGCCCCGCGACCTCGTCGAGGGCGGTCTGCGCCAGCGCCACGGAATCCGTGCGCATATAGGTGATGAGGCCGACGGAGCCCTCGCCGGGCAGCTCGACGCCCTCGTAGAGCTGCTGCGCGAGCGCCATCGTCTTCTTCGAGGAGAAGCCCAGCTTGCGGGCCGCCTCCTGCTGCAGCGTCGAGGTGGTGAAGGGCGGCGCGGCGCTGCGCCTGCGCTCGCTCTTGGTGACGTCGGAGACCACCCAGGTGGCGCCGCGGGCGCGCCCCGCCGCGGCGGTGGCGGTCCCCTCGTCGCCGAGCACGAACTTCTGCTTCTCACCGACCGGGTAGCGGGCGTGCAGCGCCTCCTCGGCGCCGGTGAGCAGGTCGGCCTCGAGGCTCCAGTGCTCCTTTGGCTTGAACGCCTGGATCTCGCGCTCGCGGTCCACGATCATCTTGAGCGCGGCCGACTGCACCCGCCCGGCTGACAGGCCCGCGCGCACCTTGCGCCACAGCACCGGCGAGAGCTTGTAGCCCACGATCCGGTCGACGACCCGGCGCGCCTGCTGGGCGTCGACGAGGTGGGCGTCGATCTGCCGTGGCTCGGCGAACGCGCGCCGGACGGCCTCGGCGGTGATCTCGGTGAAGGAGACCCGGCTGACCGCCCCGGCGGCGAGCTTGGCCGCCTCGGCGATGTGCCAGGCGATCGCCTCGCCCTCGCGGTCCGGGTCGGTTGCGAGGAAGACCTGCTCGGCCGCCTTCGCCGCCTTCCGGATGTCAGAGACGACTTTCTTGCCCCGCGGGGTCACTTCATAGGTCACCGTGACGCCACCGTCGAATTCCACCGCGAAGTCCGACTTGGGAAGGTCGCGAACATGCCCCATGGAGGCGACGACCGCGTACTCCTTGCCCAGGTACTTCCCGATGGTCTTCGCCTTGGCCGGCGATTCGACCACAACCAGGTTACGTGCCAATTCGAATATCCTTAAGACTCAGCCGTTGCTTCTCGGGCAGACGGCGTAGTGTCGCCGACCACCCCGCCGCACTGTCAAGGCTCAGACAGCGTGCCGCTATTCCCGGGACTTGTCATCCGGCTATCCACACCCCCCGCCACCAGGGCAGATGGGAGACGCCGCCGGCGCACGACCAAAATGTCGTCAACCGCCCGCCTACGAGGCACGCGACGCACGTGACGCGGCCGTCGGCAGCTCCCGCGCCTCGCCCTCGGTGGCCATGGGCGCGCGGGTGTGCGACGAGCGCCACAGGGCCCAGCCGAGGACGGCGGCCCCCACCACGCCGACCACGGCCCGCAGGGGGATGTTGTCGGCGTAGGCCACCACCGTCGGCGCGATCAGCACCGAGACCAGGTTCATCACCTTGATCAGCGGGTTCAGGGCCGGGCCGGCGGTGTCCTTGAAGGGGTCGCCGACGGTGTCGCCGATCACGGTGGCCTTGTGCGCCTCGGAGTTCTTGCCGCCGTGGTGGCCGTCCTCCACGTACTTCTTGGCGTTGTCCCAGGCGCCACCGGAGTTCGCCAGCATCACCGCCAAGAGCTGCCCGGTCAGGATCGCGCCGGCGAGGTAGGCGCCGAGCGCCTCCTGCTTGAAGATGAACCCCGTGGCGATCGGCGTGAGCACCGCCAGAAGACCGGGCGTGAGCAGCTCGCGCAGGGAGTCGCGGGTGCAGATGTCCACCACCGCGCTGTAGTCGGGCCGCTCGGTGTAGTCCATGATCCCCGGGTGCTCGCGGAACTGCTTGCGCACCTCGAACACGACCCGGCCGGCGGCACGGCCGACCGCGCGGATCGCCAGGGCCGAGAACATGAAGGCCACCGACCCGCCGATCAGCAGGCCGACCAGGACCTCGGGCCGGTCGATGCGGATGTCCACCAGGTTGCCGGGCACCCCGGCCTGGAGCAGGGCACGCCGGAACGAGCCGAACAGGCTGGTGGCGGCGATCACGGCGGTGGCGATGGCAATGCCCTTGGTGATCGCCTTGGTGGTGTTGCCGACCGCGTCGAGCTTTGTCAGGACCTGGTTGCCCCGTTCGTCGACCTCACCGGACATCTCGGCGATGCCCTGCGCGTTGTCGCTGACCGGACCGAAGCTGTCCATCGAGACGATCACGCCAACGACCGAGAGGATCCCCATGCCGATCAGCGAGATCAGGTAGAGCTCGTAGTCGAGGCCCTCGGAGGCGCCGAGCAGGACCGCGCCGACGATCGCGCCGACGATCGCCAGCACCGCGTACACGCTGGACTCCAGCCCTGCCGAGAAGCCCGCCAGGATGGTGGTGGCCGCCCCGGTCTCGGACGCGTCGGCGATCTCGCGCACCGGCTTGTACTGCGTGGCGGTGTAGTAGGAGGTCATGAGCTGGATGACGCTGGCGAGCACGATGCCGAGCACCACCGCGCCCAGCGGGCGCCAGTCCTTGACATAGGTGAGCGCGACCACCCCGACCAGCACGGCCGAGATCAGCGCGGCCCCGAAGAAGCCACGGTTGATGACGCGCATGCCGCTCTCCTCCTCGGAGCGCGGCCGCACCATCCAGATCCCGACGACCGAGGCGAGGATGCCGATCCCCTGGATGATCAGCGGGAAGACCAGCCCCACCACTGGCCTGTCGGGAAAGGCGGCGACGCCGAGCACGATGGCGGCCACCAGGGTCACGGCGAACGACTCGAACAGGTCGGCGGCCATGCCGGCGCAGTCGCCGACGTTGTCGCCGACGTTGTCGGCGATGGTGGCGGCATTGCGCGGATCGTCCTCGGGGATCGACTTCTCGACCTTGCCGACGAGATCGGCGCCCACGTCGGCCGCCTTGGTGTAGATGCCCCCGCCGACCCGCATGAACATCGCCAGCAGCGCGGCACCGAAGCCGAAGCCGAACAGCACGTTGGCGGCCTGGCCCCTGTAGGTGAGCACCACCAGGGTGGCGCCGAGCAGGCCGAGGCCGACCACGAACATGCCGGCGACGCCGCCGCTGCGGAACGCCAGCGGCATGGCTTTGCGCATGCCGCCGGTGTTGGCGGCGGCGGCCACGCGGACGTTGCCGCGCACCGCCAGGTTCATGCCGGTGAAGCCGGCCAGCGCCGAGAACCCCGCGCCGAACAGGAACGCCACCGAGCGGGCGATCCGTATCGAGGTGGAATCGGCCTTGAGCACCAGCAGCAGGAAGAACAGCAGCGCCACGAACAGCGCCAGGGTGCGGAACTGCCGTGCGAGGTACGCCCGGCTGCCCTCCTGGATGGCCTGGCCCACCTCGCGCATCTTCTCGCCACCCTGGTCGGCGGCCAGCACCTGCCGGGCGAGCACGTATGCCACCAGCAGCGCAAGCAGCGAGACGGCAAGGACCGCCGCCAGCGTGAGATTCTCGCCGGCCGTGAAGTTAACGTGGAAGGCGCTCTCTTGAGCGAGCAGCCCTGCCTGGTCCAATTCGACCTCCTCGACACCCCGCCCGCCGGAGCGGCCGGAAAACCCCCCATAGCGCCCGGGCCACCCGAGCCCGGGCGAGCCGTCGACCGGAACGCAGTGGAACGCGGACACCGGCACAGCCCCGCTGTGTCGCGCTGCGCGGCGCGACACCGGGCCCGACGCCGTGCCCGCCCGCCAGGATTGGCCGGATGATAGCTAGGCTCGTCAGGGCGCGGCAACCCTTCGCGCTGGTAAGCGCCCTCTGCGCTGAACAGCGTCGGACGGTCGGGGCGCTCAGTCCGACGTGCCGGCGCGTGGCCGCAGCCAGAAGCTCGTGCGGTGGCCGCCGCCCTCGAGCAGGCCGCTGTTGAGGTCGTCGACCAGCGCGCCGACCAGCGCGAGGCCGAACTGCCGGTCGTCCAGGTCCGCGATGCCCAGGTCGCCGCCAGGGCGCCGCTCACTGTCCGGGGCGCGGTCACGGATCTCGACGCCGAAGCGGTCGCCGTCCTCGATCAGGTCCAGCTCGATCGGCGCCTCCAGCCCAGCTCTCGCAAGGTCACCGACCGCCACCGCACAGGTCTCGGACACCGCGATCTTGAGGTCCTCGATCCCCTCCTCGTCGATGCCGGCCTTGCGGGCGACGGTGCCGACCACCAGCCGGACGGTGCCGAGCAGGCGCGGCTGCGGGGGGAAGACCAGGCGGACAGTGGCCGTGTCCACCGCGCTATTGCTCGCCGACCGGTCCCGCGGTCGCCTCGGGGACCGACCCGTGGATAGGGAACACCTTGGTGAGGCCGGTGATGCGGAAGATCTTGAGGATCTTCTCCTGGGTGCACACGAGCTTCAGCGAGCCGTCGTGGTTGCGCACCCGCTTGAGCCCACCGACCAGCACGCCAAGGCCCGTGGAGTCCAGGAAGTCGACCTTCTCGAGGTCGACCACCAGGTGGTACGAGCCCCCGTTGACCAGCTCGATGAGCTTCTCCCGCAACTTCGGGGCGGTGTAGACGTCGATCTCGCCGGTCACCTCGAGGACCGAGTGATTTCCCTCCTTGCGCACATGCAGGTCGAGGTCCATACCGTCTCCAGTCTCCGTTCGCCCTCCACGCCTGGGGGAGGCTAACCTAAGCGCGCCGCGCTTGCCGGTCCGGCCTGCCTGCGAGTAGCCTACGCCATCGCTCTTCCCGTACCCAGAGCCTGGTCACCCTCGCGGCCGGGCGCGCCGAGCCACCGCCTCGACCTGGGGCAACGAGGTCGCCGGGTCCCCGCCTCGAGCTGGAGCAAAAGGAGCAGCGCGCTGTCTGGTCGTCTATCCCGTCGCATGAGGGCTCCCACCGTGCTGGTCGTGGGCGTGGCCCTGCTCGTGGCCGGCTGCAGCTCCGGCAAAAAGCAGCAGGCCGCCGCCACGACGACCTCCTCGACCGCCGCCCCCGCCCCTGTGGCGCGCCGGCTCGAGGTCGCCCTCACCGCCACCGCCAAGGGGCCGGAGCGTGGCTTCAACGCCCGCAGGGCCGCCAAGCAGGCGAGCCCGGACCTGGAGAAGTTCCTGGACCGCTACCTCACCGTCGCGTTCCTCCAGCCGGCACAGGCACGGTCCGGCTGGAGGGACCTGCTGGGCATGTTCGACCCCTCGGTGCGCTCCAGCGCCCGCAAGCAGCTCGACTCGCTGTCGCTCGGCGGCGCGGCCCCCCGGGTCACCGCGGTCCGCCCCGGGCGGGCCGTCGCCCGCGCGGTGGTGCTGTTCTCGGACGGCCGCCCGGCCGCCGCCACGGTGCGGCTCAGCTTCGACGCCACCGCCGACTCGGGGCCGGGGAGCGGCCGGGTGCGGCTCCGCTCGGTCCTCCAGCTCCTCGGCGGGTCCTCAGGATGGCGGATCGTTGCGTACGACTCGAAGACCGGAGGTAAGGGCTGATGGCCGCCACCGTCCGGCGCCGCCGGGCGCTCGTGGCACTCGCCGTGCTGTTGCTGGCCACCGTGATCGCCACCGGCCTGGCGCTGGTCACGGCTCGGCGCAACGCGGCGGACGCCCGGGCCGCGGTCACCATCCAGCGCGCCCACAGCGGCCAGGCCGTGCCGAGCCTCAAGGGCCGCGTCACCTTCCTGGTGATCGGCTCCGACTCGGGAGCGCCCAAGTTCGGCCGCGGCGGCACCGCCGCCGGGGGTCGCGCCGACTCGATCCACCTGGTGGTGCTGGACACCGGCAAGCGCCGCGGCGTCTCCATCGGCTTTCCGCGCGACAGCTACGTCTCGATCCCCGGGCACGGCACCAGCAAGATCAACGCGGCCATGTCCTTCGGCGGGCCGGCGCTGCTCATCCGCACGATCGAGCAGCTCACCGGGATCAAGGTCGACTACTACGCGCTGACCTCCTTCGACGGGCTCACCGACCTGGTCAACAAGGTCGGCGGCGTGACCGTCGGCGTCGACATGAACCTGGTCGACAGCTTCTCCGGGGCCAACTTCCGCAGGGGCACCCAGAGGCTGAGCGGCGCCCAGGCGCTCGCCTACTCGCGCGCGCGCCACGGGACGCCCAGAGGCGACCTCGACCGCTCCCGGCACCAGGGGCAGGTCCTCCTGGGCGGTCTCGCCACCTTCCAGAAGCAGGTGGCCAAGGACCCCACCCAGGTCATGAAGTGGCTGTCGGTGCTGCACGACGAGGTCATCGTCGACCTGCCGTTCCCCGAGATGCTGCGGCTGGCGCTGTACGCTGCCACCGTCCCGCCGAGCAGGATCAACAACCTGGTCGCCCCGGGTGTGCCCGGCAGCGCCGGCGCCGCCTCGGTGGTGCGCCTCCAGCCCGCCGCGTTCTCCTTGTTCAGCCGGGTCAGGCACGGCCAGTTCGGCTAGCTGGCTCGGGGCTACCATGGCGCCGTGGCCGACTCCGCCAGCCTGATCGAGGACCTCACTGGCGACCCCGACTACCGGGGCCAGCTCGTGCACGTCGAGCGTCTGCCGGCCCGGTCGGCGCGCCTGGTCGACCTGCCGGACGACCTTCCCGAGCTGCTGCTCGGCCGGCTGCGGGCGCGCGGGATCGACGCGCTCTGGAGCCACCAGGCCGAGGCGGTCGCGCTGGCCCGCTCGGGCACCAGCGTGGTGGTGGCCACCGGCACGGCCTCCGGCAAGAGCCTGTGCTACCAGCTCCCGGTGATCGAGGCGCTCCTGGGCCAGGGGCACCGCACCGCCCTGTACCTGGCGCCGACCAAGGCGCTCGCCCACGACCAGCTCCGCGCCGTCCGCTCGTTCGCGCTGACAGGCGTGCGCGCCGCCTCCTACGACGGCGACACCCCCGCGGAGGAGCGGCCAATGGTTCGGCGCAGCGCGAATCTGGTGCTCACCAACCCCGACATGCTCCACCGGGGGATCCTGCCGGCGCACGAGCGCTGGAGCGGGTTCCTCGGGCGGCTCGCCTACGTGGTGGTCGACGAGGCGCACACACTGCGCGGGGTGTTCGGCTCACACGTCGCGGCGGTGCTGCGGCGCCTGCGACGGCTGGCCGGCCGCTACGGCGCCGAGCCGACGTTCGTGCTGGCCTCCGCCACCCTCGGCAACCCCGCCGAGCTGGCCGGCCGGCTGGTCGGGCTGCCGGTGGAGGCGGTCACCGCGGAGGGCTCCCCTCGCGGGCCGGTCACCTTCGCGCTGTGGGAGCCGCCTCTGCTCGACGAGACCACCGGCCAGCGCCGTAGCGCCAACGTGGACGCCGCCAACTGGCTGGCCGCCGGGGTCGAGGCGGGCGTGCGCACGCTGTGCTTCACCCGCTCGCGCAAGGCGGCCGAGCTGGTCGCGACCTACACCCGCAGGCGCGTCGCCGAGGTCGACCGGTCGCTCGCAGGGCGGGTGCGCGCCTACCGCGCCGGCTATCTTGCCGAAGAGCGCCGCGCGCTCGAAGCGGGGATCGTCTCCGGCCGACTGCTCGGCGTGGCCGCCACCAACGCGCTCGAGCTCGGCATGGACATCGGCGGCCTGGACGCGATCGTGCTGGACGGCTTCCCGGGCACGATCGCGTCCCTGTGGCAGCAGGCCGGCAGGGCGGGCCGGCAGGGCGGCGCCTCGCTCGCGGTCCTGGTCGGCCTCGACGACCCGCTGGACGCCTACTACCTGCACCACCCGGCCGACCTGTTCGGGCGGCCGCACGAGGCGGCGCTGGTCGACCCGGGCAACCCGTACGTGCTCGCCCCGCACCTGGTGTGCGCCGCCTACGAGGCGGCCCTCACCGAGGAGGACCTCCGGCTGTTCGGGCCGCCCGCCCGCGAGCTGGTGGCAAGCCTCGAGAACGAGGGGCTCCTGCGCCGCAGCCGCAGCGGCTACCGGGCCAGCTCCGGCCGCTCGCACGCGCCGGGCGTGGACCTCCGCAACGCGGGAGGCGCGCCCGTGGCGATCGTGGAGGAGGCCACCGGGCAGGTGATCGGCACGGTCGACCGCAGCAGGGCTCCCGCCACGGTCCACCACGGTGCGGTCTACCTCCATCAGGGCGAGTCGTACCGCGTGGTGGAGCTGGACCTCGACGCCGGCGCCGCCCTAGTCGAGCCCGCCACCGGCGACGAGTACACCCAGGCGCGCCGGGACACGGACATCCAGGTGCTCGAGCCGCTGCGCCATGCGGAGCTCGGCCGCTCGGCCCGCTGGCTCGGGCGGGTCGCCGTGTCCGAGCGGGTCACCGGCTACGAGCGGCGCAAGGTGGGATCGGGCGAGCTGCTCGGCCACGAAGACCTCGACCTGCCCCCGGCGCACCTGACGACTGTGGCCTACTGGTACACGCTCTCGCCGGAGCTGCTGGCCGCCGCCGGGCTCGAAGCCCAGGAGGTCCCGGGCGCCGCCCACGCAGCCGAGCACGCGCAGATCGGGCTGTTGCCGCTGTTCGCGATGTGCGACCGGTGGGACATCGGCGGGCTGTCGACCGCCTGGCACGACGACACCGGGATGGCCACGATCTTCGTGTACGACGGCTACCCGGGTGGGGCGGGCATCACCGAGCGCGGCTACGCGCTTGCCGCCGAGCACCTGCGGGCGACCAGGGACACAGTGCGGGCCTGCCCGTGCGAGACCGGCTGCCCTTCGTGCGTGCAGTCGCCGAAATGCGGCAACGGCAACCACCCACTCGACAAGGGCGGCGCCATCCGCCTCCTGGACGAGCTCCTCGCCGACCTGTCCGCCGCCTCAGAGCCTTCCCCGCCCACCGAGGTCCCCGACCCGTCGCGCCCGCCCACCGAGGTCCCCGACCCGTCGGCCCCGCCTGCCGGTGCGCCCGCCTCGCCCACGTCCACCGACGCGCCCGCCTCGCCCCCCCTTGGACGCCCGCCACGGGGCGGCACGAGGCAAGGCAGGACGTGACCACGTACATCGGCGTGGCCGGGGCGTCGCAGCCGGACGCTTCCCTGGCCACCGTCGCCGAGACCTTGGGACGGCGGCTGGCCGAGGCGGGCGCGACCGTTGTCTGCGGCGGTGGTCCCGGGGTCATGACGGCCGTCTGCCGTGGCGCGCGCACAGCGGGCGGCGTCACGGTCGGGCTGCTCCCGGGAGGCGACCGCTCGGGCGGCAATCCGTACCTGACGGTGGCCCTGCCGACCGGTCTCGGCGAGGGCCGAAACGTCCTGCTGGTTCGCGCCAGCGACGCCCTGGTCGCGGTGGGCGGCGGGTTCGGGACCCTCTCGGAGATCGCGCTGGCGCTCCGTTCGGGAGTGCCGGTGATCGGGCTGATGACCTGGGGGCTGACCCTCGCCGGCAGCCCCGTCCCCGCCTTCCCGGTTGCCGACAGCCCTGAGCACGCCGCGCAGCTCGCCCTCGAGGCAGCCGGGAACCGGTCTGGGGACGCGCCGTAGCTGGCTCGGAGAGGCTTGACCCGTTTCGTCAGGGCCATTCTGGGGCAGCAATTCATGAAGACAATCGAGAAGAGACCAGGGGCCCCAAAGTGGGCCATGCAGTGCCATTGGAGGCTATGATGGCCGTGTTCTTTCTGGTGCTCGCCGTGATCGCCGGGGTGGTGGTCGGCGATGCCGTAATCGCCAACACGGGCGCCGGCTCCGTGACCGTGTTCGATCAGAGCATCACCGGCTTCACCCAGGGCCAGCTCCTCGTGATCGCCGCGGGCCTGGGCTTTCTGTTCGCGCTGTTCCTGTTCCTCGCCTGGGGCTCGTCGAGGAACCGCCGCATCAGGCGCAGGGAAAACCGTCTGGTCCATCGCGACATGGCAAGCCGGGTCGACGAGCTGGAGCGCACGAACGCCGGCCTGCGCGACCAGCTCGAACGTGGCCGTCGCACCAGCCGCCTTGGTGACGGGGACGTTCCCGAGACCACCCGGGTCTCCGCGTCGGGCCCCCCTGGCAGGAGCGGCTGACCGGATCGAGGGCGGGGGACGGCCAGCGTCGGCGGGCTCCAACGACGCCGGCAGCACCGCACGAGCATAGGCCCTGACCTCGACAGCCGCGCCGAAGGGGGCCAGTGGCAGGCGGAGGCGCACACCGACCGTGGCCTCCAGCGGGGCGCAGGCGCAGCCGATCACCTGGGCGCCGTTGGCCCGGGCGATGGCCTCGGCCCGATTGACGGGCGAACCGGAAAGCACGGGACTGGCCATTTCCGGGTAAGGGGTCACGGCCGCGAGAGCGGCAAGGTCGGCCGCGGTCTGCGCGCGTGCCCTGGTGGCCGCAAGCGCACCGAGGTCGGCTGTGACCAGGCTGGCGATCACCACGAACCCGCACAGGGCGAGCCCGATCAGCGCGGCCGAGCCACCCTGTGCGACTACCCCACGGGTCGCGCGCTCGGTCGTCCCGCGGTCAGGGCCGAACCGGCGCGGCGGCCAGCCGGTCACCGCCCCGACGCCCCAAGGGGTGGCGCCGGACCTGCGGATGGCGCCGTGGGGCCTGCGGGCGGTGGCGGGCCTGCCGATGGCGGCGCCGGACCTGCGGGCGGCGCCGTGGGGCCTGCGGGCGGTGGCGGCGGGCCCGGCTCGCGCAAGGCAACCGCCACCGCCCGCACAGTCACCGGGGGCACGCCGAAGACCAGCCTGACCTGGAGCTCGACCCGGACCTGCACACGGTCCGGGCCCGTCTGCACGACCGTGACACGCACATGCCGGTCCGCTGGCAGCGCCGCCCTGGCCGCGGCCACGGCCCGCGCCGGGTCGCTGGCAAGCGCGGCCTCGCGCGCACCCTCGCGGGCGGCAGCCTGCGCAAGGACCTGGTCCCGGGCGACCCCGATCAACCCGACCATTGCAAGCGTCACCGCCACCAGCAGTGGGATGACACCGACCAGCTCCACCGTGGCGGAGCCGCCCTGGTCACGTCCACTGCGAGCACGTCCGCCCCGGCCACGTCCACCGGGAGGACCGCCGTTCCGGGTGGCGCCGAGGCGCGGAGCTATCGGTCGGGCGCACGAGGCGGTCAGACCGCCACCGCTTTGTGCGCCCGACCCCGACCTGCCGCTCATGCGACCCCGAACAGGCCGCGAACCTGCTTTAGCACCGCGTCCAGGAGACCGGCGACAGCACCGTTGCGCGCCCATGCGAGCGCCAGGCTCGCGATCGTCGCAGAGACAACGATCAGCAACGCGTACTCGGTCGTCTGACTGCCCTCCTCCGACCTTGCGGAGAAGAAGCGACGGATAGCGGACATGACGAACTCTCCCTTCGATTTGGTCGATCCGGTGTGCGTCTCTCGATGTCGATCTGGGGATTGGTCTGCTCCGGCGGCGGTCGCAGCGCCCGACCCGCCTGCAGCGCGCACGGGCCGTCTCAGGGCGCGAGCGCCCGGAGCGCGCCCGCCATGGTCGGCACTACGACCAGCAGGGCGAACGCCGGCAGGAAGCAGAAGACGAGGGGGAAGGCGAGCCGGACCGCGGCTCGGCCGGCATCGCCCTCCGCGCGCAGGCGCGCGCGGCTGCGCAATGCCTCGGCGCGGGCGGCGAGCGCCTCAGCCGGCGGCGCTCCCCACCGCTCGGCGGCCTCGAGTGCTGCCGCTGCCGCCCGCAGCTCGTCCAGACCCGTCCGCTCGGCCACGGCACGAAGCGCCGCACCGGGAGTACGGCCGCTGTCCAGGTCGGCCGAGGCCCGGCTGAGCTCGGCCCGCAGCGCGTCCGGGCTGCGGGCGGCGACCCGCTGGAGCGACCGGTACGGGTTGAGGCCAGCCAGCAGGCAGGCGCCGAGCAGATCGATCACCGCGGGAGCCGCCGCGGCGCGCTCGCCGCGCCGCCGCGCCGCCGCGCGCCGCTGCCCCACCCCCCTGAAGAAGAGGGCACCGCCGCTACTGAGCAGCAGGACCACACGAGGCTCGGGAGGAGCAAGCATCACCAGAACGACCGCCGTCACCGCCGCGGCGACAGTCATAACGATGCGAGGACCGGGTAGCGGACGCGTGGCCGGGAGCCCCGCGCCGGCAGCAGGCGTGAGGCGGGGCGAGCGGTTGGGGCGCTGCCGACGGCGACGGCCGAGCCACCTGGACCGCCTGGGCCACCTGAGCGGGCCCGGCCGTGGAGGCCGTCCGGGCCGGCCGCTTGCCGGCAGCGCCGCGATCAGCACTGAGGCCAGCAGGCCCCCCAGTACAGCCAATGCAGCCGCGGTCATGGGGAGCCCCGCACGATCCGGCGTGCCCACCACACGCCGACGGCCTCCAGCGCCGCAGCGCCTGCGAGGGTTGCCCAGCCGGAACGGGCGCGGATCAGAAAGGCCGCATCGGATGGAGCGGTCACGACCAGCAAACCCAGGAACGCGGGAGCCATCCCCGCGACCACCCGGGCAGACAGGCGAGCCTGTGCGGTCGCCGCCAACCGTGCCTGCTCGCCGCGGAGCCGGTCGGCTGCCGTGGCGGCCACGCCCGCGAGCACCCGGCCGGGCGGCGCCCCCGTGACCTCAGCGAGATCGAGCGCCTCGCCGGCCACCACCAGCTCGGTGAGCCGCTGCCTTCCGCCGGCCTCGGCGAGCGCCCTGCCGGTACCCACTCCCAGCTCGGTTGCACGGACCGCGTCCTCCAGGACCGGCGCCAGGGGGCTCGGAGCTTCCTCGGCGGCGGCCTGCAGCGCACGCCGCGGAGCCACGCCAGCGGCGATCGTGGCCCGCAGCAGGTCGAGTGCCTCTGGAACGCACGCTTCCAGATCACGGCGGCGCCGGGAAGCCGAGGCCGCCCCAATCAGCGACCTCCCGGTCGAGACGGCCCTCCGCCGAGGACCGAGGTCGTGAGCTGCCCCGGCCGACATCAAGACCTCCCCGTCCGCAGGACCTCTGCACCGCGGGCGGCCGGCTCGAAGGCGTCGCGCATCGACAGGTCGAGCCGACCAGCCCACGTGGGGACGTGACCGGTCGCCGACAGGCCCGGTCCAGTGCGGGCGGTGCGGATCAGCTGCGCGCGAGCGCGTCCACGCTCGTCGGGAGCCAGCTCCGCCACGGCGGTCACTCGGCGTCCGGCCGGGCCGCGCTCCAGATGCACCGCCGCGCCGATGCCGCCGGCGATCAGGCGCCGCACGACGTCGAGGACGGCGCCCGGTGCCGCCAATGCCATCGCCTCGAGCCGCGCAGGGATTTCGTCCGGGCCGCCGGCGTGCAGCGTGGTGAGCAGTCCGCGGTGGCCGGTGTTGGCCGCCTGCAACAGGTCCAGCGCCTCCGGACCGCGGACTTCGCCGACCACGATCCGGTCGGGACGCATGCGCAGCGCGTTGCGCACCAGCTCGCGAAGCGGCACCTCACCACGCCCCTCCACGTTCGGCGGCCGCGCCTCCAGGCGGACGACGTGCGCGCCGGGCAATTGCAGCTCCGCGGCGTCCTCGACGGTGATCACGCGCTCGGAGCTCGGGATGGCGGCGCCGAGCACGTTGAGCACGGTGGTCTTGCCGCTCCCGGTGGCGCCCGAGATCACCGTGGCAACCCCGGCGACAACCATCGCCTCGAGCAGGCGGCCGGTGGTGGTGTCGAGCGTGCCGCCCTCGATCAGGTCGGCGAGGCTCAGCCGGTGCCGGGAGAAGGTCCGGATGGTCACTAACGGCCCGTCCGGAGCGATTGGAGGCAGGACCGCGTGAAAGCGCTGGCCTCCGGGGAGCCGTGCGTCGACCCAGGGGCGCGCCTCGTCGACCCGCAGGCCAAGGGGCGCCACCAGCCGCTGCACCAGAGCGGCCAGTGCCGACGCGGAGGGGAGCTTCACGGACGTGCGCTCGAGCCGGCCGTGGCGGTCCACCCAGACGTCGTCGGGTCCGTTCACCATCACGTCGGTCACAGCAGGGTCGGCCAGCAAGGGTGCGAGCGGCCCGAGCCCGGTGAGCTCGTCGGTGACGGCCCGCACCGTGGCCGCGAAGGTCACCGCCGGGAGCATGACGCCTTCCTCCCGCAGCGCGGCCGCCACCGCCGTGCGGAGATCGCCGGCCTCGACGCCGTGGCGACCGTCCGCCCACAGCCGCCGCTGCACGCGGTCCACGAGCGACGAACCGGGGCCGGCCTGTACCACGTTCACCTCGTCACCGTCGGCGGAAAGGGCACGACCCGGTTCGCCAGAGTCACCATCGCCTGGACGGCCGGGAGATCCTGACGGTCCAGCAGCACCATCCCGTCCTCCGCCGCGGCGGCGAGCTCCGCCGGCGCGGCCGGGATCAGCGCCCACAGGCGGCCCCCGAGCGCGGAGCGCACGTCGCGCGCGGCCAGCGGAGCGCGGGCGCGCACGCCCGTGACCACGGCTCCGCCCGTCTGCCTGTCATGGCCGGCCGCCAGCCAGGCGTCCAACGCCGACTGGAGTGCGCGGACCCCCGCGGTCTCGGAGCGACCGACCGCCAGCAGCACGTCGGCCTGCGCCAGGACGGCCTCCACGTCGACACCGTGCCGGTCGGGCAGATCGACCACGACGATCCGGTAGGCACAGCGGGCAGCGTCGATGACCGCGTCGACCACCCAGGGAGCCGGCGACGGCTCGGGGATGCCGTCCGCCAGACCCGCGAGAGGCAGCACCGACAGACCCGGCATCGGCTCGTTGAGCGCCTGGAACAGCGAGAGCCCGTCCAGGGCGGCCGCTGTCGGCGCGAGCGACGACCAGGTGCGCATGCCCGGGGCGAGGTCCAGACGAAAGCCGAGCCCGCCCGACAGGTCGGCGAGCAGGACCGGCCGAGGCCCCCAGCGCGACCAGGCCGCCCCGAGGTGCGCGGCCAAGGTGGTGGTGCCCGCCCCACCGTGCACACCGCGAACGGCGATCAGCAGGGTCGGGACCTCGTTCACCGGGCTCGGCCGGGCGATCGTCGCGACCCGGGCGAGCTCAGGGGCCAGATCGGCGGCGTCATCTGGCCACGTGAGGAGACCGCGAGCTCCTACGGCGAGCGCGGCGCGGAGGTCCGCTGGACGGGTGTCGTCTCCGACGGCCAGCACCGGCACGCGGCACGACGCCGGGAAGTCCGCGAGCAGGCCACAGTCGACGAGCGCCGCCACGGGAGCACTGGCGAGGGCCGCCCCGAGACCGGCCGGACCCTGCTCGGCGACCACCACGCGCCAGTTGGCGGCCGTCTCGACCGCGTGGCGGAGCGAGTCGGCCGTGCCGGGGTCCTCGTGGGCGATCACCACCAAGGGCGAGAGATCCTCAGCGATATCCAGAGTCACGGACTTTCCTCCGATCTGAAGTTGAGAGCGCAGGCCGGGGTACGGCGGCGGGTGCGTCGCGAGCCCGGGAGGCCGGCTCGAACCAGCGCGAACCGGCCACGTCAGCATGGGCCGGGCTGAGACGCGGAGGAAGGCGGTCGGGCAAGAATGTGGATAACTGGGAGGCACGTTGCCTCGAGCTGCCGCTGTGGCAAATGGGTCCTGGCGGAAGCGCACGCCTCTCACCTGGGCGTATTGCCGGTGACCTGCTGTGGATGAAGACGTTTGCGCTTCCAGCCGGGCGCGTAGCCTTTCGGTCGGACACCGAACGACACCGCTCGACCGGCCGAGGAGGCGAGGCCCACCCGCCGGACGGGCCGTCGTCCCGTGACCAGGGACCTGTAACCTATCGCCGCCGAGCGTGGTCTAGAGCCACGGTCCAAGTTACCGAGTAGCGTTCCACTATGCGTTCCGGACCCGACACCGACGTCGACGTCGACCCCACCGGCTCCGTGGCAACGATCACCAACGAGGTGCCAGCCAAGAAAATGAGTATCGCCTTTGTCTTCCCAGGTCAGGGCAGCCAGGCTCCCCACATGGGGCTGGACTGGGCCAGGTCGTCGGACGCCGCGGGCGATCTGTACGACTGGGCCAGCACGTGCCTCGGCTGGGACCTGACCAAGACGCTGGAGAACGCTTCCCCGGACGAGCTTCGCCAGACCTACATCGCGCAGCCGGCGATCTTCGCCGTTTCGGTCGCTGCCCTGCGGGCGCTGCAAAGGGCTGGGATCCAGCCCGCGTTCGTCGCCGGCCACTCCCTCGGAGAGCTCTCGGCCCTGGTCGCGGCGGGAGCGCTGTCGTTCGAGGCCGGCCTCACCCTCGTCGCTCGCCGGGCTGAGGCGATGCAGCGGGCCGCAGACGCCCGGCCAGGTTCGATGAGCTCGGTTCTCGGGCTCTCGGTCGAGGGCGTCGAGATGGCCGTGGCCGCGGCGCGTGGCCGCGACGTCCTGGCGGTCGCCAACGACAACGCCCCGGGCAATGTGGTCGTCTCTGGCGAGTGGTCAGCCCTCGAGCGGCTGCCGGCGGCCGCGAGGGAGCTGGGTGCCAAGCGGGTTGTGCCGCTGAACGTGGGGGGCGCGTTCCACTCGCCGCTGATGGCACCCGCGGCGAGCATCTTCCGGTCGTTCCTGGCAGCGGCACCGCTCCGTGACCCGGTGATCCCGGTGATCTCCAACGCCACCGCCGAGCCCGTCACCAGCGCCGAGGACCTGCGCGAGCTGCTGGCACGCCAGCTCACCAGCCCGGTGCGCTGGAGCGAGTCGGTACGGCGGCTGGCCGACCTGGGCGTCGACACGTTCATCGAGGTCGGTCCGGGCACGGTGCTCTCCAGCCTGATCAAGCGCAGCGTCGACGGCGTCCGTGTGCTGTCGGCCAGCGACGTCAACGGCGTGGCAGCGGCCAGCGGGGCCCTGCGCGAGCGTGCCGAGGGGGGACCCGGCGACGGCGACGACCAGGGGGAGGTGGTCGTGCTGCCGGAGCGCTTTGCGGTGTCACCGAGCCACGGGCGCTTCTACCCGGTTGCGCTGTCCCGGTTCACCGACGAAGGACCCTACGTGGAGCCTGGCGACCTGCTGGGCGAGGTCCGCAACGGAGCGGCGAGCATCCCTGTCCGGAGCCCCTTCCGCGGCCAGGTCATGGCCCACCTGGCCTGGGAGGGCGAGCTGGTCACACCCGGCCAGATCCTGCTCAGCCTGCGACCCTTCTAGTTGAGATCGGGAGCCTTCGCGTATCGATCGAGGACCCGCGGCCAGGCCGGCGACTGGTGCCGGCACGAGGACAAGGTCGGCGCGACGCTCCGGGGTTGCGACGGCCTCCCGGGCCCCCGCAGGGCCGGGAGCGTCGAAGGCGCCCGGGCGATGGTCCGGATGAGAAAGGAGCTGCAGTGCCCGCCGAGATCGTGGGACTGGGGACCGCCGTGCCCCCGTACGTCCTCACCAACGCGGACCTCGAGCATTTGGTCGACACGAACGACCAGTGGATCACCGAGCGCACCGGCATCAAGGAGCGCCGCATTGCGGGGCCGGCCGACTCGACCGGATCGCTGGGGAGGCTGGCCGCCCGGCGGGCGCTCGCCGTGGCCGGGCTCGACAGCGACGACGTCGACCTGCTGGTGGTCGCGACCGCCTCGCCCGACCACCCGCTGCCGTCGGCCTCCTGCATCCTGCAGCTCGAGCTCGGGATGAACCGCTGTGCGGCCATGGACGTGATCGCCGGCTGCGCCGGATTCGTCTACGCGCTGGCCACGGCCTCGCAGTTCATCGAGTCCGGAGCGTTCCAGACCGCGCTCGTCGTCGGAGCCGAGACGCTCTCCCGCATCGTCGACTATGCCGACCGCTCGACGTGCATCCTGTTCGGCGACGGTGCCGGCGCAGCCGTGCTGCGGCGCGGGGAGCGGGGCATCCGGGCCTTCTCTCTCGGCTCGGACGGCACCCGGTCGCGGCTGCTGATGACACCGGCGGGCGGTTCGCGCTTCCCTGCCACGGCTCGCACGGTCGCGGAGCGCCGGCATTACATCCTCATGGAGGGCCGGGAGGTGTTCAAGGGCGCGGTGACGGCCATGGCCGCGTCGAGCCTCGAGGCGATCGAGCGCTCAGGCATCCAGCCCGCCGACATCGATCTGGTCGTCCCGCACCAGGCGAACCAGCGCATCATCGAGGCCACTGCCCGACGGCTCAAGATACCCATGAGCGACGTGGTGACGAACATCGCCCGCTATGGCAACACCTCGGCCGCGTCGATCCCGATCGCGATCGCCGAGGCGTGGGACCAGCGGCAGATCCGGCCGGGGCAGCGGTTGCTGCTGACAGCGTTCGGAGCCGGCCTCGCCTGGGGCTCGATGGTCCTCGACTGGACGCTGGACCCGCCCGACGAGCCAACCCCCGAGGAACCGACGCGCTCCGCCATGCCGATCGTGCTCGGGCTGCGCGACGGTTCCCTCTGGGACGGCGTCGACCTGGTCCAGGCCGCAACAGCCGACGTTCCCGACGAGGCTCCGGAGGGCTCCAGGTGAGCTCCGCGACGCATCAGGCAGGGATCGACCCGCCCCAGCAGCCCCACGAGGGCAGCCAGGGCGGGCTCGAGGGGCGGACAGCCCTGGTCACCGGCGCGTCCGGCGTGATCGGCCGGGCCTGCGCGGTGGCTCTGGCGGGCCAGGGTGCCCGTGTGGTCGTTGCATGGTCCAGCGACGAGCAAGGTGCGATGGAGACCACCGACCTGGTGAAGGCCGCGGGCGCCGAAGCGGTGCCGGCCCGGGCGGACCTGACCGATCCGGGAGCGGCCAAGGCGCTGGTCGCGGCAGCCGGTCCCGCCGGGGTCGACATCCTGGTGAACAACGCAGGCGTCACCCGTGACGGGCTGCTCCTGCGGATGCGGGACGAGGACTTCGCACATGTCCTGGACGTCAACCTCATGGCGGCCTTCCGCTGCACCCGCGAGGCGTTGCGGGGGATGCTGCGGCGGCGCTGGGGTCGGGTCATCTCGATCTCGAGCGTGGTCGGCCTTGTGGGCAACCCGGGGCAGGCGAACTACGCCGCGGCCAAGGCGGGCCTGATCGGCTTCAGCCTGAGCGTGGCCCGAGAGGTCGCCGACCGTGGCATCACCGTCAACGTGGTGGCACCGGGCTACGTGCCGTCGAAGCTGACCGACGCGATCAGCGAGGAGGCCCGGCAGGCGACCCTCAACGCGGTCCCGGTCGGACGCATGGGCACCCCCGAGGAGGTGGCGTCCGCTGTGCGCTACTTCGCCGGCGAAGAGGCAGGCTATGTCACCGGCCAGGTTCTGGCGGTCGACGGCGGTATGGCGATGGGCGCGTAAGGCGCGCGGCGGCCCGCCCCTGGTTGCGGGCGAACGGGCCGAGGAGAGGATAGCCCTGGCAGCATCGGCAGGCAGGCCGCCGCGAAGTCGGTAGAGTGCCTGCACCCAAACAGCTAGCACGAAGGAGAAGGGGAAGATGGCGCAGTCGCGCGAAGACGTGGTCGTCACCATGCAGGAGGTTCTCGCCTCCGAGCTCGGCGTGGACCGCGACAAGATCACGGCCGACGCTCGTTTCAAGGAGGACCTGGACGCCGACTCGCTCGACCTCGTGGAGGTCGTCCTCGCTCTCGAGGAGAAGTTCGGCATCGAGATCCCAGACGACGAGATCGCCGGTGTCAAGACCGTTGGCGAGGCAGCCGACCTGGTGATCGCCAAGCAGACCGCGGTGGGGTAAGGGCGTGCGGCGCGTCGTCGTCACCGGGCTCGGCGCGGTGACCCCGGTTGGGGTCGGGGTCAAGGCGTACTGGGACGCCATCACCGCCGGGCGCTCTGGCCTGGGACCCCTTACGCTGGTCGATCCCGATCAGGTGCCGTCCAAGGTGGCGGCCGAATGCTCCGACTTCGACCCGGCGGTGGCGCTCGGGGCGAAGGAGGCGCGCCGGCTCGACCGCTCCACCCAGTTCGCCCTGAGCGCCGCCCGCGAGGCGTGGCAGGACTCCGGGATCGAAGGCACGGTCGACAAGGACGAGACCGGGGTTCTCTTCGCGACCGGGATCGGTGGGATCAGCTCCCTGCTCGCCAGCGAGAAGGTGCTGCACACCAGGGGGCCGAACCGCGTCTCGCCGTTCACCGTGCCGCAGCTCATGCCCAACGCAGCGGCCGGGCAGATCGCGATGGCCTTTGGGCTGCGCGGGCCGAACTTCTGCACCACCACGGCCTGCGCCGCTTCCAATCACGCCCTCGGCCTCGCCTTCCAGTCGATCCGGCACGGCGAGGCCGAGGCGGTGGTGGCCGGCGGGTCCGAATCGGCGTTCGTGGACATCGCCCTGGTCGCCTTCGCGCAGATGACCGCGCTGTCGACCAAGTTCAATGACCGCCCGCAGGCGGCGTCGCGACCGTTCGATTCGCTCCGCGACGGCTTCGTGATGGGCGAGGGGGCCGGCGCGCTGATTCTCGAGGAGCGGGAGCACGCGCTGCGGCGGGGAGCGAGCATCCACGCAGAGCTGATCGGCTTTGGCCAGTCCGCCGACGCGTTCCACATCACCGCGCCGTCGGAGGACGGCAGCGGCGCGGCGCTCGCCATGCGGCGGGCACTGCGCTCTGCAGAGGTCGACCCGACCGAGGTCGGCTACATCAACGCCCACGCCACCTCGACTCCGACCGGAGACGTGTCCGAGGCCAGGGCGATCCGCCTGGCCTTTGGAGAGCACGCCGACCGGCTGGCGGTCTCGGCGACCAAGTCGATGATCGGCCACCTGTTCGGCGCGGCCGGTGCCGTCGAAGGGATCGCCACCGTGCTGGCGATCCGCGAGGGGATCCTGCCGCCGACGATGAACCTCACCAACCCCGATCCTGACTGTGAGCTGGACCTGGTGCCGGACCACGCGCGCAAGGCCGAGGTCGAGGTGGCGATGTCCAACGGGTTCGGGTTCGGCGGGCACAACGCGGTCGTGGTCTTCCGGCGCCACGAGGAGTAGCGCTGGGCGGCGGCGCTGTTCGGGGCGGAGCCGCCCAGCGGGAAGGCTCGCGTGCCTGAACTTGTTCGCGGTCCGCGCGATGGCGACCCGCCTGCCGCGCGAGCTCCGGGTCCCACCCGGGCCGGGTCCTACCGGCGCTGCGAGCGGGAGAAGGCGGTCACCATGATGCCGAGGACGAGCAGGACGACGGCAGTGGTCGCAAGCACCGGCAGGGGCGCAGCCAGCAGCCGGTTCAGGAGCCCCCCGCCCGCGGCGGCGGAGGTCCGGGCAGCCTGCCGGTCTCCGGCCGCCTGCTGGAGCTGCGTGGGCCCGACCGAGCTGGCGACCTGGCCGCGCCCGAGGATCTCGGCATCGGGCCGCGCGCGAGCAGCGAACCCGTAGGCGAACATCGACCGGACGTCCTTGTACATGTCGTCGGTGCCGAGCGCGACCGCGATCAGGGTCCGGCCACCCCGACGCTGGGCGGCCACGATCGTCGAGCGGGCGGCAACGGTGTAGCCGGTCTTGATGCCGATCGCACCGGGATCCCGGCCGTAGGCCACGAAATGGTTGTGGTTGGAGATGACCTGGACGCGCCCGTTCGGCCAGCGGTACGGGGTCGAGCGGGTCGCCACGATCCCGGCCAGCTCCGGGTTGCTGAGCAGCGCCCTGCCGAGGATGGCGAGGTCGGCCGCGCTCGCGCGGTGCCCGGGCACATCCAGGCCGGACGGGTCACGCCAGCTCGAGTCGCGGCAGCCGAAGCCGGCGGCCTCCGCCTGCATGGCGGCGAGGAAACCGGCCCTTCCGCCGCGCGGGTACGCGCTGGCGAGCGTCTCGGCGGCGTCGTTGGCGGAGACCATCAGCAGTGTGGTGAGGAGATCGTGACGTTTGATCCGCATGCCCCTCTGGTACCCGAAGCGGGTCCCGTCCACGTCCTCCGCCGCCAGCGGCACGGTGAACACCTTGCCAGCGGGATAGGCGCGCTCAGCGACCAGCGCCGTCAGGATCTTGGTGGTGGACGCGACCAGCGCGGGCCTGTGTGCGTCGCGCTGCCAGAGCACCGCACCAGTACCGACGTCCATCAGCACTGCGTTGCGGGCGGTGACACGAGGACCCGGGGCCGCGGCCGCCGGGGCTGCCGCCAAGGCGACGACGAGCAGGGCCGCGGCCAGCGGCGCAAGCGGGCGGCGCAGAGGAGAGGCGTGCACGGCCGTAGGCTGCATGATCCAAAGTATGAAGGGCAACTGCCTCGAACGCGACTACCCTTTCGCAATCCTCGAACGAGATAGAGGTCAGGGGTTCCGCGGTGGGACACCACCCCTGGGCAGGGCACGGGGACACGGAGGCACGGGCCCCGGGGGCAGGAGACGGGACGACCGAAGCAAGGCGCCAAGGCGCCCAAGAGATGGCGAGGGCGCCGGCCACCCGGCCGATGACGGACCGGGTGGCCGGCGTCGTCGCAGTCCTACCCGGCGACGGCGCCCGCGACCGCCGCGCGGGGGCTCGCCAGAGACGTTGGTGCCGGCCCTTCGACCAGCGAGCGTCTCCTGCTGCGTGGACCCCGTCGACCCGGCCCTTCGACCGGGCGCGGGGCCCAGCGGCGACAGCTCCAGAGTGACACAATCGTCGCCGCTTTGCCGTCCCGCCAGGAACCTTACCTGCCTTGCGGTCGCCTGGTCTGACCAAATAGCCACTTCACCTCGGTTGAATCCCAAAGAAGCCCTATTTCAGACCCGTAACCCTCGCAAAGTGTAAGGTGGACACGCACCCTATTCAGCCTTGGGATCTTCTACCTGAGAGGGTCGCTTTTGGACACGGTTTTGCATTGTGACCCTGAAGACGGCACTCTCTGCCTGCGCGACCACGAGCGCTCCCCCACTCGTCGCGCACCCGGACGACTCAGCGAGGTTGGCCTGCGGCGGGTCGGTCGGGATTCGAGCAACGGCAGGACGGTGTGCGCATGAGCCAGACGACAAGTGGAAGGCATCTGGCGAGGCCGCCTCGACGTCGCGGGTCGGGCAGTGGCATCGCCTTGGCCGCCGCCGTCATGGTCGTCGCGCTGACCGGCGGATTCGGCGGCTACCTGCTCGTGAACAGGTCCTCGACCGGGTCCACCTGCGGCTCGGGCAGGATCGCGCTCCAGGTCGTCGCCGACCCCGACCAGGCCAGCATTCTGCGGCAAGTGGCCAGTGACTACACGAGCACGGGCCCGGTCGTGGGCGACCGCTGTGTCGACGTCAAAGTCCGCGGTCTCGACTCGCCCGAGGCCACGGCTGCGCTGGCCACCGGCTGGAGCAACCCCGACGCGGGCCCTCGCCCCGACGTGTGGGTGCCCGCCTCGTCCACCTGGGCCTCTCAGCTCGAGCTCCAGCTCCAGGCGGCGCACAAGCCCGACCTGATCCCCCGCGACCGGCCGAGCGTCGCCACTTCCCCGCTGGTCATCGCCATGCCGAGGCCCATGGCGCAGGCGCTCGGCTGGCCAGGACGACCGCTCGGCTGGAGCGACCTGATCGGCGCCCTGCGCAACCCGGAAGGCTGGCGGGCCTACGGCCACCCCGACTGGGGACAGTTCAAGCTCGGCAAGAGCGACCCCAAGCTCTCCGAGGCGGGCCTCGGCGCGCTGCTCGGCGCCACGGTCGCGACCGCCGTCGGCCGCGGCGGCACGCTCTCGCCCACCGAGCTCGCCAGCAAGGCTCCGCAGCTCGCCACGATGATCCTGGAGGTTGCGCGCTCCGCCGGCGACGAGACCGATACCGCCAGCACGCTGTTGGCGAACCTCCAACGAGCCGACCAGGCGGGCCATCCCTTCGGGTACGTCTCCGCCATCGCCCTGCCCGAGAAGTCGGTCTGGGACTATAACCAGGGCAGGCCCATCGACGACCCGTCCCTTGCCGGCAGCCGCGGCAAGCCGAAGGTCCCGCTGGCCGCGGTCTACCCCAAGGAAGGCACCATGCAGTCCGACTACCCCTGGGTCGTGCTGCACGCCCCCTGGGTCGACGACGCCAAGCGCAGCGCCGCCACCGACTTCCTCCTCTATCTCAAGAGCCCGTCGGTGCAGGCCAGGTTCCAGGCGGCAGGCTTCCGCAGCGCGCGCGGGCAGGCCGGCCCGCTCGCGACCGAGGCGAACGGGCTGCTCGCCGACCAGCCGCGCCGCATCCTTCCGGCGCCCTCGGCACAGATCCTCGGGCTGGTCCTGAAGAGCTGGGACCAGACCAAGCGCCTCGCCAACCTGCTGGCCCTGTTCGACGTGTCGGGCTCGATGAAGGAGCCGGTGCCGGGCACGAAGGCGACCAAGATCGACCTCGCCAAGCGTGCGGCGGTCAGCGCCTTGCGCCTGTTCACCACCGAGAGCGACGTGGGCGTGTGGGAGTTCTCCACCGGCCTCGACGGCCCGCGCGACTACCGCCAGCTCATCGCGCCCGGGCCGACCGGCGGCCAGATGCCCGGTGGGAAGACGCGGATCGAGATGCTCCAGGCGCTCCTCTCCCAGCTCACGGCCACCAACGGCGATACAGGGCTGTACGACTCCACCCTGGCGGCGTACGAGTACGTGCGACAGCACTACATACCCCAACGCCTCAACCTGGTCGTGGTCCTCACCGATGGGCGCAACGAGAAGCAGGGCGGGCTCACCCTCGAGCAGCTCCTGCAGCGGCTCGCCGCGGGGCAGAAGGGCGACCGCAAGGTCCGGGTCATCACCTTTGCCTACGGCCCGAACGCCGACGCCAACGCGCTCAGGAAGATCAGCCAGGCCACCGGCGGAGCCTTCTTCGCGTCACCGAACCCGGCCGACATCGAGCGGGTCTTCGTGACGGCCCTGGCGAACTTCTGAGCCCGTCTCCATCCCGGAATCGACCGGCCCTGCGCGGCGCCTCGCCGGTACCGGTACCATCCTGCCGGAGGCGTCCGGGTCCTGGTGGGCTCCGCGGTCTTCAAAACCGTTGAGGAGAGCGTCCCTCTCCTGGCGGGTTCGATTCCCGTCCGCCTCCGCCACCTGCGGAAACGCCGCCATGGCAGGCGGTCGTACGAACGCGCAAGTCCCGCCAACGACCCGGGTTTCTACCATTTTTCTACCGCCGCGGCGCCGGTCCGGCGGGAGGTCACGGCAGAGCAGCACCGCGCTGCGGACGAACTGCCGCGGCGATGACCGGCAGCACTGCGCACCGGATGCGTCTGGACACCGCCGCGACCCGCGGACTCACCGACAGGCTCACCGGCGACCATACCGGCAATCGGGGCGCGCTCCATCCGACGGCCGGCGGGTGCGGGATGGTCGGGCCGCTTCGGGGCCGAAAGCGTGACCCCGGCCCCCACTACCTGATCGAAAGGAGCCTCGTGAAGACGCTCGGGAACGTACGCTGCCTGGTCTTCGGGGGGCGGTAGTTCGCGGTCGCCTCCGCGGCGGGCGTCACGGCTGCCGGACAAACGACCGGGATCGCGTTCGTCACTGCCTCGTTGAAGCTGGCGGGCTCGTGCTGTGGCCCTTGGTCGCCCGGTTGCCGTGGCGGTGCGCGGGTGAGGCGGCAGGCTTTCGAACCGGTAGCGCTGACACAAGCAGCGACACGCTCCCACCGAACAGCACCAGTCCCGCCAGGAGCTGTGCGAACCGTGCCCAGAAGGGCCATGTGGCTGCCGCCGGCCCGCCCCCCGGGGTGGGCGCGTTCGAGGACCCGATGTCCGCCATGCCGTGATCGTGGAAGAATTGGTATTGACTGTCCATAGCCACTTCTGCATGAATGGCTCTATGCAGCCGGGTGACGCCCTATCCGATCGTGACCTCGCTCGCCTGCTGGGGACGTGCCGACGGCCCGGGCCGGCCTACGTCACGCTGGCCGGGGCCCTCCGCGCACTGGTCCTGGACGGGCGGCTCTCGCTTCGCGCTCGGCTCCCGTCCGAGCGCCGCCTCGCCACCACGCTCGGCGTCAGCAGGACCACCACGACCGCCGCCTACGACCTGCTTCGAAGCGAGGGGTACGTGGAGAGCCGACGCGGCTCGGGCAGCCGCATCGCCCTGCCCACGGGCGGCGCCATCGACCGCGAGCTGACATCGGGAATCGACCCCGCCCCGGGCATCGACCTCACAATCGCCGCGCTCCCCGCCCCGGGCGCCACCACCGAGGCGGTCGCCCGGGCCACCCACGACCTCGCCAGGCACCTTGGAGGCTCCGGCTACGACCCCCGGGGGCTCCCCTCGCTCCGCCACGCCGTGGCCGAGCACTACACCCGGCGAGGACTCGCCACCGACGAGGAGCAGATCGTGATCACCTCGGGCGCGCAGCACGCCCTGGCGTTGCTCCTGGACGTGCTGGCCGCTCCGGGCGACCCGGCCCTGGTGGAGTCGCCGAGCTATCCCAACGCGTTCGAGGCGTTGCGCAGAGCCCGCGTGCGGTTCGTTCCGGTCCCCATGCAAGACGACGGGTGGGATGTGGAGATGATCGCGGCGTTCTTCCGGCAGGGCGTGTCCCGGCTCGCGTATATGATCCCCGATTTCCACAACCCCACCGGCTTGCTCATGAGCGATCCCGAGCGCGCCGCCGTGGTCGCCGCGGCGAGCCGTGCTGGTGCGCACGTCCTCGTCGACGAGACCTTCGCCCAGCTCGATCTGGAACCGTGGCGAGCGGTGCCCCAACCGATGGCCGCCCACGACCGGGATGGTCGGGTGGTGACGATCGGCTCGATGAGCAAGGCCCACTGGGGAGGACTGCGGGTCGGCTGGATCCGCTGCATCGCGCCGCTCGCCCGCCGGCTGGTGCGCGCCCGGTTCGCGCTCGACCTGGCCACCCCCGTGCTGGAACAACTCGTGGCGGAGCGGCTACTGCAAACGAGCGAGACGGTGCTGGCCGAGCGCCGCGCGCTGCTCACCTCGCGGCGCGACGCGCTCGCCGGGGCGCTTCGCCGCACGGTGCCGCACTGGCGGTTCGTCATGCCCCGCGGCGGCTTGTGCCTGTGGGTCGAGCTCGGCCGGGCCGACGCCCTCGCCGAGGCAGCCGAGGCCGAAGGCGTCCGCATCATTCCGGGATCCACGTTCACGGTGGACGGAACGCTCGACAACCGGGTGCGGCTCCCGTACACCCAGCCGCCGGAGGTACTCGAGGACGCGGTCGTGCGGCTGTCAGCGGCCGAGCAACGCCTGCGGCTCGGAGCCCGCCGGAATCCACTCCCCGGGCTGACCGCGTAAGGCGTCGGGCTGCTCAGTTCAGCACGGCCAGGGCCTGCTTGAGCGCCGCGGGCAGGGGTCGCCGTCGGGCTTGCGGAGGAGACCGGGCTGAGAGCGCAGGACTGTCCCGCCGTCGCAGCCATGCTCGCGGCGCGCGGTGAGAACGAGCAGGCGCTGTCATGGGTCGAGCATGGGATTGAACTGGACAAGATGGCCCCGCACGCGTCCTGGAGCGGGTCGTGACCTGGCCACGCTCAAACCTCGCCTTCTCAAGGAGCTTGGGCGTGACAGCGAAGCCTTGGAAGTGGCCTGGGCCGAGTATCGCCAGCACCCCAGCAGGTACCGAAGCCAACCTGGTATTGCCGGTGATGTGTCCACGGCAGTAGACTCGGCAATATGAAGACGATGATCGACCTGAACGACGAGGACCTGGCACTGGCCGCAAAAGAATTGGGCACGACCACCAAGAAGGACACCGTCAACGCCGCGCTCCACTTCGTCGCCAGCCGGCGCCGCCGCATCGAGCAGCTCCTCAACGACCCCTACGCGCTCGGCGTCGGCCCGGACATCACCAACCCGGAGGTCATGCGGCAGGCGCGTCGGTGACCATCCCGGTCGGTCCCGGCCAACTCTATCTGATCGACGCCTCCGCGCACGCGCGCAGCGACAACCCTTCGGTCCGTAGGGTCATCGCAGGGCTCATCGCCGATCGCGTCGCGGCCACCTGCGTGACCGTTGACCTGGAAGCCGGCTACTCCGGACGCGACTCAAGCGATGTCCGCGCCATCGCCGAACGGCGCCAGAGCCTATACGTCACGCTGCCAATCAGCGAGGCGATCGCAGAGCGGGCGCGCGAGGTCCAGATCCGCATGGCCGCACGAGGCCACCACCGCGCCGCCGGAGTCATCGACCTGCTGACCGCCGCGGTGGCCGAGCACCACGGCGCCGTGGTCCTGCATTATGACGCCGACTTCGAGCACATCGCGGCCGGCACCGGCCAGCCACACGCATGGATCGTTGCGCGAGGCTCCATCGACTGACAGTTCACTCAGGGACGCAGTGTCCGTGATGCTCCGTGCGCCGGACATGTGGACGACCGGACCATAGGAAGGCCTTCACCCCTTCCGAGGAGGTCCGGTCTCGTTCTCGCACAGCAGTACTTGCGGGTTCCCGGCCGGGTCCGGTCGACGAAGACACAGGTGCAGGGCGCGGCTCCGCAGATGCCGAGCCGGCCGAGCCCGTGCGTGGCGAGGTGGGTGGCGAGCGCGGCGGGCAGCCGGGCGGCGAGCGCGTCATAGCCGCAGCGGCCTGCACCCCAGGCGAGCGAGATGTCCCCTTCCTGGCCTGCGACGAGCTGTGGGATCACGGCATTCTCCTGGAGAAGCGTGTTGACCAGGGCGGCGGCCTCCTGAGCCGTATGGGCGTGGAACACGGCGCGGAGCCGTTCCCGCAGGGCGCGCAGGCGTCCTAGGTCTGACGTGGCGAGGTCATCGGCGAGCTGGCTCTCGCCTGCGCCGATCAGGATGTCGCGGTAGACGCTGGTACGGGTGAGCGAATCGGGCGGATCGGCGAGCACCCACACCGTGTTGATCAGCTCGACTACCAGATCAAGATCATTCATTACCTGCCGTACCTGCCGTGAACTTCCCCGTGTTGACGCCACACCATACCGGCCGTAGGCTATCAGTAGCTAACTCTAGTTTACTACTGAGAGATGGAGAGGTGCCTCGGATGGTGAAGGCGTCGCCACAAACCGCCACCCCCTCTGGGCCATCTGGGCCATCTGGCGCCGGGCGGGGGCCTGAACTGATCGTCCTGCTGTCCGTGCAGGCCATGGCGTCGATGGCGGATGCCCTCGTCACCGTCAGTGCCCCGGCGATCCAGTCCAGCCTGCACGTCTCCGGTGCGGCACTGCAGCTCATCGCCTCCGGCTTCGTTCTGGCATACGCGGTCGTGCTCATGACTGGCGCCCGGCTTGGCGACTATGGTCACCGCCGCTTGTTCCTTTCCGGGCTCACTCTCTTCACGGCCGCAGCCGCGCTATCGGGGGCTGCGCCGGCTGGCTGGGCGCTCGTCGCAGGCCAGGTCCTGCAGGGGTTCGGAGCCGCCCTGATGGCGCCCCAGGTGCTTTCCTTGATCCAGCTCCGCTTCAGCGGGCTGGCCCGGTCCCGCGCGCTCGCCCTCTACTCGATGGTGCTGGCCGCCGGGGTGGCCGCTGGGCAACTGCTTGGCGGCCTGCTCATCACCACGAACCTGTTCGGCCTGACCTGGCGGCTGATGTTTTTGATCCAGGTTCCTGCTGGAGCCGCGGCCTTGATCGCCGCCCGCCTCACCCTGCCCGCCACCAGGGCAGAGGTCCGCAGGCCACTCGACATTCCCGGCGTCCTTGTTCTTTCTGTCGCCCTGCTGGCCACCGTGGTGCCGCTGACCTTCGGCAACTCCGAGCACTGGCCAGCCTGGACAGTGATCACCCTGGTCGCGGGCGTCGCGGGGCTAGCCGCCTTCATCGGGCTGCAACGTGCCACGGCTGCCCGCGGCGGCCACCCGCTGCTCGACGTCCGCGCGGTCGTCCCCGCCGGCGTCAAGAGCGGGCTACTTGTGGTATTCCTCGTGATGGGCGGTTATGGCGCGTTGCTGTTCACGACCGCGCTGCACGTCCAGGAAGGCTACGGATACACCCCGCTGCGCTCCGGGCTCACCTTCGCTACTTACGCCGCCGGGTTCGCCGGCGTCAACCTCACCTGGTCCCGGCTACCGCAACGACTCCACCCCGTCGTGCCTGTATGCGGCCTGACGATCCTCGCCGCCGCAGAAGCCGCCCTGGCGATCGCCGTCCGCACCGGCTGGACCTATGCCATCGCGGGGCCGCTGCTGCTGGCAGCCGGGGCGGGCCACGGCGCCGGATTCGGCGCTCTCGTGCCCCAGATCACCGCCCGCACCCGGGCCGCCCACATCCCCACCCTTAGCGGCCTGATCACCACGATCACCCAGCTCGGCATAGCTGCGGGGATCGCTACTCTCGGCGGCCTCTACCTCGCCATCGCCCACACAGGACGCCCAGTGACATCCGACCACGCCATGTCGGCCGTCGCCCTCATCCTGGCCATCGCATCCGCCGGCGGAGCCGGGCTCGCGCTACACGTGACCATCTCCTCCCGGACGCAACGTCAAGCCGCGCCGTTGACGACAGCCGCCGAGCGGTAGCGCAGGCCGCACGCAAACCGTGACGACGGGTGTGGCATTTTCGCGGGTCGATAGAGCCCGTCACGACTCCAGGTAGCGCAGAACGGCGAGTACCCGACGGTTGTCGCTCTCGGAGACCGGCAGACCCAGCTTTGCGAAGATGTTCGCCACGTGCTTCTCTACGGCTCCTTCGCCGATGATGAGCGCATCGGCGATCGCGGCGTTGGAGCGCCCCTCGGCCAGCCCGAGCGCGCCGGCCGGGTCGAAGGGAACCTCCGAGCCGTGTTCGAGCTTGTCTTTGGCGTGCCCCAGGTTCATAGCCAGGGTCGCCAGCTGGGCCTGGGTCCCGTCGTGCAGATCGCGTTCGATCCGTCGCAACGTGGCAGCCGAGTCGTCGACGACGTGCGCCCGGGTCTGCTCGAGGTCGCGGACTCGTGCCGCGAGCCTGCCTGGGCCGAGCAGTCCCCGAACGAGCCAGCGGTCGAGCGAGACGATCGCCCTGGTCACCCACGGCGCGGCGAGGACCGTCGCCACGCCGACGGCGAAGACCAGGAGCGTGCCGGGGAAGGCACGAACCCAGAACGCCCCGAATGGCGTGATGAACGGCGCCGGGCCCAGCTGCGTGTTCGGTGGGTGGTTCCGGAACAGCCGCCACCAGAACGGGTAGGTCAGGTCGATCAGCCCCGCCCAGTAGGAAATCGCGTAGAGCTCCAACAGCGACACCGGCGGCCTCAGCAGCGTGTACGCGATGGCGCGCCAGCTGGTTGCGTCGCGGAACCTCGCAGCCACCCGATTGGAGATGCTCCCGCTCGCGCGCAGCGGCGACGCCTCGGCGGCGGGTTCGCCGAGCAGGCGCGTAGCCAGACGACGAAAGGCCGAGCAGAGCCGCCGGGCGCCGCCTGTCGCCACGATGAGCAGCAGCAGCAGAACGAGGATCGTGCCACCACGAGCCAAGGACACAGCGGTTCCTGGAAAGATCAGGGCCCCGATGACGCCGAAGCCGATCTGGCCGATCACCAATCCGACCAGGCAGTAGAGGAGCTCGTAGCGCGCTCGGCGGGTGAACGGCTCGCGGACCGCCGCAACGATCAACTCGGTCAGCATTCTATATCGAGGCGGGTTGGCGAGCGGCGGGACGATGCCCCTCGGGGTCATGGTCCTCGCCTTCCCGGAGCGCTCATGCGTCCATTGTCCCGCAACCTACGAGCTGGCATCTCGCCGGAGGAACAGCATCCACGCGACTATCCAACCGATGGCGATGTCGACCGCGAACACCAGCGCAGCCCGCGCCGGCGAAACGGGCAGCAACACGGTATTGGTCGTCTTGCTCGCCAGGACGTTGCCCAGAGCGGTGAATGGCAGATAGTGATTCCCCCTGGTTTTCGTGGAGGCTCCATCGCTTGGAAGGCAGGATGGAGTCATGGCACACAACAACGGTTCCCACCCGGCCCAGAAGCGCTACCCGCCCGAGCTGCGTGAGCGGGCCGTGCGGATGGTGCTGGAGACCATGGAGCAGACCGGCCAGCGCGTCGGGGTGATCACCCGCATCGCCCGCCAGCTCGGCGTCGGCAGCGAGTCGCTGCGGTCGTGGGTGCGCCAGGCGGAGGTCGACGGCGGCCGCCGCCCGGGCGTGCCGACCGCCGAACAGCAGCGCATCGCGGAGCTGGAACGCGAGGTCCGTGAGCTGCGCCGCGCCAACGAGATCCTCAAGGCCGCATCGGCTTTCTTCGCGAGGGAGCTCGACCCTCGCCCGCCGAAGTGGTGAGCTTCATCGACGCCCACCGCAACCAGTTCGGTGTCGAGCCGATCTGCACGGTGTTGCAGGTCGCACCGTCCACCTACTACGCCCACAAGGCCCGGCCGCCATCGGCCCGCGCCGTCGCCGACGAGCGGCTCAAGAGCGAGATCACCCGGGTCTACAAGGCCAACTTCGAGGTCTACGGCGCCGAGAAGCTCTGGCGGCAGCTTGCACGGGAAGGCATCCAGATCGGCCGCGACCATGTGGCCCGGCTCATGCGCGCCCTGGGCATCCGCGGGGTCGTCCGCGGCGGCACGCGGCGCACCACCACCCCCGCCGACCCGGCCGACCGTCCCGCCGACCTCGTCAACCGCCAGTTCACCGCCCCGGCCCCCAACCGGCTGTGGGTCGCCGACCTCACCTACGTGCCCACCCAGGCGGGGTACTGCTACGCCGCGTTCGTCATCGACGCCTACAGCCGCGCCATCGTCGGCTGGCGGGTGGCCACCACCCTGCGCGCCGGCCTGGCTCTGGACGCCCTGGAGATGGCCATCTGCGCGCGCCAGGACGCCGGCCT